>Ga0181563_10000562_pt1 | contig 35600 bp, 22 predicted proteins | sample 011ome_25_FD_133759 | JGI IMG/M metagenome (GOLD analysis project Ga0181563, IMG submission 133759) | Coastal salt marsh microbial communities from the Groves Creek Marsh, Skidaway Island, Georgia - 011512CT metaG (megahit assembly) | ecosystem: Environmental > Aquatic > Marine > Intertidal...
CAGAGGATGGCTGACAATCAAGCGGATTAGTTTCCACAGATTGATCCATCGTATTCTCGTCAATCAGACTTGCGTAAAGCTCCATCCCGCGAAGCCCATCAATTAAGGAATGATGTGCCCAAACTGCGATTGCATTGGAGTCACGATTTGTTTGGCTATTCTTGGAAGTGATTAATGCTATCCGCCAAGGTGGGTGTTCTGAATCGAGGCAGGTTGAGGCGGTTTGACTTACATAGGTGAGAATTTGGTGCTGTGCGTAATCGTTAAAGGAAAATTCTGAACAGTGATTGTCAAGGCTATAGGATTCATCGTTCACCCAGTGCGGTGTGGAACAATTGGTTATCCGTGATTTAAATAGGGGGTTTTTCTCAACAAATTGCTTGATGCGATGCCACAAAACTCTTGGTTGAATCGGAGCAGGGAGAAAAATTACACCGCTTACGACTTGTTTTCTCGCTGGGGAGTCTAAATCTTGAAATCCTTCTTCATGGGAAGAAAGTCTGCGAGAAAGATTGGTCGAAGTCACAGATCCGCTCCGGTCTATTTATGGTTTCATCGTACTTAAAACTCATAAACGACAACCAGCAAGTTAACCCAACACGGAAATTCATTAATTGGGTATTTAGTTGGGATCCGGTTTGGTTAGCTGATCGTTGTCACGACTTCTGTGGTCTTAGATCCGTTTTCCTGCGTTGCTGGACTCTGCTGTTCCCCGGCAAGTTTTTGCAGTTTTATTCCCCAAATCACGGTCAAAATGGTTGCTATACCCCCATAAATACCGGGGGCCGTAATGTGCCCCTGCATAATCGTCCACATCAGGAATAGAGATGAACCCCACGCAATAACCGCGAACGCGTACATGGATCGCCAATATCTAGGCGCCATTGTGGCTAAGACAAATCCGGTAAGTGCGGAAAACATTGGATAACACATCAAGATTGCGTCTTTGGCTGGGCTTACTAAACGCAATGATCCGGCGATCGTTAGTGCAGCCAGGAACTTTGCAATCCACACCGCCCATAAGCTCTCGATTGCCAAATGTTCAGGCGAATGTTTGTCAAATTGGCTAACAGAACCCAGAACGAAGAAGACAAAGAGATACATCGAAAACATCGTGAACCATATCAGGGGTTCTAGAACTGCTTGGCTGGCCCAGCCAAGTTGTATCTGAATGACCACGAGTAAATTGACTAGCAAAAATAGTGGGCTAACCCATAAAGTTCTTGCACTAATTCGAGCGACTCGGCGTCCGTCTTCCGTTAAAGAGAATTGATCCAGTTTCGCTGCAAGTTCGCTACAGGTAGAGAAGCGATCGTTTGGATCAAAAGCCAAACACTTCATGCAAATATGATTCAGTGTTGTATTGGTATCACGCCGGATTTCGCGTGGTGGTGTCGGGATCCACTGTTCGCGTTGATTTTCTGTATAGGGTAAAGAAACGTGCTTGTAAGGTTTTTTGGATGTTAGTAACTCATAAAAGGTTGCACCGAGACCGTAGATGTCAGTTCTTGAATCCAAGCGTGCGCCCATTGCTTGTTCAGGAGACATATATCCCAGAGTGCCAGCGATTGGATTGTCAATTGATGCATCTTGCGCCAACCGTGCCAATCCAAAATCAGCCAACAATGGCTCCTTGGAGACTCCGTCTATCAAGATATTTGCTGGCTTAACATCTAGGTGAAGTACACCATATTCATGAGCCGCCGCAAGCGCTCCGGCGATACCTCTTATGATCTTTGTTGCTTCGGTTTGGCTTACGGGCAGATGATCCGCAAGACTGCCACCGCTAATCCACTGCATAACGAAATAGAATCCGGCCTCGCATTCACCTGCGTCAAAAATTTTCACGATGTTTGGATGGTTGAGACTTGCTGTGGTGCGAATCTCTTTTTCAAGCCGTGCGATGAGGCGATGTTGATGATCTTGAGAGACTTTATCAAGTTGATTCATTGAAACCAATTTGATCGCCACCTTCTGACCAGTGCGATGCTGTATTGCTTGATAGACAGCACCTTGACCACCCTGACTGACGAGTGAATCTACTCGATAACCGGGAATAGAAGGCAGTTCGTTTGGCTTCAAGCCACAAGCCTCGGCTGCATCACTCACAACACTGCGTAGGTGCCGGTATTTGGACTTTAAAGTATTAACCGTTTCATCGATCCGACAATCGTCGGGTCTTAAGAATGGAAGATAAACCGTCAAGATCCAATAGAGCAGGATCGATTGACGCTCCTGATCAACCCGCTCCAAATACAATTCAATCGAGGGATTTTCTTGATTTGTTAAGGATGCTTCGAATTCATCACATAGCTGATCGATTTCGTCATCTGGTAGGTATTTTCTCATACCAAACTCTTTACCGAGGGGTCAGCAATATGATCGCATTGATCATACCACACATTTGGTAGGATACATGTGACGACACGACTCACTCAACGCACGAGATGAAAAAGGATAACGGAGATGGGTGGATCAGATCAGCCGATTTCCATAACTGAATGGCTCGATTTGGCGCGTACCGGTGATGAAAATAGTTTTCAACAATTATGGCAACGGTACTATGAGCGGTTGGTTCGGCTTGCGAACGCAAGACTTCCAAATCATGACCGTCGAGTGCTCGATGAGGAAGATGTGGTGGTCGACGCATTCCAAGCTTTCTTTCGGGCTCTGGAAAAAGGAGCCTTACAAGAAATTACCGACCGAGAAGGCTTATGGCGTGTGCTCGTGACGATCGCCGACAACAAAGTCTCTGATCAAATTAAATACCAACGAAGGCAAAAGCGTGGTGGAGGGCAAGTTCGCGGGCATTCGTTTTTTCTTGAAGAGAATCGAGATCGGTTGAATGAATTACCAGATCCTTCATCGGATTTTGCCGAAGAATTTGGGTTGGTGTGCCGTGAGCGACTTACCTCTTTGCGTTCTGATTTGCGGCAAGTAGCGATTTGGAAAATGGAGGGCTACTCGAACAAGGAGATTGCAGGTCTTCTTGGCTGCGTCGAAGAATCGGTCCGAAGGAAAGTGATTTTAATCCGGTCTCAATGGACTGACGTGGATGAATGAACGCAGCGGAGAGACTAATCATTTTGACTCACCAGTATGCGGAGCTTTGGTACGTCTGACCAGTTTCAGGGTCGTGATAATAAGAGTGCACCCCACCATTGCTCGCACAGTACGAGTAAATCACTGTGGACGACGTAATTGTCCAGCCTAATCTGCCAATGGACTGACCAATTTCGCTTTCGCTCACATGGCTTCTTTCTTTGAACGAGTCCAATACCTCTCCATCATCAGCGAATCGTGTATTTAGAAACTGATTCAAGTCTTTTTCGGTGATGGTGTAGGTTGCATAGTGGTCGAGAAAGTCTTGCTGAAGAGTAATGTTTGTCGCTTCAGGAGGAATGAGGCTTCGCCCTCTCTCCGACCACCAAATGGTGTCTCTACTCGTATGGTTTGTTTCGGTTCCGTAGATCCAGAACAAACCGGTACCGAGTATTGCCCAACACAGCAGGATGAAGATACCTCCCGCGAGCAGCATACGGATAATGGGTGATTGAATCTTGTTGCTCATCAGATAATCCCTCGTGTTTATTTTGAGTGCTGATGGCCATGCCGATCGAGCAGATGTAGAGGTAATTGATAGCCGTCTGATTCTAGAAAGCCCACTAACGCAAGAATTTCATCTTTAGTGAGAACATTCACGATTCCATTCGGCATCGAAGATATCTTCGATTCTAGTCGCAGCTCGATCTCGCTTTTTTGAATGGTGATCGTCGAATCAGGCGTTAGCAGGTTGGTGACTAATTCAATTACGTCATTGGTTTCGCGCTTCACCATTCCCGTGATAGCTTGCCCATCTGAAGTCAGGAATTTCCATGTTTGATACTCTGGATGTATCAGCGAGGAGGGTTCTAGAATCTGCTGCAAAAGCTCTCTTCCTTTTAATCGTTGATGAATTTTTGTGAGGTCGGGTCCTAAGTTCACACCATGACCCGCAAGTTTGTGGCATTGATTGCAACCCGCTTTCATAAAGGCTTGCATGCCATACATGATCGTAGACTCTTTGTGATTAGTATTGAGGGTAGGGAAATCATCCATCGTCCATTGATTGATCACTTTAGGTGCAGCATCGGCCAATATCGAATCAACGTCATTTAGGTCATCGACGACGATCATCTCGCCACGCATGACGACCCAGTGACCAGGAAAAGTGCAAAGGTAAGGATAGATACCGACTTTATGAGGTGCCTCGAATCGAAGCACATGTACTTTGGCGTTGCGAGTCGGTCCAATCATTGGCGTGGCCTTGAAGATCAAGTCCGTTAAGTCAGTTGGAATGAAATCGGAGTTGGCATTTTTAGGGTCTTTGGCCATTTCGTTGGCAGCCATTCCAATATCACCGAGTGATCCTGGTTTAGCGATTAAGAGGTTGTGATCAGTCGCGTCTGGATTCGTGAAGATGATTTTGACTGGCTGGCCGACTTTTACCGCGAACTGCTCAACGGTAAATCGCATTCGTTCCGGAATGCAACTGATGGGAACTGTTTTCAATTTGGGCTGCATATCAAACTTGGATTCCGCAGAGTTGGGTCTAGGTTCATTGAGCCCGGAATCACTACTTGCATGTTTTAGAATCGAATCAATTTGGTACCGCGGATCATTCTCCCAGTGTTTTCTAAGCGCCTCCGATCCTAATGCACACTGGATTGCGTATTGTAAGTGACCAGCTCTTGGGTACTTCATCACATCAAGCATGGAATCGAGCGCATTTTGAGTACCCATGTAGGTAGAAGCGATGACGGCTTCCATACGAACAATGCCGTTGGAGTCATTTGCCGAGATTCTCAGTAGGTCATTTGCATCGAGCATGTTTGAATGTAGGAACCGCAGTTGACGAGTTGCTGCTGCCCTAGCGTGATGATCTTCACAGGTGATTAATTCACGAACCAAATCGATCCTTGGTGAGTCAATACCGCTAGAAAGCCAAACTGCTTCAAGTTGATGATGCCGAAAGCGGCTATCGTCTCGTGACAGTTGTTCTACCCATCGACTTAGAGCAGCAACTACCTTTTCTGGATCTCGATCACGCAGTTCTCGTTTGGCCCAGTAACGCAGCCGATATTCTGGACGCTTAAGAAGGTCCAGCAATTCAGTGATCGAAGCGTCAGCAATTTTTGGAGAATCTTGAAGAGGTACATTCTTGGTCGTGATTCGCCAGATGCGTCCAGAGTGTCGGTCTCGTCGGTCATCGCGTAGTGAATATTGTGCATGTCCCTTAATCGGGTTGTACCAATCGCAGATGTACAGTGCGCCGCGTGGTCCAAATCCAATATCGACGGGAATGAAACTCAAGTTAGTCGAGAAGATCAAATCGCTGACGTATTCTTCCTGATAACCAAATTCTCCCTCATTCCAGTGCAGGATTTCTACTCGATTGGTTGGCTTATATCGAACTTTGATAAAGTCACCTAACATCGACTTTGGAAAAGTCTGAAAGTCGACGAATTCTTGGCCGCATGTTCCCGAGTAGGCTTGTAAGCCGTTTGGAGCCGGATGTTGAAGAGGGTAGGGTGGGTCAAGAGCGTGGAAAGCTGCCGCATAAATTGGATGACTTGCCACATGCTGTCCCCAATCATCAAACGTTACTCCCCACGGATTCGTGCTTCGGTAAGTACCGAAGCTGGTCAGGCGGTGTGTTTTAGGGTTGAAGCGAAACCAACCACTGTTTTGTTGACGAACCGGTCCGTAGGGTGTTTCGACTTGTGAGTGATGAAAAATCGATTCCCTAAATAGAAGATCCCCATCGGGTGTCCAGACAAAATCGTGTAATGCGTGGTGAGAATCCTCGGTACCAAAACCGGTTAGAATTCGCTCTCGCACATCAGCCTTATCGTCACCATTGGTATCCTTCAAAAAGGTGAGATCTGGCATTTCCGACACGTACACACCACCGTTACCGAATTCAAACGATAAAGGAATGTGAAGATCGTCTGCGTAGACGATTGATTTGTCTGCTTTGCCATCACCGTCGGTGTCTTCCAAGATGACAATTTTATCGTTGGGTACATTGCCCGGATAAACATGTGGGTAGGTAGTTGAGCAAGCGACCCAGAGCCGCCCTCGCGAATCCCAACGCATTTGTATTGGACAAGCGATTTCTGGGAATTCTTCTTCTCCAGCAAATAGATTGACCTCGAACCGTGGATCAATTTCAAACGCGCTTTTTTCATCGGCCGCGGACAGCCATTGATTTGCACCACGACTTGTTTTGGATTCGGGCAATGGCTCGACATTTTCATCGTTAACAGGTGTTGCAACGCCAGTTAGCGATTGCCAAATCGCTCGTTCCCGATTTTCCACCATGGTTTCAAAGCTTTGCATCGCAGGTAGAAAGTCTAGATATCCATAATCTTTGCGACGTCCACCGGTGTAATAGAATGTGTTGAGAGGCCGGTACCTTCGAAAGTATTGCTGGTTTTTATCGACATTCAATTTTCGAATATGATCGTTAATACTTGGTGGGGTTTCTTGAAAAAGTCCTCTGTATAACTGCTTGGAAAATGCCTCATAACCGCGTTCATTGAGATGAATTCCGTTGATCGTTAGTTGATTTTTTGGGTCAGCAAGAAGTGGTTCTGTCGCGTGATAGGCATCAATAAATCCAATTGCCTTTGCTTCTGCCACCACTCGCATTGCTTCGGTATAGAGTTCAAGATTCGTATTATTGAGTGACCCGGCCGGGATGTTTGGAATATCTTCATTCGCGATAGGCGATATCAAAATGATTTGCGCGGCACTTTTTCCGTTGAAAGCCTTTGATCCAAGTTCCTCCACGAAGCTTGTTAATTGACTTTGAAAGGTATCAAGGCCGTCGGGCCCCGCAAATGATTCATTGAAACCAAACGCAGCAATGATGACATCAATTTTTTCATGATGAAGATGTTGAAAGACATCCGCGAAGTTTTCCGGCCTTGGCCGCAAGTCAATGGTGTCTGCAGACCAAGACAAATTACGAATTACAAGGTCGTGCTTGGGGTAACGTTGATAGATGAGTGATTCGATATGACCGAAGTGTATTGAGCGATCTAGGAGGGTGTTTCCAATCAAAGCAATTCGAGTGTTCGGTTCTAATTCGAGTGGCAGACGAGTGCTAATCGATTGGACTGACGAAGGTCTGGGTGCCGATTGTCCATAGATTCCAAACTTGGCGTATTTTGGATCTTCCACTGAATTGAATTCGAGTTGTAGGTGCTTGGCGTCACGACTTTCTTTTTCGTCTTGTGCCTTTTTGCTGGGTTTTTGTTGTTGGCCAAAAACGGGAAGGAACGTGAGCGAAGTCAGCACGAACGTGATCATCTTGCGGTATTTTGACGGATAGTACACGGCAGTTTCAAACATTAAAAATTTCTTCAGGAGAGTGCTTGACCAAGAAAGTCGCAAGAGCTTGGAAGGGTTCGGTTGATTGCAGGAGAGACCGATAGTCTTGCATATTACCAACGAACAATGGGGCAATGAATCGTCGGTTGCCTAAGTCGTAGTCGTGGGTGTTGTGAACCGGTTAAAGCTGAGCGATTTGTCATTTGGCGAGAGGTTTTGGGAATTAATCGCACGGAATCCGGTTTTTATTTCACATTTTTTGATCGTCTTGAAAATGAGGTTGGTTCAGGCCTTCTGAACTTTGCTCCGATTTAGATATGATCTTGGTCGGGTGAATGCCATTAGGTGTCAGGCATTCTGTGTTACCCATTTGCTCACCGGCCAATATAAATGATGGTCCAAGCGACATCCCTTTGAAGCGTTGGTAGCATAAGACAACTCTGAAACAATTCGACATCGCCAAGCAGAACTACGACGATGAAAACTGACGAGCTACGCGAGAAGTATCTGGATTTTTTTGGTACCAAAGGATGCGTTCGGCGTCCAAGCGATGTGCTAGTGCCAAGTTGGGACCCCTCGGTGCTATTTACGCCGGCGGGGATGAATCAATTTAAAGATCACTTTTTGGGAAAAGTGAAGCTGGATTTCACCAAGGCGACCACATGCCAGAAGTGTCTGCGTACAGGGGACATCGATAACGTTGGCCGAACAGCTTTTCACCATACATTTTTCGAAATGCTGGGGAATTTCAGTTTTGGGGATTACTTCAAGGAGGAAGCGATTGCTTGGGCTTGGGAGTTTCTGACTGATAAAAAATGGTTAGCCATTCCCAAGGATCGACTCAGTGTCACTGTCTATAAAGATGACGATGAAGCGTATGGGATTTGGCAGGATAAAATAGGCTTGTCCAGCTCTCGCATTGCTCGCATGGACGAGGACGAAAACTTTTGGCCTGCATCCGCCCCGAGTCAGGGGCCTGACGGTGTTTGTGGGCCGTGTAGCGAGATTTACTATCACCTAGAAGATGGTAGTGATGTAGAAATTTGGAATCTTGTATTCACGCAGTTTAATCGCGTTGGAGAGCCTCCACAGAATTTACACCCACTGCCGAGCAAGAATATCGACACTGGTATGGGTTTGGAACGCACGGCAAGTGTGCTTCAGGGTGTTCCAACCAATTATCACATCGATAACCTCTTTCCAATCGTGATGGCTGCATCGGAGGTAACAGGGCAAAAGTATGAGTATGAAAGTGATAATGGTCGACGACTTCGTCGCATCACGGATCATGCACGAGCTTGCGTCTTTACCATCCATGAAAATGTTTACCCAGGGCCCAAAGACGCCAGGTACGTCATCAAGCGATTGATTCGCCGAGCCGTCTTAGACGGTTATCAGATGAATTTACGAGAGCCCTTTTTGTACAAGTTGGTTGAGGCGGTTGCGGATGCATCCAAGGTGCCTTATCCCGAATTACAACAGACGACTAAACGTGTTGCTGAAGTGATTGAGTCTGAAGAAAGGGCATTTTTCTCGACCATCGATGGTGGAATGAAACGCATCGCTCAACTTTTCGAGCAGATGCGGGAAGAGTCTGCTGTGATGGTACCGGGTGAAGCAGCAGCAGAGTTGAATTCGACCTATGGGGTACCCCCAGAACTACTGCAAACACTTAGTGCCGAGCAGAATTTAACCTTTGATTGGCATGGCTACCGAAAAGCAATGGATCAGCATGCCATCGATAGCGGTGCGGGACAGCGGGAGTTGTTTCAAACGGGGCCCCTAGAGACTCTGAAGGAAGCATTGAGAGAGACACCATTCATTGGCTACGAGTCAATCTCGGCAGAGGTGGAAATTAAGGGGATTATTACCGGATCGGGCGAGAAGGGAGACGAAGAAGGGCAACTCTTGAGCCATCTTGATCGACCCGGTGACAATCCACTGCGATTAGTTCTTTCTCAATCGCCATTTTACGGAGAGTCCGGTGGGCAAGTCGGAGACACGGGCCGGATTTTTTCTGAAGCATTTGAGTTTGAGGTGATCGATACTCAGAAGCACGCGGCATTAATCGTGCATTCAGGGAAATTAGTTCGCGGTGAAATTCACGCCGGTGAAAAATGTATTGCGGAGGTTGATTCGGAACGGCGTTTAGCACTGGCACGTGCGCATTCGGCGACACATCTTTTGCACCACGCATTGCACGAGCACGTTGGCAGGCATGCTGAACAGCAGGGAAGTAAAGTTGAAGCCGATAGGTTGCGATTCGATTTCAATAATCCAAAGGCGATTCCAGATGAAACCTTGGTCGCCATAGAAGAGGATGTACGTAAGCTTATCGAATCTGCTGACGAAATTGTGTGGGACACCGTGCCACTTGAAACAGCTCGGAAAGTGGGGGCAATGATGCTTTTCGGTGAAAAGTATCCTGACCCTTGCCGAATGGTGTCGATGGGTGAATTTAGTCGTGAACTTTGCGGTGGAACACACTTGCATAATACGCGAGAGGTTCAGTCATTCGAGATTGTCGTGGAAGAGAGTGTTTCAACGGGGACACGGAGAATTGAAGCGTTGACAGGTGCTCGTGCAATGGAGCATCGTGAGCAAACACGAAATCTGTTAACGACGGTTGCGGAGATTCTTCAGTGCGAAACCAGTCATGCTCTCGGAGCTGCAATTGAATTGATGGAGAATGTGCGAGTACTGAAGAAAGAGCTTGCGGCCGGAAAATCCGGTGAACATCGGGAAGGTTTTACCTATTCCAAATCCGGCGAACCCGTCGATCTCGCCGATTACTATGCTGTTCGAAATGCTGTTCGGGAATTGACGCGTCGTTTGAATGTTTCCATCGATGATGTTTGCTCGCGTCTCAAGGCAATGCTCGAAGATCATCAGAAACTGGTCGAAGAAATTCGAAAAGCGACTGCGGGTGGAAAGATTTCAATTGATGAATTGATGGCACAAGCCGAGGTGGTGGGACATACAACTTTACTCGTTGCTGAAACACCGGGGGCGAACCCCAACGTGATGAGGGGCTGGATCGACCAAATTCGAAAACAGTCGAGCGGGGAGACGGCAATCTTTTTTGCCTCGGCGCAAGGTGAACGCATTGTTTTGGTTGCTGGAGTGAGTCGCGAATTGGTAAAGCAGGGTTGCCACGCCGGTAATTGGGTGGGCGAAGCGGCAAAGATCGTGGGAGGCGGCGGTGGAGGTCGGCCGGATATGGCTCAAGCCGGCGGAAAAGATGCCTCGAAGTTACCGATGGCTCTCGAAGTCGCAAAGGATTTTATGCGATCCCAACTCTGAGTAGCGTGGGTGTTTTGCATCCTGCTGAATTTGTTGCTAGCGAACTAATTGGAAGAATTATTTTGCTAGCAGTGATCCCGATTTTGATTCTGATCCGTCAGCTAATAACCAGCAGTCCTCTGGCGATGTTTATCGCCGGACTGTCGATTTCAGCAACGATGCACTTCCCAAAACGGTTCATCCGCGGTGGATCCAAGGGAAGCGATGGAGGACGAATTTGAATTGACAAGAAGGCTGCTTACCTGCTAATCGAACCTTTGAAGGCCTGAGTTTTTCTCGATGCGTCGTGTTGGAGAATCTCCTTCGGCAGGGTGTTGCCCATCGTCCAGCGATGGAAATTCATCGTGGGTGTGTGTTTTGCGGGAAATACACACTGGCCTCCCAGTATGGTTCGAGCATTTTAGTTGCCCAAGACGATTTCTGGGTCAATCGTCTTGATGGAACGCTCCACGGTGAACTTTCATCATGCACCGGGGCGTCGTTGGTGCGGCGTCCCGGTGTTTTTTTGACCGTTAGCATAAACTTGCCCACGTTGATTATGCTCTCTGGGCCAGACCTAACAATGTAGAACGCTGCTGGTTTCATTATGGTCCATCACGCGACAGTTTTTGGACATTTCCGCTTACCGCTTGTTAACCTGCCACTTTGCTCGCCCGTTGTTGAAGGGTAAGGGTCTCATTGCGAAATCGAGGTCCATGGCCCGCTAGGTTTTAAGATGCAAGTAAGACGATTTCTAACCTTCACCGCTGCTTTACTTGCTTTCCTAATAGGAATGGTTTGGATGAATCGACTTGCGTCGATGAAGATAGACCTTGAGGAGAGTGCATCAATCAATCGGAACAGCGAGCAGTTTTCCAGTACTGTCCAGCTTGCGATCCAAGAAAAGTGGGCTGAGTTGGAGATAGTGGATACCGAGATTGATGATTCAATGTTTAATCAAATACTCGAGCTTCCGTGGTTGGAGACATTGATTGTTGACGAGGGGGTTCTCACAGATCTTTCCGCGGAAAAGTTAAAAAGTTTCGAAAGACTCAGGCATTTGCGACTAAGGATGTCACCGATCAGTGACGAGGGAATGATGCATATCTCTCAGATCGAATCGCTTTGGTATCTTAATATTCCCCATGCTCAATGCAGTGAGGTCGGGGTGTCTTACCTACAAAAGCTGCCAGCACTCAGACAATTAAGATTGAGTTCTCCTGATCTCGGGAATGCTGTTGCCAATGAGATTGCCGCGATTACGACACTTCGAAGCTTGCATCTTATTGGAGTGCCGATTACAGATCAGGGTCTAAGGGTGATCGCGACCCTTCCGAATCTACAGTCGCTTTACCTCGACGATTCGATGGTATCGGAAGATGGATGGGAGTGGTTGTTTGAAGAGGCTCCTCATCTGCACGTTCACGTTAATCAAAAGCACCATGATCGAGATGTCGACTCGCATGACCATGATTCGTAACACTCCATTTCTCCTGGGATAGCGGGCCGAGCCATCGTTTGCTCTATTCGCGGCAGGTGGCCAGATGAGAATTGGGGTGTTTTCGGTTGCCGGGCCTTGAGCTTAAAATGAAATTTTAAACTCTCCCACCTTCTTGATGATGGATTCAACCGATGCCCGCCGTTCTTGCCATTGCCGCTCATCCCGATGACATTGAATTTTTATTCGCGGGCACTCTGTTGCAATTGGGAAAGCGAGGGTGGGATCTCCACTACATGAATCTTTGCGACGGATCGAGAGGGAGTACTGTTTTAACCGAGAAAGAATGTGCAGCGACTCGATTAGAAGAGGCGAAGGCATCGTGTCGTGTGTTGGGTGCGTCTTTCTACCCGCCCATTTACGCGGACATGGAGTCCATTTACACAACCTCAAATCTTAAGAAAGTTACGGCGGTTGTTAGGCAAGTAAAACCTTCTATTGTTCTAACCCACTCGCCACAGGATTACATGGAGGATCATGAAATTGCTTGTAAGCTCGCAGTCAGCGCAGCATTCTCACATTACATGCCGAACTTGGTAAGTGATCCACCCGTGGATGTATACAGCGATCCTGTCACGGTGTACCACGCGCAACCTATCGGTAATACCACCCCACTTGGTGATCCTGTTTTTCCTCATTTTTATGTCGATGAGACGGAGGTGATTGAGCAGAAAGTACAGTCACTCGCATGTCATGCCAGTCAAAAACAGTGGCTTGATGAAAGCCAAGGGCAAGACAGTTACTTGGAAACGCTTCGTGAGATGAGTCGACAGGTTGGACGTATGAGTGGTCGATTTGAGTACGCCGAGGGATGGAGACGACACCAGCATTGGGGTTTTTGCGGTCCCGATGATGATCCGCTAAGAGACGCATTAGCGGATATTATCCAGGAGGGAGTCGTTCCCAAACCTTTGTCTTGAAGCTCTTGAGCCATTGACTGCACCCACCACTTCTTGATCGATGACTCATGGTTTCGGTTGTCGGACTGGTAGCAAATCTAGATTCACTTGTTGACAAACTCTCAACGTTGTGGATCAAGTCTCCCAGTTCAAGCCATCATGCAGTCGGTTGAGATTACGCGGTTCGCAAGCAGTCACGACCAACATGTCTTCGACTCGGACTCCGCCGTGTGCGCGGCCGTAGAGTCCTGGTTCGATCGTGAAGACTTCGTTTTCAAGTAGCTCTCCACCTCCGTGATCTAGCAAGATTGGCTCATGAACATCGAGACCAATCCCATGACCTGTTCCATGTTGGATACTAGGCTCGTCAGTGATCGCTCCACGAGAGATTGCGTAACCGTGTTTTAGCAGCGTGTCCTCCGCTGCTTTGTGAACGGTATCACCAGTGTTGCCAAGTCGTAGCTTGTCAGTGGAAGCCGATTTGGCAGCAAGCACAGCCTTGTGCATTGCTTTGACGGTATCTGAGGGTTCTCCATGGACAACGGTACGAGTGCAATCTCCCCAAAGTCTTGTAGAGTCGTCTCGGGGGAAAAGATCAATGATGACGGGAACGCAAGTTCGAATTTTCCCTTTACCAGGGTGATGGCAGTCGGCTACATGGGGAGCGGTCGCACAAATGGCTCCATGTCCCATGCTAAATCCTCTTTGCATGAATTCGACTGCAGCCATGGATCGAAGCCACTCACACGTTAATTCCGAATGGTCGTGAACAAGGAATCCATCCGAGTCGACGGAGCATTTTGCAACCCGTTCGCAAAGAATTCGCATTACTTCTTCAGTCGTATGCTGTGCTTTGACGAGGCCTTCAATTTCTTGGTGGGTTTTTTGACGGCGATCGATGACTCCGAGCGTGTCATCGTATCGAACAGATATCTCTGCTTGTTGCAGGTGCCACGCATAGATATATGGTAGAGAGCGATCGGCGATAACTTCTTCTACTTTTGATGATCTTAGTAGCTGTGTTACGGCTTGAGCGGTAGCCGTTTCTCGGTCGGCACTTAATCCGAAGGGCGGTGCGTGCTCTGCCGGGCAGGTTACATCATCCGCATGACTCATTTGCACGACGCGATCCATTTCAAGATCTCTGACCAGTGCAATTCGACGGGAGTCTATTTCGATCCAAGCTGCTGGGTCTCCTAACGGAACGCCAATTCGCTTGAACAGCGAGGCATTTTTGTCGGGGTAACCGGCGAGGATGCGTACCGAGGAAGGTGAAGTTTTCATGCTTTGATCCGCTTAAAAAGCTGGAAAAGGATAAATGTTAGCAAACAAGATTGTGAAAAATAACGCAGATAGTCCAAGCCCGATACTCATGGGGGAGATGACTCGTAACCCTTCGGATTCAGTCATCCCACTCATCCTTGTCATTACCCAAAATGCGCTATCCGTCATCCATGAAACGGGTTTGCTTCCGGCGCCGATCGCCATGGCGAGATAGACCGGGTGATAAGGCAACGCGTCGTGCGTAAACCCTTGTAAAATCCCGGCAGCTGTAATCATTGCTACCGTCGCTGATCCTTGAAGGGTCCTTATCGAGGCCGTCAAGACGAATGCCACTACGAGCAATAGATGTCCGGGGACACCACTGGCGAGACTGCCAACAGCTTCTCCAATCCCTGCTTGTCGGAGCATGGCACCAAAGGCTCCGCCAGCGGCGGTTATCAAAATGATATTTCCGGCCGAAGCAAGAGATCGAGCGATCAGCGATTCCCGGTTAGACTCCTTGCAATACCTTCTCAGTGAGAGAGCGAAGGCTGCACCAATAGCGATCGCGACATTTTTGTTGCTTGCGAGCAAAATCAGGTCACTGATCACCCCTCCATTTACATTGGATTGAAGCATTGTTTTAGTAAAGGTTCCTACAGCGATCAAAACGACTGGGACAAGAATCGGTGCGAGGGAACGCGTGAGAGAAGGCGCCTGCTCAGTAGGCATCCCAGTATTAAGGGAATCAGCTAAAATCGACGGAGAATCGTCGAGTTGTCGGAGAGGTATTTCAACAAAGCGGTTGATGATCCGAGCAATGCCTAGCGATGCGATACTGCTGCAGCCACCAACGAGTAGTCCCGTAAAAAGCATCGTGGAGAGATCGATTCCCAACTCACCAGCGACAGTCAAGGGACCCGGCGTGGGTGGAATGAGTGAGTGGGCAATGGAGCCTCCAGCGAGAATTGACAAGATGTACAGCACATAGTTCTTGCCCAGTCTTTCGCGCAGAGACCTTGCCAAGGGAACCATCAGGTAGAAAACGGTGTCGAAGAATACCGGAATGCCTAGAACGAACGAACTTGCTGCCATCGCTTCTGGCGCATGTTTGGGACCAGTAAGTCGTAGGATCCGATCGACAATCACTTTTGCAGCACCCGATTCCATCAAGCACTGTCCGATGATGCTTGCTAGTGCGATGAGAATACCAATTTTTCCCGCGGTTTCTCCAAACTCTTTTGCTAATCTCGACGGCGCAGAAACGATTGCGGGCTCAGAATTAAGTGTCGCGGCAGCCTCAGGGGTCATTTTTTTCGCGTTGACTTGCAGCTCGGTGTATCTCTGTACCGCCTCATCCCCCATCAGGGCCGAAACAAGCAAGCCAGCAAGCAAGAGTGTCAAAAAAGCGTGCAGCCGGAAGACCAAGATGCAAGTGAGAACGACAATGACCGCTGAAATAACAAGAAGCCAGATATTCATTCTGGATTTGGTTCCCCTAGCGAGGTGCGACAGACGGTCACTTCACATACCGTATTAATGCATTACTCTAACGTCTTTTCGCATTGGGGAGGTGTTGGCACAGATCGAGGTTTCGCGCATTTTGCCGCGAATTCCATCGGGACCTAGCCTGAGATTAAAAAAATTTACTGACCCTCAGTTTGTCCGTTTTAAAAAAGACGGTGGAAACGAGGCAAAACAATTGATTCAGCGTGTTTTTTTGCATGTACCTGAACGAACAATCGTTTTTTGTCGATCAATGCTGACGAGAGGTTGCGTTTGATTTGCAGCGAATTACGTTTGGCCGTATCCGAGATAAATCCTAGCTGTTCAGTAGCGAACTCGAGCGATAGCCTGTTTTGACGTGCCCAGAACAATGACAATGCTTTGAGTAGTGTTTATTTCCAGTTACCTGCTCTCTGTGTCGAGGATTTGACCGATGCAGATGGTAAACTGCTGTGTCGTTATCTAGGCGGCTTGTCAGCGGTTAAACGGTATCACCCATCCAACACTTTGTATTTTCACCATGAGCTTTTCCTCCGACACTGAGCCGAGCTTCTTCCTTAGGCACGAGTTCGCGATTCGGCGATTGCATTCTCTCTTAGGGATTGTTCCTCTTGGTCTGTATATGGTGATCCATTTAACGACCAATGCCAGTCTTCTCAACGCTCCAGAGACCTTCCAAAGAGCGGTTTACCTGATTCACAGCCCAGGAAAATTGTTACCACTTATTGAGTGGGGCTTAATCTTTTCACCTTTAGTTTTTCATGCGGCCATCGGTGTCTGGATTTCAAAGACCGGAAAAATCAATAGCAGCCAGTATCGTTTTACTAGCAACCGGCGATACACCTTTCAACGTTGGACAGGTGTAATCGCCTTGGTTTATCTCTTTTTCCATATCCTGCACCTTCACGGTTGGTTTCACAGTGAATTCTGGCTAGCGGTTGTGAGACCGCAAGGTTTTGCTTCGTTCAGGCCTTTTAACGCGGCGAGCACGCTGGTTTTGGCGATGCAGGGTTGGTTCTGGCCATCGTTTTACTTCATTGGTGTGATGTCATGTGTTTATCATTTCGCTAACGGATTGTGGACAGCGGGCATTACTTGGGGGTTATGGATTTCGCCCAAAGCGCAGCAGCGGGCAAGTAAGCTATGTACCGCAATCGGAATCGGTCTAGCTGTCGTGGGCGCGAGTGCTTGGTGGGCGGCTGTCTCACCAAATGAAGAAGATGCTGCTGCGATGGTAGAGGTCGAAAATCGAATGTATCAGTCCGCTACTGCCTCTGGGATCGTGACAGACAACCCAGAAAAACGCTCGTCCACCGAAATACTTGCCGACCAATCGATTGAGGTTGTCAATGACTGACACTGTTTTGGTCGACCTGTTGGTAACTGGTCGCCTTGCAGTTGTGCATTTGCTGGCCGACGGAAACACCTGTCGAAGATTCTAATTCACTCAATAATTTCCTGAGAAAACGGTACATCAAAGATGGCAAAGCATCGCGTAGTGGTCATTGGCGGAGGTTTAGCCGGACTAGCATCGACAATGAAGCTTGCCGAATTAGGGGTTGAGGTTGACTTGATCAGTCTCACGCCAGTGAAGAGGTCGCATAGCGTTTGTGCTCAAGGTGGTATCAATAGCTGCAACGATCAGACGCGGCAGTTGGGCGACAGTGAGTGGAAGCACTTCGATGACACTGTATACGGTGGTGATTTCCTCAATCACCAACCACCAGTTAAAGAGATGGCTTATTGGGCACCCAAGGTGATCGATTTGATGGATCGTTTAGGGGTCCCTTTCAATCGAACCGGAGAAGGGTTTATCGACCGCCGACGATTTGGCGGAACACTTTACAAGCGAACGGCCTTCGCGGGTGCCACAACAGGGCAACAACTTCTCTACGGCCTCGATGAGCAGGTAAGACGCTGGGAAGCTCAGGGGCTCGTCAATAAGTATGAATTCTGGGATTTTTTGGGTCCAATACTTGATGAGAATAATCGTTGTCGCGGGGTTGTCGCTCAAGACCTCGTATCAATGAAAATGCGTGCCTTCCCTGCCGATGCAGTGGTCGTGGCAACTGGGGGTTGTGGTTTAATTTATGGTCGAAGCACGATGAGTGTTTTTTGTACCGGTAGTGCCGCTAGTCGTTGCTTTCAGTCGGGAGCAAATTACGCAAATGGTGAATTTATCCAAGTTCATCCCACTGCGATTCCTGGAAGCGACAAATTGCGATTGATGAGTGAATCAGCTAGGGGTGAGGGTGGAAGAGTCTGGGTTCCACGGAAAGCGCAAGACACCCGGTCACCGAGGCAAATACCTGATTCAGAGCGATATTATTTTCTTGAAGAACGATATCCGGAATACGGGAACCTCGTTCCTCGAGATATTGCCACACGCGAAATATTCGATATTTGCGTGAATGATGGTCTTAGTATTGAATCCGACAGGATGAGTGTTTATCTCGATTTGACCCATCTACCAAAGGCTGAATTAGATCGAAAGCTGGGTGGTATCCTTGAGATTTACGAGAAGTTTCAGGGTGTAGATCCACGAACTGAACCAATGCGAATCTTCCCTGCGGTGCATTACAGCATGGGCGGCTTGTGGGCCGATTACACGAAGAGCGGCGATGGCGGACTACTGGCTGGCGATCCACGGAACCATATGACCAGCTTGGAAGGCTTATACGCGATCGGAGAGTGTGATTACCACTATCACGGAGCCAATCGCCTTGGTGCGAATTCCTTGCTGTCCTGTATCTTCACTGGATTGTTCACTGGTTCTTCGATACTTAACTATGCCGAGGGCCTGTCTTCGGGACACGCCGATGTTCCCTCTTCAGTCATTGATCAATCGATTGCACAGCACAGTGCACGACATCAGGCCTTGTTGGGCGGTACAGGGGGGCAGGGTGAAAATCCATACCTCATTCACCAGCAGCTAGGTGATTTAATGACTCGCGTCGCGACGGTGGTGCGGCGTAACGATCAACTTACAGAAGCGTTAAGTAAAGTAGATGAACTCCATGAGCGGGCTAAAAAAGTAAGTTTGTCGGATACCGGTAGTTGGACGAATCAGAACGTTGTCTTCGCTAAATCGGTTCAGGATATGTTCCCAATCGCTAAGTGCATTCTCAAGGGAGCTCTCCAGAGAGATGAGTGTCGAGGTGCACACTTTAAGCCAGAGTTTCAAAAACAATCACTCACCGCCGAAGATCCTGTAGAAAGACGTTTGCAGGCAGAAAAATGGTGTGACGATTTTGACCGAAACAATCAGAAGTACCTGAAGAGTACGGTCGCATCCTGGGATTCCTCGAACGACCAACCAAATTTGAATTACGAATCCGTCGATACCTCACTGATCAAGCCTAGGCCTCGACTGTACGGCTTGGTTGGAGCAGAAGTCATTGAGGATGTATGGAAAGAAAGAGTCAAAAAAGAAGAGACCCATCCGCTGTCGCCAGTTGCAGTCGACTGACAGGCTTTTTCGCGTTGCGTGGAAGAGATTTAAGCCGATGCGGAATAAAATACGTTTAGTGTGTGACCAACGATTAACTCTAGTAAGTTAGAAAAAGTCAGGATCGAAAGATGATCGCTCCAGAACCCATGGCTAAAAACGAGCCTGAATCCATCACTGTACGAGTGAAGCGCCAAGATGGACCTGGTAAGCAACCGTATTGGGAAACGCATCGAATTCCCTATGAACCTGAACTTAACGTGATTTCCGTTCTGCAACGACTAGCAGCGAGCGCAGTTACGATAGAAGGTAAAGCGGTCGCTCCGGTGGCTTGGGATTGCGGTTGTTTGGAAGAGGTTTGCGGATCATGTACCATGCAGATCAATGGTAGGGTTCGACAAAGTTGCAGCGCATTGGTGGATCGCCTGATTGCTGAATCGGGGTCTACGATCGTTTTGGAACCAATGAGTAAGTTTCCGGTCGTCCGAGATCTTGTCGTTGATCGACAACGTCTATTCCGCGGTTTGACACGAGTGCAAGCTTGGGTTCCGGTGGATAGCTATTACGACATGGGTTCCGGTGAGAGACAGTTAAGGTCAAGTCAGGAGCAAAATTATCCGCTCAGTCAATGTATGAGCTGTGGTTGTTGTGTTGAAGCTTGTCCTCAGTACACAAAGGTAGAGGTCGAACGCTATTCCGATGAATCCGACGAAGCTTATGAACGTCGTAAGAACGAGGCTTACGACACCGCTTTTTTAGGACCGCAAGCGATCTCGCAAGCTGTCTTGTTCAATAATCATCCGACAGGAAAGGCTCTGGCTAGCGAGCGAATGGATGCTTTGGTCGGCCCTGGGGGTGTGCAGGCGTGCGGTAATGCACAGAACTGTGTTTCTGTTTGCCCTAAGGAGATACCTTTGACGACGTCAATCGCTAAAGCTAGCCGAGCTTCAACCCTTCACGTTGTGAAGAAATGGTTTGATAAGTAGGAGTATCCCAGCGATTGGGACATTGGTTTTTTCACCGAGAGAAAATGGTTCTTCAAAGCTTATCTAGAACGTTGGCTTTGCCAGTAAGGGTGTCGAGTGAATCATCAGTTTTTTGTGATCGCGTATCACTCGCATGAACTCCCTTTCATGAACCGGCTTTTTCATGAAGTCGTGGATTCCCATTGATGAACAACGGTCTTTAAGAGATACGTCTTCTGAGGCTGTTAAGGCAACGATGGTAGGATGGCAGTTTGTATCCCACTGACCGACTACTTCTAGGATGTCTAAGCCGCAACCGTCAGGAAGCATAAGGTCGAGTAAGATCAGATCGGGCGTGGGCGCCTGTGCAAAGATCTGATCGCGTTTAAGAAAACGCGTTGCTTCCTTAACCGTTCTCATCAGGGTCAGGCGATGGTGAACTTGACTTCGCCTTACTGCAAAAATTGTCATTTTTGCATCTGTCAAACCATCCTCTACCAAGAGGATTTCCATTGGTTTGGTTTTCAAGTCGTTAATCACTGATTGAATCCTCAATCAACAATAGGATGAGCTTCGATAGTTTAAGTCGCTTTCATCTATCGCCATGTCAAAGCATAGCATCGAATCCAATCGTTTGTTGCGTGTCGAGTATTGCGCAAATAATTTATTTAACTTTTCGGTGTAGTTACATTCAAGATCCTTGTTGACAATTGGATCTATCGCTGGCACATTTGAATTCAACGAAAGCCGCAGCAGGGCACTGCTGTTTTCAAAAACTTTTCAGCTCATTTCCTTATCGTGTTCAACAGTCGCTTTGTATTGCTCGATTGCTTTCAAGGCGTCCTATAACAGTTGTTAGACCCTCTGGCTTTTGAATGCCATGTGTCGTTGCGATCAATTTCCGGTCTTTTAACACGTTCCGTGTTAATGTTTAAAATTTGGTTCACATCGCGGAAAGAATACTGCTAACGGGGGTTGGCCCTAAATGGAATTTGCCGGCGAATTTTATTAAATTCGCGTGTACGGATAACGCTCCCCTTTTTTCTGCTATTCTCAAAGTCCCGTTCATTTGAAAGTTTGGGATTTCATGGATTTGAGCCTCGCATACTCATCACTACTTTTGTTCTGCTTCAGACAGTTTCGTAACGAATACGCGTGAATAATCTGGTGCCGTACCGGCCTTACTGATGGTGTCTGGTAGGGATATCGTTAGACTAGTGGTTCCTGCCAAGGGAAGCTTGTAGCGATACGAAGGAGGCAGCAACTTCGCGAAAAAAATATTGAATACTTAGCATGGTGTTAAAGAGGATTGCCTGATGCAATCGACAAGTGGAAGCGATGGTTTGGTTGAAAAATCTAGCCTGAATGCAGGTCATGACAGTGACCACTTGGATTTGTCTGATGCCTATCAACGCCTGACCAATCAAGAGAAAATCAGCTGGACGGGGCATCATCACATGCTGAAGTTGCTTGGGCGAGGAGGCCAGGGGGTCGTCTATCTGACAGAGCATCGAGGTACCGATGGATTCACGGTTCCGGTGGCGATGAAGTTTTTCTCGCCGGAAAGATACTCTGGGGTGGATTCATATTCGGAAGCAATGAGTCGGGTTGCAAGTATCGCTTCGCGAGTCGCCCTCATACAGCATGACCATCTCATTGACGTTCAGAATTTTTTTGAGCGTAATCGGATTCGGATCATGATGATGGAATGGGTAGATGGTTTCGATTTACGACAGCTAACGGAAAGCCGGTTACATCGTACTCTACGGCATCGAGTAAAAGGTGAGAGGTGGCAATACATCAACGAGGTGATTGTCACTGAGGGAATTTCTCAATCACGTTTTAAACCCGGTATCGCCGTAGCAATTGTTCGTGACGCTCTATCTGCCCTAGCGGCACTTCATCGAGAGGGTATCGTACACGGGGATATCAAGCCGGCGAATATAATGCTTAAACGAAGTGGGTATGCGAAGTTGATCGATATGGGATCCGCTATGGATTACCGGAACCCACCCAAGGATCGCGAATGCACTCCGATGTATGCACCGCCCGAGGTTCTGAAGAGTAGAGCGGTTTCACCACAAAGTGATCTAGCTAGTCTCGGTTACGTGCTGGTTGAACTGTTAAGCGGCGTGAATCCATTTAGCGATCAAAAAGGTTCTTATGCACTTCTAAAGTTTAAAAATGAGCTTCCTTCAAAACTCGATCAAATATTGCCAGATGAGGTCGTGCGGAACGAATTGCTAATGAACTTTTTGTTGGGTTTGATAGCCCCGGATCCCAAGGCGCGATTCGCTAATGCAGAGGCTGCAGAACATGTTGAAAAAGGCGCTGCAGCATTTCATCGACAATTGATATTGGGTGATATGGCAACAGAGTACGATAACGATATTCGAGTTTGGCTCGAAGAGTTGAGGGAACTCGAGACGAATTTGCGATTTTCAAAAGATAAGGAAACCAAATCCATTGCGATGGAAGAGGAAGTCGATTCCGATTTTACCGGAACTTGGGACTTATGAATGAAAAGCATTTGAAGGTAGCGATTGATGCTGCGAAAGCGGGCGCCGAAGAACTGATGAAACGGCGCAATGTACGAATTGTCAAAGAGAAACAGCCTAAGGATTTGGTGACGGACGCGGATTTAGCGTCTCAGGCTGCGATTCGATCAATACTGCTCGATGCGTTTGATGATTATGCTTTCGTGGGAGAGGAAGAAGGGGAGCATGAACCACCCTTGGCAGTTCGAAATGGTGATGCGAACTCACCACCGTGCTGGGTCGTTGATCCCTTGGACGGCACAGTGAACTATGTGCATCGACTACAGTCTTTTGCAGTTTCAATAGGTCTTTACGAATCTGGTCGCGCTAGACTCGGTGTCATTTATGATCCTGTCAGCGACGAGCTATTTACGGCATTACATGGGTTGGGCGCTTGGTGTAACGCTGAACCAATCTCTGTCGGTGATTGTGTTGAAATCGATCAAGCACTTGTTGCCTGTAGTTTTCCTGCGGGCGTGAGGGGTGGTGATCCAGAGGTTGGTCGATTCATAAGGGTTTTAGAGTCGTGCCGCTCATTACGCCGTCTGGGTTCCTGCGCGCTGAATATGTGCTACGTGGCGTGTGGACGCCTAGATGCTTACTGGGCAACCAGTATTGCGCCGTGGGATTGTGCTGCAGGAGTTGTGATTGCCAGAGAAGCAGGGGCTACGTTAACCGCATATGATGGCCAGCCTTTTGATGACTGGTCGCCAAAATTTTGTCTTAGTGCAACTTCATCTTTGCACCAAGAAATGATGAGTCGCCTGATTGGTGAATAGAACTTTTCTCACCGCTAGACTTTGCGTGGGCTATCCAAGATATGCAATTCGATCCAGCTAACATGTCATCCCGGGACACTTATCACTGGATGACTCGATTGATCAACCCACGTCCTATTGCTTGGGTAGCGACTATCTCGAGTCAAGGCGTTGCAAATTTAGCACCATTCAGTTTTTTCAATGGTGTCGGTGCAAAGCCTCCAACTTTGTTGTTTTGTCCTGCGAATAAGCCGGATGGATCCCCCAAAGACACGTTAGTGAATATTCGTCAAACGGGTGAGTTTGTTGTTAACGTGGTCACCATGCCCTTTGCTGGTCAAATGCATCAAACCGCTGCTGAACTCGATTATCAAATTGATGAATTTGAATTCGCGACGGTTGAGAAGCAGGACAGCTTAATGGTGGATGTTCCTCGGGTAGCAAATGCGGCAGCTGCATTTGAATGTGAGTTGATGCAAGTGTTATCGCTTGAGGAGGGTCCGGGGGCAGCGAATGTGGTGATCGGACGAATTGTTTGTTTCCACGTGGCGGATGAGTTATTGAATCAAGATGGTAGCTTTGATTCAAGTTCGCTTAAAACGATTGGACGTATGGGTGACCTTGAGTACGCAAAAACAGATAATCGGTTCACACTTTGATTTTTCACGGATGCAAATCAAGTAGCGAAAAAGAGCCAAGTTTTAGTTCTCGTGAATAAAAAAAGGTGTGCACAAATCAATGTGCACACCCTTACATTTCTAGGGACGTCTATTACCTGTTTTACTTTGAGTAGAAGTTATACTCTTCGTTGTAAGGGTCAAAATCATTTTGAGTGAGACCTACATTTACCTTGAGATTTAGGTAGTTGTATTCCTCCAAAACATCCAGCGGTGCTTCTTCCGATGACGGCCAGTCGTAAGCGATGTAGCGAATTGGAAGGTTAAGTTTTTCATCGATAAAAACCTGAGCTTTGTAGAATTCGAGATCAGGATGCTGAGTAGGCTGCATCACTTCAAGAACGGTGCACTCGGTATCTTTTACCCTAGCATTCGTCCTGAAGTCGCATCGCACATCTTGGAAGCGTTTTGAGGTCTCGCCTCGTTCGATTAGTTTTACGATCAAATTTTCCACACCAATCTCAGTGACAGGGTATCTTTGTCCCCGCATTGCGAGCATCCCATCTGGAGCGAGAGAAACGGTTGGAAGAAACTTACCTTTAAACCCACCTTCATGCGCAACCATGTTTCCGTCGTTTTCATTCTCGACGTAAATTACTTCTCTGCCGGCCACAGACGAAGGCTTAAGGAATTTCAAATAAACGCTGAGCGGTTGGACTAGTTTCCCATCCTGAACTTTGCGGTTTCTAACTTTTAAGGTGGCATATTCATGCTGGCCAAGAACACCGTCAATTCTTTCCCTCTTAATGAGAATCGCGGTATAGTCATTGACTTCTGTTCTGCAGTCTCGGAGCCCAGATCGAGCAAGATCCAGAGCGCGGTCGAGGCTATGAACGGGGGTTGCTTCAAGCCTAGATACTTTCGCCGCCGGATCCGACGAAATCGATTCTTCAGAGTGAGCCGCTTCAGATGCAATGAGAGCGGTTGTAATCGCAAGAATTGCGAATAAATCGCGACGAATGATGGTCATAACAACTTCCGTGTAATAGTTCCACTGGCTGAGACGTCCCTTGTCTCGTTCGGCTGTCTAAGTTTTATCGCCAAGCTCAAGCGGGAGTTTGATTGCTTTCTCCTGCACTGATATGACCATCTCAACCGTCGCAGGCGTTACTTTCTCCTAAGGCGTTCTCGAAAGTAGAAATAATCAACGTTTACTAAATTTTAATTTGAGTTTTGCGAACAAGCGAAATCCCTTGCCAAGAGAAAACCTTGAACACGGTATCAGAAATCGGAAGACGGGTGATATCTTGGAAGAAATTCGATCTGGACCGAAAAAAATTTTAACTTGATCGCTTCAGAGAACAGACTTGGAAGTAGGTTGCAGTTGATTTGAAAAAAATGCGCACGTTCGACAATTTGCGGATCTTTAGAAAGATACGATGGTTGAAGTGGAAAATTGATTCATTCAATTGGACATCTCAATTAGCGGTCTAATTTTTAGCAAGCGATTCAATAGCATTACTTACCTCACCGAATACACCATGTGCAGTGGAGTCCAGCGAATGTTTTTGTTCGAGGGTTGAACGCGATGACGAAGAAAACTACGGCTTGGCGAGCAATTCATATCGAAGCTTTCCATCAACCAAAGATTAGCTTGGATTACTGAGTCGTAATCACCCAACAAGGTTTGATTGACCGCAGCATCGCGAATTACTTTTTTAAATGAAAGATTGATCTGTTATGAATAATCCCAATTCTGGTCGGCCTGTCGCTGGGCGCCCTTCTGAGCCGTTGCCGGAACCGTCTGTTATTCCGACCAATGGGTGGCACTGTGGTCACTATTTCTATCGTTTTCGCCGCGACAGAATTGACGGTAGGTTGCCACAAGGTCTTAGAGAGCAATTTAGACAATCGCTTCATCCGGAAGGAAGTGCTGCTCCGGAGCGTTTAGCCTCGTATTGGACTAGCGGGCATCGCGCGGATTTTTGCGTCATGGTGATGGATCCTGACCCAGGGAAAGTTGATGGCGTTCACCAAGCAATCATGGCGCCTGGTTTAGGATCTGTGATTGAGCCGGAGTGGTCATTTGTTTCGATGAGTGAGGTAAGTGAATACGTACCTACAATTGAAAGGTTTCGGGAACGATTATTAGCTGGAGGTGCAGATCCCGACTCACCTGAAGTAAAAGCTAAAGTCGCAGCATATGAACGTCGTTTGCCTATGATGAATGAGCAAAGGCTCCGACCGGAAATACCTGACTGGCCTGCTGCTTGTTTCTATCCAATGAATAAGAGTCGAGTGGTGGGTGCGAATTGGTTTTCAGAACCGTTTAGTCGCCGCAACTCGATGATGGCGGAACACGCCCAGAGTGGAATTGCTTTTGCAGGTAAGGTAAGTCAAGTCATTACGGTCGGTGTCGGTCTCGATGACTGGGAGTGGCTTGTTACTCTTTGGGCGCGAAATCCTGAGTACCTTCGTGAAATTGTTTACAAGATGAGATTTGACGAGGCCAGCGCGAAGTATGCAGAGTTTGGCCCGTTTTATGTCGGCTATAAAGGAACTTCAGATGATATTCTGAGCCACTGCCGCTTAGACTGAGTGTTTTCAATTTCGGATAGTACTGAATCACTGCGAAAGTCGCTGATGTTTCTTAAGTTGAAATCAATTCTTTGCGATGGTTATCTCCAACAGAGTATTTGCGATTGTGTTGCATTCGTCGCGCTCTGCCATGCCCGGAGATGCTTGGGTAACGCATGTGGCTGAAATCGATGTTCCGTCTCAATTTGAAACTTTGCGTCGACTAGTAAGTGCTCAATTCGTTCAACCGTATTCTCGCTGGATAGTTGATCATTATCATGCACTTCGACGTATGCCGCATCGACATTACCGAGAAGCGGTGAGATCTCTTCCAGAACCGCTTCTTCCATTCCCTCAATATCTAGTTTCAAAAAAGAGACTCGATGGTCAGCAAGATATGGACTGAGCCTGACGCACTGAACCATGGTGTGGGTTGAATCGGGTCTCCGGCCCCATTGGGGTCGTAACGAGTTTCCTCGAGAATCTGCGCCGCGATTAATTTGACCATGGAAAATCGCTTGGCCCTCTTGATTGCTAATCGCCGCACAAACACCTAACACGTTGGGTAAGTCATTTTTCTTGATGTTCGTTTCAAGGATTTCAAAAGCAAAGGGGTCTGGCTCAAAGCAGATAATTCGCGACGTGGGCCACCGATACTTCCACTCAAGTACGGAGACGCCAATATTTGCTCCACAGTCAATGATTAACGGAAAGTCATCCCTTGGTGAAAAAAATGAGGGAAATTCGTCAGCCGCCCGAATCATGGACTGGGTTGCTTCCTTGTTTTCATAGAAAAGTTTGTATCCGCGAAAATTGGTTTGGTGGATTGCAATCGTTCTGCTCCAAAAATTTTTAACTAACACGAAACGGTGTCGCAATTTGCAATGGCAATCGCCACAGATATCTGGGAACCCCATGATCCATGACGAATGGAATAAGCCTCGAACGTATCTGCGTGCATTGATGCTATTTCCCTTTTAGATCACCTGCGTATGTTTGACTAGGAAGTCTTGGTCAATCATTGAATTTTTGGAGGTCAAAGTTTGGGAATCGTTGTGTTACGCGTAAGTTTCTTTCGTGTTTCTTTTCTTCTTTCACTTTTCATTTTGGGTTGTAATCACGCCATCGCCGGATTGGTGATAAACGATTTAGATAGAAATTATTTATTTGACTTCAATACTTTTCGAGGAGTAGGTGTAACGCAAGATCCATCTTCGACTCAGATTGATTCTGATGTATGGCGGTTTACTGGGCTAAGTGACGGCACTGGCGAATTTGGTGGTAGTTATCTCACAGGCGATTGGGCTAGGGGGGCAGCTCTGTCGGCTGTTTCAACTGGAGGAATTTACGCCTTCAATCACGGGTCTATGGAAGAGCCAGACTGGTCCTTGGGATTTCAACCAACTGCTAATGATTTCAACCCTGGAGCCTTGACGATGCGGGTAATCAATGGCACACAAAGTGTTGTAGATCGAATTAGCTTCGGGTTTGATTTACTCATACGTAATAACGCCACCCGCTCGACAGTCATATCTCTCCAATACGGCCTAGACGATCTTGTCTATCGTGAATCCGATCATGGTGATTGGTTTACCGACGAAGCGACAAATGAAAATTTGGGCTGGGAAGAATACGTCCATCAGGAAAGCTTATTGGCAACGATGTTGTCGCCCGGTGATTCGATTTACTTTCGTTGGTTTTTCAGGGATGGGGTAGGGCAGGGAAGTCGTGACGAATTGTCCATCGACAATGTGTTCGTTAATTTTGGTGCTTCATCAGCGGTAGTCCCCGAACCTCATTTCTGCTGTTGGCTTTTGTTCATGCTTGCGATTCCTTTTAGGTATCGCGCCGGATATTTGAAGGTTTCCAAGTCATCGACCTCGTGATCGTGCATTTGAATGGTTACATGAGGCGTTCGAAAAGGATTACCAAAGCATCTTGGACTTTTTGAGGATCTGTCGCTTTGTGTCATATTTTGAAGCTGAGCTTGAAATCCCACCCTCAGGGATCCGCCTCCAGCAGTGAATCCCTTTCCAATATGAGTCTCCTTAATATTGTGCCACCTCATCTCAATTGAATTGCTTTTGTGGGATTGTTGACCTGGGGGCAGCACAATTGCTTGCGTTGGCTTGAAAGTCCCGCGTCAATCGCAACTGGACTACACTCCAATCAGGCCCACGGATGGCTCGATGGGGGGGGTTCGTTTGTTCCGGGATGTGATGTTGTCGCCCCTACGATCGTTTTTAGTTGACCCACGAAAACGGATACGTTACTCTCCGAAATTGTAAAAGATTCGATTTGGGCTTTCTCGCAAGCTACAATCGTTCAATACCCCCACCTGAAAAACCCTCAACACGATTGCGATGAGGGCCTGCCAAAGACGATATTTCAATCGTTAATCGGCTGAACTAACTTGGCTACGTGTCTACTTGCTGACGATCGAAGCTGTGGAGTTATTGTTCGGCTCGGAACTCATATTTCGCTGTACGCTTTTTAGCTCGATCAAAACAACTCGGGCTTTGTTGATCCACTATTGAAACAAACTAATTCTCGGAGATCAGAGAAATGCGTTGTCAAGGCAATCCTTTTAGCCGTCGTGGCTTGCTAACAGCCGGTGCATTCGGCGGTCTTGGTATCTCTTTGCCGCAATTACTTTGGATGCAGCAAGCTGCAGCAGAGCAAAAACACTACGACTTCATTGAAGCGAAGGCTAAGAGTGTTATCCATGTTTATCTACCCGGGGGTATGGCACACCAGGAAAGTTGGGATCCAAAGCCTTACAGTCCGCTTGAGTATCGGGGAGAGATGAAACCCGTAAAAACAAATACGGGTGAAATATTTTGTGAATCGATCCCCAAGCTTGCATCCATTGCAGACAGGCTTTGTGTCATTCGCTCGATGACACACGGAGAGGCGGCGCACGAACGTGGCACTCACAACATGTTCACCGGTTACAAGCCGAGCCCCGCTCTAAAATATCCGAGCTTTGGAGCTGTGGTAAGCCATGAATATGGACCTCGAAATAACCTGCCTCCATATGTCTGCATTCCCAACCAGCCCAATGAGTTCGCGGGAACTGGTTATTTAAGTTCATCCTACGGGCCATTCGCTTTAGGTAGCGATCCGGCGTCAAGTGGATTCAAGGTTCGAGACCTAGATTTGTACGGTGGTGTTGACGAAGAACGTTTTGTGCGTCGTCGTTCGGCGCTGACGGCTGTTAACAAACATCTAGGTTCCATGACGAACGCGGATAGTGTTGTCGCCATGGATACTTTCTATGAAAGAGCTTATAGCCTGCTCAGTTCGCCAGAAGCGAAGTCAGCGTTTGATCTCAGCAAAGAAGATCAGAAAATGAAGGATGCTTACGGCGTCAATCAAGCCGGCCAGCGTCTCTTGATGGCTCGGCGTTTAGTCGAAGCTGGTTGCCGTCTGGTTACGCTCACCTATGGTGGGTGGGATATGCATAACGGCATCACTGCGGCCATGAACCGCACCATGCCCCCACTCGACCAAGCCTTACATCAGTTGATCACAGACTTAGAGCAACGTGGGTTGTTGGATTCGACGTTGGTGATGGTCAGCAGTGAGTTTGGTCGTACGCCGAAAATCAATAAAGATGCAGGGCGAGATCACTACCCGAAGGTCTTTAGCGTGATGATGGCTGGTGGTGGCATCAAGGGTGGTGCGATCTACGGTGCTTCAAATGCTACCGCGTCCGAGCCAGAGTTCGATCCCGTGACACCTGCTGACTTAGCGACGACGATGTACCGTCAGTTGGGCATCGTTGCAGACAAGGAGTTAATGGCACCGGGCGATCGTCCGATCGAAATCGTTGACGGTGGCAAAGTTATTGAGGACATCATTGCCTAGGTGACCCTAAGGCTGTGTTCTGTGACGGGCCGAATCTTTTTGGCCCGTTTCCTCTAAGTACACTCAATTTTCTAAATGAATATGCGTCCCCAGCTAAAACTCATCGGTGTCCCCTTCCTGTGCCTGATGTCCTGCAGTTCGGTTTTTGCATACAAGCCGGATCTTGTTAGCTCGACCCCGCGTGGAGTGCAACGAGGTGGTACCCACAAAGTCGTTCTTGAGGGGACGAGGTTGGGTGATAGTCGCCAACTCCTGTTAGATCAACCGGGAATTAACGTCATCAATGTAACACCCATTGATGATAAAAAGGTCGAGATAGAGATAGAAGTTCCTTCAAGCACTAAGCCAGGTCTTTATCCACTGCGGATTGTGACTGAGACGGGACTCAGCAATGTTTTGTTTTTGGGTGTAGGCGCACTGCCAGCGATTGATGAGGTGGAACCGAACAGTGATTTCGGATCTCCTCAAGTTATCGAAAACAACGTCACTATCGAGGGTGCGGTCGCTCGAGAAGACGAAGACTATTTTGCGGTCAACCTTAAGCAGGGCGAGCAACTTACCGTTGAGTTAGAAGGTGTAAGGATTAAGAAGGGTCGAAGTAATCCCTTCTTTGATCCGTATGTGGCGATTTTGAATTCGGAAAGATTCGAGCTTGCAACTAGCGACGATGCGCCTTTGCTGCAGCAGGATTGTTTGTGTTCGATAAAAGCGCCAGCTGATGGTACGTACTTGATTGTTGTGCGAGACAGTTCATTCGGCGGCAATAATGATCGCTATCGAATGCACGTCGGTTCGTTTCCAAGGCCAATTGCTGTTGTTCCAGCAGGTGGTTCTCCGGGTGAATTAGTTGATATGACATTCGTTGATTCATTGGGGCAGGCATGGGTGGAAAAAGTCCAGTTGCCCAGCGAGGAAACTGACAGTTTTCCCATAGTTGTTGAAAATGATTTAGGAGTCGCACCGTCGCCCAATCTTGTACGGGTCAAATCCCAAGCGAACATTCTAGAGCAGGAGCCGAATAACTCCGTAAAGGAATCAACCGTTGGCCAGTTACCGGCAGCCTTCTCAGGTCTGATAGGTCAGTCGGGCGATTACGATTTTTTCAGTTTTGAAGCAAAGAAGGGTCAAACCGTTCGACTAAAGCTGTTTGCTCGCAATGTTTTGAGATCTCAGTTAGACGGCGTTGTAAATATCTATAATGCCAAAGGTGGACGAGTTGGAGGAAATGACGACTCGGGCGGTCTTGATAGTTCCCTTGATTACAAAATTCCAGAGGATGGTTTATACCACGTCGGGATCAATGATCATCTGAACAACGGTGGACCCGCCTACAGTTATCGTTTAGAGGCTACTTTAGTTGAGCCTGATTTGGTTCTGACCCTGCCAGACCGACAGCGGTATGTTGCCACGCAAGTGAACGTCGCGCAGGGTAATCGCACGGCCGTCATGTTGAATGCTTCGCGAGTAGGTGTGGGCGGGGCGATTGACGTCGAGTGCCTGAATTTGCCCGAGGGTGTAACGCTTACACCAATCCAGATGCCAGCGAACAGAAGTACCGTACCGTTTCTTTTGACAGCTACCGCCGAAGCACCTTTGGATGGCAAGTTGGTCAACGTGGTGGGTCGCATCGCAGACAACCCAATTCAGGGTCGGTTCACGCAGCAGCATCAGATGTTGATCGGTTTGAATAACAATGTTGTGAACGACTACTACGCGGATCGAGCCGCAATTGCGGTCATTAAAGCGATGCCTTGTACTATCGAGGTCGTCGCACCGAAAGTGCCCATTGTTCGGAATGGTTCGATGGGTCTCGTTGTCAAAATCAATCGTGGAGATTTGGATGCGGACGTGGCCATTCGAATGCTTTACAACCCTCCAGGTATTGGTTCGAGTGGAAGTATCAAGATCGCAAAGGGGCAAGATCAAGCAATCATCCCATTGACCGCTAATGGTTCTGCAGCAATTGGCCAGTGGCCGATCATCGTTTACGCGTCCGTTGCGGGTAACGAGATTGCGAGCGAACCAGTAATGCTTGATGTTCAGGACAAATTGTTTAATTTCACGTTTCCTAAAACATCTGCAGAGCTAAGCAGTGATTCTACGGTTCTAGTCGATGTTGAGGTGATGAGAGACTTTGAGGGAACTGCCGAAGTGGAACTCTTAGGGCTTCCTGCTGGTGTTGTTTGCGAGCAAACGAAGCAAGCTGTCACCAAAGACACTGAGCAGTTGGCTTACAAGGTTAAGATTGAGGAAGGAGCTCGGGTCGGTCAGCACAAGTCGATTGTTGCCCGTGCGACGGTGTCCAGTCCAGACGGTGAGATTCAGCAGACTCTCGGGACTGGGATTTTGCAAGTTGACAAACCCTTGCCTGCTCCAGTGATGAAGAAAGAAGAGCCGAAGAAAAAGGAGCCAGTGAAAGAAGCTCCTCCTAAGGAAGCTCCACCAAAGCCTCTGAGTCGGCTGGAACAACTTCGATTGCTGAAAAAACAGCAGTCTGAAAACTGATACGTAACCTAAGCTGTATTAATCAGAAGAGAATCGATATTTTGCTGAGTGGCTCTGTTTGTTGAGCAAGTAGAAAGCTTGGCAAGATATCAAACGCCCCATGAACTGAAGGTTCGAAATAGTCATGCGTCTGCAATCGCTAGTGCTACTTACATTGATCGCCTCATTGTTAACTTGCTCATTGCGTGCTGCTGAGCCTGAGCCAGCGAATACGGCAGTGGCGGCTAAATCAACGCCACCTTCCGAGTCTGGGCTGCAGCTTTCTGCCTTTCCAGAAAGTATTGATTTAACGACTTCGCGAGATTACCAATCCTTCATCGCGTTGGTTAAGCGTCCCGATGATGTAACGCTCGACGTTACTGATAAGGCGAATTGGACGCTTGCGAATGAACAGTTTGGCCGAATTGAAGGAAATCAGTTGTTACCTGTTGCGGATGGTGAAACGGAATTGATTTGCGATTATGGTGGTCAGCAGATTCGTATACCAGTCAAGGTTTCCAGAAGTTCAGAAACACTGCCTCTATCCTTTGAAAAGGATATCGTACCAATCTTAACCCGTAGTGGTTGTAACACCGGTAGCTGTCACGGTGCGGCACGAGGTAAGGATGGTTTCATGATTAGTCTGTTCGGATACGATCCGAATGGCGATTATCACCGCGTCACTCGCGAAATAGGAATGCGACGGATTAACCTGGCTGTACCGCAAGAGAGTTTGCTTCTCACCAAAGCCGTCGGACAAGTTCCTCACTCGGGTGGCAAGCTTTTTGGGCAGGATTCGGTCTATTACTCGATGATTCTGGAGTGGCTTCGTAACGGTGCAGTTGCCGATGCAACCGCTCCACCAAAGGTAGCATCCCTTGATATTTTCCCGCCTCAAGCAGTGATTGAAGGTAGGGACAGTACTCAGCGATTCATTGCGATTGCTCATTATGAGGACGGAACCACACGCGATGTTACCAATCTTTCTGCCTTCATGACGAATAATGAGACATCTGCTGCAATTGACCAAGATGGCTTGGTGACTGCGGGAGCACGTGGGGAAGCCTTTGTAATGGCGAGGTTTGAGACCAAAACAGAGGGTCGCCAAGTGCTCGTGCTGCCGAAAGATTTGCAGTACGAGGCACCTGAGATTACCGGTAACTACATTGATCAGTTAGTGGGAAAGAAGCTCAATCAATTACGTATTCTGCCAAGTGGACTGTGTACCGATGAAGAGTTCTTGAGACGAGTGACCATCGATATCACGGGACAACTTCCAACCGAAGACGAATATAGCACTTTCATGGGGGATACAGCTGAGGATAAGCGAGCTGCTCTCATTGAACGCCTATTGTCGCGCAAAGAGTTCAGTGAAATCTGGGCGATGAAGTTCGCGCAGCTCTTAATGATCAAGAGTTCGAACCAAGTCAGCTACAAGTCGGCATTTCTTTACAACCAATGGCTTACCGATAATTTTGCTAGAAACGTTCCATTGGATCAGATGGTTCGTGAGTTGTTGGGTGCAACCGGTGGTACCTTTAGCAACCCAGCAACCAACTATTATCAGATTGAGTTGGATACTCTCAAGCGGGCGGAGAACGTCGCTCAAGTCTTTATGGGTATTCGTACTCAGTGTGCTCAGTGCCACAATCATCCACTCGATCGATGGACAATGGATGATTACTATGGGTTTGCGGCATTTTTCTGCCAGACCGGTACAAAGAACGCGGAGGACTATCGCGAGAAAATCGTTTACGACCGGCGTAGTGGAGAGGTTAAGCATCCCGTATCGGGTGCCACAATGGTGCCACAGTTCCTTGGTGGTAAACCCGTAGACACCAAGGGGCAGGATCGACGAGTGGTTATGGCCGAGTGGCTAACTAGCGCAGAGAATCCGTATTTCTCAACCAGTATTGCCAATCGCGTTTGGGCTCACTTTATGGGAGTCGGTACAGTCGACCCAGTGGATGATATTCGAGTCAGTAACCCTCCTACAAATCCAGAGCTTTTCCGAGAACTGGGCAATAAACTTGCTGAGTATAATTTCGATTTTCGACAACTTGTTCGCGACATCTGCAACAGTCAGGCATATCAGAGAAGTGCAACTCCGAATGAAAGTAATCGCTCCGACACTAGGAATTATGCTTATGCAGTGGTGCGCCGTATTCCTGCCGAAATGATGCTCGACTGCGTGAGTCAAGTTACCAATACCAATGAAAAGTTTCGTGGATTGCCACTTGGTGCTCGTGCTGTACAAATCGCAGACGGTCGAACCAGCACCTACTTCTTGGATACGTTTGGCCGAGCGCCACGGGAAACGGTATGTGACTGTGAAGCATCCACCGATCCGTCACTCTCTCAGGCGTTGCACTTGCTCAACGGAAGTTCGACCAACGGTAAGATTACCCAAGGCAAGGTTGTCGACGAGCTGCTGAAAGACTCCACTGCCGAACAGGGACTTGATCGGCTCTATGTACGATGTCTTTCTCGCTATCCAACCGAAGCGGAGAAGTCTGAAC
>Ga0181563_10000563_pt1 | contig 35513 bp, 26 predicted proteins | sample 011ome_25_FD_133759 | JGI IMG/M metagenome (GOLD analysis project Ga0181563, IMG submission 133759) | Coastal salt marsh microbial communities from the Groves Creek Marsh, Skidaway Island, Georgia - 011512CT metaG (megahit assembly) | ecosystem: Environmental > Aquatic > Marine > Intertidal...
CTGACGCGCATACAAACACGCGAACGCGCCGAGTACGATGATTTTGATGGTATCGATGTTATCATTGTGTTCATTACACGCGCCACGCGCCGTTTAAAGGCGCGATGATCGCGAGTGCCTAAACATATACATCTGCGCTGCGCGTTTGGTATACCGCAACGCCGCACGTGTACATGTGTGTGTCCAACATATTAATGCAGTCTAAAACTGAAACCCGCCCGTAGGAGCTGCCGCGCCGAACGCGAATTGATTACCTTGCACCTCCGGAAGCAAGTTTTGCGCGTCATCGTCTTCTAACCCAAAGTACGTCTCCAAAATGCGCATAGCCTTTTCGTAGATGTCGTTGTTTGTGTGGTTTTGCAAACCCTCAATCTTCTCCAAGCCGTCAGCTTCATCGATTTCTTGAGCATACACATTGGGGGCGTCTTCACTGCCACGGTCAGCTTCGCCAACCTTGAGAATATTTTCTAAGCCTTCCAATGCGACGGTAACAATTCGCGCGTCGCTGCAGCTGATCAAATCGCACAATGGCCTGATGCAACCCATGCTCACCAAAAATTTGATTTGCTGGTGCGTACCACCGCTTGTGGCGTTCGAGATTGCCCACGCCGCTTCCTTCTTGATGTCAAACTCAGCGTTGGCGAGCAAATGCACCAGCGGAGGAACGATGGACTCTTCAATAATTCCTTGAATTTGATCCTTGTTACCGGCGGTGATATTAGAAATCGTCCAGCACGCCTCCTTCTTGATGCTCTTCTTGTAATCTCCTTGAAGCAATCCAAGCAAAGACTTCAACGCGCCACAGTTGATAATGATTTGCGTCTGATAATCATCGCCAGTGACGATGTTACCAACCGTGCGGAGCGCCGGAATCAACACGCTCGGATGATTGCTTGACAAGAGTTCAACCAATCGTCGGCACACGCCAGCTTCGATGACGGCTTGGATCTTATCGTTCGTGCCGTCGCTAAGGTAGGAAAGAGCCCAGCATGCATCGGTAAGCACTTCCTCATCATTGGAATGGACCAAGCGCGCGAGGGCGGGAAGCGCCGCGCGCAAAAGGCTAAATTCAGGCTGCGGCTTACCGCGGCAAAAGTTGGACAACGTCCACGTGGCGTTACGTAACATCTGAATCTTCGCTTCGGCGTTGAGTTGCATGAGAAGCGGATTGAGAGCATTGGCGTGCAATACCATGTCACGGCAACGAGGCGAGTCGCCGGCAATGTTACCGAGCGCCCACACAGCTTGCTCGCGAACATCCGGGTTTTCAGAGCCCAACAAGACAACGAAAATCGGCACAGCACCGTGGTCAATGACGATTGCCGTGTGTTCACTCGTACCAGACGCGATATTTGTCAACGCCCAAGCGGCTTCAAACTGCAACTTTGGGAAATCTTCGCGCTTCAAAAACTCGACAAAATACGGCGTCGCGCCGGTGGCAATCACTTCATCAATAGGCGGAGAGCGTTCAATCGAAAGCAACTTGCGGAAAGCAATCGTACTTTCGAGTTGTACGTTCGGATCCGGATTTTTCAACGCTTCAAACATCTGTGGCAACTGCGCGAGCTTGCTCTGCATCGAACCCCCGCTCGGGGAACCACCCGTCATGGCGGACGAGTCCGAAAGCGCGCTACCCCCAGCGCCATCCCTATGGTTTGGTGAAAATGACACGACACACAATCACGTCAGTACACACGCACGTGCTCTACTCCGTGCGTTAAAAAATCATGCACGTCGTCCTCGCGCTCGACGGCGAAATCTCAATGTTTTGACCACACGCACCGTCGCTTCTTCAACATAGCCTCTTCACGCTTATCCTTACGAATCTGAATCATGTTATCTACGAACGTAAACACCACAACACACGTTAGTTTTACACACCCTAGACAAACACACCCGCGCCCGCGTCTCCCCCCGCGTGCGCGCCGCCTACGCCGCGCGACAGATCCTCCCCCGACGCGAAACGAACACCCACGCGCAGCACTCGCACGCACCTTCACGCTTCCGACGCGCCTCATCCGCATCGATCGCCTTCTTAAACCCCTTCTTACGGCTATCCGCCTTACTCCCCGGACGAAACGACATCGCGAGCCGCGCACGAGAACTCGATGCTTTTGAATGAAATCAATCCACGCGCGAGCTCAAACGCCGAAACGTCGCCTGTGCGCCCTCGCGTGCCGTGTGTTCGAGGCGTAAATGCGCGCAGACAACGATGTGCGTGCGTGCGATGTGCGCTCGGTCGCGCGCGATCGGCGACGGCGGCGGTGTGCGGCGATGAACGCGCGGGTGTGAAGAGGTTTCCCCTGGGTGAATTCTTACATTGGTGGCGTCACGTGACTCGGACCGTTGGATGAATCGTCGCTCTCTCGCGCCCCGCACACACGCGCGCGCGACCGCTCGACGCGCGCCGGCGCCGCTGACCGATAGTCTCACGGTCTTTGCATCGTTGCACGACGACGTTGACGATGGGAAACGCGTTACGCGTGCCCACGGACACGGCGAATGCGAATTCCGTGCAACAGCGGCAGCACTTCGCGCCGGCGATTCCGGGAGTATACGACCCGAAAGGGCGCTCGCGCTCGCGCGTGGACGCCACGGCGTCGATTTTGGCCAAGGAGGAGAGGCGTCGGGCGAATCGGCGGTCGATGGATGGCGTGTGGTGGGATGATGACGTCGAGGATGGGGGCGATGAGGGCGAGGCGTTGCACGTGAGCGAGGAGCATCAGGAGTGTTCGATTTGCTTTGAACCGCTGTGTAAGGAACGCACGGCGGTGTTTGTGGATGAAAATGATCGACGTACGTGTATACATTTCTTGCACGAGCGTTGCGCGCGAGGAATGTTAGCCGTAGTCGGGGCGAATTGTCCCATCTGTAGGACGACGTGCGCGGGCGCGCGCGGTGTGCCTTTTCCAAACGAAGACGCGAGCGAATGGTTTAGGTTGTGCGACTTTAACGGGCAAGGCAAGTTGAGCGAATCCGAGGTGCTTTCTATAGTTCGAGCGCAGTTACCAATCGACTGGAAAAAGTTTGCGCATGATTTGCCAAAGATTTGGGAACGCTGGGACGCGCTCGGCGAAGGCTTTGTGACCAAGGAGGCGCTCGTAGCCACGCCCGGAGGATTACTCGAGTACGTATCAAAGCACTATTCCGGCCGAATGCGCGATTATCGAAATGTTCCTCACGTGACTGAAAAATTCAAATGGTTCCAGTATTGGGACGAAGACGGATCTGGGTCGCTTGAGAAGGATGAAGTCGTGCGCGCGCTCGTCAAGACGTTCGGTATTCAGAGCGACGTCGAGCACCTGCAAGACGTGCGAAGCGTGGTTGAAAATATATGGTGCGTATTTGACGGCGATGATAGCGGCGGGATCGACTCTCAAGAATTTTTAGTGGAGGATGGTTTGGGCGATGCTATTATCGCCGCGTTTGCGGCTGATATGCGAAGCCGAGCCGCCGCGAGTAGAATGAACCAACAAGGATGACGCCTTAATACCACACACATCCCATGTACACCTATGCTCACGCGCGAAATAGCACAATTATTCGCGTGCGCTCTGATGAAGGAGATTGATTTAGACACGTCTCGCCTTCAATTACAAATTCTGCAGCAAAATAGAGCGTTGTAATAAATGTTAAATCCAGGCGAGAGTAGTGTTCGTGTTTGAGTGTGGCTGAATGTTCGCCGACGCGCGTTCTTTCATCTTTGCGCATGTTTCAACGTGCGCTGATTATCGGCGCATTGCGTCGTACAACGCGCTCGCATCCATCTCACCGCTCGCAACCTTCTCCATGGCTTGCATGGCTTCAACATCGCGAAGAGCCGGGGCCTTTTGAGAAGAGCCTTGGAACATAGGCGACGTCGCCTTGGCACGCGGGTTCGCCTTGGCAATCTTCACCGTTGAAGATGAAGTCGATGCACCGCCTTCGAAAGACGGAAGAGAAACGCCGTTACCCAATACGACGGCGGCCGCACCTCCGACGACGAGGAGAGCCGCAATACCACCGATCAATGCGCCATTACCGCCGCTGGTAGCAGCCGAACGAACTCTGCTCGCTTCAGCTTCGGCGAGATCCGCAGTTTCGCGCGCGCGAACGGCTTGCTTTTCCGCACCCGACTTCAAGAAGAACAGCAAACCAACAATCGGGCCGGTGGCAAACTTCTCAGCTGCTTCAGCCTTGCGAACCAAACGTTCGGCGAACGCTTCGGCCTCGTCAGCCAACGCGAGCTTTTCGTCGGGACCCAAACCTTGCAAGTCAGCGACCGTGGGGAATTTTGGCGGAAGAGTCGCTTCGCCCGCCGACGCGCGTGCCGCAGCGGGTCTTGCGATTTTCTTCGTCTCCGTGGGTTCGGACTTGCTCATGAATTGAGTACGAGCCACGACCGGAGCCTTGATCATTTGCGTGCGAGCGACGACGGGTTCATCATCGGCGTCGCCGCTCTTAGAGAAGAAACCAGTAAAAGATGGTGCCGCAGCCGCAGGTTCGTCAGCCTTCTTGATGACGGATCGCGAAACAGCCTTGGCTTCCTTCTCAGCCGCACGCTGCGCAGCACGAGCCTCCTTCTCTCGGGCGCGCTGTTCGGCGAGTTCAGCCTTTTCTTGTTCGCGGCGCTCGCGCGCGGCTTCGCGTTCAATACGTTGCTCTTCGGCACGAGCCGCCTTTTCAGCCTTAATGCGCTCACGCTCTTCTTCAATGAGTTGCTTTTCTCTCTTCTTGCGTTCCGCCGCATCACGCTCTTCGGAGCTGCGATCGCGTTCAGCTTGCGCCGCGGCTTGCGCCGCGCGCTTTTCTTCAAGCTGCGCCGCGGCAACCTTTGCTTTTTCGGCAGCCAACGCCGCGGCTTGCGCCGCCTTTTCCTTCATCGCCGCCGCGAAATCATCAGCCTTTTCCTTGGCTTCCGCCTTCGCGGCTTCCTTGGCTTCTGCCTTGGCAACTTCTTCCTCAGATTCCTCTTCGTCCTCCTCCTCTTCGGGTTGGTTCCAGCTCGCATCCGCGCGGCTCGGGAAATTCGGTCGCACCGCATCCGGCGGCAACGGCTTCTTTTCACCGATCTTAGGCATTTCAAACTTGGGCATTTCAACCTTGGGCGGTTCGATCTTCGGCATTTCAACCTTGGGCGCCGGAGGCGTCGGCTTCTTCATCACCTGCGTCGCCGCGGTCACGACGTCGTCGTCGTCATCCTCGTTCGATCCACCACCGCTCAACGCCTTGAACGCAGCGAATCCACCAAGACCGAGAACGACCGGAATAGCCGCGAATGGCGGTCCAGAGCCTTCGTCATCGGAAGATTTCTTTGTCGCGCTAACCCGCGAGCTCGAACCCGACCCCTTCGCCACGAGCGCCTTCGCCGTGGACGAGTTCCCCCCAGTGCGCGTCATTTGATCATACGCCGACAATGCATCAGACGTCCCTTGCGGAACCACCGGCTCGACGGGCGCGGCGACGACAGCCTCGGCGACGGCGTCATCCGACGCCGCGGCCGCGACGACCTCGTCCTCGTCCGCGCGCGCGGACGAACCCATCATCGCCGCCACGCTCGCCGCGAGTCCCAGCGTCACGCGGCGCGTCACCGCGCGCGCGTCATTCGACGCCGACTCCTCGCTGTCCGCGCGCGACGCGTCCGCGACGACGCGCGCGCGACGGCGTCGGTGTTCGTGCTCGTGTTTCGATGCGCACTTTACCGTCGTCAGCTTCGTCGCCTTTGTCGTCGTCGACGACGCATTCGCCGTCGCCGACGGCGCCGCAATCATCGAAGCGCTCGCATGCATCATCCCAGTCGTCGTCGTTCGTGCGTCCGCGGCGTGGTCGTCGACGTACGCGCGCGTGAGAGTGACGCGAAGAGATAAAGTGCACACGTCATCCATCGTCACATCGCTTCGCACCGCGCCGTGCGATGGTGTATTACGCGTGCGCGCTCACGTCTGGGGGCAAGGATGGCACTCTGGCGGCGATGCTCGCGCAATCGCGCGCGGATACCGAGGTGGTGTGCTATGCGAACGTGTGTCCGAGCGCGGATGCAGTCGATGAGCTCGATTCGCATTGCTTTCAAACCGTCGGACATCGATGCGTGGACGCGCTCGGGGCGCTGACGGGGAAGGATGTCTACCGCAGACGACTTCGTGGGTCGTCGGTGTCGACGGCGATGGCGTATGAGGCGAACGACGCGGATGAGGTGGAGGATTTACGCGCGTTGTTGCGAGCGGCACGACGCCGCGAGCCGCGGCTCAACGCGGTGTGTTCGGGCGCAATCTTGAGCGATTATCAACGCTTACGCGTCGAGTACGTGTGTGCGGAATTAGGATTGACGTCACTCGCGCCGTTGTGGCGAATGCCGCAACGTGAGGTGCTGGAACGCGTCGTGAGTAGCGGTATCGACGCGCGTTTGGTCAAAGTCGCGGCGATGGGACTGTCGCCAGAAGCGCACCTCGGGAAGTCGATCGCGGACGTTTCGGAGACGCTGATTCGCGTTGAGGAGTTATACGGCTCGCATTGCGCTGGTGAAGGTGGTGAATTTGAGACGCTCGTGGTGGATTGTCCTTTGTACGCGCGAGGGCGGCTGGCGCTGACGAAGACGCGCGTGGAAAAGACATCGAGCGACGCGTTCGCGCCGAGCGGTCACTTGGTCGTCGATGAATTCGACGTGTTGTTGAAACCGGGTGCGGAAGATGTCGCCCCTGGGCGCGTGATTTGGGTGGAGGATGGCGACGAGAGCGACGTGAGTGCGGATGAAGCGGCGACGGTGACGGCTCGACCGACGTTTACGTTTACTGAAATCGAGTCAGACAATTCAGGCTCAGCGAGCGTCGTACGCGTGGACGATTTAGATGTTTTGGTAACATTCAAGTTCGCACTCAGCGCCTCGGCGCGTATGTATAGCATGAGCTTTAGCGCGGTGACGTCGACGGTTGACCACACGACGTGCGCCGAAGCGATTTTCCAACGTATGGGGTCGGCGCTTGAAAGCGAATTCGGCGCATCGTCGCACGACGCGTGGAACCGTATCGCGATGACATCGGTAGTGTTGGACGATATGTCACAATTTGCCGAGGTGAACGCCGTGTATGCCAAGTACATGCCTTCGAGCGAGCCGAGCGCTCGAGCGTGCGTGACGTCGGCGCCATCTGGGACGAGAGTCTACGTCGATTGCGTCGTCGACACGAGCGACGCTCCCCGGCGTTCTTTGCACGTGCAATCGATTTCGTCGTGGGCACCAGCATGTATTGGACCCTACGGTCAAGCTGTGAGTGTTGGAGGATTGACCTACGTCGCCGGGCAGATTGGAATGGAGCCATCGACGCTTGAGCTCGCGGCTGGAATCGAAGCGCAGAGCTTGCGAGCGGCGCAACACGCCGTATCTGTATCGCTCATCGCTGGTGCGCCACTTGATGCGCGCGCGATTTCAGTCACGGTTTACTCAAACGTAAAGGATATCGAGGAGAAAACGAATGCGCTCATCGTCGCGAGAGACGCTCTCGATGCGCTCTTTTGCTCGAGCGCGCGAGCGTTTTCCTGGAAACCGTTGAGGGTGTATATCCGTGCTGGAGATTTACCGAAGCGCGCGTCGTGCGAAATTTTGCCCGTCATGGTCGACGGAAACGGCCCATGTGGCGACACCGACGACGACGACGATGATGCATGTAACGTGTTTTCGCAAACACGCGGCGGAGAACGTCAAAGTTCAGACGCTACGGAATCGGCGAGCGTGTATCGCGCTTCAAAATTTATGCGATGCGTCGTCGCCGCGCGCACTCCCGACGACGACGGTGTCGTCGAGATGTTTGAAAGTATCATACATCGCCTCGACGAAGCCGGATTGACCGTGCGTGACCTCGCGCATTGTCGCATGTACCGCGTCGCGAAGACGTCGGCCAGAGCCCCCGAAAAGTTGTTCAACGCCCTGCTCAGCGCCGCGCGCGAGTCTGCCGGAATCGACGCCCCGTTCCTCATCGATTCCATCCCCGTCCACGCGTGTGGCATCGATGCCGATGTCACCGCCAACGTCGTCCTCGAAGCCTACGCAGTCGCCCAGCGCGTGTAACTTATTACGTTTCAGTCGAAGACACCAAAAAAAAAACGCCAAAAAAACGCACACAAAACAAAAATGTGCACCCGCACTCCTCGCCATGCTCCCCGACGTCGTCGTCACCGTCACGTTCACATCGTCCACCGTATCGTCGCCGTCGCCGTCATCGTCTCCGACGCCCGCACGCGTCATCGCGCTCGCCCCCGACGCGCGCAAACCCGCGCGCGTCGTTCGCGCCGACGGTTCGAGTGACATTGGCCACCGCACCTGGCTCGCGTTGACCTCCGACGCGTGCGCGCGCATCTCGCGCACCGCGCACGACGTCATCGCCGTGCGCGTCAACGACGTCGAATTCCGCGCCGCGCCGCTCGCGCCGGCGCTTCCGGCGCGCGCGCACGCGGATGAAATCGTTCAGAGACAGTGCGGGAGCTTGCGCGCGCGAGGCGTGTGCGTGCAGTTGCGTTTCGGGCGCTACGACGCCGAGAGCGACACGTACGCGGTGATGGATGGCGCGGTGACGATCGATGCGACGCATCCGGCGATGGAGGCGCTCGCGGCGGCGCTGGGGGAGATCGCGGAGGAAGGGGCGAGGGCGATGTGGGCGCGCGCGGCGAGCGTGGGGAAGAATCCAGACGTGTGGCTGCCGCGCGAGTTGTCGAAAGATGACAAGGGCTACGTCGCCGGCGCGCGCGTACGCGAGTACGATTGGCGTGGAAAAGAACGGCAAGAACGTGCGCTGGCGAAATTGAAGGATGATTTCGGTGCGTACGTGCCGACGCGATCGGAGGCGGCGCCGATGGGGGAGAAGATGGCGGAGCGGGACAGGTTCGCGGCGGCGCTCGCGGCGAAATTGGAAATATTACGCGGCGTGCGCGATGGGCTTGCGAGTGATTGCGATGCGGTACAAATGCCGCGCGTGGTGTGCGGCGACACAATTCGCCAGTTGTACGAAACATGCGTGATTACGAATTCGCACACTGGCGAACGCGTCGGCGTTCGCGAATGCGGCGTCTATTTGGATGACATTGAAGGTTGCAACATCGATGAGATCGATGTCGTGATAGAACGCACACGTCAAGAATTAGATGTCACGCAACACGTGTTGCGGTCCATGTTTGACGACGTTCGTGAACGCATAGAATGGGATAACATTGAAAGCGGCGTCGAGACGCGAGACGTGCTCGAAAATGGCATTCGCCGAAAACACATGGAAAAGCTTCTCGGCCGAGAAGCCACCAAAGCTGATGTTGAAGCATCGATGAAAATACCGGCAAAAGTTCGCGCGAAACTCGTAGGTGGATGCGACGTCGAGGCGTCACGCCGTACGGGGAAGTACATCACCGACGTCGCCGCTCGCGGGCGCCTCGCTGAATCCTAGCTCAAGTGTAACATCACAAAAGAAATCGACATAAAATTGTCCCTAGAGGTAATCTACAATTTGCGTACACGAGTATTGTACATTGTGCAAACCACGACGCGGATACATCGCCGCGCATCTCGGCACGGTGAGATGTCCATCGTCGTCGTTCTTTGGCGATTATTCACCGCGTCGACACGTAATGCACGCTCGACGCCTCATGCCCCGATCGCGTCGTCGCCAACGCACACTCGAGCTTGCTGAGCGTTCTATGCATGCTTGTGTTTGGAGCATCTACGGCGAAGTAGGCGCATGTGAGCGCGAAGCGCGACATCCACCACTTGGTCAACGCCGTGCCCAATCCTCGCGAACGCCATTCGGGACGAATGTATACGTGCGCCAATCGAGGAGGGATCGTTACCGCACGCGCGCGTTCCCACGCCGGCGCGGTGTTCTCGTACGTCAAGGTGTAGCCGACCGCCTCGCTGCGCTCGTCGCGCAAAACGTGCGCGACACCACGGCCCAACGCGGACGCGTTTGCGACGGCGCCGACGCGGCTGTCTTCTCGCGAAAACGCTTCAGAAAGCCTAGCGAGGTCTCGCGCGCAAGGATGTTCCGGAAACGACGACGCGCGCACTTCTTCCAACGCGTACGCCGAAGGAAGCTCGACGCGTTCGCGATCGTCTCGCGCGGCGCGAAGCAACATGCCGTACACGCCGCCGTCGGCTTCAATTTCGGCGTCTTCGTCGAGCGCGTCGCCACCCATCGACGGCGCTTCACCCTCACCGCCCACATCATCATCAAACAACAACGCCACGCCATCATTCCTCCACCGCGCGCGATGCGCCGCATCCGAAACGCGCCGACGCCCGACATCAATCGTCGTCGTCCTCCTCGGCGTCCCGCCCGTCGACGCCTCGCCGCACACCGACCGCCGTCCCAATCGCCGTATCGTCGCCATCGGATCCGACCGACACGGCGTGCGCGCCGCGATATCTCGCATCACTCTCGCATCCGGTGCCTCGAACAGCGGCTCGAGCGCGCGCGCAGTGGCCACATGAAACCCATCATTGAACGCGCGCGCGACGGCTCGATGCGGCTCTTCGACGAGCGTCTCGGCGTCCACTTCAGCAAAGTACGTCTCGAGCGCTCGCGCCGCCGCTCGTGCGTCCGCGCGCGCGTTCGAACGCACAGCGTCGTCATCCTCGTCATCGTCATCGCGTCGCGACCGTCCGCGTCGCGCGCATCGTCGTCGTCGCGAAAGCGATGACGATGCCGACAGTTTCGACGTCGATGTCGTCGACGATTCGCGCCGCCGACGCACCGCGCGCCGCCGACGCACCGCCGACGCACCGCGCGCTGTGCGCCGCGCGCGTTCGTGGCTCGCATCGCCGCGCGTCCGCGCGTCCGGCGCCGACCGAGGTCGACGCATCCGCGGCGCGGAAGCGCGTCAGAGACTGACGCGACCATGGCGATGCTGACGCTGATGACGCGCGCGGTGTCGACGACCCCGAGCGCGCCGCGCCGCGCGACGACGCGACGACGCGCGGCGATGCGAGCGCCTCGCGCGAGCGCGTCGAGCTCGCGCGATGACGCGTCGCGCGCGACGGATGCGCGCGAAAAGGCGATGCGGACGACGTGGATAACATCCATGGCGTCGGCATCATCTCTGTATATGTCGTCGCCGGCGCGCGCGGAAGGGATCTCTGACGTCGGCATCGACGCTGCGCCCGATCCGGTCGTCGCTGCGGCGTTCGCCGTGGCTGTGGTGTTGCTCGTGGTGTGCACCGGGGGCATGGGGTACATTGCGTTTCGCGAGGCGTTGGACCGCGCCGAAGAAACCAAAGCGCGAGAGGAAGAAGAACGCCAAGAGCGCGTGATTACGGCGAACAAAGGGAAATTTACGGCGGCGGCGGGGAAGCCAAAGGTGGCGAAGCTGACGCCGAGTCAGATTGCGGCGGCGGAGGCGGGAGAGGGCGGGGAGAGCTTGAATAGACGCGAACGACGAAGACGCGAACGCGAATCGACGTCGAGCCAATGATAAAGACACCGTAGTATTGTTATACCGGCACATGACGGGAGCGATGATTTTGTTTTTGTGTGTGTGTTTTGTGTGTTCGCGTGGGTGTCGCTCGTGGGGGAGGATGACATTCGGCTCGCGGATGTTTCGTCGTCGCTCGGGCAAACGCCTCACTCTTCGACGCGTACGCTTCATCTTTGCATTCATTCATCTATTCATTCATGACTACGACGACGACGTTGAGTGCGTACGGCGAAGAACTAATCGCGGCGTGTCGCGCGTACTCCGACGCCGCGCTGGCGGTGAAAGATGACGATAAAGACGACGGAACTCGAGCGGAGCCGCCGACGGCTGGCGTAGCGAGCACTCGAGGGTGCATTGACGCGTGCGCGCGCATCGATGCCGAAGGCACGAAAGGTACGCATGAATGCAACCCTCACGAGTTGACATCGCGAACCGTGGACTGACGATGATACGATGACGTGCGCAGTGGGTTTGTTTTTCAAAGACGACGGCGAAGACGTCGACGACGCGGGCGCGCGCTCGCTCCTCGCCGCCTTACACGACGCTCACGTCGCGTTCACCCTCGAGTGCGCCGCCGTGTTAGAGATGAATAAGTTTGGCACGTGTTTCGCCGACGCATTGCGCGCGGCATCTCGTGGGATGACGCAGGCGGTGTGTAACGCGATGTCGAGCGCGAGCGCGGAGACTGGGGACGGTCGGTCCGCGGCGACCAAGCGCGCGGTGGGTGAGATTTGGGCGAGCACCGAGGCGTTCAAGGCGTTGCCAAAAAGTGCTTCAGCGGCAGTAGCTCGCGAACTCATGCGCATGGCGACGTTCGTGAAGGATGTGAGCTCGGAGCTCGAGGAGCTCGAGGAGCTCGGCGGCGCGGATGACGTTGGACTGGACGAAGATGATTTACGTTTTTGCGACGACGACTTTGACGCGAGTGAGTTAGCGATCGGCAAGAGTATCGGAACATTTGCCAAGGCGTGCTTAGTGCTGTTGAAGGCGCTGATTGTGCCCATGGTGAAGGAGAAGACGACGGATTTTAAGGCGCTCGAGCCGTGCGTAGGGGCGTGCGGCCGGTTCCGTCAAAGCGTGGAGGACCTTGGTGCGGGCGTGTACCCGCCTCAGGACAAGGACGAATTGAAGGAAAGCATAAAGCAAGCAGTGAAAAGTGCGCGAGAGATGTACGCGTGCGTGCGCGAGGCTGGGGCTGGGGATGACGAGACCAAGGATGCGCTCGACGTATTCGTCGCGGCGAGCGAAATCGCCGAAAAAGCGCTTGAATAGAATCATCTAACGTTGTCATCTCGTCGTTGTTATATAATAAGTTAATCATAGCTCCTATTTTGTTTCTGCGTACTCTTGCCACGCTCCGCTCTGTAGATTTGCCGTCCATAACCGAACTACGCCGTCCCGCGCCGCCGTCGCGAGCGCGCTCCCGCTCGCGTTCCACGACGCGTTATTCACCTCATAGTCGTGCGCCAACACCCCAATCTCGCGCGCACTCTCTACCGAATTTACCGTAACCCCTGTAAATTCATATATCACGCACTTTGTGCCCGCCACGATGGCTAAATCTAGCGCCCCTCGCGCCGTCGTCGTCGGGCTCCACGTCGAACATCGAGCGTGCGCGGTCAACTCCCGCCGCGTCGGTAAACTTCCGCCGCGTATCTCCTTCAACGAGTTCCATCGCGCGTACGTCGCATCGTATGCTAATACATTCACCGCAATACTGTGCTCACGGTCGCTCGAATACGTCGCTGTGGTGGCAATCACGGGGAAATCTACGACGCCGCTCGCCTCTCCGCCGCGCCTCCACGCCACGCTCGTCAACGCCGCGCCTGGAGTTTTCCCTTCATACGTTCCAACCTCCTCCCACGCCGTGGCCGTGGACGCATCGCGCGGAGCAAACAATCGCAAGACACCATCTGCGCCAGCAAACGCGAGCGTCGGGGCGTGAAACGCGCGCAAACCCGCGGGAGCGAACGCGACTCCACCCGTCGGCGTTCCCGTCGCGACGTAGCCCACGCGCGAGAGCGACGACCCTTCGTCGCTGTGCGACACGCGAAAGAACGTGACATCGCCGGCTGAACTCGCGGAGGCGATGATGCGCCCATGCGCGGCATCAGTGAGCGCGACGGCGACGACGGCGGCGCCTTGAGGGATGGAGTCGCGCGCGACGACGTCCCACGAAGACGCGTCGGCTTCGTCCGCGTCGCCGTGCGCTACGCGTGCGCGGTAGATGATGTCGCCCTCGCGCGTGGCGGTGACGGATGCTGTTCGTGTGTCGTCGTACGCGACGACGCACGCCGCGCAGGTGGACATCACGCCAGACTGTGACGTCTCGACGACGCGATGGAATTGTTTTCAACCGACGTCGAGCGCGAGATACCACAGCGCCGCCTAGAGGTGCTCACGCACGATGCGTGCAACGAAAACGATGCAGAATTAAATGTATCTGCGTCACTTTGCCGCACTCGACGCGCTCGTGGTCCCGATGCGCGTCCATTGCGTGATGAAATCATTCACAGCTTTGCGCGTTTGCAACGCTCGCGAAGCGTTGGCCAACATTTCCGACGCACCGCCTCCCGAACACGCGTTGCCGTATTCTAAATCATTCATGAGTTTGACAAATTCTTCGAAATCCATCGTGCCACTCCGATCGATGTCGATGGTATTGAAAAAGACGTTTCTTGCTTCGTCGCGCGCGCGGTCGCCGCCAGCCATCATGGACCAAGCCTCAGCGAACTCGTCAAACTCTACTTCACCACCACCGTCGGAATCGAGGACGTTGAATAGCGCACGCAATTCTTCGCGAGCACTTTCACTCAACGTTTTCTTCATGACTTTGCGGCGACGAAGCATCCAGGCTGCGACGCCCGCGTCCAACGCGCTTCTTTCGCGCTCGCTGGCTCTTCGTCGAGCGTCGACTTTACGCGCGTCGAGTGAGCGCAGCGTCGATCGGAGAGACGACGCGATGCTAAGCACATCACGCGCGTGTGCGTCGATCGGCGGCGTCAATGCGCCCATGGCGGCGATGTATGGCGCTATTTTTATCACTCACAAGCGTTGTTACAAAAGTCTATTCGTATTCTCCTCGCGACGCTTTAGCGCATAAAAAGAATACCACGCGCGAGCGCTCGGGATTTAGACGAACGTGTTCCACTGGATCGACGTCGTCACCATCACGATCTCGCGGGTGCAAATCATCGGTAACCATGAACGCTCCACCGAGCCGCCGCGCTAGCGAAGCGCCGACGGTGAATTCGAGTAACGCCCCGATGTCCGCGTCAGCGTCCACGTCCACAGCCTTGGCGTCTTCGAGCCAGTCCACGCGCACGAGCGCATCGTGCTTGCAGCCATAGTTGCTAAATACGTCGTCATCTGCGCTAAGCACGAGGGCTGAGGATGAAATGTCCACCGCCGAGTCGTCTACGTGACGCAACGGCGAATCGAGCGCCGCTTCTAATTCGCTCTGTTCGATGCCGACATCGTCGTACATAGCGGCCACGACAACGCGAGAGATGGTTTCGAGCAACCACATGACATCTTGTACGTTCTGGTGCGCGTCTGCAAGTGTCTCGGGCCATGGTTCGGTGACGTCACGCCATGCGGGAAGCACTACGTGTGGCAAACCGCTCGCATCCATGGCATCCGCGACGTCTTTCAGTTTTGCAATCGCATCAAGGTTGTGCGGAATTTCAATCTGACAATTGCCATACCTTCGTAATTCACACATCATATCCGTCGTGTGTTTTGCGCCTACAGAGGTACGCAGTCGTCGAATGACGCTCGAAAAGTTCGTCACTCGGCGCGGAATGCGCAACGCTCGGCCAAACGCGTCGTACGACTCCATCGTCTCGCTCGCATCACTGTCCACCGAAGCGCAATCGTCGTACTCAGTCGCGTCAATAATTTCAACATTCTCATCTGATTCGTCAAAATTAAGTTTCCGCGCGGTGTCTCGGTGCCCATCAGCGCGCGCGCGTTCGCTCGCCTCCCATTTTTCGCGTTTGACTAATCGTCTCCGCTCGGCGTCGGCGTCTTCATCCGCCACATCTATCGCTCTTCTCGCCTCGCTACGCGCCACCGACTCGCGCACGTTTGCATCATTCATCAATTCAATCTTTTTACGCAAATCACTCATCGCACGCTCGAGCTGCGGGCGATGCGCCGCCGACGCGTCCCGTCGCTCGGCTTCGCCCAACGCGTTCATCGCCTCCGCCATTTGTCCATCCGCCTCGAGCGCCTGTGCGCGCCGATACCACGCCTTGGGCGATTCCGGCGCCTCGCGCAAACACATGTGCGTATCCTTCAACGCCCCGCGCACGTCGCCCATCCTCAACCGCGCCAGCGCGCGCGAACACAGCGCGAAATGACACCTCGGATCCACCTCAAGCGCTCTCGTAAACGCCGCGTCCGCTTCATCGTACGCATCCCGCGCGAACGCCGCGCACGCGTCGTCGTGGTGCGCGCGCGCGCGTTTCATCGTCTTCAACCGCGCGAACGGCCCCCACGTCGTCGTCGTCGTCGACATCGCCGCGTCACGCGTGGCATTGAATGGCGTTTTTTTCACAAAAAAAAAGCGTTTTTTTTGGTCTCGACATTCACGTCTCGAATGCGCGCGTCTGTGCCGTCGTCGGCGCCGACGTCGATCCCGTGCGCGCGCCAGACGTTGGCATTCGCGTCACGCGTCTCGCGCATCGCGCATCGCGCGTCGCGACGCCGATGGCGGTCGATGGCGTCGCCGGTGGCGTCACTCTCGCACACGACCATCAGCCATCGGCGATCGGCATCGTCCTCGATGCTCGGCGCTGGCGCGACGAACGCGGCGCTTCTCGCGCTCGGGTGCCTCTACCCAGCGTATTTGACGTTCAAGACGCTCGAGCATGATCGGAAATCGCTCGCGAGCGCGCGTGGGTGGTGCATCTTTTGGACGGTGAATGCGTGTTGGCTCGCGAGCGCGCGCGCGTTGGATGTCGTGTGTGACGCGCGCGTGGTGCTCTATCGCGAATGCAAGGTGCGTGCGCGCGCGGTTGATCGCGTGTGCGGTGTGTGTTTCGCGCGCGAACGTGACTGACGCATGCGTGCGCGCGTCATAGGTGGCGTTTACGGTGTATCTGTGGCACCCGCGTACGCAAGGCGCGTTATACGTCTACGATCGCTTCCTCGCGCCCTTTATCAGCGCGCGAGAGAGGAAAATAGACGACGTATTAGCTGAGGTATTCGCGCGCGTGGGTGCGATCGGGGGTGATGCGTTCGCGCGCGCGTGGGCGTACGCGAGACGGTCGGCGACGAACGCGCTGGCCAAGGCGCAAGAGGCGCAGATGCGCGCTGAATCCGGCGCGAACGCCGCGTCGGGGCGCGCTGAGAGCGTCAGGCGGCGCGAAAGTCACGCGCCGAGCGTCGCGAACGCCGCGGGTAGGCGATAGACTCGATGTAACATACTGATTAGCGCGCGTCGGTTGGTTTCGCGGCTCCGAGACCCGTCGCGGGACGTCATTCCTCGCCTCCCCGCGTCCGCGCCATGACCGCGGATCGCGACATGGTGTCGTGCGAGGCCATCGCTGCGCCGTTCACGCACCTCGCGTTGTTCGCCCTCGCCTTGGCGCCGCTCTTCGTCGTCGTGGATGCCAACGCGAACATCGCGTGCGTCGCCGCCCTCACCGTCATCGCCGGCGCCTACCGCTCCGTGCGGCCCGCGAGCGAGGGCTCGGGTGAAGTCATGACCCGCGATGACGCCGCGAGATTCCCCATCATCGGCTCATGCGTCTTATTCGGCGCGTTCTTGGCGTTTAAGTTTCTGCCAAAGGAACTCCTCGACGTCGTCTTCGGCGCGTACTTTGGCGTGCTGGGTACATTCGCCATTTCCGCCGTCATCACCCCGCTCGTGCACAAGTGCATGTTTTTGAGTCGAGATTTACGTTCTCATCCGCTCTTCGTCGTGCCTCGCGTGAAATGGCTCAACGAAGAGCGTTGGGTCGCCGAGTGCACGGCGGCGGAGGCGATCGCGACGGCGCTCGCCGGAGGATTTTCGTATTGGTATTTAACCCAGAAGCACTGGTTGGCGAACAACGCCCTGGGGTTATCGTTTTCATTGCAAGGCATCGAGTACTTGACCATTGACAGCGTGCAGATTGGGTCGATATTGCTCGCGGGATTGTTCGTGTACGACGTGTTTTGGGTGTTTTGTACGCCGGTGATGGTGAGCGTGGCGCGGTCGTTTGACGCGCCAATCAAGTTGTTGTTTCCCCGCGTCGCGGCGAGTGCGATCGCGGGTGCGGATAAGCCGTTTAGTATGTTAGGTTTAGGCGATATCGTCATTCCTGGGTTGTACGTGGCGATGATTCTACGCATGGACGCGGCGCGCGTAGCGGCGCACGCCGCGCCCAAGCGCGCGTTGACCCGATCGGCGTCGAAAGCTACATCTCGGGCGCCGCCACCCGCGAAAGGGGATAAAGTACCAAAGTATTTTCCAGCCGTCGCGATTGGTTACGTCATGGGCATCGTCACGACGATTGTCGTGATGAACGTATTCAACGCCGCGCAACCGGCGTTGTTGTACATCGTCCCGGGCGTGCTCGGCGCGACGTTTATCCGCGCCGTCATCGCCGGCGAAGTTTCCACCGTATGGACGTACTGCGAGGGCTTAGAGGAAGCCCAGGCCGAGCGCGACGCCGCGGAAAATGCAAAGAACAAGTGATACAAGTAGAGTAGACGACGATTTGAATACCAACTTTCCAACGCTTTCGACTAGACGCTAACCGCCGTCCTCAGTACGCGACGCGTGCCTTTCGCTCGCACGCATGCCCGCGCGCGCGCTCGTCGCGACGCATGCGCTCGGACGTGTCGTGCCGACGACGAACGCGCGCAGAATCGATCCGCGCCGCGCGAAATGGCTCGAAGACTTGCGCTCGCTCGCCGCGAATGAAACGTGGGACGCGCTGACAGTGCTCGTGGACATGCCGTACGCCGACGTGAGCGCCGCCCTAGCGGTCGCCGCCGCGAAGGGACGCGCGCGTGAGGTGAAAAAGGTGCTCGACAAGCATTACACCGTCACCCGCGGCGGTGGCGCGCACGAAGAGTCGTTGGTGCACCACGCGTTTGAGCGAGGCGCGGCGGATGTGGCGGAGACGTGGGCCGAGGCGCTCTCGCGCGCAGGACGTGCCGCCGTAAGTTACATGCACGCCGACGTGCTCGATGTTTTGCTTACGTGTGGTACAGCGATTGAGCTCGATGATGTCTTGCTCGCGGCGTGTTGCGCGGACTTCGGAGGCGGAGGCGAGAGCGATGAGTCAGACGCAAACCGACGCCGCGCTCGATGCGTGAGCACTTTGCTCCAATGGGGCGCCGACGCGAATTGCTCGAGGTGTAGACAAGGCTGGAAACCGCTGATGGCGTGCGCAAAGCGCGGGGATGTGGAGACGTTGAAAGTGCTCATAGACGCGGGCGCGGATTTGGACGCGCGGTACTTCAACGGAAAGAGCGCGTTGTTTTGCGCGTGCGAATGGGGGAAAGCAGCGTGCGCCGCGACGTTAATAGCACACGGGGCGTGCATAGAAGATGGTCAGTGGGAGGCCGATCATCTGTACACTGATCACTCGAAGACTAATGAGCTGGTGAGTCCGCGCGATGTCGCGGTTCGCCTGTCGCACGTCGACTGCGTTCGAGTCATAGATGAAGCGCTTTCGCGCTCTTAAAGCACACACCCTCACGCTGTAATCCCCTTTGTACGAATCATGATGTATGCATATAAAGCCGCTTTCACTAATTGTGTAATTAAAACTTCAACAATTCATAGCTATAGAGTACAAGTGCGCTTGTATGGAACGCACGTTTCTTCGCATCGGTCAAATCGTAGGGGGGGGGCGCCTCGCCCGTTACAACACACCGTCACCAAAGCCCTCGGGCGCATCTTCCTGCACAAAAAATTCAACGTCATCAGACCAACAACGCGGCGCGATGCCCGTTTGGTTGTAAATCACCTTTTCTAACTTGCGGAAGAATCCACTGTTGTCTAAGATTGGGTTCCAGTACCCGCTCACGATGCAATAATGTCCCTCGAATGGCGATTTATGATGTTGCCCGTGGTCGCGTCTACTCACAAACACCCCTAAATCTTGCGCCTTTATGACTATCTCAGGTAATTCACTCTTCTTCGTGTGACTCCACGCGTGAAACTGCTGACTCAACACCACGAGTGACGTGAACACGCCGACAAAGACCAAATCCGTCGGCTTGTCGTTAAACAACAACGTCGGCACCGTAAACACCAACGGCGCCAAGCACGTCTTATGAATATTATTCGCAAACTGACGTTTAGTAATCGTCCATGGGTACTTGTGGTGTCCCTGAAACGCATCGATGACCCCACCTAACAACGGCGTGTCCTTGTTCCCGTAGTTATCCACGCTCCAGTGAAAAATACCCGTCCCCAAGTCGCTCGTCCAATACGCCAACCCAATGGTTATCGCCATCGCCATCGCATCGACGTCATTGAAACCAGCGTCATCCACGCTCGCCAATACTAATCCTTTCAACGCCAACGCCGCGCATGAGCCAAACAACGCCGCGCATTGCGCCCGTTGCGCCGGCGTCGACACAAAGTCGCGCGCATCCATGATTTGCGCCCCACCCATAGCCTTTATCTGCGCCCGAAGCTCTTCGCCCACGCTTCGACGATCGACGTCCGGGTCTGTGAGCACGCATGATGTGCCGTCGTAGCTCGACATTGGATCAACGTCCGCGATGGCGCGCGTGGGTGCGGATAAGCGCGCGCGAAACGGCGTCACGAGCGGTGACGTCACGCGCGCATTCGACGCGTGGACGACGCGCGCAGACGACGCGCGCGCGTGGACGACCGGGACAGCGGTCGGCGTGTGTATGTGTATGCGAGTTCGCATCATGGCGCGCGCGAGAGGTCCACGCGGCGCGGTATGCGGAGGGGCGTGGTATGATGTGGGCTGGAGACTTGAAGAGCCTGGAGCGCTCCGGCGTGCGCGCGAGGTGAAATGACGAGCCTGAAGTGCGCGAATATCGCGTGAAGGATACAAGGTAAAGTTACAAAAATCTATGATTAGTACGATTCCGGGGTCGCTGAGCCGTTCGGGTGCGCGTTGACGTCGCGCGGTTTGTGGAGCGCGCGTCGGCGCGCGATTTCAGCCGATAAAGCATCCAGCTCGCTTTCGACGCGGTCTTTGACTTGGTCGTGCTGGCCAGCGACGATGGCGAGAATGTCTTCGATCATATCTTCGTTGCCCATGATGTTGATGTGGTCGCCTTCGGCTCTACCTTGGAAGGAAGCGACGGATTGAGGGGCGACGTGCGCGTATTCTCGAGTGACGACTGGGACGCCCGCTGGGTTCAATTTTTTGCTCGTGCGCCAAACGCTTCGGCAGACGTACCCGAGTGAAGCTAAAGTGATGGTACCATCGCCATGGACTTGCCGCACGCCATTTTGAATTCCACGCGCGTGATATTGCACATCCAACTGAAATGGACGCAACGTGTCGGTGGCGTGATGTTCGTACACGTACGCCCGCTCGGATGCTTTACCTGTGCCGTACAAGCAGAACACCTTCATGTTTGGCGCATACGGCAACGGCCGCGTCAATGCATTCCCGAAATCTGTTGCACGTTTATTCGCGAGCGACGGGTCATTACGCAACAGCTGCGCTTGCGTCTTGGGATGCGTCACGTGCGAGAATTCCGCAACGTTGTGCGGATTCTTCTCCTGCATCGTCGCGAATAAAAAATCAAGCGCACTGTCGATAGTGTGATTGACACCTTCTTGTCGAGGCGCGCCTGCGGCGCGTATTTGCAAAAAGTAATTCAATCGCTCGTCATCCGGGGCATCATCGGGCGAGCCGAGTTCGTTGTCGCCCCACACCGCCGCGCCGCCGCGCGGGAGCATGGCCCATACCGATCCCCACGAGCGAAAGGTTTCGCACGCTTCTTTGAGCTGACTAGCGATAACGCGTCCAACGGCGACATCAAGCAAACCTCCAAGCAACCCTTCGAGTTCGCCGAGCATCGTCGTATCGCGCATTTCGCCCGAAAGCAAACTCGGAAGCGCCTTGGCGACGCCAAGCATCGGCCCGGCGATGTCCACATACGACTCGACGTGCTTCTCTACCCATCGTCGACCGCCGCCGCCACCACCTTTTGACACGGGAGTTTCGACCCAATCGAAAAAGTACCTCGCCACGGTATCGCCGTACGAATGCGCCAATATCACGCTCTTCTCACCGTGCACCTCGGTAAACGTCTCGATGACGCTCTTCAGTCGCGTCATGTACCCATCGCGCTTTTCCAGCTGCAACGGACTCAAACGCCAATCGTACGACGCAGAGTGAATATTATTGGCATCGTACCCGAGCTCGCCGAGCTCTTCGATGTGTCGCGCCCAGACAAAATAGCCGGGCGCGAACCAATCCACCGCTTCTAAACCGCGTACCGCGCGGAGTTTTATACCCTCCGGATCCAATCCAGTATTTGGATCAAGGCGCATGTGCTCCATCCAACACCGCATATTCGCAAAGAACGCGCGCGCCATCGCGGGCGTCCCCCACATGCGCTGTCGAAAGAACTGCTTCCCGCACGCTCGCCCCGACCACAACTCGAGCCCGGTGCTCACGAACCCCGGCACGATCACCACCGGATGCTTTGGCGCCATGCCTCGCGCCTTTGCGCGCGCACCAGGTCCATTGACATTCGTGTTCTGAAACCCACCGTATTCGAGCGCGGGCAACCTCGCGAGCACCGTCGTGTTCAACCACTCCCCGCCCGGCGACGCGCGCACCACGGCGTCGAACCGCAGCACATTCCTCAAATACGTCGCCGCGCACGCCACCGCGAGCACGAGCACCGCACGCGCGAACGACACCGTCGTCGTCGCCTCTCGCACGACCGCGCCGCGATCGCACGCGCGCGCGAGAAACCGCGCGCGAACGCGCGTGAGCCACCATCGCGCGGCATCGGTGCGCGCAACCGTTCGTCTCCCTCGTCGCCCTGTGCCGACGCGCGACGGCGTTTTCGACGCGGCGCGAGGCGCGCGAGGCGCGCGAGACGCGCGAGAGGCGTCGTCCGCGGCGTCCGCGGCGTCCGCGGCGTCCGCGGCGCGCGCGCGACGCGTGCGCATCGCGGTCGCGACGACGAATGGCGACAGACATCGAGGAATATTTTTCACCAATCAGGACCAGGCACACGAGGGGGACTCGACCACGGCCAAACCCTGCTCGAGCGGTCGGCGCGTCGTTCGTCGCCGCATACGCGCGCGCGCGTTCGCGCATCGATCGCGTGGACTCGCGAACCGGTAGACGCGCACCGTGACCGTCGTCGCCATCGCGATCGTTCGAGATGTTCGCCGCGACGAGCAGCGGCGCGACGACGGCGACGATGTTCGCGGCGCGTGGGCGCACAGGGGGCACAGGGCGCGTCGGCGGCGCGACGACGCGACGATGCGCGCGCGTGGTGACGCGCGCGGGGAAGAAATCGGCGCGAAAAGGTGGTGCGGCGCCGGCGCCGGGTGGGGGTAAGGCGTCGGGCGGCGGCGGCGGTGGTGGTGGCGCGGCGGCGGGGAAGTATAAGTCCCCGGGCGAGGTGAAGTCGGGTTCGGCGTACCAGACGGAGACGCGGAAGATTATTTTGAGCATGAATAAAGTGCGTAAAGTGACGCCGACGGGGAAGGAATTGATTAGGAATATTAATCTGGGCATGTATTTGGGGGCGAAGATTGGTATTTTAGGGGCAAATGGTGCGGGTAAATCGACGTTGATGAAGATTTTAGCCGGCGTGGATACGGCGTTTGACGGCGAGGTGTACTTGGAGCCTGGGATTAAGATTGGGTATTTGTCTCAAGAACCAGAATTGGATGACGGTGAGACCGTGGCGGAGAACATCGCGGTGGGCGTGAAGGCGGTGCAGGCGGATTTGGATGAGTATAATCAAATCGCGATGGATATGACGAACCCAGACGCCAACGTGGACGCGTTGATGAAGCGCATGGACCAATTGCAAAGCAAGCTTGACGCATCTAACGCGTGGGAACTTGAACGCACGGTTGAGCGCGCGATGGATGCGTTGCGATGCCCACCGGGCGATGCGTTGGTGAAGAATTTATCCGGAGGTGAACGCAGACGCGTCGCGATTTGCCGCCTATTATTGTCGCAGCCAGACATTTTGCTTCTCGACGAACCGACGAATCACTTGGACGCCGAATCCGTGGCGTGGCTCGAGCAGTTTTTGGCCACGTTTCCCGGTACCGTGGTTGCTATCACGCACGACCGTTACTTCTTGGACAACGTCGCGGGCTGGATTTTAGAACTCGACCGCGGCGAAGGCATTCCGTTCGAGGGCAATTACTCCGCCTGGCTCGAAAGCAAGGGCTCGCGATTGGAATCTGAAAACAAGAAGAAGAGTAGCCTTGACCGTCAAATGGAGAAAGAGCTTGAATGGGTGCGCTCGAACGCCAAGGGTCAAGTTAAGAAGGGCAAGGCGAGACTTCGCGCGTACGAAGAGCTTTGCCAACAAGCCGCGCAGTTCCAAGCGCGACAAGATCTCGATTCCATCACCATTCCCGCCGCACCTCGACTTGGTGATGTCGTTATCACTGCTGAAGGCTTGCAGAAGGGCTATCCTGGCCGTGGCTTACTCATAGATAACTTCAACGCCATCATCCCGCCGGGTTCCGTTGTCGGCATTGTCGGAGGTAACGGGGCGGGTAAAACCACACTGTTCAAGATGGTGACCGGTCAAGAAACTCCCGACGGAGGTAAATTGACTGTCGGAGAGACCGTGAAGTTGATGTACGTCGACCAAAGCCGCGATAGCTTGGATCCAGAGAAGACAGTGTTTGACACCTTGAGCGGCGGCGCCGAGGAAATCAACCTCGGTAACCGCCAAGTGAACGCCCGAGCATACTGCTCATGGTACAATTTCAAGAGCGCCGATCAACAAAAGAAGGTTGGTCAGCTCTCCGGTGGCGAAAGAAATCGCTTGCAGCTCGCGCGTACGCTCACCTCTGGCGGTAACTGCTTACTCCTCGACGAACCCACGAACGATTTGGACGTCGCCACCTTGCGTTGCCTGGAAGACGCCATCGAATCCTGGAACGGCACCACCATATGCATTTCCCACGACCGCTGGTTCTTGAACAAAATCGCAACTCACATCATGGCGTACGAAGGCGACTCCACCGTCGTATTCTTCGAAGGTTCTTACGACGAATACGAAGCCAACCGTCTGCAACGTCTCGGCGGCGAAGCCCCGAAACCGCTCAAGTTTCGCCCGATGCCCGTGTAGTCATCCGACAACGCGCCCATCAGCGACCATGAAAGCAAATATTTTGTCCCATCATCAATTATCCACACTTGTCCATGTAATTAACGCATGCTCGTACGCTAAAGTCGTCGTGTCCGTCGTCAGAAACCGGCCATGTAATTGACGCCACCAATGTAAGATCTTATACCCTTACGGCCCAAAACGCCGTCGCATCGCGTCGCGTTCCGCCTTTTCCCGTCGTTTACAAAGCGTTGAAACGATGTCTGCGACCATGAAGGTGCGTCACGCGCCACGAACATTCACGCATTTGTTTCCTCCTCGCGCGCGCACCGCGCTCAGTCGCGCGTGACGCGAGCGCGCCACGGCTGGCTCGGCCGATGGATGCGCGGCTGGGGCTTTGCCGATGGCGATCGCGCGCGCGGTGTTTCCCTCGCCTGTCGTCGCGAGCGACGGGGCGATCGCGCTGTGCGCTGTGCACGCGAGACTGACTCGTTATTCTGTTTTTGTTCTGCATTCGTAGATTGTGAAGCCGGGCGGCGCGAGCTTGTCGGCGTTCGAAGAGACCGTGGCGCAGGTACGTCGCATCGATCGATGCGCGGTCGTGGTTTTAGGGTTTGTGCGCGCGCGTTCGCGCGCGTCGGCGCGCGGTTGTGCACGCGACGACGCGTTGGGCGGGGTAGAAATGTTAATGATTTGACGATGCATCCGTGTGCGCGCGGCGCGGGACCCGGCGCGTGCGCTGCGCGATGACTCTGCGTGATCTCGTGTACTGACCATGGAGTTTTGATTCGCGCGCGCAGGCCCTTTTCGACCTCGAGGCGACGAACGCCGAACTCAAGGCGGACCTTAAGGACCTCTACATCAACGGTGCCTCGGAGGTTGAAGTCGCTGGTGGTCGTACCGCGATCGTTATCCAAGTGCCGTTCCGATCGTTGAAGTCGTACCACAAGATTCAACAGCGCTTGGTGCGCGAGCTCGAGAAGAAGTTCAGCGGTAAGGATGTGGTGATCGTCGCGAACCGACGCATTATGCCGGTTCCGTCGAACAACCTCGCGCGTGCGCGCCCGCGCAGCCGTACCCTTACGGCCGTTCACAATGCTTTGTTGGAAGATTTGGTGTACCCCACGGAGATTGTCGGCAAGCGCCAACGCTTCCGCTTGGACGGCTCGCGTCTCTTGAAGATTTACTTGGACCCGAAGGATCGCAACACCACTGAGTACAAGCTCGACACGTTCGCGGGTGTGTACAAGAAGCTCACGGGCAAGGAGGCGTCGTTCGATTTCCCGGTGCAAGCGTAAATGCGAGCCTAGTGGCTTTGCATAATCGTTCGGTAGTCACGCCGTTAGTGGATTGCGGGTTTTAGCTCAGGCGCCAAGTACTAGACGACGCGTCTGTGAAAACTTGTTGGAGGGTGTAAACAAACAGAGAGATAATTTCTTAAACAAATAGTCGTCACGTACGCATCGCGCGTCAATAATCGATTGTTCTTCTCTTTCTAAGCGTGCTCAACCGAACGACAGATGGATGATGTGGTAAAGCGCTCGCTCGATGTTGATCCTATTAAACTCTTCTAAAAAAATCTCACACTCACATGGACTGGTTAAGTTGCTGCGTCTTGAGTTTTTTAAGCTGCAGGCGAACTTCGCTATCCGTTTTCGCCAAGATGCGTCGCTCGCTCAAGCGCACGCGCGCCGCAGACACCGTCCGCTGCGTCGCTCGGATGGCTTCAGGGGCGACGCCCGTCCACGCGTCGGCGCCTGGGAAATCCGGCATGCGACCTTGCGCCACGCCTTTATCCTTTTCGAGGGTATTCGGATATGCGCTCAATGCATCGGCGCACATATCAGCTAACATTTCGCGAACTGCAATTTCGCCTGCGATGCCACCTAAAATTACCCCTTGCTTTCCACGCGCCTGGCCATTCATCACGCCCCGCGCGGCGTCGAAAATGGATTGCCCGATGCCGTTGCTCCCGGTGAACGCCGTCTTCGCCAATCCCGGAAGATCGCTCGCCTTTTCCGGGCTGCACAGTACAAACGATGCGTACTGTAACAACTGACGTGGATATCCCGAAAGTTTCAACGGAAACGTTTCTACCGGGTTCAATCCCATATCTCTAAGCACTTGCGCCTTGACTTCGGCGAACTGGTCGTTGCCGTCGACGCCGAGCGTGAGGGCGTACTCATCATCGGGATTGTCGCCAACCGCGGGTGCGAAACCGTAGGAAATCAACAGTTCGCTCGATGGGCGCTGACCATACGACGCCCACACTTGTTCACCCTTTACGTACGCGCGGTCAGTCGTGAGATTCACCACGGAGCCGTTCAAGTCGATGAACGCCGCGCACCCAGGCTTGTGGTTCAACATGTCCGCCCAAGGTACGAGCGCGAGCTCGCCACCCATGGCATCTAAACGAATCAAACGACTAAACAAAATGTCGAACGCCCAGCGCAAGGATCCGACGGTGAGTTCCGGAAACGCATCACGAATCTCATCGATGGCGGCGTTTACGCTCTCCTGGCGCTCCGCCGCCGCCGCGCGCGACGGCGAGCCCTTCAACAGCTTATCCACCTCGTCTTCGGGCCAATCTAACACACTTCCCGTTCGTCGAGGAAGGGCACGGATGTAATCCCCAAACGCACCCGCCGTGCCGTTATCCAGCGCCAACGCTTGCTGCGCCAGAAACGTCGCCAGCACGCTCCACTCTTGCAAATTCGCATGCTTCGGCCCCAATTTCGCCTCCGCAATCGCGCGTTCCACCGTAATCAACGTGCCCTTATCCACACCAAGCAACTGCTCACCTCGCTTAATGTCCTCCGTCGCCACCAACCCACGACCCTCGGCCAAGTTGACTTCGAGCGCCATCTTTTGCGACGGCAACGCGCGCGTCGACAACCATCGCATCAAATCCTCCTTACTCGCGCTCCCAACCGCGCTCGGAATATCCTTATCATCGTAACGCACGCTATCCGCACCCAAAGACGTACTCTCACGCGCCGTCTTCAGCGCCCCCACCGTCATCGCGCGCGCCACGCGCCGACGCCTCGACCGCCGATGATCGACGCCGTCGCCCATCGCCACGCACTTCACCCCCTCTCGCGCCATCGCCGACGCGCGCGTCGCCACCAGCGCGCTCGCACACATCGACATCGTCATCACGAACCCGAGCGCGCGCGAAACTGCGGTCGAACGCTCGCACGCGGCGCGCAATGTCGCACAAGATGCGCCGATGGCGCACCCCTATCCATCCAACGCCAAAACCCACGCGTCGTCGTGATCGATATGTCGTGTGCCTCGATCGACACATGTGTGCTTTCGAATTTCGATTCGATCGATATTGGATATCGATCGATGGCGCGAGTCGTCGACGGTGGCGATGACGCGAGTCGTCGACGGTCGGCGCGCGAGTCGTCGACGGTCGGCGCGCGCGTGCGATGGCGGCGATGGTGGGGATGGTGACGGGCGTGCGCGCGCGCGGTGCGGCGCGCGCGCGGGGCGCGATGGGCGCGCGCGAAGGGCGCGATAGGCGCGCGGATGCGCGTGCGTCGGTGGCGCGTGGGACGACGCGAATGCGTCGGGAGCGGGTCGTCGTCGACGCGAATGATGCGCGCGCGGCGATGATGCGTGAGACACGTTGCGGGGCGCGCGTGGTGGCGCGCGCGGGCGGTGGCGATGGCGATAGCGATGGCGATGGCGTGGGGCGCGCGCGGGCGTTGAATTTGGGCGCCGTCACCGAGACGCTTTCGCTCGTCGCTATGGTTCCACTCACGCTGCTCACCGCGCCGCAGATCGTGAAGAATTACGCATTTGCGCAGAGCGGAGATTTGGCGGCGATCGGGGCGCTGAGCTGGCAGGGCTACGCCGCTGGGTTGTTGGCAAACATGCTGTTGTTGAGCTATTTCGCCGACCGACGCGAGACGACGGCGACCGCGGCGCAAGCCATCGGCGTCGTGACGACGTTTGTGCTACTCGCGCAGATTGCGATGAGTGGAAACATGTCTAATGTGCCGCCTGCTGCGCTCGGGGCGGCGTGCGTGGCGATTTTAGGTGGGTTGGGGCTCTCAGCGGCGCGCTTTCTCGGCGTCGCGTTTCCCGGCGGTTGGCACGCGTATCAAAACGCGCTCGGAATTTTTGGTCTACTCGCCGCACCGCAAATCATTTCTAACGCGCTGACGCCGTTTATGGGTTGGACACCAACCGTGGCGGCTGCCGCAGCGGCGGCGTACGGGTCGCGGTTGCAGGCGATGGCTAAAATTTGGGGCGTCGTCGGCGGATGGACCGCCACGGCGCTCTTTATGGCCATGCCCGTGGCGCAAATCGCCATGAACGTGCAGCATCCAGAGCTTTTGAAAGGGTTGTCAATTACAACGAGCGTCTTGGTCATGTCTGGTAATGCGTTGATGTTTTCGCGCGCGCTGTACGTGAAAGATGCGGTGTGGATTACAGGAAGCGCGTGGGGCGCTTTTGTCGGCGGTTGGGGCGTGCTCGCCACGCTCTTCGCGTCGACCAATCCGGAAACGAGCGCGCCGTACTTGGCCGGTAGCGACTTTAGCGTCATCACTGTTGTACTTTTTGTGTACACCGCGTGCGTGTTGAAGTTTCAGCTCGACGCTTGGGCGATTGAAAAGAAAGCAGCAAACTAGCGCGTTTTCCACTCTCGGCGTGGCGCGCGTGTGCGAATTTAGTAGAATTAGCGCTCCATAGCGACGAAGAAAAATAGGCTTGATGTACGTACATGTAATTTTTACTTAGTTTTACGCTCGAGATATATTCAACATGCGACGCGTCTACGCCTACGCATTCTAAGTGACCACTACACTTCGAGCGCAGAGAACGAATCCTCCTCGCTAACTCTTCCAAACATCCACTCCAAACAAGGTCAACAACGTACTTCTTAACGCTTGTAACCACGGCTGGCACGACGACCACGAGCCTTTTCGAACTTGCGACCCTTGGAACGCACGTACGGCTTGGCGTGGGAATCCGGCACACCCGGGGCGCCAAAGTGCTTGACCGCTTCGCGCGAGTTCTTCGGACCGCGGAGAAGCACGACGCCTTCGCCAGTCGGCGCGCTAAGCGCGAGCTGATCGAAAGTCATGCACTCACCACCCGCCTTGATAATACGCGCGCGCGCAGTTTCCGTGAAACGAAGCGCGCACACCTTCAACGCCGGGACGTCATGGAGACGCACGTCGTCGGTAATCGTACCCACAATCGCCGCGACCTTGCCCTCCTTACCCTTCATAAACTTGGCCAACTTGGACAAGGACAACGGCGGGCGGTTCGTCTTGGACATAAACAAGCGCTTCAACACCGTTTCGTTGAACTTGGAATCCGTACGACGGGCCAAGAATCGGTAGAGCTGCGCGCGAAAAGTAATCATACGCCCTCCAGGTCAGTCATCCGCCCGCGTCGCGCTAGGGCCTGAAAGCCCTAGCATCCACCTTCGATGCGCGCGTCCGCGCCCCGCCGTCGCAGCGACGCCGACGCACACCGCGCATCGAGCGCATCGCAACAAACACAATCACACGTACCTTGACGAGAAGCTTCACGTAGACATTGTCAGACTTGGGCGCCGTGCGCGACGTCTTCTTGTTACGGCCACCGGCGATGAGATCGATGCCCTGCGACGATGCGAACACAGCGCTTCACGGTCAGTCTCATGGTCCCCTCACGCGAACGCAAAGTACGCAAACACACACACACACAAAAATACCCCATCCATCTCTCGCATCCGCCGCGCGCATCGCCTGACATCGCGTCATCCGCGCCGCACGCCGCGCGCACCACGCGCGATCGACGCCCGCGCATCCCTCAACCTCCACGCGCGCCTCCATCGCGTCACCGCGTCCGCGACGCCCAAAACGACCGACGCGCGCGCGACGAACGCCATACGTGACAAACAAATGAAAAATGTGTCTTCAAAGCGCGCGCGGCGCGTCTCGATCGATGACGTACCATGTTCGCTGCGAGGTGCGGCTCGGAAAGGCGGATCGCGTCGGCTGGGGCGCGCCTATACCCTCCACGCCAAAACCCTAACCTTTTACATTAGTGGCGTCATCCTCGCGTGTCCGACCGACCGCATCCGGGCGTTCAAACGGCCATCGTCGCGCGCGCGCGTCGCCACTTCGCGCGCCGTAGGCGTGACGGCTTCATACGCGCGCGCGACGCGTGGCGTGGAGTCGTTCGTATGTCGGCGTCTGGCGATGCCCCGAGGTCGTTCGTGACGGAGGATGCGAACGCGGACGAGATGAGCTCGGCGAGCGAGGATCGCGTGCGCGCGAGCGTGGATGCGCTGACCGCGGCGCTCGGGCTGGATGTGCGGCATAGGCTGACGCAAACGCTCGCGTCGGCGTCGACGACGATGTTGGGGAAGATGATATCGCGGTATGATGTGACAAAGGTGGCGGTGACGCAGACGAGACGGGTGTTGAGTGAGCGCGCGGATGACGCGGAGGCGTTTGGGCGGGCGTACGACGCGTTGAAGACGTTGCGAGTGGAAGAGTTGGATCGGTATTTAGCTGTCGTGGCGAAGATTGCGATGGATGAGGAGTTGGCGTTTGCTGTGAGTGAAGCTGGGGGACGCGTGGCGGCGGCGGAGGGTGCGGCTGGGGTGACGTCGACGGCGCGCGGTTTGGATTACGACGCAAACGCAAACGTGACGATGACAACGATTTCGTCGTCGTCTCCTGGTGGATTGGGCACGCCTGATCGCTATGTAGGTGTTTTTGGTGACGATGGTGATGAGCGGCGTCGAGGAGGCGGTCTAGGTACCGCATCTCCATCATCGAGTACGAAATCTTTAGCTGGAGCGTTTGAGGCGAAGATGCGAGTCGACGCGCCAGAGAGCGTTCGCAAGCGCGCCAGCGTCGGTAAACCCGAGCGCACATTAGTCATAACGCAAGAAAACGCATTAGCACGTTTGCCAGAGTGGAATTACGAGCGGCCGTTCCTCACAGGCGCGCACCTTGGTGGCGGAGCCGAGCAAGACAGAAATGTGAAATCCTTGAGCGAGTACTCCACCGCTGAGCAAGAGTTGCTGATATTGGATGATTTGTTGTACGCCATGATGGGCATCGATGGGCGATACATCAGCGCGTGGCGAGGCACGGATGAGGACACGGATTACGCGGTGGTTACTGTAAGAGATTCTCGACTGGCGCGAGTAAAGTTTGAAGTCGAGCTCGGCCTCGAGGCGTCGCTTTCAGCGCTGACAAAGAACATGATGCCCTTGTGCTCAGATGCGGCGACGATTCGGGCATTCATCGAGTCTCGTCAAGAGTTCAAGCACGGATACGTGTCGCATGCGCTCGCGGCTGACATGCGCGAGCTCTTGAACGACTGGCACACGCTCATCGTGCAGCTCGAGCATCAGCGCAACGTGGGCGCACTTTCGCTGCAGTCGGCGTGGTTTTATTGTCAACCGGCAGCGAGTGCATTGAGATTGATGGCCAACGTTGCAAGTCGAGCGTATCATTTAAAAGGGGCGAGTGTCTTGAATTTACTCCATCGCGAGGGGGGCGACCACGCAGGTGACAACGCGGTGTCGGTGTTGGTGCAAAGACTGAGCAAAGCCGCCGCGGCGCCGTACATACGAGCCATCGAGTTGTGGGTGTATGACGGTCAAGTCGACGACCCGTACGACGAGTTCTTGATTGTCGAACAAAAATCCATGAAGAAAGAGTCGCTCATGGATGACTACAATGCCGTGTTTTGGTCAAAGCGCTATTCGCTGCGCGGTGACATTCCGCATTTCATCGGCGAACAACTCGCGCAAAAAATCCTCACCACGGGCAAGTACTTAAACGCGATGCGCGAAACAGATGTCGCTTCGCTCGCCTCGCTACCGCCCAGGCCCAGCGATGGACTTGGGAAAATTCCATTTGACGCGAACGCGTTGATTGGCACTGGAAAGTACGCCGATCGTATCGGTGAACGCTTTGAACTCGCGGCGAATGCGTTGTTACGCCAAGTGTGGGACCGGGGTGAATTGCGCACGCGCTTGGCGAGCATGAAGATGTACTTTTTAATTTCGCAAGGCGATTATTTAGTGCACTTTTTAGACACCGCTAAGTCTGAACTAGCCAAGGATGCGAACACGATTCGTGCGTCGAAGCTTCAATCGCTTTTAGACATGGCTGTGAAGTCGGCGAGCACGGCCATCGATAAACATGGGGACGATTTGCGATGCTCTGTGGACGTCAATCAGCTCTTGGGGCTGGTTGGTGTAAGTGGAGACGAAACCATCGCAAGTCCCATGAAAATAGAAGACCGCGATGAGGCATCAACGTCTGGATACGACACGTTTATGCTCGATTACGTCGCCCCGTGGCCCGCGAGCTTGGTGCTCAGTCGTCGCGCGTTGACCAAGTATCAAATCGTCTTCCGCCACGTGTTCCATTTCAAGTGCATCGAACGTTCGGTGTGCTCGACGTGGCAGACGCTTCATCACATCCGTGATCGGTCGATGATGGCGATGTTTGCAAAACTACACAAGCTCACGCAGCGAATGATTAACTTTTTGCAAAATTACTTGTACTACGTTACGTGCGAGGTCATCGAACCAAACTGGCACGCGATGAGCGCGGATTTAGACACCGCACGCACGGTGGATGAAATGATTGGCATTCACGATGCGTTCTTGGACAAGTGTATGAAACAAAGTATGTTATTCTGGCCAAAGATATTGAAGCGATTAGATCGCCTCAAGGCGACGTGCTTGCGATTCGCCAGAGACGGTGAGCGATTCGCCGACGCCGCGCGCCGAGCCAAGGCTGAAGTCACGGATGCGGTCACCGCGACTAAGCTTGGAGTGCTGGAGGAAGAAATGACCGCTGTGGTGAGCGATACACAGTCACAATTTGACCATTTATTGGAGGATTTCTTGAACGTGTTGAATGACTCGGGGCACCTTGAGCCGAACCTCGCGTCGCTGTGCTCGAGACTCGATTTCAACGGCTTTTACGTCCACGGTGGCGCCTAGCTCGGTAATATTACTACTAGTATTACGCAACAGAAAACAATGTATTTTAAATCATCATCGTATATACACGTGCTACTATCAGGGTATCTAAGCTTTATTGATGAAGCCTTCTGAACGGCCCTCGAATCCCGGTCGACGCTTGTTTTCGCGCTTGTCCATCTTGCGTTCAATCTTCGCATCCTTTCGTTGTTTGATGTTATCCTTGCGTTTCTTCGCAGCAGCACCCTGTTGTTCTTTAACCTTCTGCGTACGTTCCTCCCATTGCGCGCGAGACTTTTTCTTCGCGCGCTCTTCGCGTTTGATGGACTTGTTGAGCAGCTTCGGGTCGTCTAAAACCTTTTCACCCGAAGCGCGCGACAGCGCCGCTTCCCACGCGTACTTATCCGCCACCGCCTTACCACCTCCATGCTCACCACCCGCGTCTTCAATCGCCTTCTTACGCTCCAACACCTTTCGCAGCAGCTCTTCTTTAGACGCCTTTTTCTTCTTACGCCCAGTGTTCGAGCCGTCGTCATCCGTCGTCACCCGCCCGAATTGCATATCCTCGCGTTCACGCGAACCATTCGCGTCGTCATTCACACCATTCTTTTGCTTCTTCGCCCCCGCATTCGCCCCCTTACGCGCCTCCAACAACGTCGCGGTCGCGCGCGCCTTGCGTTTCTTTTCCTGTTTCGCCTTATTCCTCGCTTCGCGCCACTGCTTCGCATCTCGCGCCGTCTCCGCCGTCGCCGCCGCCCGCCTCGCGTTCCGACTACTCTCAATCTTCATCCGCAACCGTTCACGCAGCGCCTCAAGCGTGCGTTCAGACGACTGCTCGAGCGACCACGACAACCCGACGACGTCCTCCGCCTCCGCCTTCGCGCCCGCGTCCGCGTCGCCTCGCCCAGCCCCGCCCTCCTTCTCTTCCTCCTCGCTCTCGCTCGCGCTCCCACCTCCGTCACCACCCCCATCCTCCCCCTCTGCGTTCGCCCCACCACCCGCGCGGTCGCGCACGCGCCCACCCGGCCGCAACGCCGCCGCTTTACTCGCCTTGCGCATCGCGCGCGCCGCCGACTTGGCGCTCGCGGGCGTCGCGCCGCCCGGCCGACGCGCATCGCCGTCGTCGTCGTCGTCGTCGTCGTCGTCGCGCGCGGCGGTGAAGACATCCGGCACGAGCGCGTTGAGCGCGGTGAAGAACGCGGACGTCGCTCGCGCCGTCGTCGTCGTCGTCGTCGTCGTCATCGCGCGCCGTCGTGTGGCCACGGGCGAGGGCTCGCGCGACCGATCGATGCGTGTGCACAATCCATCGAGTTCCAATATCGATCACCGGAACCCGGGCGGGGTCGACGCATCGATCGATTTTCGGTCTGCGTCGCTTTCGAATCACGCGCGCAAATGTGTGTGCCCGCGCCCGCGCGCGTGATTCGAAAGCGACGTCGAACGCGCGCGATCGATGCGTCGAACGCGCCCGGGTTCCGGTGATCGATGCGCGATATCGATTGATTTTCGGTCTGCGTCGGTCGCGTCTCGACGTGACATCGCGCTGCTCGCGCGCGCGGGTGACGATGGCGTCGTCGTACGCGACGGTGATCGAGCGCGAGCGCGACTCGGGCGAGGCGGAGGATGATGTCGATGTCGACGTCGACATCACCGCACGACGCGCGTCGTGCGGTGGCGGCGACGCACACGGCGTGGCTCGGGTGGCGGAGCTCGTGCGCGGGAAGATTCGCGTGTTTCGATGCGCCGCGCGCGAGGATGGCGCCGACGGGAGTGACGAGGCGATGGCGCGTTCGAATGAGGTGTGCGTGCTCGGGGTGCCGAGCGCGATCGGGGTGGCGGATTTTTGTCGGTTCGCGGCGGC
>Ga0181563_10000568_pt1 | contig 35415 bp, 31 predicted proteins | sample 011ome_25_FD_133759 | JGI IMG/M metagenome (GOLD analysis project Ga0181563, IMG submission 133759) | Coastal salt marsh microbial communities from the Groves Creek Marsh, Skidaway Island, Georgia - 011512CT metaG (megahit assembly) | ecosystem: Environmental > Aquatic > Marine > Intertidal...
GCTTTGAAAATGACCATAGGCTTCGGTGTAGCCTTTGCGCTCGGCATTGCGGTTATTCATGATGAACCAGTAAGCCCGGCTGACGGCCGTATCACCCTCCACACTAATGGCCAGATTAGTAATGAAGTGGCGTTTACGGGCCGGGCGCAGCGGCGCATCCTCGGCCTCTTCCGCTGCAAATCCGGCTGCCATACCACGTATCTCTTCCGCGATGGCCTGTCTGCCCACCGCCTGGCCACCGGCCCAGTCCAGCACACCGTTTTCAGTAAAGGTGCCGGCATAGGCTTCTGCATCCAGCCAGTTCATGGCATACATGTAACGCGCCTCCAGGTTCTCGATCAGTGAGCGGTCCAGCGCGTAATTGTCGTTATAGCGATCCGATTGAGCATTGGACGCGGCATAAACCAGGCAGGCGCCGCCCAACAAGCCGGCCATTACGAGCAGTATATTCTTGCCACCACGACCCAGGAACACGTTAAAACGATTTGCAGATTTCATGTGACCTCCCCTTCTGTATCTTCTTGTTCTGGTGAGATTCAGTCTGTTGCACTGACAGACAATGCCCATTTATAGCAAATCCACCCGGTTTGTAATACGTCGCCGCCATGATACCCTTTTTGGCAGACAGCCCAGCTAGTAGAAGCTTATAAAAACACAATAAAAAGAATTTATCGGGGGATCACCGCATGGCAGTCAACTTCAATCACGATGGCGGCTTTTTCGCGCCCATGCGCTTTGAAGCACAAATTGAAGATTGTGAAGTGGAGGGAGAAATTCCAGCGGATATTCGCGGCACCTTTTACCGTAGCGCGGCGGACCGGCGCTTTCCACCACTGTACGACAATGACACGCCCTACAATTCCGATGGCGCCGTGGATATGTTCCGTATCTATGACGGCAATGTCGATTTTCGCTCCCGTTATGTCCGCACGCCTCGCTATGAAGCAGAGCGCCAGGCACACAAGGCCCTGTTCGGCCTGTATCGCAATCCGCTGACATCAGACCCCAGCGTGCGGGATGTCAGTCACAATACGGCCAACACCACACCCATCGTGCATGGCGGCAGGCTGTTCTGCATGAAAGAGGAAAGCCCGCCCACGGCAGTTGATCCACATACCCTGGAAACTATCAGCGAATGGGACTTTGACGGCACCATGACGGCCACCAGCTTTACGGCCCACCCGAAACAGGATCCGGTAACCGGGGAAATGATTGCCTTTTCCTATGAAGCAAAAGGCCTGTGTTCCGATGACATGGCCGTGTTTATTTTTGATCGTACCGGCAAACTGACGAAGGAAATATGGTTCAAGGCGCCAATCGTGTCGATGATGCATGACATGGCCATCACCGACAAACATATCATTTTGCCAACCACGGCCATGGTGACATCGAAAGAGCGCCTGGAAAGAGGCGAACTGCACTGGGCCTACGATGAGAATGCCCCCACCCATGTCGCCATCATTCCCCGGGACGGTGAGGCCGAAGATATCCGCTGGTTCAAGGGCTCAACGAACCAGCATATGCTGATTCATACCACCAACGCCCGCACCGAAGGCAACAAGGTCATCCTGGATGCCCCCGTGGCAGGGGCAAATTTCCATCCCTACTTTCCCAAGGTGGACGGCACCTACAGCGATCCGGCCGATTACATCCCCACGCTCAGGCGCTGGACCTTTGACCTGGATAGCGATGCCCAGACCTGGGAAGAGGAAGTCCTGTTTGACGGCATGAAGACCACGACCTTTGTACGCATCGACGATCGCTTCCTGACCAAGCCGTTCCGCTACAGCTTCATGCTGATGAACGATCCTACCCTGCCCGTGGCCGAAGCCTTTACCGACACCCTGGCCGTGCGGGTATCCAATGCCATTTACCGCTTTGATCATGACACGGGCAACATCGTGAAGTTTCATGCCGGTGACGCCCACGGCATGTCGGAGCCGCAGTTTATTCCACGCTCGGCCGATGCCCCGGAGGGCGATGGCTACATCATTGCCGCCGCCAATAATTTTCGGGAAATGAAATCCGAAGTAGTGATCGTGGATGCCATGGATTTTTCAGCCGGGGTGATTGCCCGTATTAAGATGCCTTTCCGTTTGCACATGCAGGTTCATGGCTACTGGGCATCAGCAGAACATCTGCCGTTTTGAACTAAAAGAGAAATGGCACCGGGGCATCAAACAAATTAACCATTCAATGCCCCGAGCGTATTATTAAAGGAAAAGGAAAGTTGCTGCCCTGTCGAGGCATGGCGGGTTGATAGTAACTACATTCGCAAGGACTAGCGCCTGAGCAGGTAACGTTTACTGATCAGCCAGCGTCCATCCTCCTTGACCAGCGTGTCCTCGTAACTGCCCATGGCAATCACATTCATGTCACGACCGGAGCCCGACACCGTCTGCCAGTAAGCACGATGCCTCGCCGTATGATCATCAATGAACTCTACGACGGCATTGGTCATCACATGGTGACGCAGGTAGACCGGAGGCTCTCCTTCACCTTCCCATTCCGCTGCCCGCTCGGCATTTCTCTTGGCATCACTTTCCCGCAAGTCACTGACGATTTTGCGAATCGCGGCTTTACCGTCAGCCATGATCTCTGCGCTTTCAACAGATGCCCCCTGGTAGAACCTGGCATCGGCCGTGAAAGTATCGGCATACAAGTCAGGATCAACCTGGTCAAGACCAGTAGTGTATTGCACCAGTACTGCATTAATGGCAACCCGGTCAGCATGTTCCTGCATTTGCCTGGCAAGACTGTTCAGGTCCTGTGCGGATGCGGTCGCACCAAACAGTGTCATCAGTATTGTGGCGATTAACACCAGGGTCGTTTTCAACATGATTTGTCTCCCTTCTTGTCATTATTGTTTTATTCAGTACAGGTGAGATTGTCCGTTTCACCATACCCCTGCTTCCCCCTGAAGGTGCTCAGTGTAACGTGAAACTGGAATTTTCCCCGGCAGGCCCGCTGCCAGAAACAATACTGCTGTTCAACCGGAAAGCAATTGTCCATGACCGGGAATCCGGCTGTCGATACCCAGTAACCGGGCACCGGCCCACAGGGCATGGGGTGTACTGGTCACCGCAGGGATGCCGGTACGGGATTCCACCGGTTCCAGGATTTCCAGGGTCGGCAGGCCGCCGCAGGAAATCAGCATGGCATCGGCATTCGGGCCCATGGCTGCCACATCGCTGCAAAAGCCGATCAACTGCTGCGGCGTGACGCTATTGAGATCACCGATGGCCTCTATTTCCAGGCCTTTGACGGCTGACACGGTAAAGCCGTGTTCGGTCAGAAAGCTTTCCAGGCGAGCATTCACCTCATCATTGTAGGCCGTGGCTGCCACCAGTTCGGTGCCGCCGACTGCGCGCAAGCCTTCAATAACCGCAGTACTCATGGTCATCGACGGCAAGCCCGTGGCATCGACAAGACTTTGGGTTAACTGTTCATTAAAGGCCTGGCCCTTGTAAAAACTCAGGCTCGTGCCCATCAGCAGGATGCCCTGCGCACCGCGCTCTGCCAGCAACTTCGCCTTTGGCGCAATCCGGTCCAGCACGGCGTCATAACCATCCGGCGTCATGGATTCCAGGCCCAGGGACTCGATCAGGTATTCCATGGTACCGCTGTACATGGTGGCGGCCTCACCGGGCAATGTGCCGTTGGCTGGCGGTATCAACAGGCCGAGCTTGCTGATGTTGCCGGCCCTGGCGGCAAGCAGGGATTGTGGCAGCGCAGTGGCAGAAGCCAGGCTGCCCAGTAGAGCAAGCAGTTGCCTGCGAGTTCGCTGGTGAATTTCTGTTTGCGACATGGCTTGTCCCCTTTCTATTTATTATGCGGTGAACACGAACAGGGTACACCAGTTTTTCCAGGCATTAAAATGAAAAGGACCTGGGGTTTCGGGAAGCTCTCGATAGCGGCAGGAATCACTCTTCATTCATTTCTTCGTAGAGTTCAACCCGTTCCTCAACTTCCTGTGAATCCTCAAAGGTGGCAATGTGAAAAACGGCATCGCCATTATTGACCAGTGGCAACATGGTCATGCCAATGATAATCCCGGTTTTCGTAGCCCGGACCTCTACTTTCTCACGACCAAAGGGATTGGAGACTACGCCCAGCAGATCGCCTTTCTTGACCATTTTGCCCAGTTGCTTGCGAACTCTCAGACTGCCACTGTGGGGCGAGCGCACCCAGTGACTGGAGCGGGCAATAAAGACCTCTTTGTTTTGCTGCTTGCGGCTGACCTTTTCGCCTTCGATCATCCCGATGGAGGCCATGGTCGACAGGATGCCGCGGATTGCCGAGTTGATGACCTTCTCTTCATAGCGCAGTGCTTCCCCACCTTCAAACAGCAGCATGGGGATTCCCATTTCCGCAGCCGACTGGCGCAGGGAACCATCACGAATATTTGAATTGATCACCACCGGCACGCCAAAAGCCCTGGCAAGGCGCTGGGTTTCCCTGTCATCCAGGTAAGCCCTGATTTGCGGCAGGTTGGTACGGTGAATGGCCGCAGTATGCAGGTCGATACCGTGTGTGGCCTTGATGACAATTTCCTCCATGAAAACATTCGCCACCTGCCCGGCCAGTGACCCGGTACTGGAGCCGGGAAAACTGCGGTTCAGGTCCCTGCGATCCGGCAGGTAACGGCTGTTCTGGTTGAAGCCGAAAACATTGACGATGGGCACGGCAAGCAGGGTGCCCTTGAGTTTCGACAACAGTTTTCTTCGCCCCAAAAGGCGCTTGATGGCTTCGCTGCCGTTGATTTCATCACCATGAATAGCGGCCGAGACAAACAGGACGGGGCCATCTTCCTTGCCCCGCACTACTTCCACCGGAATAGTCAGTTCGGTGTAGTCAAACAGTTTGGCAATGGGCAGCTCGATCTGTTTACGCCTTCCCGGGGCAATGGAGACGCCACCAATGACAAGTTCTTTGGAGTTACCAGACATTCAGGTCATTACCGTTTGATTAGCTGTTGAAGAAACAAGGCTCTACAGAAGCCATGCAAATTTACCTTATATACTATCAATACGTACCGGCTTTCCTTACTCATATTCCGACCTGCTATTTATTCAAAACTGAAAAAGTCTTCCTCTTCCTCACCCTGCATGCCTTCTTCGTGGAACTCTTCCCAGTTCTGTGCCCAGGGGCGACCGTACATATCGGGTATGTGATAGTAGATCACCTCGCCCGGGGCTACCGGTGTAGGTACGCCCTCGACATTGAAAATTGTCTGGATGCACTCGATAAACGTGTAGGGCTCACCACTGTTCAGGTCTCCCTGCTTTTCCAGGTTGCGTACCATGCGAATGGGCTCTACCAGGGCTTCGGGATCGTAGAAAATAGCTTCCTGGTTCAGGCCATAAATTTCACCGTTGGCATCCCGGTTGGGCGTATAGATTTCAATGCCCTGCAGCTTGCTGGAAAACTCCATGCCGGCATGGACTTTCCAGCCTTGGATATTCGAGGTCCAGGTGATCAGGACCTCACCATCCCAGAAGCCGATGGTTTCGCCGTACCAGCGCGGCACATCAGCACCCAGGCGAGGCACCACTCCCTCAAGATTAAATTCGCGCCCGACATGGATATTGGTAATGAAATTGTCGGCATCCCCGGCCAGGATCTGTACCAGGGTCGGCGTCACCAGTACCTGGTGTGGCTGGTTGGTCACGCCATGGTAATGCCAGCGACGCATGAAGCCTTCCGGCCAGCAGAACTGGGCCGGCCATTGGGCGATGTTGCTGTTGCCATGATGGTAAGCCTCCTGCACAAAACGTGTCTGGTATTCCTCCGTCAGCAGGGAAAGCACCGTCGGCACCTGGTTCCAGAACAACTCCGCTGACCAGTTCTGTCCCCGTGGCCACACGTATCGGCCATTCCAGTCATTGGCCACCGTGGCATAGGTATGCCTGGTGGGTCCGCCCCGGGATCGGGTTTCTGCCAGCAGGGCTTCGTAATGCGCCTGCGCACTGTCGAAACCATAGGGGCTGACGATGGCAGCACGGGGATAATCGCGGTCGCAATAACCCCAGGCGGCTGTGCGGGGCGGGTCATCCCCCACCAGGCCGGATGACCATTGTGCCTGGATGGCTTCCGAGGAGTTGCAGCGAAAATAACGCGGATCGCTCCAGTACTGGCGGTCCGCATAGAAATCCGTGGAAGTGAACAGGTCCACCGGTAGCGGTTCAATGCCTTCAGGGACATCCCCGTTCACGGCAGAAGCATGAATACCACCGGTGCCGGCACCGTCGCGCCCGGTTTCACCACTGCGAAACGGACCCACCATCCAGTAGCGTTCGGCATAATGTTCAAATTCAGCCGGCGGGTAGTCTTCAAGCTCTTCTGCAGGTGTCAGCAAGACATCGGGAATAGCCGGTACCAGGGGAGCGCCGCGTCCCACACTGGGAAAACCCGGATCAGCCACCCGTTGTGCCTGTGTATACGCACCAGGCAAACTGGTTACACAGAACACAAGTATCCAGTTCAATATGAGCGCACGCCTGCGACCAACCCTTGTCATCATTATTTTCCTTATCAAATTTTGTGTACTCCTTTTATCCTTTTTATCCTTTTTATCCTTTTTATCCTTTTTATCCTTTTTATCCTTTTATCTCTTATCAGGAGTATAAGAAGATACCGGTTCCTATACCATCCGGGTGCAATTCGTGGTTAGAATCGGGGTTCGCAACTGGTTTGTTGCAACAAGACCAATAACTAGAAGGGGAAAGATCGTGTTTAAGAAACTGGCAATGGCAGTAATGATTTTCCTGGGCTTTGGCTGTGCAGCCACCGCCCAGAATGCCGATGACCTCATCAGTGATGCCCAACAGGCATTGGGTGATGTGGATTCGGTGATGTATTCCGGGTCCGCGCAATATGTGAACTTCCAGCAGTGTAGCGCCAATGCGGCGGCCAGGCGCTGTGAAGGCACACATGACCCGATGCGCGTGATTACAGAATACCAGCGCGTTATCGACCTGGACGCACCGGCGTCCCGTGAAACCGGCAATACCAGGAATATTGGCCCGGGTGGCTCAACCACTATCGGGGATGGCACATTTTTCCAACATGTGTCTTCCGAGCAAGCCGAGTTGTCTGGTGACTGGGCGGACTCGCTGGAGTATTACATCACTCCATGGGGCTTTCTGCAGGGCGCCCAGGAACAGGGTGCTACATCCAATCGCCGCACACTGCATGGCGAAAGCTACCGTGTTCTGAGCTGGAGCCCGGATGTCAGGGCCCCTTCCGGTGCCAGCTATGTCATCAACGGTTATATCAACGACGATAACCTGGTCGAGCACGTGGAGACCTGGGTGGGACAAAACATCATGGGCGACATGCATGTCTTTGCTTCCTACACCGGCTGGCGTGATTTTGGCGGTTTCATGGTACCCACCAGTATTGAACAAACCCGCGGCGGCTGGCCCTATTTCAAGGCGGCAGTCACCAATGCCGACGCCAACATGAATAACGTGGCTTCCCTGCTACCTGCACCAGCCGCTGGCGGCGGTGGTTTTGGTGGTGGCCGTGGTCCTGTTGAAGTGACAGTGGAAGATCTGGGCAATGACCTGTATCGCTTTACCACTGGCCCCGGCAGCTACGACTCGCTGTTCTACGAGTTTGACGATCACATCATGATGCTCGAGGCCGGTGCCAGCCATGACGCCATCGCGGCGTATATAGCAGAAGCCAAACGGATGATGCCGGGCAAACCCATCCGCTACGTCATGAACACCCACCCCCATGCCGACCACACTGCCGGCCTGCCGGTGATACTGGCCGAGGGGGCAACGATCATCACACAGGCCAACAACCAGGAGTTTTTCGAACGCGCACTGAACACACCGCGCACGCTGCTTGATGACGCCCTGGCCAGGAATCCCCAGAAGGTCTGGGTGGAAACTGTGGATACCCGGAAAACCTATACCGATGGACAGCACACCGTGGAGATGCTGCATATCTACCCGGCGCCCCATTCCAACGGTCTGATGGTGGCCTACTTTCCGCAAGAGGGGGTATTGTTCCAGGGTGATTTCTCCCTGCCCCGGCCCGGCCAGCCCGGCAATGACCATGTCCAGGCAATCGTACCGGCACTGATCAAGCTCGGCGTCACCGACTTTGATCGCTATATCAACGTGCATGCGAGCGCCGAACCGGAAACCAAGGACCAGCTCTGGGCTGCCACTGGCAGGTAATTCAACCCGGGTTTGTAAATAAAAAGGCAGGGTATAGCCCTGCCTTTTTTATTTCAGAAAAGAAACCTCGAACTTCCTGTGTAAACCTCGATCCCTGTAGGCCGGAGAAGGCCTGCGGCCATCTCCGGCCTACATTAGTTCACCAGAAACTGGTGGCCTATGAGACCAAGCAGGAACCCGGCAACCACCCCGATGGCAGGAAGCCAGTGATTTTCCAGTTTCGCCTGCGGAGCAATATCCGTGAAGGTGATATACAAAATCCCGCCCGCGGAAAAAATCATTACGCAGGACACCGCCACGGGATAAGCGGATAACCAGTAGTAACCGGCAAAGCCACAAACTGGTCCGAGCAAGGCCAGTAATACGAAGACGCCAAGCAGGCGACCGTTGCTGAACGTGGTGGCACTTTTGAGTTCCCGGAATGAATTGAATCCTTCCGGCAGATTCTGCAAAGCCATCAACAGGGCCAATAAAAAGGCAGAGGAATTACCCAGGGACAGGGCAGCACCCAGGGCCAGCGCCTCCGGCACAAAGTCCGACAGCATCGCGACCAACTGGGCCATGGAAGTATTGAGACGATGTAAAAAAATATCCAGGGCCATGAAAGCAATACCGCCGGCCATGAACCAGAAGCTGATCGCAACAACCCCCAGGTTACGGGAACCCTCAGGGACAAGAACCAGGGCCACAGCCGACAACAGGGCGCCGCCACCAAAAGCCATGACACTGTGCCGGAATTCCGTCTCCAGCCAGTTACTCTTTATGTGGTCACCCACAGACAGCAGCGCGCCCAGTGGTATGGCAAGACCTGCCATCAGGGTGAGCATCAGGATGGTGACAATTTCATTCACGGTCTGGCTGGTCTAATTGGTTTTGCACATGATCGGTCTGGCAACAGGCCTACTCTCTGCTGTCTGCTGTAGGCCGGAAGAGGCCAGGGGCCATTTCCGGCCTACAAAAATGATAACTACTCTTCTGCCTTGTTCCGGTTATCCGGCAACTGTTTCTTGCCCGGATCTTCCAGCCCGCCAAATGCACTGAACAGGGACTGGAAAAAATCACTCAGCTGCAAGGTCATCAGGGCAAATTCCTGGTCAAACTTCTCTGCCGGGGTTTCATCCTGGTAGCTTTCAGACTCTTCCCTGATGTTTTCGAAACGCAGGCGCTTGATACTCATGTCCTCGACGATATTGCAGCCAACACGACTGTTCCACACTACGCCCAGGTGCCGGACCTGCTTGCCGGCTTCCAGGTGAGCCTGGATTTCGTCCCCTTCCAGATCCTGTCCCTTCAGGCGCACCACGTTACTGGCATCCTTCGGACTGACCAGTTCGCAGTCATCATTGATGACAAAACCATCATCGGCCTTGCCCTGTTTCAGCCAGCGGGTCAGTACAGATGCAGGGGCGACCTTGCTGTCCGGCAGGGCCACCGGGAAAGAACCCAGGGTATCCCGCAGCAGGTTGAGAAACTCCTCGGCCTTGGGCGCGCTGGCCGAGTCCACCACCAGCAGGTTGTCCTTGCGGGAGATATAGGCATAGATGCGGGTGGAACGGGTAAAGGCCCGGGGCAGCAGGGCAGCGTAGACATCATCCTGGATTTCCCTTTTTTCCTTGCGGTACACCTTGCGGGCCTGGCGTTGTTCGATGTCGGCCACTTTTTCAGCAGTCGCCTCGCGCACCACGGTCGCCGGCAGCAACCGGTCCTGTTTCTGGGCGCAAAGCATGATGTAGTCCCCTACCACGTGGGTCAGCATGGGAGCTGGTGCTTGCCCGTCTTCTTCGATATCAGCTTCCGGGGCGGCGTCACCCAGGGGGCTGGCCCAGCCAATACGGGCTTTTTCATAACTGGCACAGGGCTGGAAGGCGTTCTCGGCCATCTGGGACTCAAGATCTTCTATGGACATTTCAAAGGGCTGGACGAGACAATACAGACGCAGGTTCTTGAACCACATACAACATAAATCCTGGTAAAAATGTAAGACTGGAGGGGTGGTGATTATGCAGGAAAAACGGCCGAAGTAAAAAGGCTGGTCAGAAAACCTTTTTGCTACAGAAAATCATTGCCCTACCTTACCCTTTGACCTATTATCGCGCGCCATTTTGCCCAGGGGCACAAGCCATGAATTTTCTCTTCGTATCGTATGACGGCCTTATCGGCGACCTTGCCTGGAGCGTTATCAAGGAAGGCCACCAGGTCAAGTACGCCATCTCCAACCCGGAAGACCGCGAGGTCGGCGCGGGTTTTGTGCCCATGGTGGATGACTGGCGACCGGAAGTGGACTGGGCCGACGTCATCATTTTCGATGACGTCCTTGGCATGGGTACCGAGGCCAAAAAATTGCGCGATGCAGGCAAACTGGTCGTGGGTGGCACCCCCTATACTGACATGCTGGAGGACGACCGCTCCTTTGGCCAGGAAGAACTGAAAAAACACGACATCTCCATTATTCTCTACAGGCACTTCGAGAGTTTCGATGATGCCATCAATTCGTGCGCGAAAACAAGGCCCGTTATGTCATCAAGCCTTCCGGAGAAGCACAGAACCTGAAAGGCCTGCTGTTTATCGGCGAGGAAGAAGACGGCTCCGATGTTATCCAGGTGCTGGAAGACTACCAGCAGGCCTGGTCCGACAAAATTCCGACCTTCCAGCTCCAGCGCCGGGTGGAAGGCGTCGAGGTTGCTGTCGGTGCTTTTTTCAACGGCAAGGAATTTGCCTACCCGATCAATATCAATTTCGAACACAAGAAGCTGTTTCCGGGCGACCTGGGCCCCTCAACCGGTGAAATGGGCACGGCCATGTTCTGGTCCGGCCCCAACAGGATTTTTAACCAGACCCTGAAAAAGCTGGAAAGCAGGCTGGCAGAGGAAGGCTATGTCGGGTACATCGACCTGAACTGTATTGTCAGCGGCCAGAATATCTATCCGCTGGAATTCACTGCCCGCTTTGGTTACCCGACCATCTTTATCCAGCAAGAAGGCATCACCACGCCCATTGCTGAATTCCTGCATGGCCTGGCCAGCGGCACCCGCAAGACGTTCAAGACACGCACCGGGTTCCAGATCGGTGTGCGTATCGTGGTGCCGCCCTTTCCTTTTACTGACCCTGAAACTTTCCGCGTGAAATCCAAGGACACCATTATCCATTTCCGCAAAGGCAAGGAAGGTGTTCACTTCGAGGACGTCAAGCTGGTCAACGACGAATGGCTGATTACCGGCAACTCCGGCGTGATTCTTGTAGTGGTGGGCATGGGGCCCACCATGAAACAGGCCCAGCGCCAGGCTTATTCACGCATCAAGAATCTCATCATTCCCCACATGTACTACCGGGTGGACATCGGTGATCGCTGGTATGAAGACAGCGACAAACTACACAGTTGGGGCTACCTGCGCGAACTATGATCAGATTCGTAACAGAACAGGCCGAATGTGAAGCACTCTGGGAGCAATTCAGCCCCAGGGAACGCGCATGGGATGAATGGGAACTCATGTCTGCCTTTCATGACGAAGCGCGTTATCGTTTCAACTTCATGGTTCATGAAACCGACGGTACCGTCGACGGCCTCATTCCCCTGGTCGAAGACACAAAAGACAACAGTTATGAATTGTTTGGCGGTTGTTATGCAGATAGCCGGGAGCCCTGGATTGCCATAGTTGACTTCAAGGAGTGTTTCGACAACCTGCCGAACAACACCGCTTTTTTCGACCTGCGTGGCAGTTGGGTAGCGAATGTCCTGAAGATATTTCCTGAATATGAGCCCAACTTTGTCGAGCAGGATATGCAGTACTACCTGGTACCTGCCGACTTTGATTACGATTTCATCAACCATATTCACGCCACCTTTTCCAAGGACAAGCGCAAAGGCTTTCTGCGGGACATTCGCAAGATGGTTGAAACCTATCCGCTGGAATCCTTGTGGAGTGACGACGATGAAACCGAAGCCTTCATTGAACTGAACGTGAAAAATTTCGGCGAGGAGTCTGACTACGCCAATGAGGAAGGCAAGCAGGAAGTACGCCGCGTTGTCCGGGAACTCAGGGAACTGGGTTACCTGCGCACCTTTGCCATTCGCATCGACGGGATTGTCCAGGCAGTATCGCTGTCAGCCCTGTATAACAACAACTGGGTTGCCCTGTATTCAAGTAGCAACAATGACATCAACAACCTGGGCAAACACCTGACCGTGGAAACCATTCAGGAAGCTTGCAGACTCAAGGTGGATGAAATCAACTACATGACCGGCATGGCCTGGAAAGCTGCCTGGCACATGAAAAAAAACCCCTGTCGAACGATGCGCAAACCGGCCGCCATTCCTGATTTACCAATACCCTGAGCCCCTCACCGGCTTCCATTCACTTCCAGCATTCCCGAAAGCAAGATTACGCCTTGTTCATGGGCCGCTTGTATCATTCGGGAAAACTTCCCAAACCTCTCCAACCCCAGTGATTTAGCGGCAATTCAGTCAATGCCTGAGTAAAAAAATCGACTCGGGAATTTTTCACATGGAAATGTGCATTGGAAAAGCCTTCAATAACCGGCAGTACAAACATGCCCGTCATACATGGCGCTTGAATATCATTTTGAAATTATTTGGAAATACGTGATCCAGTTAACAGAAAATATTTTGGGAATAAGAAATATTAGTTTAATCTCAGGGGTATTATTTGTATTTTACATTACTCTACACAATAGCTCTGGAATTGTACCCTCCTCTGTTTCCATAATTGCAATCTGCGTTTCACCCCTGCTTTCCGCTTTTCTGCCGAGACATATCATTGACTCCCTGCCCGAATGTGTGACGAGCCGCTCGAGATATGAATGGAATGAATGAGATGTATGAAAAAAAACAACAAACAACCGAACACGAGAATTACCTCTACGTCGGTGAAAAACTGGACGACGGGTTTCTGCAACAGCTTGAATACTATATCTGTTACAAGAAAGGCAAGCTGTTCAAGGCATCCGATAATACAGAGGCCAGGGTAATCATAGAGAACAATGCCATCCGGGTAGTCCTGGTTGACCAGTTCCTGAATTCCTGGAGCGGCATAGAGTTCATGCGCTGGATGTATTCTTTTGCTTACATTCCAACTATCCTGCTTATTCAGGAAAAAATGCAGTCGTGTTTGAAACAGTAGTTTCACTGGAAGCAGGGGCAGCTGACGCCATCAGTGACGAGGTTTCCGTACGTGAACTGGCAGCAAGAATAAAAGCCTGCAACAGGAAGCAGTTCAGTGAAAACAATTCACTTCTACAGGACCAGCATGGCCCGGGCAAACGCATTGCCAAACCCCTGCACAAGAGACCCCTGTACTACACACCCCAAACCAGGCGCCTGTATTTTTCCGATTCAAGCCGCACTGTACTGCATGGCAAGGAAGCAGAACTGCTTGACCTGTTGATCCTGCGTTATCCTGATTACGTGAACCGGAATGAAATCAGTGAAATGGTATTCCAGCGTGATTGGAATCCCAGGGACAGAAGTATCGATAACCTGATTTCCAGGTTACGTAAAACTATAGACTGTGATGAGTATGAATGTACCGAGTCGATTATCGAAACCGTGCGAAATGAAGGCTACAAGCTACGCACTCCGATCGGTCTGTTACCAGCTGAACAGGCCAGCTGACCTGAGAACATGACATTATCCGGGGAACAACACAGACCCGGATGAAGTGTCCAAAGCCATTTGAAGCCAGCGCAGTACTTTCCAGGTTTTCTGAAGCGGATTTGTATTTAACAAAAAAGTATCTTGTAATCTGCTTTGCAGGCCTGGCTGGCCCAGGATCCGATGCTACTAGGTCAGGCCATTGTCTGGACAATAGTTGCTTCCACCTGGAATAACCTTCATTACCTCAGGCGGAAACTCCCCTTGCCTCCCCCTTTTATTCTTCTGTCGTTTTATAGCAGCCTTGATGCAAGTTTTTCATGATAAAGAAAACGCTGATGTTCAGGATTGACCAGCCCGGATTTATTCCGGGAAAGTAATTGGTGAAACCCTGGCCATGTACTGGTGGCGACTGGCCGTCGAGTGCCGCTTGCCACACGCTATCGCCGCGCTGTAAAACCTGCAGCAATAGACACCGAAACGGGAATTATTTTTGACATTCCAGGGCGATTATGGACCTAATAGCCCTCATGCCTGCCGGAATCCTTCACTGAATTCCCGCCTAACACTATCCGGAACACTATGGAGCTTGCCATGCCGAATTCACGTTCTTCACTCAAGCTGGCACTGTGCCTGACATCCCTGCTGACTTCCCCCACCCTGTTCGCACAGAAACCCGCCTGGGTGCCCGTGGCTGAACTGTTGCTGGGCAGCATGGGCAACGCTGATGCACACCAGATGGCCGAAGTCATGAACCGCTGCACGGCACTGAACATGACCCTGTCCGCCCTGACAGCACAGGAGTCTCCCGATGTGTCTGCCGGTTATGAAAACCAGGCGCTGAAACTGATCCAGAACGGTATCATGATCGAGATGAACACGGAATTGCAGCGCACCGGGATGGAACCTGACATGGAAATCCTTTCCGAAAATGCGATCACTGCGGTCAAGGCTATGCTGGGCACTTACAACCTGTGGCTGGAAGACAATTACAATGAGGGTGGTTCCTATTTCAATAACGAATTTGAAATAGAAATGAAGGGTTGTGAGCTGGCCACCAAGTTCGTGATGCAGATGGCCAGGCGCTGATTCACCAGTTATTTACGGGACAGGTCTCTAGCCGGCTCTTTGTAGCAGGTCCAGTCCCTGGGCGTACCACTGCGGCACTTCCCGCCGCTTCCACGTAGCAAACTCCGCTTTTTCGTGAATGTAAAATGACCGGTATGCACTCACCGCATCACCCGGTATCTTGAACTGATCCGGCATGGCCTGCACGAAAGGTGTCAACCCCTTGCTCGGCAATGGCATGTATTCAATTTCCCTTAACACGTGAATCGAGGCGTGATCCCTGTCGCGCTCATAACGCCAGCAAAATTCCGTGTTCAACGCATAGGCAAGCTGCACCAGCCAACGAAAATTATCAGCCGACTCCTCGACCCATTTCACACAGGGATGATTGACGTGCGTAGAACGATAAGGGGTTTCAAACCCGCGCTTGTTCAGCGCGGTACACAGAATCTGCGTGCTTTCCAGAATCATTTTTCCCACGTGCTGGTCACAGTGGTAACGGGCACAGGTCTCAATATCTTTATCAAGGATAAAAATGTTCATAATGGTATTACGCCAGTATAAGACAGACGGATGACGGCATACCGCTATATAGAACGGATTCGTGACGTAAATCACAGGACTTCAGGGAATACCCGAAGCACGGTGGTTTTACCCTGGGGAGATATAGTGGGTTGGGCCTTCAGGGACAAGGGACAAGGGACAAGGGACAAGGGACAAGGGACAAGGGACAAGGGACAAGGGACAAGAAAAGGATGATTTGCCGTATTTTTATATCAAGCGTTTTCCCTGGACAATGGCGTTTATTGGTATTTTCGTAGGTCGGCATAAGCGAAGCGTTTGCCGACGAAGAAAATTTTACATGAGGTGAATATTCACGTCGGGAAACGGCGCTTTGCGCCTATCCCGACCTACGACGGCCCGGGCATTCGTTAAAGCCCAACGTGTCGTTCCTTGTCCCTTGTCCCTTGCTCCTTGTCCCTCCCGGCGTAGCCGGGGAATCAAACCGCTTGCCAGTCAAACTGCCGGTCACCAATGGCAAAAAAGAAGGGATTGAGGATGTCTTCTTTCTGGTTGTAACGGTAAATGGTGAAACTGGTATCCGTGAGAATGCCACCTGCTGCTTCCAGGATGGCCTGGGCAGCGGCGGTGTCCCATTCGGAGGTCGGGGCCAGGCGCGGGTAGATATCGGCACTGCCTTCTGCCACCAGGCAAATCTTCAATGAACTGCCCATACTGACCAGTTCGAGCTGGGGAAACTTTTCTGCGACACGCTCCAGCCAGGCTTCCAGGTCATCACCCTTGTGACTACGGCTGGCCACCACGGAAATGGTGTGCTGGTTCTCCTCGATCCGGGCGGTCTGGATGGATTCCCGTTTGCCGTTTTCTTCCTTGAAGGCGCCATCAGGGCTCCCCAGGTAATAGACATCCTTGACCGGCACATAAACCACACCAAGTACCGGACGGCCATTTTCAATCAGTGCCACGTTAACCGTAAACTCACCATTACGGCTGATAAACTCCTTCGTGCCATCCAGGGGGTCCACCAACCAGTAGGTTTGCCAGGACTGGCGCTCCTGCCACGACACGGCTTTTGACTCTTCGGACAAAACCGGCAGCGCAGGGGTCAACTCATGCAGAGCTTCAACAATAATGCGGTGAGCAGCCAGGTCAGCTTCCGTTAACGGTGAATTATTGTCCTTAGTGGTGACATCAATTTCAGATTCACGGTCATACACCTCCAGAATAGCTTTGCCAGCCTGGTGGCTGATATCCCTGACTTCATCAAGCAGTAACTTGTAGTTCATTGGTTTTAATCCGGGCAAATGAAAGGAAAATCGTTTTCCTTCCTCTTTTTAGCGCACGACTCCATTATAATGGAAATGCAAACTTTCATGCATTCCAAGCCTGTTCACACAATGATTAACTGGACTGACATCGACACCGTATTGCTCGATATGGACGGCACCCTGCTGGACCTGAGCTTTGACAATTATTTCTGGCTGGAATATTTGCCCGGCAAGGTCGCCGATCACAAGGCGCTGGAACTGGATGCCGCCAGGGAATCCGTGCGCCAACTCTCCGAATCCACTTACGGCAGCCTCCAATGGTACTGCCTGGACCACTGGTCAACACAACTGGACATGGATGTAGAGGCACTGAAAAAAGAAATCCGTCACCTGATTCGCATGCGCCCCCATTGCGGGGAATTTCTCGACTGGCTCAAGGATAATGGCAAACGCGTTATCCTGGTCACCAATGCCCACCCCAAGGCGCTGGCCATCAAGGTTGAGGCCTCCGGCCTGCGCGCCCACCTGGATGAAATGATTTCATCCCACGAGTTTGACCTGGCCAAGGAAAATGACGGCTTCTGGGAGAAACTGGAAAGCCGCGAGAAAATCGACCTGTCCCGTTCACTGTTTGTCGATGACAGCCTGCCGGTTCTTGAATGCGCTCACCGGGGCGGACTCGGGCAGCTGGTCCAGGTCCTGCATCCGGATTCCAGCACCCAGCCAACGGACCCCAGTCATTTTCCCGGCATTGTTCATCTGGATGAACTGATGCGGGCAACAGGCTGACTATGCAAAAAGTTCGACTCGACAAATGGCTGTGGGCGGCACGTTTTTTCAAAACCCGGTCCATGGCCAAGCAGGCCATTGAAGGTGGCAAGGTACACTGCAATGGCGCGCGCAGCAAAAGCAGCCGTGAAATAGAAGCCGGCTCTGTACTTGATATCCGCCAGGGCTGGGATGAGCGCACCGTGGTGGTCAAGGCCCTGTCGGACAAACGCGGCAGCGCGCCACAGGCGGCACTGCTTTATGAGGAAACCCCGGAAAGCATTGAAAAAAGGACCCTTCAGGCAGAGCAGCGCAAGGCCATGCGTGCACTGAACCCGGTCTCGGCAAGGCGACCGACCAAGCAGGACCGGCGCAAAATCCATCGCTTCAAGCAACAGAACCTGGACAGCGAGTAAATCCACCAGCGTGTGAAATTGAGTTATCCAGACTCGAACAACTGTGGCATAATCCCTTGCCACAACAAAGGGGTATGGCTTCCGGCAGTAAATTCCTAATAATAACAAAATGTTACTGTGTTTATTCTGTCCCCATGGCAGCCTGTTTTCAGTGACTGGCTACTGGTAACAAACGCATCAGATTTCAGGAATTTTTGCTTTGTCGGAACTCTTAAAGCAGCGCCTCAGCCAGCTCCAAAGCTCTTCTGGCACTGAATGTCTGGCTGATATCGGCCATGGCATAGAAAAGGAAAGCCTTCGCATTGACCCCGAGGGTCATATCGCCATGACACCCCATCCGTCCGGACTGGGTTCACCGCTGACCCATCCGAGCATCACCACGGATTTTTCAGAAGCGCTGATGGAATTCATCACCCCAGTATTCAAGGATCCCGCGGCAAGCCTGGATTACCTGGCCAACCTGCATACCTGGCTGTTTACCCAGCTCGACCGCGAGGAACTGATCTGGACATCCAGCATGCCATGCGTGATCGGCGATGATGAACAGATTCCGCTGGCCCGTTATGGCTGCTCCAATATCGGCAAACTGAAAACCCTGTACCGCTCCGGTCTGAGCTATCGCTATGGCCGGGCCATGCAGACCATTGCCGGCATCCACTTCAATTTTTCCCTGCCGGACAGTTTCTGGACGCTCTACAAGGACATGGAAGGCGCTGACAAAACCCTGCAGGACTTCAAAACCGAACAGTATTTCAACCTGATCCGTAACTTCCGTCGCTACTCCTGGTTGCTGATCTATCTGTTTGGCGCCTCACCGGCTGTCTGCAAAAGTTTCGTGCGCAACAATCCCGACCATGGACTTGAGGCGTACGATGAAAACTCGCTCTACCTGCCTTATGCCACCTGCCTGAGAATGGGTGACCTGGGTTATACCAGTGATGCCCAGACCGAACTTTATGTCAGCTATAACAACCTGGAGGAGTACGCCAGGGACCTGACCAACGCCATCAAAACGCCCTATCCGCCATATAGCCGGTTCGTACCGGAAAACGGCGAGTTCAAGCAGCTCAACGACAGTATTTTGCAGATTGAAAACGAGTTCTACAGCACCATCCGTCCAAAACGTGAATCCTCCTCGGGGCTGCGACCTGTCCGGGTGCTCATGAACGAAGGCGTGGAATACATTGAGGTCCGCTGCCTGGATCTCAACCCCTTCCTGCCCGTAGGCATTGATGAAGAGGAAATCCAGTTCCTCAAGAGTTTCCTGCTGTTTTGCCTGATGCGCAAAAGTCCGCCATCAGACCGGGACGAATACCGGGAAATCGAGTGCAACCTGAAAACCGTGGTCAACCGCGGCCGGGAGCCGGACCTGGAGCTCAAGCAGAAAGGCAAAGCCATTCCACTGACCGACTGGGCCGAGGAAATCCTGCAGGAATCGCGGGATATTGCCCGGTTTCTGGATGAGGTCAGCGGACAGCCAGGCCACACTGCAGCAACAGATGCCCAGATTGCCAAAGTCAGAGACAGCAGCCTGACGCCTTCGGCCAAAGTGTTGCACAGAATGGATGAGCTGGAGACTCCCTACTTTAGATTTGCCATGAACCAGTCCCTGGCCAATAGTGACTATTTCAGGTCACTGACCCTGGATGACGAGCTCATGGCAACCATGAAATCCCTGTCCGAAAAATCCAACCAGGATCGGGAAGCCATTGAAAAAACTGATAATATTGACTTTGAAACCTATCTCGAACGACAAAACGCGTCCTGAATACGACAAGACCAGAAACATTATTATGAATCCAACAATCACCAAGTTACTGCAAACCCGCCTGATCTACCTGTACATCTTTTTATTCTGTGTTTCCCTGCTGGCCATTGCCATGTACATGGAACACGTGATGATGCTGGAGCCCTGCCCGCTTTGCATGACCCAACGCTTTTTCTTCGTCCTGGCCGGCCTGACTTCGCTGGTCGCCTTTATTCACAATCCACAGGCCAGTGGCAAACTGGTCTACGGCTTCCTGGCCGCCGCATTTGCTGTTGCCGGCGGTGGTTTTGCCATTCGCCAGATCTGGCTGCAGCACCTGCCCAAGGATGAAGTCCCTGCCTGCGGGCCCAGCGTGGCCTACATGTTCCAGGAGTTTCCGCTTACCGAAGCCCTGGCCACCATGTTTACCGGCGACGGCAACTGCGCAGAGATCGCCTGGCAGGACCCGGTCATTGGCATGAGTATTCCGCAATGGTCCCTGGTGGGGTTTGTCGCCCTGGCCGGAGTCTGTGTCTGGCAGGCATTGCGCAAATAAGCCTTTTTAACAGACTGTCGGTCTGTATTTCTGGAATTTATTTCCGACCTCTTCTAAGATTGGATTAACCGGTGCAATCAGGCGCCGGTAAGAGGGGGTTGTATGAATAAACACATCACTGCCGCCCGTCGCCAAGAAATCGAAGCTATCATCAGTCGCTGGAAACAACAGCGCGATGCTATCCATGATGACCTGGAAGAATCACTGTATTCTGATCACGCACTCCAGGTCGAAGTCCAGGATTTCCCCATCGAGCTGTTTTGCGAATCCCTGATGGATTACGTGTCGGCCGGGCATTTTGAAGTCTACGAGACACTGCTCCAGGAAAGCACACAGGAACTGGAAGCCAACCGCAACCTGCTGGAAGAGATTTACCACAGCATAGAAACCACCACCGACCTGGCCCTGTCATTCAATGACAAGTACAAAGGTGAACTGGTGCATTCTTCCGAGGATGATTCATTGCCCCGTGACCTGCAGGCACTGGATTCAGCATTAACCATACGCTTTGCCCTGGAAGACCAGTTGCTGGAACTGACCAACGAAGTTCACTAGGTTATTTGCAAGGAAGTACCGGACAAGACAGGCAAGTAAAACGCCAACGATGAAACTGGATATGCCCAAACGCATTCTCATTACCAGCAGCATGATGGCAGCAGCCATACTGTGCTACCTGGTTGGCTACATGCCCGGGATGAAAGGTTTTTTCTTCGCAGGCATCGTCTTTGAAACGATCTTCTGGGTTCGATTGCTGCACAATCGCCCCAGGCGCAAGGAAAGGCTGGATAAACTGAAAGCCCAGACGACTGAGTAGTCAGGGTCCTCCTCCAAAACCATGTCGGCAAACGGCCCTGCAGGCCTTTTATGCCCTTCAGGGTAATGCCGACCTACACATCTTCGGGATTTAGCTGCAACCCAAAGTGTCGGCCCTTTCTCCCTTTTTCGAAAAGCCTGTCGAAGCTGTCGGATGGCGGTACTCCGTACCTTATCCGACCTACCTCCACTCCCCGCAACTTTAACAACACCCCCCAACATTACCACTTTCCTCGCCACCAACCTGATGTGCCAGCTTCTTGCTGTCAGTCGCTGCGCGCACCCTGTCGTCACCGATTTCACCTTTGGCTGAACAGCAACCTGCCGGTGCCAGGAAAATAAAACTGTCACGGGCCATACCTGACAGCAGGCGCTGCCACTCCGCCGGGCTGACCCGGGTTCGACTACCGCGGCGATACACTACGCCATCATCTGTTCGCAACTCTGCAAACGGACCACGGTAAATGACACTGTGCCCCGCATCCTGATTATTCTTGTCCGGCTTGCTGGCCAGAACTGTGACGGAGCGGAATTCGATTTCTTCCACCACTTGCCAGGGAGCCTCATCCCACTTGTCATAAGCGGCATCGACAAATCCGGCGTCGAGAAAGACCTGGATGAATTCAGCTTCCTGGAAAGCCCCGGAAATACAGCCGCTCCACAAGGTAGCATCGTCTTTCAGGTGCTGTGGTACGTTTTCATCACAGACGATATCCGAAATGGCCACTCGACCACCGGGTTTGAGCACACGGAATATTTCGCTGATCATCTGCTTGCGATGCGCCTCGTCCACGAGATTGAGCACGCAGTTACTGACCACGATATCGACACTGTTATCCGCAACCAGCGGCTTCTCGACTTTCTGTTTTTCTTCCCAGGCTGAGAGGGTGTCGCTGTCTGCATCGGGATTTTCAGCCTGGAATTTCTCACGGGCAGCAAGATCCAGCGCCAGGTCCTGGATATAGCCCTTGCGAAAACTCACCCGGTCACCACCCAGCTTGTCCGCCATGTCAGCCTGGTATTTCCGTGCGAGGTCGAGCATTTCATCCGTCATGTCCACGCCGATAACACTGCCTTTTTCTCCCACCAGCTGCGCAGCCATGTAGCAGATCTTGCCACCGCCACTGCCAAGGTCCAGCACCGTGTCGCCTTCTTTCACATATCGGGAGGGGTCACCACAGCCATAGTCCTTGTCGATTATTTCCTTTGGCAGTAGCGCCAGCAGTGACTGGTCATAGTCCACGGGACAGCACAAACTTGGCTGCACTTCCTTTGCACCTTCAGCGTAACGTTCGGATACTTTTGTTTCTGTATTCACGGTAATCAACCTCTTCGCCAGCGATGATACTTTTCCAGAAAGGGATACAGCCACTGAGGCGCATGCTGTTTGCGCCATTGTGCGGCCGAGAATTTGACGCTTTCTGAAAGCGTTGGATAAATATGTATCGTATTCATGATTTTCTTCAGGCCAAGGCCATGGGTCATGGCAAGCACAAATTCACTGATCAGTTCCGCGCCATGGTATCCCACGATAGTGACCCCCAGAATACGATCCTTGCCCGGTGGTGTCAGTACCTTGATAAAGCCTCGGGCTTCACTGTCTGCAATGGCCCGGTCCAGGTCGGCCAGGTCAAAGCGGGAAATCTCGTAAGGGATTTCCTGTTCGATGGCCTCCTGTTCATTGATCCCTACCCGGGCCACTTCGGGATCTGTAAACGTGGCCCAGGGAACAACCTTGTAATTGACCCTGAACTTTCTGAATGCACCGAACAGGCTGTTGACCGCGGCAAACCACGACTGGAACGAGGCCATGTGCGTAAACTGGTAGGGGCCGGCCACATCACCACAGGCAAATATGGTGGGAATACTGGTTTGCAGGAATTCGTTCACACGGACCGTGCCATCCTCATTGGTCGCCACCTTGAGCTCCTCCAGCCCAAACCCTGTCGTATTGGCCTGGCGTCCCAGGGCAAGCAATACATGGGTAAAGGGCAGAGTGCTTTGACTGCCTTTTTGCCGCAGTGTTGCCGAGGCGCCCGATACATCATTGCTGAAGGCTTCAAGCTCGGTGCTGGTCATCACTGAGATTCCCTCTTCGCGAAAAACCGCTTCCAGCATGTCAGAGACTTCCGGATCTTCTTTAGGTAACAGGCGTGATCCCCGTTGCACGATGGTGACTTTTGCACCGAGACGCGCAAAGGCCTGGGCCAGTTCACAGCCGATGGGACCGCCACCGGCAACAAGCAGCTGCTGTGGTAGTTCCTCAAGATTCCAGATGGTGTCAGAAGTGTAATAACTCACGGCATCGAGTCCCGGCAAATCAGGCACAAAAGGCCGTGCACCGGTGGCAATCACGATATGGCGTGTGGTGATTTCCCGGTCATTGACCTGGACCACATAGGGCGACAGAATTTTTGCTTCCCCATCAATACAATCCACACCCAGGCCGGTATAACGTTCACGGGAGTCATGGGGTTCAATGGTTGCAATGGTGTTACGGACACGCGCCATCACTGCCGGGAAGTCCACGTCCAGTGACCTGTTTTCCAGGCCGAACTCCTCGCCCCGACTGGACAGGTGTTTTACAGCGGCGCTGCGCAACAGTGTCTTGCTCGGCACACACCCGGTATTCAGGCAGTCTCCCCCCATGCGCTGTTTTTCTATCAAGGTGACAGACGCCTTGACCAGGGAAGCAATGTAGGCAGTTACAAGACCTGCAGAGCCAGCACCGATGACCACCATGTTGGTATCAAAGCGGTCGGGCTTTTTATAAGCCTTCATGGCTTTACGAAAATTGCGCCGGTTAATCACCCAGCGTGCGAGCCAGGGAAAAATGGCCAGGGCAACCACGGCCCTGATCACACCGACACTGAAAATATCGGGCAGGGTGGTCGCTGCCCCCAGTTCCACACCAAAATTAATATAAAGGGCCGTGCCAAAGAGCATGCCGAGCTGGCTGACAAGGTAAAAGGCTGCCACCGAAATGGGTGTCAGCGCCATCAGCACATTAACCAGGAAAAACGGAAAGGCCGGCACCATGCGCAGGGTAAACAGGTAGAACATGCCATCGCGCTCGATACCCCGGTTAATGGGTTTGAGCTTATCGCCGAACTTGTCCTGTAACCAGTCATATAAAAGGGTGCGGGCAACCAGGAAAGCCAGCGTGGCCCCGATCGTGCTGGCAAAGGAAACCAGAAGCAGTCCCCACCAGAATCCGAAAATCGCACCGCCAATGATGGTGATGACGCCGGCTGCCGGCAGTGAAAGGGCCGTAATAATGATGTAGGCAAAGAAATAGATGATCCTGCTGAGCCAGAAGTTGTCCTCACTGTAGGCAATCAGGATGTCTTTTTGCTCCTGGAAATAGGCCAGGTTGAAAAAGCGTTGCAGGTCGAGGAGAAAAAACAGCGCCACCAGGGAAAGGACAAGCAACAGCAGAATGACTTTTTTAGGGCTCATAAATTCTTGTTCTTATGTGGCGCCGGCATTGAATTCAGGCAAGGCTATGCAGGTAACTCCTGATTTGACCGGGAAACCCGGAAAAGCTTGCTGCAAACCCTGTCCCGCAGCCGTACGTGAAGTAATTTGGAACAGGTTCATGTTATATTCTGCGCCTTCTGCATGAATCCACGTTAAAAGTGTAGCTGAATTCCGGAGCAAAGGCGTGTCAGCAAACCGATTTACCAGACAATTTCCATCCACGCGCATGCGCCGCATGCGCCATGATGACTTCAGCCGTCGCCTGATGCGCGAAAACGTCCTCACGCCTGACGACCTGATCTACCCGGTGTTTGTCATCGAGGGCAAGGCCAGCCGGGAAGCTGTGGCATCCATGCCCGGCGTTGAACGCCTGTCAGTAGATGAACTGGCTAAAGAAGCAAAGCGGGCTGCCAGCCTGGGAATTCCTGCCATGGCCCTGTTCCCCGTACCTGATCCGGCCACCAAGACCCTGGGTGGTGATGAGTCCTTTAATCCGGACGGGCTCGCCCAGCGTGCCGTCAAGGCAATCAAGAACGCCTGCCCGGAAATGGGCGTGATTACCGATGTTGCCCTGGATCCGTTTACCACCCATGGCCAGGACGGCATCATTGATGACAGTGGTTATGTATTAAATGATGTGACCGTGGAGACCCTGGTCAAACAGGCGTTATCCCATGCCGAAGCCGGTGCCGATATCGTGGCCCCCTCTGACATGATGGATGGCAGGATTGGTGCCATAAGGTCAGCGCTGGAAGAAGCCGGGCATATCAATACCCGCATCCTGGCCTACGCGGCCAAGTATTCCTCCGCCTTTTATGGCCCCTTTCGTGATGCCGTTGGCTCGGCAGGCAACCTGGGCGCATCCAGCAAGGACAATTACCAGATGGATCCGGCCAATTCTGATGAAGCCCTGCATGAAGTGACACTGGACCTGGCAGAAGGTGCCGATATGGTCATGGTGAAACCGGCCATGCCCTATCAGGATATTATTCGCCGGGTCAAAGACGAGTTCGGTGTGCCCACCTTTGCCTACCAGGTCAGTGGTGAATACGCCATGTTAAGCGCGGCCTTTGAAAAAGGCTGGCTGGACCCGGACAAGATCATCCTCGAGTCCCTGACCGGAATCAAGCGGGCCGGCGCTGATGCCATTTTGACGTATTTTGCTGTTATCGCCGCTGAAAAAATCCAGGGCTGAACAGGCCTTTGCCCTGCGGAAATCCTGTCTTATCGGGGAAACCAATCAGCCCGATTGGCAGGCTGTTCTTGAATAGTGGCAATTTGGCCTTATCATTGACACATTGCCCGGCCGAAATACTGCAACCAGACAATTTAATTTCACTAAATACAGCCAGAACAGGCTATCACTAATTACAGTCATATCAAGGAAATCAACATGAGCGAGAACCTCACCCACGTAACCGACGACAGTTTTGAAGAAGAAGTGCTTAACGCCAGCGGCCCTGTCCTGGTGGATTTCTGGGCGGAGTGGTGCGGTCCCTGCAAAATGATTGCACCTGTACTCGACGAAGTGGCCGACGAATATTCAGGCAAACTGAAAGTCGTCAAACTGGACGTGGAAGCCAACCCGAATACAGCACCCAAATATAATGTGAAAGGTATTCCAACACTGATCCTGTTCAAGAATGGTGCAGCTGAGGCGAAAAAAGTGGGTGCACTTTCCAAGTCACAACTCGCTGCCTTCCTGGATAGCAGCATCTGATCGCGGTTTTATTTTTGCCATTGATCAGCTTACCCGGTCACTTTACTCGAGCAAGGTGATCGGGCAAATAAATTTAAAAAGGCTCCTGGTATTCGCCCGGAGCCTTTTTATATTTCAAGCCGCTCAATATCGTCTTGTTTTTCTCGCAAAAAACCACAATATTTTTCTGGACACTCCCAAAAGGTGGTGATAGATTACCAATCTGCTCGTCACTCCGACACCTTTTCCAAGAGCAGAACCCGCAAGACCTAATAATCAGAACAACAATAACTTCGTTACTAAACTAGTTTTAATTAACCTTTTTATAAACGTTTTTTAACCTTCTGACCCGGGCTCCGTCCGTTCGTCCTACAAGCCCCCTGATAATTTTTAACGCTATCCCTATTACTATAAAAACAGAATTTTCTCCCACCATCCTTTAATGAATCTTATTATCGATATATCAAAGACATCATCCTGAATCATGAATTTATCCGAATTAAAAACCAAACCTATATCCGAACTACTTGAAACCGCCCACGAGATGGGCCTGGATAATGTATCCAGAACGCGCAAACAGGATGTCATCTTCCAGATGCTCAAGCGTCATGCGAAGAATGGTGAAGATATCTATGGGGATGGTGTACTGGAAATATTACAGGATGGTTTTGGCTTCCTGCGTTCAGCAGATGCTTCTTACCTGGCGGGTCCGGACGACATCTACGTGTCACCAAGCCAGATCAGGCGCTTCAGTCTCAGGACGGGAGACACCATCGCCGGCAAGATCCGGCCACCCAAGGAAGGTGAACGTTACTTTGCCCTGCTCAAGGTTAACGAAATCAACTTCGACAAACCTGAAAACGCCCGCCAGAAAATTCTTTTTGAAAACCTCACTCCCCTTTTTCCCGATGTCCGCATTGTCCTTGAAGCCGGTAATGGCAGCTCTGAAGATCTCAGCGCCCGCGTCATCGACCTGGTTGCTCCCATCGGCAAGGGCCAACGCGGACTGATTGTTTCTCCGCCGAAAGCGGGAAAAACCCTTATACTGCAGAATATTGCCCAGTCGATTACGCGTAACTCCCCGGAGTGTCGCCTGATCGTCCTGCTTATTGATGAGCGTCCTGAAGAAGTGACAGAAATGAAACGCTCTGTACGCGGCGAAGTGGTGGCCAGTACATTTGATGAGCCCCCTTCCCGTCATGTACAGGTCGCCGAGATGGTCATCGAAAAGGCCAAGCGCCTCGTCGAGCACAAGGAAGATGTCATCATCCTGCTCGATTCCATGACACGACTGGCTCGCGCCTACAACACGATTATTCCTTCTTCAGGCAAGGTGCTCACCGGTGGTGTGGATGCCCATGCCCTGGAAAGACCCAAGCGTTTCTTCGGTGCGGCACGTAATGTCGAAGAAGGCGGCAGCCTGACCATTATCTCGACCTGTTTGATTGAAACCGGCTCGAAAATGGACGAAGTCATTTACGAAGAGTTCAAGGGTACCGGTAACATGGAACTGCATCTTGATCGCAAGATGGCGGAAAAACGTGTTTACCCGGCCATCAATGTGCGCCGTTCCGGCACTCGACGTGAAGACCTGCTGATGTCCGAGGAAGAACTGCAACGCATCTATATTCTGCGAAAGCTGCTGACATCCATGGAAGATGTACCTGCCACTGAATTCATCCTCGACAAGCTCAAGGACACCAAGACCAACGACGAATTCTTCAAGGCCATGAAGCGCAAGTAGGAAGCGACTTCTGTCGTGAATCCATGGGGGTAAAACTCCTTCCTTCCTGCAGAGACTCCTGACCATGCCAGCATATAAAGATTTGCGCGACTTCATTGATGCGCTGGAAAAAGCCGGCGAACTTAAACGCATCACCACTGAAGTCGATCCCTGCCTTGAACTCACTGAAATCTGTGACCGCACACTGAAACGCCAGGGCCCTGCCCTGCTGTTTGAAAATCCGACCGGTCATTCCATTCCGGTACTGGGCAACCTGTTTGGCACACCCAGGCGCGTTGCCATGGCCATGGGCCAGGATGATGTGGGTGCGTTGCGCGATGTTGGCAAACTGCTGGCCTTCCTGAAAGAACCCGAACCCCCTGCCGGCTGGAAAGACCTGCTGGAAAAAGCTCCCAAGTTCAAGAACGCGCTCTACCTGTCACCGAAGGAAGTCAAAAATCCCGCTTGCCAGGAATTTGTCATCGAAGAGGATGACGTGGATCTGACGTCCCTGCCGATCCAGACCTGCTGGCCGGAAGATGCCGGGCCACTGGTCACCTGGCCGCTGGTCATTACACGCGGGCCCAACAAGGAACGACAGAACCTGGGCATTTACCGCATGCAATTGCTGGGCAAAAACAAGCTGATCATGCGCTGGCTGGCCCATCGCGGCGGCGCGCTGGATTTTCGGGAATGGCAGCAGCAACATCCGGGCGAACCGTTTCCGGTTTCCGTTGCCATCGGCGCTGATCCGGCCACGATCCTGGCCACGGTCACACCGGTACCCGACACGCTTTCCGAATACGGCTTTGCCGGTCTTTTGCGTGGCGGTAAAACGGAAGTCGCCAAATCATTGAGCAACGATTTACAGGTGCCTGCCTCTGCCGAGTTTGTTCTCGAAGGTCATATCGCTCCGGACGAGATGGCGCCGGAAGGCCCCTTCGGGGATCACACCGGGTACTACAACGAGGTGGAATCCTTTCCCGTGTTCACCGTGACCAGAATCACGCACCGTAAAGATCCCGTCTATCACAGCACCTACACGGGCAGGCCGCCGGATGAACCGGCCATACTCGGCGTTGCCCTAAACGAAGTGTTTGTGCCCATATTGCAGAAACAGTTTCCCGAAATCGTGGATTTCTACCTGCCGCCGGAAGGCTGCTCCTACCGCATGGCCGTGGTCAGTATGAAAAAACAGTATGCTGGTCACGCCAAGCGCGTGATGATGGGCATCTGGTCTTTCCTGCGCCAGTTCATGTATACCAAGTTCATTATCGTCACCGACGACGACGTCGATGTTCGCAACTGGCAGGATGTCATCTGGGCCATGACCACGCGCATGGACCCGGCCCGCGACACTGTCATCATTGAAAACACCCCCATCGACTACCTCGACTTTGCCTCACCGGTTTCCGGCCTCGGTTCAAAAATCGGTTTTGACGCCACCGCCAAGTTCCCCGCAGAAACGACACGGGAATGGGGGCGGCCAATCAAGATGTCAACGGACGTGAAAACGCGTGTTGATGAGATTTGGGGAGAACTTGGGATTTTTGACGACCAAGACGGGAATTAACAGTAGGTCGGATAAGGTCGTAAGGCCGCCATCCGACAACCTCGACAGGCTTTTCGATAAAGGGATAAAGGGATAAAGGGATAAAGGGCCGACTCGTTGGGCCGAACAAATACCCATAGAACGGAAGCAAATCTGAACCTTGAAGAATTGTAGGCCGGAAGAGCGAAGCGTCATCCGGCATGGTTCCCAGTGGGCACCCAAACCAAATCCTGAATCCAAATAAAAAATACATTGCCGGATGACGGCCCTGCGGGCCTCTTCCGGCCTACGGGATGAAACAAGAGCCTAACATGTCGGCCCTTTATCCTTTTATCGAGCGCGGCTTCGCCGCGCTAATCCGGCATCGGCAAATCCGGCAGCTTGTGTTCCAGCTGCGCCATAGCCTTCCGATAAAGTGATGCGCTTTGCGCATGCTCGCCCATGTGTTCCAGCAGGCGGGCAAGTTCGGCGTTGGCCTGGGCTGACAGGCTGGTGGAATTGGAAAAACGCAGGGCACTTTCAAAATACTCGCGCGCCTTGCCCCACATCTTGTTGCGCAGGCTGGCCCGTCCCAGGCTCAGCATCAGGGTCGCATTGCTGGGCCTGGACTTGATCAACTTCTCCAGCATTACCAGCAAATGACCCGGTTCGGCCGTATCGATATAACCGGACTGCAACACAATCTGGTCACTCCACTGGTGCTTCAGAAAGGAAGACACTTCCGACAGGGCCTTTTCATGCCGGGAAAACTCGCCCAGTTTTTGCAGGTAGACCAGCGTGATTTTTTCGCTGCGTCTGAACCTTTTGTCCAATGATTCCCACAGCTCATACAAGGCATCCACGCCGCCGTCACCCACAGAAATACACTGCAGGCGATACTCCGTGATTTTTTCCTGTAACTCGGCCAGGGCAGCATCGGTAATCACCTTGTGTTTTTCCAGTTGGGGCAGCAGGGCATCCAGCTTGTCCCAGTCCTGCACAGACTGGTATATGGATTTGAGCATCGCCAGTACATAGGGACTGCCCGGGGCTTCCCTGTCCAGTGCCAGCAGGATAGCCAGGCTCTGTTCGGTTTTACCACTGCGGAACTCAAGCAGGGCCTTGAGCGCCTTGATGCCGGGGTTGGGTTTACGGGATTTTCGTGTCGCCTGTTCAAGACAGTAATTCCAGGAAGCCGTATCGTTGCGTTGCCATGCCGCCAGGCTTGCTGCCAGGTAATTGAAAGCAGGTACATCGACGCGACTGGCATTTTCAACCAGCAACTTGTAGGCATCCTGCCAGTGCCCAAGCAGCAACAGGCGCAGGCCATCCTCGCTGGCGGCCGCGGCATTCTGGCGACGGCGACGGGCACCGAAAAGTGAATTCCCGCGAAACAGGCCTACCGGGTTCAGCAGACTCAAGAGCCGGTAGATACCATAGGCAACAGCGGCCAACAGCAAAAAGCCCAGCACCATGGCGACCAGCGTGCTTTCCACTGACCAGGTGCCAAAGGAAATCAGGACATAACCGGGATCATCCCCCAGGAGCAGGTACAGGCCTGCCCCAATGGCCAACGCAATGAGAATGTAGACAAAGACTTTGGTCATCAGGCCCCGTCAGCTGCTGGTGTCCCGGGTTCCCGGGTGGAAAGGATCTGGTCCAGGGCCTGGAGGCTCCGGTTCAGTGGCGGCACCTCGGTGACAATGCGCCTGGCACGCAGATTATCCAGGGTCTGGAGTACGCTGTTGCGCACGCCCTCATCACCGGCAAGATACGCTTCAATATTGTTGCGCGCCTGCTCCAGGCTGGCGCTATAGATTGCCTGTTCACCTTTCAGCAAGGCGGTTCTGCCCTGCTCTATCTGCAAACGGATCGTCTGCATCAGGGCAGCTTCCTGCCCCGGAGTCATCAGGGGCTGGATGGGCACATCACGGCGGCGTACCACGAAATAATTATTCAGTGAGTTGCGTACCCTGGTGAAAAAGCGGCTGATCATACCTTCCCCTGATGCCTCCTCGGTGGCCAGGCTGACCGACTCGCCCTGTGCGATCTGGGTCGCCAGGTCATTGGTGACAGCCAGGGAGTTTACCTGGTCGGCAACAGCGCCCAGTTGCAGGTACATACTGCTGACATCAACTTCAGTGACCGCCCGAATGGCCGCCAGCTCACCGGCCAGGGTTTCCCGCACGGCGAAAATGGCAGGGTCATCAATCTGTTTGAGCACATCATCCGCGGCAATATACAGGGCCTGGGCGGTGCGCACGTTGCGGGTAACCACCAGGTGCTGCCGGGCAAGACGCAACAGGGAAGCCGCTTCGGCCAGCAACCACTCCTGGCTGGCGCCGGGATTGGACTCGTTGATCCGCAAACGTGTGCTGACCAGTTCATTTTGCAGGGCCTGTATCTCTGCTGCCTGGGCAGCGACCAATTCGGCCGCTTCCTGGCGGACGCTTGCCAGCGAATTCTGCAGGGCACTCTGGTTTTGCTGAAGTGTACCCTGGCTTTCCTGCAAGGTATTGAGCAGATTTGTGTTGCCATTACGCGCCTGGACCAGGCCGTTGTACTGCTCAAACAGCACATTGACCGCCTTGTCCTGCTCGTAAACCATGTAACCCGTATAGCCGAGGCTGCCTACCAGTACCAGGTAGAAGAACATGTTGATAAAAGAACCTGCACGGCTTTTTTCAGCCCGTGCCGGTTTTTCTCCGGGGGCCTGTTTTTCCGATGCAGGTGCCGCAGCCTGTTTGTCTGCCACCTTTTCCGTGGCCTTCTCCGATGCAGTCGGTTCGCTGGCGGGAGAGGGTTCGGTTGCCGATGTGTCGTTGTTGTCAGCCATGGGATGTGACGGTCTTGCCGTCAGAGAGATTCCTTCAGTGAGTCGATTATAGCGGTATCGTCCGCTCCTGGCATTGTTCGTGTCTGCACAAAGCCCATTTGTTTCGCCTGTTCGGCAATACGCCCGGAGGAAACGTACAGGGGAACATCCGGTGGATTCAGATTATCCCTGTCCAGCAAATCCTTGAAATTGGCGAGGGCTTCGGCACTGGTCATGACCACCGCATCTGGCCTTTGCTGCCGGTAGGCATCGCCTATCTCACCGCTGGCATAAGCCGGACAGACCCGTCGGTACAACTCCAGGTAGTCAACACTGCCACCGCGTTTTTTCAGTTCGGTAGCCAGCAGGTCGCGACCACCAACCCCGCGCACGATCAGGGCTTTTTTACCACCGATATCGGCCAGGGCAGGTAATGCCAGCAGGGCTTCGCTGGTCATGCGCTGTTCGGGGTAATGCACTTTCAGGCCTCGGCTCTCAAGCAGGCTGGCCGTTGTCGGGCCAACCGAGAACACATCAAGCTGCACGGGAAACTGCGGCCAGTAGTTTTCGATCAGGTCCATGCCCAATCCCGCCGCATTGGTGCTGATAAAAAACAGCAACTGGTAATGATCCAGATCGAGCACCCTGGCCTTGATGTCAGCATCTTCAGGCAACGGCTCAATGGCCAGCATGGGCAGCTTGCACACACGGGCACCGGCTTGTTCCAGCTTTCCGGTCAACGTGTCAGCCTGCCCTTCAGGACGGGTAACCCAGATGGTTTTACCTTCCAGCATCAGGCCGCCATTGCTTGCTTGTAAAACCTGTTTTCCTGTGCAACATCATTTTTTCAGCAACTGTTTTTGAACACCTGTTCAGCTTGATTCCAGGCGGGCAAGAATATCATTGGCACCCTGTGCCAGCAGTTCATCGGCAACAGCCTTGCCCAGGGCAGCGGCTTCACCTGGGGAACCGGTTTTCTCACTGCGCAGGATGCGGGAGCCGTCGGGTTCACCCACCAGCCCCCTGATGAAAAGGGTCTCTGAATTGCCGCTATTGGTGAGTTCTGCCAGGCAGGCTATCGGAACCTGGCAGCCACCATTGAGCCGGGTGTTCATGGCTCTTTCCGCCTGGACACACAGGGTGGTTTCCCGATGCGCCAACGGCTCAAGCAAGGCCAGGGTCTGTTCATCATCTTCCCGGCATTCGATGCCCACAGCGCCCTGGCCACCGGCCGGCAGGGAGGTTTCCGACTCCAGCAATGCCGCAATACGTTCCGACATGCCCAGCCGAATCAGCCCGGCAGCGGCAAGAATAATAGCCTGGTATTCACCGGCATCGAGTTTTCTCAACCGGGTATTCACATTACCCCGCAAGTCACGAATCTCAAGGTCGGGGCGCAGTGCCTTGAGCTGGCACTGGCGGCGCAGGCTGGAACTGCCGACGACAGCACCTTGCGGCAGCTCATCCAGGGTGTTGAAGTCATTGGAGACGAAGGCATCACGGCAGTCTTCCCGTTCACAGATCACCGCCAGCTGCAGACCTTCAGGAAAGGCCATAGGCACATCCTTCATGGAATGCACGGCGATGTCTGCCCTGCCTTCCAGCATGGCCACCTCGAGCTCTTTCATGAACAGGCCCTTGCCACCGATTTTCGCCAGCGGAGCGTCCAGGATCTGGTCACCACGGGTGGTCATGGGCAACAACTCGATTTGCAGCTGTGGATGACAGGCTTCCAATGCTGCCTTGACGTACTCTGCCTGCCACATGGCAAGCGGGCTTTCGCGAGTTGCAATGCGAAGGAGGTCCTTACTCATACTGGTTAATCCTGGCGACAACAGGCGACGGCCTGTTTTGATGTAAAAAGTGATGAAATGTGTTCATGCAGAAACCTTATTGTACGCGTTGGCGTGCCTTGTCACCATTGTGGCTACCGCAACTGCGGCCGCCATTGCTATAATCGCGCCTTTATCACCTCCAGAACCTCATCAACCGAGTACATCATGAGCCAGGACCAACACACCGACAAGCCCTGGGGCGGGCGCTTTTCCGAACCCACGGATGCCTTCGTGGAGCGGTTCACGGCATCAGTGGATTTCGACAAGCGTTTATACAAGGCTGACATTGCCGGCTCCATCGCCCATGCCACCATGCTGGCGAAAACCGGCATCCTCACCGATGAGGAAGCCGACCAGATCGTGAAAGGTCTCGAGGATATCGGCCAGGCCATCGAGGCGGGCCAGTTCGAATGGTCCGTCAGCCTGGAAGATGTTCACATGAATATCGAGGCCGCGCTGACGGCCAAAATCGGTCCTGTCGGTAAGAAACTGCATACCGGCAGGTCCCGCAATGACCAGGTGGCAACAGACATTCGTCTCTACCTGCGTGAGGGTATTGATGGCCTGTGTGATGCCATTCGCGAAGTCCAGAAAGGCATACTCTCCCTGGCGGAAAAGGAAGTGGAAACCATCATGCCCGGTTTTACCCATCTGCAGACAGCACAGCCGGTGAGTTTTGCCCACCACCTGCTGGCCTGGTTTGAAATGCTGCAGCGGGATTTTGAGCGGATGCAGGATTGCCGCAAGCGGGTGAACATCATGCCGCTGGGCTCAGCTGCCCTTGCGGGCACCTCCTTTCCCATCGACCGGAACCTGACTGCCCAGTTGCTCGGCTTTGACAAACCGGCGGCCAATTCCCTGGATGCCGTCAGCGACCGTGACTTTGCCATCGAATTCACTGCGGCCGGCAGCCTGATCATGACCCACCTGTCGAGAATGTCCGAGGAACTGGTTATCTGGACATCCGCCCAGTTTGATTTCATCGATCTGCCTGACCGCTTCTGCACCGGCTCATCCATCATGCCGCAGAAGAAAAACCCGGATGTCCCGGAACTTGTCCGTGGCAAAACCGGACGCATCAACGGTCACCTGGTCTCCCTGCTGACCCTGATGAAGGGGCAACCCCTGGCCTATAACAAGGATAACCAGGAGGACAAGGAGCCCCTGTTCGACACCCTCGATACCCTGGGTGACTGCCTAAAAGCCTTTGCAGACATGATACCGGCCATCCGGAGCAAGAAAGACAATATGCGCAATGCCGCCCTCAAGGGCTATGCCACGGCAACCGACCTGGCCGACTACCTGGTACGCAAGGGCACTGCATTCAGGGATGCCCATGAAGTGGTTGGCAAGGCTGTCGCTTTCGGCATA
>Ga0181563_10000575_pt1 | contig 35298 bp, 35 predicted proteins | sample 011ome_25_FD_133759 | JGI IMG/M metagenome (GOLD analysis project Ga0181563, IMG submission 133759) | Coastal salt marsh microbial communities from the Groves Creek Marsh, Skidaway Island, Georgia - 011512CT metaG (megahit assembly) | ecosystem: Environmental > Aquatic > Marine > Intertidal...
CATTTCCGGAATGTTTTCTGATGTTCTATCACCGCCATTAGCAAATATAATATGTGCATCCGGGTACATAAATCTAATATTTTTGATTGCTTCTTTTGAAGTGTTATCATCATCGTCAAATAACACACAATGTTCAACCATAGACAAGTTTTGTATAATACTAATACGTTCGCCGCCCGGCATGAACGGACGACCTTTTTTGCGTGTAAGCCAAGCATCTGAATTAACGCCGACAACTAACTTATCGCCGAGTTTTTTTGCTGCTTTGAAATAGGCAATATGCCCCGAATGGAGAGGATCAAATCCGCCAGTAACTAATACTACTATCATGTAGATATTTATGTACGCAGATAATGAGATTTATTGTTTATGGTAAAAGTTAGGCTGTTTGTACTTTTTCATTTTTGAAAATAGTTTTTGAAAATCGTATTGATCTATTTTTAGAATTAATTCTCTAATATCACTTAGTGATGCATCTATAGGCAATGTAGGAATATCTACTTCAAAGGTTTCAAATAACCCTGAATTTTTATGTGTATTTCCTTCTAATACAATAAAGGGGCATTCGGCTTTACATGCAGCATACATTTCGTGATGACGTCCAGTTACTAGTAATTTAGAGTGTCTTAACTTGTTAACAACGTCTTCCCACGATTCATTAAAAATATCAATGTAGTCATCTTCGCCAATATCTTTAATAATAGCACTACCATTTTTTGAAGACTTGTCTACATAATAGTTGCCACTAACAATATTACAATTGGGTGTTTTGTTATATGGCACATCATAATAATAACTTAAATCTAAGTTAACATCAACGTCTAAGTTAATATCTTTTAAGATTTCTTTCTTTGACTTGATTTCTCGAACACTTATATAATCTGCGTACTGTAGCATGTTAGTAAGGTCTTTGCTATTTCTCTGCCATACAGTATTCACTAGCATAGTTTTAATTCCTTGCTCGTGTGCTGCCTTGATAGATAACAATAAAGACTTTGCCTTCTTTGCATCGTCGTGCATAGTACCTTCGCCGTTTACTACGAGCATATCTATATTATTAAAGATATTAGATTTATCTTTATTCTTCAATGCAATGTTAGCAGTTGGAAATTGAGATTTTAATACAGACATTACACTTTTACAACCGTAATGATATGATTCGGTATTGTTAAGTATAAGAATATTCATGGGTAATACTCAAAGTTATATTGATTTATAAATGTTTCTAAACAATATTCTTTTTCTAAATCGTACAGATGTGGTTCTTTATCTCGCTCTAAATCATAAAAGGTTGGAGTTTCTTTCCAGTCAAACCCAAATATTGATACTGATTTTGGATTACATTGAGATAGCAATTCTAAAAAAACAAGTCCAGTAGAAGGTTCTTGTTTCTTTGTCAAACCTAATTTTTTCCATTTTAATTCAGCATGTAATTCTAAAGGATAGTAATATACTTCTTCTGGTATTTCTTTTTTTAAATCGTTAAAACCTTTACGACTACATATTACAAAATTAGACCCTTTTGTTTTTCCTTTTGAATATAGACTATCGATGATATTCCATCTAGAAACTACAGTATAATCTAATCGAGTTCCGTGAGAATCTGACGGTATTGCTGTTACGCCTTTGTTAATTCTACATACAGCATCATGGTCATCGATTATTTTTCCATAATCTTTATCAAACAAAGAAAGAGCATTTCCTACTACTGCTACTGTTTTGTTATCAAACCAATCTATCATAAAGTAGCATCTTCCATTCCGGCTACACGTAGTTTAACTACGTTTGTGATTTGCCATTGCTTTTGATCAAGTGCTTTAAGTACACCTAACCATTTGTTACGCATAAGAGCAAACTCGTTGATAATCTTTTCATAGTCAACAACGTCTGCCTCACCGTCAACGTATTTTTCAACGTCACGGCTTGACAGAGCTCGTTGATAGTTCTCAAGATATTTCTTAAAATACGAGCTACGCAATCTACGTAGCTCGATGTTTAAGTAGTTTAGGATTGCTTCAATTTCTTGAAGCTGATTGAAACGATGTTCAACAATGCCTGGCATTTCTGCGGCAGCACGTTCTACATTACCCTTGAGTTTACACTCAGTTTTTGCTTGTACTAATTCATTTTCAAAATGTAATACAGCATTAGGTATTTTACTAATGTCACGCGATACCTCAGAATACCAACCCATTATTCGTCCCAATCCTCTTCGTCTTCATATCCATCGCCAGTGTCAATATCTAAATAATATTTTATAGCTGCATCTAAATGTGAGCAATGACCAAAACAATCTTTGAATGTTTCATCGCTTACTCCGTAATCAGCCATTAAATCTATATATCTTTCAGCTGCCATTTCAATGTGCTTTTTATCAAAATACTCTTTTAAAGTAGTCCAAACATCAGCAATTTGACTTTCATCCATATATTTTATTCCTCTGTAAATTCTTCATCGACGTTAGATTCAACAACGTCATCAGAGGTATTTACCACAGAGGCTTCCTTAATAAGATAATCTGACATAACTTTATCAAGTGCAGGACCAGACCAGTTTTTACGATACTCAAGAATCTCTTCACCGTCGCTAGTAACGTACTTCAATCGGTTGCCACTTTTTTCAATAACGCCTTTACCTTCAAAGAGTTCAAGAAGTCCGCTATAAGGATTCATACCAGTTTCATAAGGAATCTTAACCTGCACACCTTCAAACGGTTTTGCATAGCGTGTCTTCATTACTTTACAACCAGCACGGATACCCATTACTTGAGTAATTTTATTGCCGTCTTCATCTTCTTTTAACTTCATCTTCTTCATTGCAACAACAATACTTGATGCATAGATGAAGCCTGAACCACCACTGATTTTATCATCTGGATCAAACATATCTTGCGATGCGTATGTGTGATTAGTACAAACTAACCCAACATTGTATGCTCCAATTTGATTAACAGTGTTACGGACTAGTGCGGTTAGCTGTTTAGGCTTACGACCCATGTCACCTTTCATATCACCCTTTTGAAACTGATCTTGATCAGTAGGTGTTAGCAACATACCTAGTGAGTCAACAACAAACAATACCTTAGGACGGTCTTCTTCGTTCATTGCCTTATAGTCTATCATGAAAGTTGAAATAGTTTTTGCTACATCATCAATCAATGCCATGTTAAGTTTTAGTAGTTTTTCTTCTGAAGTATCTACACCAAGTGCATGTAGCCATGCTTCGTCGAGTGCGTTCTCAGAGTCAATTAGAACTACAAAGATACCTTGTTCTTGTGCTGCTTTTACAATGTTACCTGAACAGATATAACTTTTACCTGCGCCTGATTCGCCTGCAAAAACAGTTACCTTACCTAGAGGAACACCTTTGTTAAAGTCTCCTGAGATAAGATAATTTAGTGCATAGTTGCCTGTGCTGATCCAATCTGTTGGATCATTAAATCCAGTACTCATTCCTGAAATACTTTTAGTTAAGTCCTTGCGGAACTTACTAACATCAAATGATTTAGCCATGTCTTCTCCTAATTAGCTGAAGTAAAGTAGGGGACATTAGCCCCCTACTGTGTGCAGTGTTTACTGTCCTTGACGTGCGCGGATCATTGCAAGAATGTCGCTTGCGCCGCCAGTAGCAGGCGCTGCTTCTGCTGTAGGAGCAGGCGTTGCAGGTACTGGGTCTGGAGTAAATGGTGCTTCTTCAGCAACTGGTGCTGGTGCTGCTACTGGTGCTGGAGCACTTTGGCTAGTTGCCGTAGCATTGGGACTAGCTGCCATGTTTGGATCACCTGTACGTGCTGCCATACCTGCTGGACGGAAGTATTGACCCCAACGATCTGCATCATATGCTTCGCCGTCTACTGATGCTTCAAACATTTCAGTAAGGATTTTTACTTCAATCTCGCCTGGCTTCTTAGGCAGGAAGTCACTTAGATTAAACAAGCCGTGAGTGTTAATTGCTTGCATTTCTGCATCATTTAGCGGACGATCACGACGTGCCCAATTACTTGTGCCATAGTCTGCATAGCCACCTTTTGATGTCTTATTAAGACGGAAGTCTACACCAGCAGTATAATCTGTTGGCAATTCTTCCATGTCTGGATCCATCAATGCTGCCTTAATGATCTGGAAGATCTGTGGGCCAATAATGAATCGACGAATTGGATTCTCTGGGGCTTGATCATCTGTTAGTGGATTGTCTGTAACAAACCCTTGAAAAACGTAACTACGCTTTTTCCAGTACTTACGACCCATATCTTCTAGTGAAGGGTCTTTAAACCAACCACGCACTTCTGCTAGGATTGGACAGTTGTCACCGTACATTTCCATACACGGAACTTGTACTTGTACTGGGCGTGAGTCTGTTTCTCCCTTAATACCCGCAAACGGAAGTTTGATCATCAAACGTTCTTTCCAGAAGAAAGTGTTTGAATCATCACCATCAGGAAGGAAACGGAAAGTTGCACTTTCGCCTTCTTTGATATTCCAAAATGGGTAAATTGGGTTCGGACCGCTTGGTCCTGAGTTACCTGATGAACGGTTCTCTTGTTCTTTGAGCTTTGCTCGGATTTCTGCTAATGATGCCATAGTTAGTGCCTCCTATAAAATGCCTATGTGCTTTGTAGCTACATTGCTACTTAGTGCCTATTTGTTTGTAGCACAGTTATAATTATAACACCTCTACAAACAATGTCAAGTCTTTTTTAAAGAAAAAGAAATAAAACTTATAACAGGACGTTTATAGCCCTGCTAATCTCATAATATCATCATGTTCTTGTGTTGAGCGAATCTCAATATCGTCATCGCCATCACCGTCAACATCTACTTTTACCCAATGATCGCCTGATGGATCATGTGAATCATGTGGGCAACTAGTTGTTGGCTTGTTTAATTCATCGCCGCAATCTTTACAAACTAATTTAGCATCTGATGTTGATTCTTCTTCTCTATAACCCATTACTTCTGATACACGATGATTAATTTTTTCAAGAAATTGCTTGGCTGGTTCAATAAAATGCTCACCATAGTCTTTTTCTACCATAGTAAGAATTGCGGTTTCTCCCTTAGGGAATTGTCCAGTCGTGTAGTCAAAGTAGCTAAGAATGAACTCACCTAATGGGGTCTTTTGTTCTTCTACAGCCGCTTCAGCACTATCGTCGCCTTCTGCAAATTGTCCCATCATTTCATCAAATGCTGATTCAATCTGTGATTCATAGTTGGTAAATCCACCTGGTGGCAAACCTCTGCTTGCTCCATCCGGACCTGTACCCATTGAATAAGGAATCTCAATTGTTTGGCCAACTTGTAAACTTTGCGGACTTGTAATACCGTTGTATTCCATAATGTCTTTTACAAACTGCTGAACATCTCCGCCCATATTGTTTTGATCGTTGAACATTTGTGCAATACTAAACAGTGTCATGCCTTGACGTACTTTAACAGTATTTGCAGGACCTTGTATTCTATCTAATGAGCCAGTACCTCTAACACGTCTGTCGTTATCTGTGCCTTGATCTGGTCTTGCTTGTGGGCGAGGTGAGGTAGTTGGAGGTGCCTCTGCTAGATCATCTGGACCTAGTTCTTTAGCTTTTGTATACTCGCTTACTACTTTATATACAAACGGAAATACATCTTTTAGTTCTTCGTTAAACTGTTTAATAGTTAATTGATCAATCCAGTTTTCTGCAATATCAGCTGGTACATCTTCAACCATAGGTTTTTCAAAACCTTCAAACGATTCTTTATAAAAGTTTTCTCTTTGTAGACCTTTAAGTGTCTTACGAATAGTGTCCATTCTTTCTGCAACAGCTTCAACATAACCACCGAGGCCTTCTGCCATTACACTTGAACGATTCATGTAAGTCTTAAATTTACGTAGTTTACTTAATTCTTCTGACATACTAACAATGTGTGTTCCAAAGTCATCATAAGGTGCACCGCCTTCTGATACGTGTCTTGCCATTGCTCTAGCACCGCTTAGATGCTTGTATGGATATTTAAATCTTTCGCCGTCATTGTTTTCAACATATATTGTACCAATATGTCTTGTTCTATCTGCTGCGCTTTCTTGATTTACAGGAGCATTATGTTTAATACTTACCCTTGCATTTCCTATATTTTGAAAGCTAGTCTTACTAGTTCCATACATTGCTGATTCTGTCATTGTGTCTTCCCCGGTGCGAGTTAATGCTAAAAATTTGTAATCTCTACGATCTAAATTTGACTTAGTAATATTTCTAGTGTCAAAGTTTAATAGTCTTCTTTTGCTAAATTGTCGTAGTTCTTTTAAAAAGTTATACCAGTTGTCCTGTGTCATTTGATCTTCGTTAGCAACAAAATCATTGCTGTACATAACGGAGATACTTTTTTCATCTAAGCTAACACTAATTTTTCCTAATGAACGACCGCTTTCTTTATAATCAAAATCATAATATCTTGCTTCAGCAGGAACATTAGTAACTTTGCCTTCAGAGGTGCCAATAGTAACACTCGGAAAACGTCCGCGGATTTTATTGAATAGGTCTTCTGCTATACTCTCTAAGTTCTTCATGTTAGTATTTATCAATAATTGCTGCTAATGAAGATCGGCATTGGCGCTTCATAATCTTCATAATCTTCTGCTTGAGTAAAGGTGTTATATACTCTTGGATCCCAATCTTTAAGTACACTCATCATTCTTAATGCTAATAATGTTGCACTTACTAAATCATCTGTCATTCCGCTTTTTGCTTGATAGCTTGAACCTGTTGCAATAAAGCCTTTTAGTTCTGATACAAGAGGTTTTGATTTAATAATCATTTTATCATTTTCAACCATAGTTTTTAAACGACTACATGCTGTAATTTTTGTACTGTGTGTTGTGTTAAATCCTTTACGGAACTTGCGAACATGTCCTTTACGCATAGGTTCACTGATAAACAGTCCGGGTATATTTTCTTCTCCGAAATCATTAATAACAATAAGTGCTGCTTCGCCAATACCATTGTTTTCTACACTCCAATATATACCATTTGAATTGCCTGTTTCAGATACTAGATATTTGCATATATCTGCAAGTACTCTAATTTGCCCAGGTATTGCGGTTGTGTTATGTTGCCATTCTGCTACCTGTTCGTAACTAGGTAATTCAAATACTTGTATAGCAGCGTAGTCGCCTCCCGTGCCCATACTAGGATCAAGGGCTACTGCATATGTAAACTGACTTGTAGGTTTTTTATACCAACGTGTTTGTCCCATATTAAGTATAGGACTAACTCCGTCCATAGCAGCAAGTTTAATTGAATTAATTAATGTTTCGTCAAATACTAAGAATTCACAGCCGTATTCACGACGGAATTTTTCTTCGCCGATACGTCCAATCTCTGCTGACTTCCATTCTTCATCACGATCTGGGTGTTCGCTCCAATGTGCAATAAAGCTATGAAAGCCGTTTGTACCTAATTCACTTTCATTACCATGTTCGTCAAACTTTTGTTCTGCTTGTTTCCAAATGGTTGCAAAGGTATCTTCATCCGAGTTGGGTGTGCTTGTAATAATAGCACGGCCACCTGTTGCTAGTGTAGGCGATATTGAAGTCCAAAACTCTTCCGCAATATTAGGTTGTACAAATGCAAACTCGTCACAGTATAGTAGCGAGATTGACATACCACGTCCTGTGTTGCCTGTTGTTGTTTGTGCTACAATACGTGAACCATTTTCAAATTCAATTGATTGTTTGTTGTAGCTAGTAACACCTGCTCTAATATGATCAGGACAAGTTTCATACACAAAGCGTATGCGTGACATAATCTCCTGCGCACCTGTGTATTTGTGTGCAGCAACAAGAATAGTTTGGTCTGGATTAAACATTGCATACCATGCAAGATAGATAGCAGCACAAGTTGTTTTACCTGTCTGTCTAGGCATCATGTTAATATTAAAGCGATAGCTATGATAGCTATGCATTAATCTTAGCTGATACTCAAACGGATCAAACAATAATTTGCCTTTTACAGGGTGCTGAATATACGCAAACTTACGAGCAAAGTACAAATAACCTTCATCAGGATCCATGCACTTTATCAAATCTTGCATTTGTGCTTCAGTATATGTTTCTTTTTTGTTCGCCTTTTTAATTAAGACGCCGTCTAATGATGCTGCCATAATAGTATTTAACCAATTATATTGTTGTAATATCCTGTATCGAACCTTAGCTCAAATAACCTACGCCTGTCCTGTTGTATTAATATAGGCGCCGGAGATCCATATTCACCATTTGTAGGTTCACTCCAAAGCCATTCGTATTCTAAACTTGTGTCTAATTTTTTACAAAGTTTTTTTAGACGCCTACGATTATAATTTTTACAAATATATACAATAGCTTGATTAGATCCTAATTCGTCTATTTTACCGTCCCAGGCTCTTACTTTTATTTGATCCTTTTTCCAGGATGCTGTGCTCCAAGGACATACTGGTTTAATGTGTTCGAAATATTGTAGCCAATCAACGTCTTGTGTCATGTAGCTATTTACAGAAAAAAATAGGACCCGAAGGTCCTATTTGGTGCATCCCCACCGTAGCTTATTTCTTTTTGCCGCGTCCACGTCCGCGTCCACGACCTTCATTAGTTTTCTTTTCGCTTAATGCAGCCCAAAGTTTTTCTTTAATTGATTCTACTGCTGGATCTTTAACACGCTCTGAACCTTTTGGTTTAGCTCTGTTGATGCCACCACTCAAATCACGTGTCATATATTCATGATCTCTGTATTCTTCTTCGCCTTCTACACCTTCTGGTGAATTAGCCCATTCTTCAACTTCATCTTCTACTGCACCGTCGTCTTCGCCAGCTGCCATAATAGAACGCATAGTTGCCATATCCATCTCTTGACCTGATGCATTGTGCGAATCAGTATCAATATGTGTATCATGTGCCATTGGCATATCAATGTGCTGTTCTGCGTTTCCGCCTGCTAACTTAATTAAGTCCATTAAATCATTTACATGATCTTTGCCTGACGCAGTAATACTTACAGTAACAGGAGTTCCTTCGCTTTGGCCCATTTGCTGCGAAGCCATCATGTCTGTTCCGCACTCAGCTACTTTATTAAGTGATTCTAAAATTGATTTCATACTTCCTGCATCAGCTGCGCCTGCTGGTTTTTTGCCTGCTGCTGCTGCATCCATATTTTCTAATATTTTTTTCATATCCATTATTTTGTCTCCGTTGCATCAAAGTCGCGTTCTTTACGAGCAACTTCAAGTTCTTTAAGAAGGTCCATTACTCTGTTTTCTCCTACTGATTCTTGTGCGCTTTCGCCACCCATATCTTCAGTATTTAATAGAGCTTCATATGGACTTTCTTTTGTCGGTTCTTGAATTTGTTCTAGAGGCTCGCCTTCGGCTCTAACAATTAAGTTGGCTGCAGGGACAGAACAGTTGTCTACTAAGTATTGCTGTAATATTTGCGTTGTTGTAGGATAGTTTACTTCAGCTTCAAATGTATGTACTTCCATATTTTGAAGTTTAGGGAAATCTAATGGTCTCTCTTGTATAGGAGTACGCTTTGCACTACTCAAACTTACAAGATCAAACTTTTTAAGATTTGTTTCTAAGTGTTGTGCAAATCCTTCAGGCAATTCATCTGCTACACGCACAATGAACTTGTATGTTTTTTTAGATTCTGTTAGAATGTCTTTAAATTTTTTCATGTCAACTATCCTGCTTATATGTTATTTATCTTTATCTAAGCCTTTAAGGCGCTCTAGTAGACTATTTCGATCAGTAACAACATAACCTTCGCCTTCGATCATTCCCTCTCCGGGATTACTGTCTTTGTCCATTTTTTCTTTCTTAAGTTGAAGTTCAATCATCTTAAGTTTTTTGTCCATCTTTGCAACTTTAGCATCTAGGCTAGTTTTAAGCATGCCGCCTGCAACTTCAAATACACGCCCGCTATAACGTGCTTCTACATTCATACCAAGATCCATTAAATCTTCGTATGCACTCATAGCTTTGTCTGCAACTTCGTTTAACTCTTTATCAGCCATTTCGCCTAAGCCTTTGACAGCAGGAAGTGCAGCAGCAATTTTATCAAACTCAGCCATAGCATCAAAGGTTTCACCTTGCTCAACTACAGCAGTTTGTTTTTTCTTTATTTTTTCATCTTCCTTAGCTGAATCTAATATTTCTTTAGAATCAGGTAAGTTAAGTAATTCTTCTAATTTCTTGGTCATAGTCCTATACCATTATATGCTACTATTATTTATGTCTTTTGAATAACCTAATAATCTAAAGTCTTCTTCGTACGTTTTATAAATTGCTTCTTGCGTTTGTTTATTATAATAAGTTCTCCAGTCATGACGTCCTGTAGAATTAAATTTAAATAAAGGTTGTGTTGTACCCAGCATGTTTTGTATAAATTTAAAATCATGCTTTAAGTTTTCTACTTTTAATACCTTAGCTACCGGAAAGAAATGGTGTTGTTCTATGCCCAACGGCAAATATGGCAATGTGTTACAAAAATCAGTAAACGATATTCCCTTATAACGTTTTATTAAATCGTCATGCCAAGTATAATCCGGTTTTTTTTGAAAGAACTTTGTGTGTGCATTAGATATTTGTCTGATATCTACTTCGAATAGAAATCTGTATAAACTCACAGCTCGAGAATATGGATTTCTAAATACTGCAAATGTTGTACCTATATCAACATCTAAAGACTGCATATCTGCAAGCGTTGCATGACTTGTTGGATGTAGCGTTTTGGCATTTTTACTGTGCTCCATAATATAAGCACTAATACTTTTTCCTGCTGTTTTAGGAACATGTAAAAACGTCCAGGGTCGATTTACTTTATCATAAAACGTTATATTCATTTTCTGCGACCTTGATGAAATATGTCGCCCTCATTTACAATTCTAAATATAATACCTTTTTGTTTGCACCAAGCTCTTGCTGCACCCCATTTTGCTTGATTAATAACATAATGTAATTGATTCTGTTTTGAATTACCTAACTTTTCTTTAACTGATTGATTAGCTGGCTTAACTTCAATTAATTCAACACGTTGTTGGCCATTCTTATCTGAATATGCTATAAAAAAATCCGGAACATAAATGGTATACTTTCCACTAAGTGGATTTCTATAAGGTATGCGTATTGCTTCACTGGCCCATTGTGTTACACTAGGATGCTCGTCGCAAAATCTCATAAATGCAAATTCCCAACTACTCCTATATGTAGGAGTTCTATTACCTGCATATTTGTCAGGATTTTTAAGAGTAAATTTTCCTTGAGCAAATCTAGACATTCTATTTCTTAAATCTTATAGATAATCCGCCGCGTAATGAAATCGGACCTCTAACTCGTCTAACACTATTAGTAGTAATTAAGGAAGGATTACTAATAGTGTAATCACCTTCATATAACACTATAGGATCGCCGCCTGCTAAACTTTTAGTATCTAGCCAGCCTGCATCATACGGATCTGCATAATCATTACCTATATACATTGTCTCAACAAATTGTTGTTCTATTGTATTTTTAATATAATCTTTAATGTTGGACCAGTCCCACGCTCTGTTATGTTCTAATACAGTTGCTAAAAATCCACAAGCAACTGGACACGCTGCCGAAGTACCGTTAAATGTAGTATCGTCTGCTGTTCCTGCGTCTGCTGATAATCCAGTATAAGTGTTATCAAATCTAGTTACTACAGTACCGTCACTTGGTGCTGCTGCTGCAAGAGTAGTATCAGCAGGAGCATAACAATCAACTGCCGGACCGCAATCGCTATAATAGGCTTTATTATCCTGACTACCTATTGTAGTGCCTTCGCCCCAATCGTCATCTAATGCGCCAACGTTAATTGCTTTAAATCTGCCATCTTCTGTTGGGCCCACACACTGTGGCCAGCCTGGTCTATTTACACTAGCATATGCATTATAATATGAGCCAAGTTCAACTTGGTTAGTTTCTTCTATAGTTGCACCGCTAGCACTCCAATGAAAGTTATCCCAGTTAGGATGATCTGGTAAAACTTGTTGCTGACTGTCATTGCCAGCAGCCATAACTAATATTACACCTGCATCTGCACATTCGTTGGATGCTGTAAACAAACTGTTTGGTTTAGGATAGTGCTTTACACGCCCGTCGCCATTTTGTCTAATAACACGATAATTATTTGTAGCATTAGAATTAGTAGTAAAACTATAATCAGTTCCTCTATAATTAGACCAGCCACTAGTTCTAGTGCTTACACGGAATCCCCAACTGTTAGAACTAATAGTTGGATCTTGTGTTCCGTAAGTCGAATTGATTGGCTTATTGGTATGGAATATTTTCATAATATCAAAATATTGCTCAAACCCTAAAAACGAAGCTCCATACGCATCAATTACCCATTTGTTAGCATTGTATGCCCAGCCGTGTGTTTTACCAAAAGTTAAACTTGCGCACTGCGTTCCGTGGGTGCCGTCGCCTGGGCCTACAGTATTTGATCCGTGTGCTCTATCTCTTGTATAATTAGTTGTAACAAACACAGTGCCAATATTTGCAAATTGTGCTGAACGCTGTGTGCTAGATCCCCACCAAGATCTTGCTACACTTTCTACTGGTACAACAGTACCGTCCCAACGTGTAGTTAATCTAGCGCCAGGGTTGGCGTCAAACCATTCTGGGTCAATATAGTATGGACTATCTAACACCATATCTAATACATTACACAACGGTGCAGTTGCATTATCAGCATCACGTCCATTACGTTTGCTTAATACGTTTCCGGGTATAAAATTTTGCGGAACTTTCCCTGCTAGTCCTGGTTGAAGTGACCCAGTATGAAATGTATCATTCATAAATTCAGGGTGGCCTATCCAACTGCCGTTATCGCCTACAACTACATCTATGTCTTTAGCAGTGCCTCGTTGTCTAGGCATATCACTTAATCTAGTAGCTGTACTTTGTGCAGCCCAAGGATGATCCTTTTGTCGCATACGCAATAATTGACTAGTAGCTGCACCGTTATCGCTTGATGCTAGTCCGTTATAGTTTGTAAAATAATTAAAATAGTTACTAACATTGCTATCATATCGATCAACTTGCGGAGGAATATCACAACGTAGTTGATCAGAAGGAATTTTCATTTCGGGATAGCGAGCAACATCTAAGTTTACATATTCAACTTCAGGTCGTTGTTCAACTTCTATTTTTTCGTCGTCTGTTAATAAGTAAGTTCCTCGTGTAGGACTTTGTAGTGTGTAATTTTCACAAATAACTTCTCTATCAGGTACATTAGGTACTGAAGTATTAGTAGTAAGGTACTCGTGTAATGTATCAAATGCATCTTCAGAAATTGCATTTATGATATAATATTTTTCTTCAGCCATTTTTCACCTTAGTGCAAATCTACCCAAGCGCCATTAGCATAGCCTTGGAATTTATTAGTTGTTGTATTATATATTGTATCACCGTTTTCAGCGGTTAATGCATCTCGCTCTGTGCTAGTAAAATTTGCTAGTTTAAACGGACTAGTTAAAACAGAGACTCGAGTTGACGCTGTTAAATGTATTTCATCATCTGAAAATATTTCTGGAGTACCAGTTGATGTAGTAATAATGTCTCCATTTACAACTAAATTATTTGATACTTCTAAATTATTTTCAACAAGCAAATCACTTCTCATAAACACTGCTGGTATAATACTAATTGGACTTGAATCATCAGTATCTATAGTGCTTGTTGCAAGTGTAAAGTTTCCTATAGTGTCGCCTGGATCTTGAAATGTAAATACTCCAAGACCGTTAGTAGTTAATACTTGACCAACTGCACCGTCAGATATTCCTAAGTCAGTTAAGTCGCTTGGTACTGTATTGGCAACATATGTTTTAACTGCTCTCTCGGTTACTAATGCAGTTTCGCTATTATCAGTTAAGCCGCCGTCATTGCTAAATTCATCAACTTCAACTCCAAGAGTCATTTGTAGTGTAGTTAATTGACTAAATGAAGTTGGCTTGCTAGTTAAATCATCATAACTTCTACTAAACAATAAGCTGTCATCATCTGTTAATTGATTTAAATCACTTGGAATAATAGGACGACCATTTAGACTCGAATACTCTCCATCAAATAAAAGATTATTATCATCAGTTAAATCTTGAATATCTACAGGAATAGTAGGCTTATTAGCTAAGTCAACATAGTCACCACTGAATAATGTAGGCTTATTTGTTAGGTCTTCATAACGGCCCGTAAATGAATCTGTAATTCCGTATCCTGATAAAGTAGTTGGCTTGCTAGTTACATTACTAAATGCAATACTTGTTGCAACAACATCTCTAAATACAAAGTTGCCAGTACCGTCTGTACTTAAAACTTGTCCTGCACTTCCGTCGACAATTCCTAAGTCAGTAATTAATGAAGGTATAGTTGGACGACTTTGTAAATCATTATAATTTCCTGAGTATGCAACTGCGTCTAAAGAGTCTGTATAATTAGCAATTGCAGTGCTGTTATCAGATAACAATTTTCTCCAAGCACCTGAGTGTGCATAATATAATGCACCGGTTGCATGTACATGTACAACTAATCCGTGATATTTTGTTGCATCAATTAACGCTAGATCATTTAAACTTTCAACAAAGTTTGAATAAAATAACTTATTAGTACCAAAATCAATATCTGTTGTAAGTAAATTATCGCCGTCGCCTAAGACGCTATAAATTTCATTAAAGTTATCATTAACTTTGGCTGCGCCGTCTCGTAAACTATCACCAGTTCCGTCGTTTGCATTAGAACCTCTATTAAGTATTTGTTTTGCCATTTGTTATGCTCCGTCCCAAGTTATTGATCTAGAGTCAAAAGTGAATCCTGTTGCACTGAAGTTACTCTCAACTTCGCTATTTATTATAACAGGTGCTGGTGATCCTTCAATTATGTTTCTTTTCTCTAGTTTGTTCTCGTTATTCTGTCTTTTAAAACCTACAGCACTAGTACGCTTTCTGTTGTAATTTAATACTTCTGCTACTACTGCACTTAGTTGTATATCTTGATAGTTTCGTAAGGTATCAAGGAGTTTATAAATTTTTATATTATCTAATTTAGCTTGCTGTAATAATACAATACTTACTGCAACTGCACTACTTTTATCAAACCCTTTATTTTCAAAAAACCCAACAACTGAATTTAACTCATTGTCATTAAAGTTTATCGATTTAGTATAATATTTGTCAAAAAACAAACGAACATCGTCGTCGCTTTTCTTACTAACATTTTTTACTGGTAATCCGCTATTCATGATATATCCAACGCCTTGCTTCTATAAAGTTCTTTAGTACCTTCAGGTAATGCTGTCCAGGATGAATTAATACCATTAACTCCGCCAGTGCCGCCTCCTGTTAAATAATCATTTTTATAAATGTTCTTAGCAGCATCTTCAAGTGCAACAGGATTTTCTGTTAAAAGTTGTCTTGTAGTAGATGTCGATGTTACACTATTAGATGAACTTGTAGTATTAGATGGAGTAGCTGTTGTTATATCACTGGCTCCACCGTTGCCGCTACTTTTAGGAATAATAGTATTTGCTACGCCGCTAACATTTGTACCACTAATATTACCTAGTGTATCTTCTAATAAATTAATACCTTCTTCTCGTATGCCTTCAGATGTTAAATTTTCTAATCCTCTAACTAACTGAAACGCTGCTAGTCCAGCTTCTAATGGACTATTAAATCCTCTACCGCTAGAAATATAATCGTATAAATCTGCACCTGCACCAAATGCGCTTTCTAAACTTAATACACCTCCACCTAATAACGATATCGGAGATGGTTGTTTATCATAGTGCTCTGTTGCACCTAAACCTGTTGGCCCTGGCTGCTCCGGATTGCTACCGTCGCTTGGACCTCTTGTATAATGTACTGCTTCATATGCAACGGTAATTGTATTTTGCATTGGTGTTGATTGATCGCTATTATCAACAGTATCGTGTTGCCAATTTGTAATTATTGGATTTACTAATGTGTATGTTGTATAAGTCTTTTTAGCTAATTGACTAATTTGTATGTTTTGAAAAAATGGTACTGAGATGTTATTGTCTAAACCATACTTGTATTGATTTCTACCAGCACCCATATATGTATTGTCGCCGCCGCCAGCTTTATTAAATGCTCCTGGCATACGTCCATATCCTGCGTCAGCAAAATAGTATCTATAATATGCTTCTAATAACGCTGTAGTAACACCATAGTTGTCATCGTGAAAAGTAATAGTAATAGGCTCATACTGTATACCAGTTTGAATATTTTTCTTTCTATTATATTTGTTACGTGTTTCTACGTTTGAAGTAAAGCGAGGAAGATCCGCACTTTTAACTAGCATACCTATTTCTAAATTATGCTTGTCTTTTAGCTCAGGTAATATACTTCTAACAACTGGATCTAGTTGAAAATATGTATGATATAAAAATTTACTCTTAGGTGCAAGTTTTAAATTGCCGTCAACATATAATCTACTAGCGTGTTGCCAGTCGGCCATTGTGCCTTTAGGTCCTAAAAGCCCGTTTACTAAATTATCTAAAAATCCATTCGATGTAGCTGCCATACTAATATTTATCTATATAATTTAAGTACACAGATAATAAAAAAGGGAGCAAAATGCCCCCTTTTTATTAAAGTATAACTTACTTACTATTAAGTACCGCCACCTGTAATTAGAGTACCAAGTGTACGTCCTACCGCAGTACCAATACCAGTGTCAGTTGGTGTTTGGATTGCGTTGTCGTATTGAATTTCTAATGTTACAGTTACTGGCTCGTTGTTTGCATATGCTAATGTGTTGTAGTTAGCATTAGTAATAAAACAACCGTAAAGTTCAAATGTTTCTAGTACATTTGGAGTATTTACACCATTACCGCCATCTAAGATTTCAATACGTGTTGTAAACTTGTAATCTTGTCCAGATGCTGCACTTGACTGCTCGTAGAAGTCGAACTGCTTCTGTAGCTGCTCGCCTACTAGTTTCTGTACTGCGTTATTTACATCTTCACGTAAGTTTAATGTAATCGGTGACCACGTATGCTTACCTGCCAAGTATGCTTTTGAGTTGTATGCATGGATCTCCATTGGTTCAAAAGCAACTGTTGGACGAGTAATGTCTATTACTTGTTTAGTAAGTTCCGTTGTCGGTGTTGAAACACCAAAGTTTTCCAGTGACACTCTAAAGCGATACTGGAGCTTTGGCATCAACAAGCCCTGGTTGCTGGCGGAATCTCCGCCAGCTAAAGGGACTGTAATTTTTGATAGTGTTGAAATTGCCATTTATATTGCTCCTAATTCAATAGTATTTATCATATTAAAGTCCTGCTATTTCGCCAGTATTTTTCAAACGTAGCGGAATGTAAATGAACTCAATACTCTTAACAGGTTCAATCGCAACATCAACATATAGTTCATTACGATCAATTCTTGCAGGGGTGTTGTTAGTTTCGTCACATACAACTAAGAAGTCATATAGTGCTCTTTGTCCTACAAGTTCTAGTAGCAAGCTCTCAACTTGACCTTTAATCTCATCACGTGTAATCTTATCGTTTGGTTCAAAGATGTAAGGCTTAGCAAGCTGATTCAACTGTGAACGTAAGTAAATTACTAAACGTGCTACGTTGATTCTGTCTAACGAACTTGCATTTCTTGCACGAGTCTTTTGGCCAAAGTTAACAAGACCTGCACCAGTAATAAACGTAATTGGGTTTACACCTTGTGCATATAATGTATCACGTTGTCCTTCGTTAAGTGCAACACTTACAAATTCTCCTTCACTACTAATGTAGCCTGTTGAACTTGCATTAGTAATGCCGCCACGTCTTGTACCTGCTGGTGCAAACCATGGGTAGCTAACTTGATCGCTTAGTGCAATAGTACGTAGCATCATGTGACTTGGTGGTACAACTACATTATTTCCTAAGTTATCACTTGTGAATCCCCATGGATAAAATAGTCCTAAGTATTCATCACGTGTAACTAAACCGTCATCGTTATCTTCAACTACAGAACGAGCATTAGTTGCCCACTCATTTAAGCTAGTTGCGTCTGGTGTTAGTCTTGCTGGACTATCACCAACTACAAATCCAGTTAAACCTCTGTCGTAGTTTAGAGTAACTAGTTCGCCAATTAGTTCTGGATAGCTTGGTGCAGATAGCAAGTTAAAGATGCGTGATTCGTCATCACGTACTTCGTCGTTATTGTTAATAACTGCTTGCATTGCTTGTAAAATAACTTTACGTTGTGCTTTACGTCCAAAGCTGCCTGCGCCGTCAACTTGGTTAGCTGATTCAGTAACCCAACGATCAAATACGCCATCTAGTGCTGAACCGTATGCACCTTGCTCTTCGTTACTCATTCTAATGTTTTGTGCGCCGCTGTCGACATAATCTGCAACATAACGCTTAACATTAAATCCTGAACGACGAGTATTAAACAGCATCATACCTTTTGGATATAGTGCAGGATCTGGTGCATCAAAGTCTACATAGTCTTGATCTAGTAGATCAACAATGTTTGCCTTAACGTTACCGTTTGCTCCACTTGTACCCCAACGTGCGTCTGCGAATAAAATTCCGTTTTCTGTTGTCTGATCGCCGTTATCAATTAGTTCCCACTTGTCAGTAAGTTTTCTATAACGATAAACTACTGGATAGTTTTCTAAGTCACTAGTGTCGATCCAAAGATCGCCATCAACTAGTTCAGTGCTATCTGTTTGCTTAGTAGGCTGTGTTGCGCTAACGATTGGACCTTCTGGATCACAATCTGCATACTCAGCATTAAAGTTATGATAACCAACCCATGTGCTACCGTCATTGATCATAATGTCAACTTCGTCAACAATTGAATTGTACCATAGTGTACCATCTTGTGCAGTTTGTGTAATTGCATCTGCACTTGGTGTGTAAACTAAAGTCATCCAGTTACTTGCTCTAAACTGCAATGTTCCTGTTAGATTGTCAACTCCCGGCTCGTCCATTAAGAAGCGAGTACTTGTTGAATCTGTGCTCGAGAACGCTTTAAGTCCGAGTGCAGTAAAACATGCAAATGCGCCTGATCCGTCTGTTAAACGCATTTCGCCGCCTCTTGAATGCTTAATTGAAACTCTGTTTTCACTATCAACTTCAGCACTTACATATGATATACCTGCATTAGTAATTGCGCTTGCTAAAGAAATAGCATCTGTTGCGCCTGTGCCGCTGCCTGTAAATGCAATTGTTACTGGTGTTGAAAAGTCTGCATCGCCTGGAGCAGTTGCTTCAATTTGGAAATTATATACAGTTCCGTTACCAAATGCAGCGTCAAGAATCTTACCAGTTCTTACACTAGTTGATCCAACTGCTGCTCTACGCATAATTTTAAATGTACCTAATGGCAATGCATCTTGTGCAACATTGCTATCAATAAACAAATCACCAATTGCTAAGTTTTCGCCGCCGCCGGTTCTATCTAACTGTACTAATGCTTCTTGAGCAGTATCGTAAATAGGTGCTTCAACGTCTACCCATAATCTTGTGTTAGCATTCCACTGCTTTACTCTCCAACGTGCGCCTGCATTTGGAGTAGTAGTTTTAACCCAAATACTGCCTGTTGGTCTATTGTAAGTATCAGTAGCTTTAAATTGAGGAACATTAGTGTGCTTGCTAATTTGCAATGCTGGTGGATAATAAGTACCAGCAGTTAATCCTAATGCTTCTAGTGTAGTTGTGCCGCCAACTTCGTTAACTTCAACTATACCTGCTAGTGTTGAATCTGGGCCGCTTACTGCACCATCACTAAAGATTGCAAATTTGCCGTTAACAACACCTGCACGATAACCTAATGGGCAATCGTTAGTAACTTGTGATGCAACATCTGCCATTGTAGCTGCTGCTGTCCAAGATACTGAAGTGCCGTTAATAGTAAATTCTCCTGAACTAGGTGCTGCTGACTTAGTACCAGTTACAGTTGGCCATGAATCGCGCCATGCGTCACTGCCTAATTCTACCCATGCTCCGCTAGTGTTTCTATACCAAAATGTATTAAGTGTCGAAACTGCAACAACTGCATAATCACCAATTTCACCAATTGATGCTAGTGGACGTCTAATAGTTAATCCATTGTCATCAGCTGTAGATTCTGTTTGTGATTCGCTAGTAATAACTATTGGTGCTTTATTAGTAAATGTCTGTCCGCCATTGATTTCAATTGAAGCGTTATTCCATTCTTGGATACCAAACAATGACGAACCTGTATCTAACCAGTAAGTTCCGTCTGTTGGGTCTGCTGTTGGGACGCTTGCTCTTGGCTCTAATGATCCTAAGTCAATTGGAGCTCTTACGATCCAAGCTCTGTTACTAACTCCTAAGAATGAGTAAGCAGCTTGCAAGCCGTATTCGTTTAATTCACTACCGTGAATTGGATTGTTGTTTGCGTCAATTTGAAAAACTGGATCGCCAAATGTTTCAGCTAGGTCACGTTGCGATGTCATCAAATAAGGCTTGCCAGCGTTTTGTGCTAGTGTGCCTGGTGCAGTGCCTGAACCTGAAGCATTTGTTTTGTCCTGTGCTGTTGCACAGAAAATAACTGGGACTGTACCTGGTTCAGCGGGTGTGTAGAAACTTTCATCTACTACGCTAACCTGTACACCTGGTGATACTAATGCCATTTTATAATCTCCTATCTGGATGGGTATTCTTTGTTACATGTATTTACCATATCTTAAAGAAAATATACTGCAAATACCCTGCAAAAAGGGACCAAAAAGGTGAGATAAATACAATATGAGACCATTATGCACTTGCGGCCAACGTCCTGCGGCTATAAATTACAAAAAAGGGAATAAAACCTATTACCGCAAGCTGTGTGAAAGTTGTTTGCGCAACGGTTTAGGCAACGGTATTCCTAAATGGAAACAGTCTGGATACGAGAAAAAATCACTATGCGAGAAGTGCGGATTCAAATCAAGACATTCGGAACAATTTAATGTATTTCACATAGACGGTGATTTAGGAAATTGTCGACCAAGTAACTTAAAAACTATCTGTGCTAATTGTCAGCGTATTCTGCAGAAAGAAGGTGTGCGTTGGAAGCAGGGAGACTTAGTCCCCGACTTCTAAAAATAGTACGCATTAGTATTGCTACGTTTCTTTCTAGTCTATTCAAATCGCCGTTGTTGTCGATAGTGTAATCACACATCCACTGTTCAATGCTCATTGAACTAGGATCTTCAGTAGGCAAGTGATCTGTACGATCTACCCAAATAGCGTAGTCAAAAAGTTCCTCGTTCTGCATTGCAAAAAATTCTTTCTTATTTCGAAGACCGCAGTAGATATCGTGATCTGCAAACAAGTTACGTCCTAGTCGTGCTAAGTCATCTTTGCAATAATCATGAATCATATTGAACCACTCAGTTCGATGGTTGTGCCTGTCGTTATAGCACTCTTCTTCGTCGGCGTAACCGTACTTGTCTTTTAGTTCATCAAAGATAAAAAGTTCTGAACAAAATTTTGATGATGATTGAAATTTATATCTGTATGTGTTTAACATTTCACATACAGTATCTTTGCCATGACGACCGTGACCTACAATTAATAGCTTAGGTAACATTAATACTAGAACTCCTTTGTATATTATGCTTTACATTATACTAGGTTATTATCTAAATGTCAAGTATTTTTTACCCAATAGTAAATCCGTATCCTGTACCGCCTGGCACTGCTTCTGCCACATCTTTTTCTAATTTTTCAATTTCAGCTTGTGCTTCTGCTTTTAGGCTATCGCCGTTAAGCGTTGATCCGCCTTGTGGTCCTGCAATAGTTGCAAACTTACTACGTGCTTCGCCAAGCATATATTTACAAGTTGCCAATGTATAATCTTTGATCCACTGACTTGCTAGATAATCGTCTAGTAGTTGCTCATCTGGACGATAGTTATAAGCGTACATCATTAGCGTTTCTTCTGTTCTAGGTCGCTGTAACAATGTTAATTGCTTAGTAGTTGAACTCCATTTAAATTCGATAAAACTACCAAACATACGTCCTACAAGTTCTTGATATTGACTGAACATATCATATGTTGCTAGGCCACCGATATTACTACTGGATAGCAGATATGTATTTGTGTATGCAAGGTTAAATGGTTCAAATGTTGTACCGCCATCGCCACCGCCTGTACGTGAACCAATACTTCTACGGAAGATTTGACGCACTTCTACAACTTCTTGCGGAAGAGTATATGTATTTTGATCTGCTACTGTAGTCATAAACAAGTATGATTCTTCAACACTGTTATCACTACGTTGCCTAAATTTTGATAATGCCTTATTAAGAGCAGTTTCATAATGTATAGGATCAAGTTCGACATCAATCATGCCACCGCCTAGCATTGCGTTCACATAATCAAATATTGTTTGTTTTTTAGTTGCTAATGTTGTCATGGTTGTTCTCTCCGTATTGTATTTATCGATAAATATGTGTATGCCAAGATTAAGTTTATATAAACCAGAAAAGGGTAAAGATTACGAATTCTTAGATCGCCAGATCTTAGAAATGTTTACTGTCGGCGGTACTGATATACATATACACAAGTATGTTGGAACTGATGACGGTACAACAGCAAAGGATCATACCCAAATACAAGATATGATGTTTCTTGAAAACAGAGACAGAAAATACGATCAAGATATATATTCTTTAAGAGGAATTTATAATGTACAAGACATTGACTTTGATCTAAGTCAATTTGGTCTGTTCTTAAGCAATGACACATTGTTCTTAACAATTCATATAAGAAGTAGTGTTAAGACACTTGGCAGAAAAATTATGTCAGGCGATGTAGTTGAATTTCCGCATCTTAAAGATGAATATGCTGAAAACGATTACAGTGTTGCACTTAAAAGATATTATGTAGTAGAAGATGTTAATCGCTCAGCAGAAGGATTTAGCCAAACTTGGTATCCGCACTTGTATCGTGTAAAATTAAAACAAATATACGACGGTCAAGAATTTAAAGATATTTTAGATCTTCCTGCAAACGAAGAAGAGCCAGATGGCAAAACATTACGTGATTTACTTTCTACATATGAGAAAGAAATGCAAATTACTAATGCAGTAGTAAATGAAGCAACAGAAGAAGTACAACAAAGCGGATACGATATTACTTCTTATTTTACTCTACAAACAAACGACAGTGGCGATACACAATTAACAACAGCTAAAGACACTGACGGCTTTAGCAAAATGGCGCCACCAGATCGCCCTGGATACAAAGGTTATCTTGTAGGCACTGCATTACCACCTAATGGTGAAACAGTATTTGGTCATGGAATTAGCTTTCCTACAAATGCAGAAGATGAAGATTATTTTTTAAGAACAGATTTTATGCCTAATAGATTGTTTAAATTTGTAAATGGACGTTGGAATAAAGTACAAGACGTACAACGTGCAGACTTGTATGGTTCAGATACAGCCAACAATCAGAAAGGTACATTTATTAACAACGACGATGCAACTACAACAGTTGCAGGTGAAACATTTAACGAAAAACAGAGCTTGAGCAAAGCACTAAGACCCAAGGCAGATAACTAATGCAGCACTTTTACGATCAACAAATAAGACGATACCTTACACAAATAGTTCGCATGTTTAGTGGATTTAGCTATTCTGACGGGCAAGGTAATTTACGTGCAGTTCCGATTAGTTACGGAGATTTAACTCGACAAGTTGCAGGTATAATTCGTGACAATTCTGAAAACAAAGTACCTAGTGCTCCTCGATTGAGCGTATATGTTACTGGATTAGAAATGGATACTTCGCGTTTAAGCGATAGCAGTTATATAAACAAACTTAATATACGAGAACGTGCTATAGATGCTAACGGAAATGAATACTTAAAAAAAGAAGGCAAGAACTACACTGTAGAACGCTTAATGCCAACACCTTATACACTAACTGTTAATCTTGATATTTGGGCAACTAACACTGACCAAAAACTTCAAATATTAGAACAGATATTAATGTTGTTTAATCCAAGTCTAGAAATACAAACTACTGATAATTATATCGACTGGACTAGTTTAAGTGTAGTAAATTTAGAAAACGTTAACTGGAGTTCAAGAAGTATACCAGTTGGCACTGAAAGTGAAATTGATATTTCTTCGTTAACTTTCCGTACTCCTATTTTTATTAGTCCGCCTGTCAAAGTTAAAAAGCTGGGCGTTATACAAAGTATTATTACTGCTATGTTTAGTGAAAACGGTTTAGAAGTTAATATAGATGATACTGCATATGCACAAAGTCTAGTTAAACAATCAGCACTTAATGAAACACAAAATGCAGTACCTAATAAGATACATGGTAAACGAGAATCGTTGACTAGCGAAACTACTCTAGTTACTACTAGTCATAACAATTATGATCTTGTATTCTTAAATGATGGCAATGGTAGCTATTTTGCAAGACTATTAGGAAAAGGTCAAGTTGGTGCAGAAACATGGACTGGTTATATTAGATCAATGCCTCAATTGTTCCAACCTGATATTACTGAATTAAGATTGCAAAGAGCCAACGGTTACGAGATAATAGGCACAGTATCTATTAATCCATTAGACGAAACAGTGTTGAGTGTAAATATCGATAGTGATACATTACCAGATGATACTGTTATTAATGGGTCAACTGGCATTGATGCAATTATTGATCCTACAAAAGGAAATCCTACATTACTTCCTAATACAAATCCTAAAATACTACTACTAGGAAATATTGGGCATGTGCATAGAGGTAAATTTACAGTAAGTGATAGAATCCTTCAGTACGATACAAGGTATCCGTTTAGTGAAGTCGTAAATGCAAAAGTATTTGTTAACGGTGTTCCTGTAAATGCTACACATTTTACAGTTGACTCATCTGACGAAACATACCAAATAAAGTTTGCAGAATTTTTAAATTCCGGCGATGTAGTTGATTATGAATTATACTTAGATGTTGACGGTCCGGATGCCTGGAAAAATGCAGACGGTACAGACTTTGCTGCCAGTGTAAATGATATTGTTGAATGGGACGGCTCTAAATGGAGCATTATATTTAAAGCTATAGATACAACATCCGAAGTATTCGTTACTAATCTTACTACTAGAAAACAATACAAATGGACCGGCGAAGAATGGATACTTTCTTTTGAAGGTGAGTATCCAGACGGTACATGGAGACTCGCATACTAAGATAATTATTAGTATGAGTAATATTGTTTGTAGTGGTGCGCTGTTTTACAGTTTAAATACCCAAAGATTTTTATTTTTACATCGATCAAACGGCAAACGTAGTAATAACGTTTGGGGCCTCGTTGGAGGTACTAACGAAGGCTGCGAAACTCCTTGGGAAGGTCTTAAAAGAGAAATCGTTGAGGAAATCGGCGAAGTTACTATTAAAAAGACAATTCCGTTAGAAACGTTTGCTAGTAACGATTCAAAATTTAAATTCCATACTTATTTGTGTATAGTAGATAAAGAATTCCTTCCTACTTTAAATACAGAGCACGACGGATACTCGTGGTGCAGTTTTGGTATGTGGCCAAAGCCGTTGCACTACGGATTACAAAACACATTAAACAAAAAAGTCAATTTAAAAAAACTAGAAACAGTATTTGAAGTAATAAATTTACTTGACTAAAATATTATTTTATTGTATAATAATACTATGAAAGTCTTAGTAATCGGCGACATTATAATTGACAGATATATCTACGGTACAAGCACACGTTTGAGTCCGGAGGCGCCTGTCCCTGTAGTTAAGTATCTGCGTGAAGTTGAAACTGTAGGCGGCGCAGGTCTTGTATACGAAAATCTTAAAAGTTTAGGTGTTAACGTTACATTGCTTGAAACTGATCAGCCGCATAGTGTTAAAACACGAGTTATATGTGACGGGCATTACATTACACGTATTGATGATGATAAACTTGCAAATAGTGACGAAGTAGTAAGAGCTATTAAACGTATGCGTAATTTAGAACAATACGAATATGTTATTCTAAGTGATTACAACAAAGGTACATTAGATGAGTCGATAGAGATTATTAAATATCTAAACACATTTGGCTGTAAAGTAATTGTAGATCCTAAAGAACACGCAAATCATTATAAAGATGCTTGGCTTGTAAAACCTAACTACAAAGAGTTTGGAGACTTTGGATTTACTAACTGGCGCGGAAATATCATCACTACTAATGCTGGCGAAAATGTTGTTGCAAGTATTGACGGAGAAGTATACGATGTGCCAGTAGACCCAGTTGAAGTATCAGATGTAACAGGAGCAGGCGACTGTTTCTTAGCAGCATTTGTATATGGGTTAACTTTACAAAAAGATTATCAAACTTGTTTAGAAATTGCTATCAAAGCATCTCGTACAAGTGTGCAGCACGTTGGTACATATATTCTGCAACCTAAAGACCTATATGAAGTAGTTGTGTTTACTAATGGTGTGTTTGACATACTACACAAAGGACACTTAGAACTACTAAAAGAAGCTCGTAGTTTAGGTAGTAAATTAGTTGTTGGTATTAATAGTGACGCAAGTGTAAAACGTCTTAAAGGCGAAAGTCGACCTATAAATGATGAACGTACTAGAGTAGAACAACTAGAAGTATTACCTTGGGTAGATGAAGTATTTGTGTTCAACGATGATACTCCCTACAACTTAATTAAAAAATTAAAACCTGCTCTTATTGTTAAGGGCGGGGACTATACTGTTGAAACTGTAATAGGACACGATTTGGCACCTGTACATTTAGTGCCCACAGTTCAAGGTTATAGCACAACAAGAATTATAGAGAAAAGTAAATGAAAATATTAATTACAGGATTCGAAGGATTTATAGGTAAAAATCTTAAACCATTTTTAGATAAAGACCATGATTTATTTGGGTATGAATGGGATCCAGAATTCTTGCCCGAAGTCGAAGGTTTTGATTGGGTAGTACACCTTGGCGCAATTAGTGCAACTACAGAACGTGACATAGATAAAGTAATGCTTCAAAACTATGAGTTTTCTAAATGGTTGTTTAATGAATGCAATACTAAGGGTGTAAATTTTCAATATGCATCAAGTGCTAGTGTATATGGTACTAACACTGATTTTAACGAAGATGCTCCGAAGCAGCCACAAAGCTATTATGCTACAAGTAAGTATCTATTTGATCGTTGGGTAATGCAGCAAAAGCATAACGTCATTGTCCAGGGGTTTCGATATTTTAATGTATACGGTCCTCACGAAGACCACAAAGGCGATCAAGCAAGTCCTATATCTAAATTTTTTAAACAAGCAAAAGCAGATAAGGTTATCAAATTATTTGAAAACAGCGACAAGTTTAAACGTGATTTTATCTATGTAGGCGACTGTTGTAATATTCATAGATTCTTATTAGGTACAAAAGAAACAGGTATTTTTAATATAGGTACCGGAGTTGCAACTAGTTTTCAAACTATTGCAGAATTAGTTGCAAAACGGTATAATGCTAAGATAGAAATTATCCCAATGCCTGATACTCTTAAAGGTCAGTATCAAGAGTACACTTGCGCAGACATAAAAAAATTAAGTAATATAGTAAATATTAACTTTACAACACCAGAGGATTTTATAAATGGAAAATAAAATAGAGCCTACACGACTAAGTGGTGCAGTACAAAAAGGATGGGGCTACGAATTAATTTGGGCAACTAACGACAAGTATTGCGGAAAGATTATGTTTTTTAATAAAACAGGAAATAAAACAAGTATGCACTTTCATAAAGAAAAGGATGAAACTTGGTTTGTAAATGCTGGAAAATTTAAAGTTCGCTATATTGATACTAAAGACTCAATGTTATATGAAAAAGAATTAAACGAAGGTGATGTTTGGCACAATCCTCCTTTGATGCCGCATCAATTAGTAGCATTACAAGATGAGTCAAGTGTTACTGAAGTAAGCACTCCTGATAGTGTAGAAGATAATTACCGTATTGGTCCAGGTGACAGTCAAGTAACAGCATAATGAGTAATTATAAGATTTCCTGGAGTGAAGGCTATCAGCCAGATATTGTAGAAGAACAAATTCCGTTCTACAATGAAGTTAATATTGCTCCTAAATGTGTAGTTGGATTAGACCGAGACGGCGTTATTAATGTTGATCGAGGAACATATACATATAAGATAGAAGACTTTGTACCAATTGATGGAAGTTTAGAAGCTGTTGCAAAACTTCGTATGCTTGGTCATAAAATTGTAGTAATAACTAATCAAGCAGGTATTAGTAAAGGTCTTTATACTCCTGCGGATGTTGAACGTGTACATGAATACATGTTTCAACTTTTTGGGCAAGCAGGTTGTCCTAGCATTGACGGACTGTTTTATAGTGAAAGCAATTTGCGTAATGATATATATGCAAAGCCTAATACTGGTATGTTTAAACGATGTGAAAACGAAATAAAATATATTAAATTTAAAAATGGTTATTTCGTAGGTGATAAGATATCTGATCTTAAGGCTGCATTTAAAATTGGAGCAACACCAGTATTAGTACGCACAGGCCATGGTGAAGAAACTATCAAAGAACTAAACAAATTTAGTAATCAAAAGATAAAGAAAAAGACCATCATATTTGATGATCTTTTATCGTTTGTTAATTGGTTAGAGACTAAGCAGTAATACCTGTTTCTAATACTATATTAAATGACAAACTAATACGATCATCATTAGTTCTATTTTCATTAACAGCATGATCTAAAAAACTAGGCCACATAACAATTCGCCCTTCCTCTGGACAAAATTCATTTTCGTGCGCAAACGATGCTCCAATTGGATTACACTTTAATGCTTTAAGTGCATTTCTAAAAACTATATTGCCATCTTGGCCGTTTGTTTTATGCCAATATACTCCACTAATATGATTAGTACCGTGATCATGTATATGAGCATGTAACCCTGGTTTAGTTAATGTTAACCATGATGATGTAATTGCAGGCCTATATATTTCTTTAACATTCATATGTTGCATATAGTTGCCGCAATGATGTAAAATAGATTGCTTAACATTTATCATTTTTTTAGATGTTATTATACATTCTCTAAAATTGCCGTTATTAGATAGATGATGTGTACCAGTATTCCAGTCTTTGTTCTGACCCCATTCATTTTCTTTGTATAAATTATCAACTACTTGTTGAAGATCACTTTGAAAATAAGTATGTTCGTCATTTTCTAATCGATGTGTATACAAAGGTGTAGGAAATAGTGTTACTATTTGTCCTTCTACAGGTACTGTGAGATTAGGCTCTTGCATTGTGTTCTATCCTTACTAACATTCGTGTTCTGGGAAAATACAAATAGTTAATACCAGAATTATATAATGTACGCATTGCATCGTCAATTGTTTCAACTAATGGTTCACCTCCAAGATTAAAACTTGTATTAAATAATGCAGGTACGCCTGTTTGATTTTTAAATTCTAAAATCAAATTGTACCAATGTTCATTTTGTTCTTTAGTAACAGTTTGTATTCTACAAGTTCCATCTACGTGAATTACAGCAGGAATTTTTTCTTCAACTCCTGGTCGGCAATTTACAGCATACATCATACTGGGAGATTCTTCCATGCCGCGTAAATCAAACCATTCATGTACATCATCTTGTAGTACTGATGCCGCAAATGGTCTAAAATATTCTCTCTTCTTAATTAAGTTAACAAAATCCTTACCATCAGGGAATGTAGGATCAAACATTAAACTTCTGTTACCTAATGCTCTAGGTCCATTTTCGCATCTTTCTTGAAACAATGCTACAATGTTTTTTTCTCTAATAGTGTTAATAACATCCTTGTATTCAACATTATATTGAATCTCTCCGTTGTATTGTCTTGCACAGTTTTCAATTTCATCTTGAGTAATATTTTGAATAGGTCCAAGATATAAATTTTCATCTTTTTGTCTAACTTTATCATCTTTAGTAGTTTTATGATAATGATATAGTGCTGCACCAATAGCTGTACCTGCATCTGTAGATATAGGCTCAACATATAATTTTGTGCCTTCTGGCAGGTGCTGTAAATAGAAATAATTAGCAACACAATTTAATCCATAACCGCCACTTACTACAACATTTTTATTACCAGTCTTTTCAATTGCTTTTAATATTAACTCTAATACTTTTTGTTGAGATTCAGCTTGCACATTATATGCCATATTTCGTCTAGATGGCAATAGTGTTAAATCTTCGCTATTGAGTAGTTGTTCAGCAGCTCTTATTTCTTCTTGTGAACTATTTTCAGTTAACTGTGCCCATATTTCTGCAGGTTTATATTTTCTATCTTGCAATTCAGAGTACAATGCTTCGTTAACTAATGCACCATTTGGATACGTTGGCATAATAATATCTCTGTTTGCACTAACTGTATCATATATTCTTGGCGCTTTATTAGGCTCGCCGTAAGGTGATAATCCCATTGTTTTACCAGCTTCGATAGCTTGCCAGCCGCAGTATTGTGTTACAGCTTCATATGCTTTTACAATACCTGCTTTATCATCGATTAACACTTCAACGTCATCGTTAAAATATTCAGTTTCCCAAGGGCCGTTTCCACCAAAGTGCTTGTATAGTTCAGCAAAGTTGTCAGGATATGATGCATAGAAAATACTTTCTACTTCCCACATAGTGTGACCGTCGCGGCGTTTAGCAAAGGTGCCTGCGCCGTCTACAATAACAACGTTTGCTTCGTCGAACCCTGATCTATAAAATGAACAAGCTGCATGACTTCTATGATGCTGGTCCCAATATTCAACAACTTGTGGATGATCTCTGCCTTGGGCAGGATCGATCAATTTTAATTTTCTTGCTAACGAAGTATACGGATCTTCAGCAGTATAATCAGTAAGATTTTCATCTGCATGTGTATGTGAAATAACTAGATAATCAATTTTATCTGTATATTCTAAAATTTTAATAATACTAGCAAACGGAGTACCATCATATTTTTGTCGTGTTAATCTCTCTTCTTCAATCGAAAATACAATTTCTCCATCTTTAAGAAGACATACTCCTGCATTATGCCCTCTAGCAATTCCTGCAATATAACCTGTTTTATGTTTCATATAATCCTCTTTATTACAAAGCAACTTTTGATTCAAGTTGCTTAGTTACTGGCATAGATTTAACTGTAGAAGTACCTAATTTATTTTTAATAGTAGACACAATGTTATTAATAGTCTTGTCGTCTAATTTCATTAAGTATTCATTATTTTTTTCAATTCTAATATCATATGTCATTCTTATAGGTGAATACATTTTTCTTCCCTTGCCGTTATCTATAATATTCATTATAGGACTATTTGGGTATGACGTATTCTCAGGGAATGTACTACCGATAACTACTGTACTAGGTTTTTCTACAGCATGTGCAAGATGCTGACCTACACTGTCGCAACCCAAAAAGTAATCAGATGCATTAATAATTGCAGCCCATTGTAGCAAATTTATTTGCTCAGGAACAATAATACCAACTGGACTTTGCAGTGGTAGTTTAATATCTCCCATCATAATTACAGCATATTGTTTGTTTAATTCTTCAATTATTTTTAAAATATCTTCAACTTCAAACGATCTTCCGCTTTCGTCAATAATATAATTTCCTTCAACTTTTGCTGCCGAGCCAAATGGTTGGAACACTACTATTTTATCTTTTTTAGTATGCTTCTTTGCTTCACTAACAAGATTTTGTGCTGCTAAGTTATCTGCCTTACTAATAAAAATATTAAATTCTTTAGTAGCAGGAATTTCTTCTGGAGGTAAATCATAATTAATTAACATATCAAATGCTTGTGCAAGATTACATCTTTGATTAAAATATGCATTTAGCCGATATGGCTCTGGAGAAATAACTTCTCGATCTTTTAATTTTTCAAAAAGATTTGGATGATCTGCAGGATATACATTATGCATAATTGTTTTATTTAATAAGCATAATTCTACCCATCCTTCAACAATAATTACTGCCGTTGGATCAACATTTTTTATGTAATGTTCTAAGGCCGGGATTGCGCACAATACTCTTCCTGCGCCTCCGTTAATAAAGAATGCTTTTTTCATTAATACTGTATCCTCTTATGTTAAGTTTACAATATTTATTATGGCGCTCTATTACTGTATTCGGTACTGGCTTACAGGTCAGAAAAAAAGGCCTGTTGCCAGACCTTTTTAAGTTGTTACCTACATGCTGATGGTAGTTGATCTAACGCTGCTTGATCAGCAGCAGTTCTTTCTTCAACTCTAATAACCTTTACTTCCGGGTTTTCGAATTCTATATCAACTGTTTGATCAGGGCTTAGTGGAAATCTAATTAAGTGATTAGGTACATCGGCCCACCTGTCAGGTAAATCTCTTAGTTTTTGTCTATACGTTACCCAGGCTGCTTTTACACTTTCTGGCATGTCTTCAGCAATTCTTCCGTCGCTTTCAGATAACATACTATTTCTAACGTCTCTAATAAACTCGTCGCTTCTGTCTCTAGTATATTCTAAGAATTTAAGTGGTGCTTTATAATCTTCAACTATTGCAGTTTCATCAAATACCATTATAACATCTGTAGGATCTGCAACAACAACATTAGGATCGTCTTCTGGACCTACTATAACTTCATACATCTTTGGTTCCCAATGAGAATGTAGAATCATAATTTTTATGTAGTCTTCATCTGTTTCAGGAATGAATTCAACTCTTTCAAGATTAACTGCAAGTGCTTCAATTGGAGGCTCGTCATCTTCTGGAGCCCAAGTTTCTACAATTCTACCGTCATCTTTTTCAAGATAAAGAATAAGTTTTTCCGGCCCTATGTATTCTTGCGTACTTGTTTTTCCTAGATCTCTACTAGTTGAATACATTAAGTCTGGTATTGGATATGTTAAAATTTTTGACATCTATGCTCTCCTTAACTGTAAGTTACTTTAACTAATCCGCCGGCACCCCAACTACCCCAACATGCACTCGATGATCCGATGCCGTGGCCTGGGCCGCCGCCTCCTGGGAATACTGAGTGTGCTGAACAGCAAGCTAAGTTACCTGTACACCAGTGTTTACCACTAACACCGCCACTAGTTGCAAATGGGCCTGTTGGTGATCCTGCAACACTGAATGTATCAGCACAACAGTTATATTGTCTGTTCATTGAACCAGATGTTCCTCTAAATTCAATGTCACCGCCAAATGTAGCTGAGTTACAATAACAGTTCATCCAACCTGCGTTATAATGTCCTTTGTCACACTGTGTGTTACCAATAAAACAGTTATAGCAGTTACTATTTACGTCATATGGAGTTGAACCGCCCATACCGCCTTGAGCACAGAAGTTAGATAACCCTGAACCCTGAACAAAGGACTTACAGCCATGTCTACAATTTACACCACAACGGCAGCAGCAGCTACAACTTGATGTTCCAGCTGCACAGATTCTGTACGAACAGCCTGCAACAAAGTTGCCTGCTGACTTTCTTAATACTTTAGATGTATAGTTGCCGCCTGCGCCGCCTACACCAAAGTCATAGTCACCACCAGATGCGCCACCTGGGCCGCCACCTGACAGTAGCTCAAATTTGATAGAAGTAGTTCCTGTTGGAACTGTCCAAAGACAGCATCTACCTCCATTAGTTACGTTCCAATGGTTACCATTGTACACGTAAAATTCGTTATATTGAATTAAAGTTTCCTGTGTTGTGTTATCAGGAAATTTAACACCAACGTTATTAATCTCGGTTGCCATTTTTTATAATCTCCCTTCCTTTAAATCTTTTACTTGTTTTGATAGATCTTTAATTGCTTCTACAAGTAAAGGAATCATTCTATCGTATTGGATAGTCATATAATTTTCTCCTGATATGCTTTCGCCGTTGTCGCCAGTATCAAACGGTGCTGGTACAATCACTTCTGGTAGCACTTTTTGTACTTCTTGTGCTAGTAAGCCTGTTTGCATTGAATAGTCATTGTAACCAAATTCTTCCGCTTTAGCATTTTGAGTATAAAGTACACCATTCAACGACTCTAATTTATCTAATGCGTTTTCTATGTTCCCTTTAACGTCTTTTAATCTTGCATCTGAGTAGTAAGCAATAACTTGTTGAGTTGCTCTTAACTGTCCGGTTATGTCTGTACCACCGCTAAATGTAGATAGTTTAGTTGCACCGTTGTGAGTTAAAGTGGCAGCGCCGTTAAAGTCATAGTACATGCCCCATTCATTATTTGTATCATCATATAATCCCATGCGGTTTGAATTATCATGCATAAACACAGCACGACCACCAATGCTATAACCTTCCCAGCCGTTGTGTGCGCCGTTATCAATTTGAATTGATCCGTAGTCGCCGCTTACTGGTTGGAAATAACCGTTACCAGTGTCACCTAAACGTACACCAGTACCGTCAACAGTTACTTCGCGGCTTCCGCCTACGTAAATGCTAATAGTATCGCCTTCAAAATCAAGATACGTATTAGTGTCACCTGTGTGTCTAATGTAACGTGCAACATCTAAGTTACCACTAACATCGAGACTAGTAAATTGACCTGTGCTTCGTGTAGTTGCACCAATTGACATATTGTTAATTGAGCCACCGCCTGCTGGTGCTAGTGTAACTGTACCTGAACCACTTGGACTAATTGTTACGTTAGCTCCTGGGCTTAGTGTAACTGTTGAGTTAGCATCTAGTGTTGTAAACTGACCTGTACTACGTGAAACATTACCAATTGCACCTTGGAAACCGCCTCCTGAATAAACTCTCTTGTTAATGCCTACGCCGCCGTCAATTTGTACTGCGCCTGTATCTACACTACTTGCTTCTGTAGTTGCTGTAAAGGTTGCAGTTGAGTTAGCTGCTAGAGTTGTAAATGCACCTGCTGCTCTAGTACTAGTACCAATTGCAGTATTTTGAATACTGCCTCCATGGATTGTTCCGCTTACACCTAAACCTCCTGTTACAACAAGTGTACCAGTTGTAGTGTTAGTTGATGCAGTGTTAGCTGTAAATGTAGTAGCACCGTTTGCAGTTAATGAAGTAAATGCACCTGAAGAACGAGTATTTGCACCAACTGTTCCTGTAAAGTCTGCTGCATTTATGCGACCGCTCACACCTAAGCCGCCTGTTACAATAACACTACCAGAAGTTGTACTAGTTGATGCTGCACCTGCTGTAAAATTAGCAGTAGCAGTACCAGTTAAACCTGTAACTCTAGCCGTTGCTGGAGTTGTTGCACCAATTGCAACATTATCTAAACTACCAAGTGTATCTGAACTAATAGTCAGTGTGCCGCC
>Ga0181563_10000578_pt1 | contig 35267 bp, 23 predicted proteins | sample 011ome_25_FD_133759 | JGI IMG/M metagenome (GOLD analysis project Ga0181563, IMG submission 133759) | Coastal salt marsh microbial communities from the Groves Creek Marsh, Skidaway Island, Georgia - 011512CT metaG (megahit assembly) | ecosystem: Environmental > Aquatic > Marine > Intertidal...
CCTGCATACGTTTGTTCCTGATTACTCTACAGATGCAACTCGAAATTTTGTAGTGCTAAGTCAAGTTGAAAGAGGTGATTCAGAAATCAATCGAAAGTTGGCTAATATTTTCTACGAAGAGCCGGTTCAGGAATTTAATTTGGCACACGGTTATCGTGCGCAAACTCACCTTGGATCATATCTAATGTATCACGCTATTATTCAGGAAATACGTCTTTCAATGAAAGATGATGACTATAGGGCAATGAGTCAACTTTTTACGTTTATAGAAAGGATAATGAATGCATCGAAAAATGGATATGCAAAAGTCTTTGCCTTGGGTTCTTCATTCGGAGGTACTGGAGCTTCATCTGTTCCTGTTATCACAAGAGCAATCACCCATTCGTGCAAGATTTTGAACGACGACAAGATTGAAATGAGTAAAATACTCTACGGTGGGGTGGTTTTAAGTAATTACTTTAGTTTCAAGCCTGCTACCGATAGTCATAAAAAGAAGGATAAAGTAGTAGCTGAAAGTACTTTCTTTCAGCACAACAGCGCATCTGCATTGATGTATTATGTCAATGATCCTACCATTCTTTCAACATACAAAAGAATGTATCTATTGGGATGGGGTAATTTCAAGGATTATAATGTTGATTTATACAAGGAGAATGTTCTCAAGATAAAGAACAATGGTGAAAAGGTGGCCACAGGAGGAAAGAAACAGTCTAATCCTGCTCATTTTATGGAGTTTTTTGGTGCTCTTGCGGCCAAACATTTTTTCGACGAACGTACAAGTAAATCATCGGAATTAGAATCGATCTCTAAAACTCAATTCAAGTTCAAATCTTTAGAGGCTGTAAATGAAGATGGAAACTTCAAACCGATTGTGAAGTTTGAGGATCTATATTCTATTCCAAATGATGTTTCAGGTAAAACGGATGGTAATTTATCTGCGCACGAAATGTTAAGAAATAATGTGGTAGGATTTCTTTCCCTAAGCTCACTGGTAGCTAAGCAATTTGAGGGTAGCTCAGAAGGTTTGCTAAATGATTTAGGCTTATACAATTCTAGATTCAATATATCATTAACAGAGAAAGAGTCTTTAGACCAGTTCTTAGCCTACTTTGTTGAAATCCCTGTAGAATCTGGAAGTGATCAAAATAATAAGTGGCCAGGATGGTTCAGACAATTGTATGAAACATTTCACGGGGTACAAGGTAATCCTGCTGAGAGCTTTTTGGGACTCTCTTCGGATAGCCTTACCGGAACACTCGGGTGGTATCAAAATTATGCGGAATTAGCAGGTGATGAGAAAAAAGCCCTTGACAAATTTGTAGGAGTTTTCAAGAAAGCAAACGGAAATACGAAAGATGGTAATTTATCGGATTTACTTTCACAAATGAGAAATGCCTTCTATCAATTGACAGTTGTAGATAAATTGAACAAGGAAAATAAGGAACTTAATAAGTAAGACATGTCTAAAGAAAGAATAGCAGCATTAGCAAAGAATGGAAGTTTGTCTGAAGGTCTTCCAAAAGCGGATGATGGTTGGAATGATATTACGCAAGTCAATAATTATGTCCATGAAATAGAATTAGATCCTTTGAATACTGAAAAGGGAGATGTGTACTCTGTTCTAACAGCAGTCCCATCACCATGGGTTAGAGCTTACATGATGCAGAATGCCGTAACAGTTGAATATATAACACGAACAACCAAGAGTGACTCAAAACAAATGGGGGGAATGGACACTCTATATAGTGCCCTCCAGGATGAATATAAGGGGTTAATAGCTTGTTTAGCACTTTATGGGAACCGTATTAGCATCCAAAAGGTTGTACTGGAGTACGAGGATTCAATTGACTACAATGAAGCTACAGAGATAGACATACTTAAGCAAGTTGATAATGTATACGAAATTGCTGGTGCGTATGGGAATATGCTATTTGAACAAGGGGTTCTTTGGGGAGATTCTCGAAAGAAGAAAGGTGAATATAACCCACCGTTTTTTCAGTTAATAGAATTGGATAAAATAGTCATCGGTGCGACTAGCCCTTTTACCTTGGCTTACCCTGCAGCCAACTACAATCTTGAAGGGAAAGATATTCCATTCTACAAGAGAGGAAGATTTAGAGATCCTTTGGATCACTTAGATATTAAGCAACTGGAGAAGTTTTATCACTATTTAAAAACCTTAAAACTTCAAATTGATGAATTTGAGGATGACGGTTTAAAGAGAAAGGAAGCTAAATTATTGGCTGTTCGTTCGTTCTTGCGAGAGTTTATTGATGAAGTAGAGGAATTTATTACAAAGAACCACCCGGATCATACGATTAAAGGGACCGGAGTTTTAGACTATTTTGACAAGTTTCATTTTCCTTTTGATTTGGTCTTCAATATGGATATGAAAATCTATAAATCTAAAGACGGAAGGTACCTGAACAAAAATGAGTCAGGTGATCTTGAAGAATTCAATCCGGATAAACTTTTATTAGATTCTGAGAAAAGTAGAGTCGTTATGATCGATGCGGAACATGGATATAATCCAGATTTGTCTACAGTACTGAAGGCAAATTGTGAAGATGGTAAAGATTATTACTTCGCACTTCCACTTAGCCCATTAGGCCTGAATGAATTTTACAATGAACTTTCCGAGTTACTGGATAAAGATCGTGGTGATAAGTTTTTAACTGCCGAATATAACCCTGAATACAAAACATTGACGGTCTGTTTGGAACTGACCATTTCTGAAGTGAAGACGCCATTCTACAAACGTTATGATATAACCAATGTATCGGAACCACTTAAGACTAACGTAGCAATTTGGCCGAATTTTGTTTCAGATAATTGGAAATCATACTATCTTTACTCTGAGCAGGTTCATAATAGGAAAGGTATAAAGGTTCTCCCTTTGTATGCGAACACAAACACAACTGGAGTTCTCCAAAACAAAGATGGGTCGATTTATCACACTACTCTAGATGATAGAAAACACTACGAGAAAGAGTTTCAGGCAGATGTGATTGTTAGATATGATGAAACAAAATTGAAGGAGCGTTTCCTCAACTATGAAATTTATCAATCGGAAAAACCTTTTACCGGAATCGAGATTCGAACAAGTAACGAAGGTCTAGAAGATTCTTGCTGTGGTTTTATTCTTATGCGAAACAGTTCCACTGATAAAGCTCAGAATATTGTCAATTATGCAAATAACAGAGTTGAATTGGAGCCTATGTCTGTAGGCATAGATTTTGGAAGCACGAACACCTCTATAACGTATTCAAGCAATAAGGGGGACCAAAAGGAGATTCATATCAAAAACAGAAGACGTTTTATTCTAGGTCGTGAAAGAAATGATAACAACGTTTACGCGAAACCAAATGAATTATTTTTCTTCCAAAATGATGAGGTGAATAAGTCGATAAAATCGGCAATGGTTTACCATGACTATTCTCGTTTGGTTAATCCAGAGTTAGATAAAGCAAATGCTATTTCTGGAGGAGTGCCTGTATTTGAAAGAAATTTGAATATAGTGGACGGAAATGAAAGCATTCTAAACATTGAGGTGTTTGAGAATGAAATTGCCGACCTATTGTATGATTTGAAATGGAAGCGCGAGGATAAGTTTTTGGTAAACAAAAAAGCATTTATTAAATCTATCTGGTTGTATATCTGTGCTGAATTGTTCGTAGACTCCAAGAAACCTGGAGAGTTGCTTTGGAGTTATCCGTCCTCAATGCCAAAAGATTTAAGAAAGACGTATGAGGGGATTTATCAAGAGGTGATAGATACTGTTCAACCTATTATTAACGATGATCTCAACATTAATCTAGCCAAGATTAGTGAGGATAAAAGAGTTTCTTGTAGAGCCATCAGTGAAAGCGAGGCAGTTTGTAATTATGCACTGACGAGTGGAGGAATTGGTCTAAATAGTTCTTCAATACTCGTGGGTATTGATATTGGTGGTGTAACAAGCGATCTACTAATTTTGACGACCGATCCTGGTGACGCGAGAGCAAGAATGATAAAGCAGTCCTCAGTGAAGATTGCAGCGAGTAAGCTATCCCATGCTATTGGTAAATCCAAAGATTTGCAAAAGTGCATTGCACACTTTGTACGAAAGAATAAGATGGAATTGCCTGCCCTAGAGCGTATTAATGACAAGTCGGCTCATTATTTAACGAACTTAATGTTCGAAGAATTAGAGGAGGACATTGTTCTTGAACGTTCATTTTATAGCGAGCTATGGAATCCAGAATCAGACCAACTCAAGAAAGATGAAACTAGAGGCCTTGTTGCAATCGCATCCTATATCTGCGGTCTTTTAATGTTCCACTCGGGACAGTTGATTCGAAGTGTTATTGAAGAGGATAAAAAGAAGAAAAAACCTATGTTTAGTGAGTTACACAATGGGTTCAACCTCAATGTGGCTTCATTTGGAAAAGGTGGGAAACTATTTGATTGGTTACCAACCGCACTTAATCAAGTGGAAGCAGATAACTTCTATAAATCGTGCTTCGACGCTGGTTTTGCCATCACGGATGAAAAATCCCCAATCAAAACACTCAATGTTGCTCAATCTAGAAAACATCTTAAAATGGAGGTGGGATTTGGCTTAACTTCACCCAAAGGAGCTATTGTAATTGATGAAAATGCGGATAAAGAGATTGTAGGAGAATTAGGTTATATTTTCAAGGATAAGGACGGGAATAAGGTAGAGTTGGAATGGAATTCACCTGTTAATTCAAACCACATTTTTGAGTTTGGTGAAGATTTACTTATACCTGAACCTAATGAAGATGAAAATGGAAAGAAAATAGACTCAGGCTTAGCAAGGTTTGAGAAATTTAAAACTGTTTACCTAGATTTAGTTAAGGATTGGGATTTATTTGACCATTCGAGGGTATATCATGAGTCTCCAACTTTTGCTCAGATTAAACTTGAAAATTATGTCAAAACAGATGAAGATTGGAAAGCCGGAAAAGCATTGAAGTTGAGAACAGGTGATGAATCAGACTTCAGATTTTCTTGCTCTCCATTCATATATCAAGGAATGTGTTATCTTGATGAAGTTATAATTAAAAATATATATGGCGATAGTTAATGTTTTTTCTCTAAAACAGCAATATAAATCAACTATAAAATTTACGTCGTCAGACTATAGTGAACTTTTCCTTAGTTGGAGTTTCGTGCTGATTCAAAACTACTGTTACAAAAAGGTGTTGTGGTTTTGTCGCATTAATTAATTCTGATTCTGAAATTTAGTAATTATCTATGAGTTATGCTGCCAAAGAATAAAATGTTTTGAACGTTGTTTTTCCCGAGTCAGCTATTTGACCCTTCCTAATAATGTTGACAACTTCGATACCCGCCAAGTTGCGTTGATCTTACTCAAAATCCTTGAAGCTAGTGTCTATTGATATTCGCCTCTTTATATTTCGGTGGTCTTGTTCTACTATATTGTTTAAGTATTTGCATTGTCGGATTTTGATTTTTTTCACGGTAAACAGCTCACGATTAATTGAACGGATTCCTGATTTGTTCGCATCACTCTTATCGATATTAATTACTCTTGGTTTACTATTGTTACCTAAAGCTTTGTTTAGAAACTTTTGCGCTGAGCCCTTCATTCTACGTTTGGTTAGCAAGAAGTCTACTGTATTTCCAAACTTATCTACGGCCCTATTCCGTTTCGATGCTTATCTTTAAATCATGCAGTTACCAGATGATCCGATTGTTGATGTAGCACGATTGAGTGCTTGTTTTAAAAATACAAGTGCTACCTATAAGTTCTATTGGTTTTTGAGTTTGTTGGAATGTATTGAACTGGGACAAGAGCAGATCGAAAAGAAAACCAGATGGTACGGAAGGTCCTATTTATTGGTATACCGATCTCGGAATTGAACCAAAATATAAATATGGCATTCAAACCACTAACCTCTATTTAAGTTTCGGCTATACCTATACTTGGACGAAATGATAAGCCGCAATGATACGCTACTCAACTCTTCAAAACCAATTAAACAAACGCCAATTTGCTGGCAAAACAGTCCATTAGAAAAAAGAAGGTCATCGATATCTTTTCTCATGTTGAGCGCAGTCGAAACATGGACGAGCAAAAAGATTAGAGACGAGAGACTATAGACATAAGATTATAGACTCGTTAGGGTCGAAGATCCGCACGCATTGCGCTACGCTATATGCGCGCGAGGGTGTGTTTATATGTGTTCCGCAGGGTTGCAAACCCAGCGGAACGCAGATCAATTGAACGCATTCGTTATACGAACTTAGAATAGATTACTTTCTCTATCGGACGGCACCCAACGAAAGCCATAGGCTACTCGGAGGTCTAACTTCTTAAGGATATACAACCGCATTGACAGTTCTGGCGTAATGTGTAATTGTGATTCGGAAAAATTAACGCCTTTAAACTGAGGACCTAGATTTAAATGTACACTATAACGATCATAAAATTCTTTATATAATCCTCCAGAAAAGCTTAACCAGCAGGTTTTATTTAACCAAAAATAGCTTGATCGAAAATCGAGTACGGTTTGAATCTTTTGGATCGGTATATTAGCACCGATATTTATTCCCAACCCAACACCAAGGGAATCGCGATTAGGAATATTGATACCCACATACGGACCGCCACCATTTAGCAGTTTTCGTTTTAAGACAACTTTTATATTTGAATAATCAGTTGGGGTGACTTCTACTGTCGTAAACCCAACATATTCAACAACAATGATAGGTTCATCAGACGCTGTTTCGATCGAAAACTTACCCTCTTCATCGGTGAAGGTCCCGTTATAGGTCCCTTTTTCAAATACCGTTGCTCCGGACATTGGTCGGTTCCTGCCATCCACAACAATTCCTGAGACCCTGACTTGCGTCAAGGCAGTCAAATTTATACTAACGATTGCAAGCAGGGCAAGAATAAGTTTCATGTACCAGCGTGATTTAGACTAGTTAAAGTACGCATAATAATTTGAGATTAATCCAAAAAAAAGTCCCTCGTCTTGCGACGAAGGACTTTTAATACTTTATAAACCTTATTGCTTATCTAGAAACAACGAAGTTTAAAGTTCCACGCTCACCATCAGCAAACTCAAGGTTTGCGATGTATGTACCAGCTGGCAACATTGTAACGTCAACTTCTAATCTGTTCGTTGTCATTGAAACCGTTTGCTGAGCAACAACACGTCCGTTGATGTCAACAATTGTTAAATCAATGTTTCCTTCCTTCATTGCAACAGGGATGTTCATGATCTCTGTTGCAGGGTTAGGGTAAGCTGTTAATTTAACATCATTCATTTCAACCAATGAAGCTCCTTCAGAGTTGAACATTTTTACTGACAATGATGGGTTTCTGTCTCCACCGAATCCAAGTGCATACCACTGACCGCTTAAATAAATAGGCGAAGTTGGCATTCTGTACTCTTCGATATTCCAATCATAGTTTGTTTTTGTATCGTATCCAGGATAGATATCAGCTCCGTACATTTGAGCACAGAACATATACTTTACATCATCCTCTAAAATAACTGGCTCTTCAAACTCAACTGAAATATTCTCACTTTGAAGATTCTCAGTATAGATATACTCAGCATCAGCAATGTCGTTTAACGCTGTGATGTTGAAAGCTGGATCATCTAAATCAACCCAAGCATCTAACCACTCATATACATAAAACTCAATCACCATTCCATCTAATGACGTTTCATCCGGAACTTGAGAAGTACCAGCAGAGAAATTCATTCCGCTTACACCAACACGGCTAGCGTTTGGATCTTGGAAGAAAAGGCAAGAATATAAGTTATCTGTTGTTCCGTTAAACTGGTTTGTATTGTTAACCGGTACGTTTGATACTGGATCTAATGCACCCATTGAATACGTATCATCGCTCATTGCGAAATCTGCCGATCCTGAATTGTCATAATCCGCTTCATCAGCAGCAGCAGAACTTACGGTATACATTACTTCGTAATATCCGTTAGCATAAGAAGGCTGCGAGAAAGTTGGAAGAGGAATCCAAAGGCTATCTCCTGAAGCAACAGTAGCTGGATCAGAACTTTCGTTATACAATTCAGTTCCTTCTAAGGTTACTGTACAGTTCAAAACAACACCAGTTTGTTCGTTTGTTCCGTGGTTTCTTACCCACGATCCCATTTCAACTGTAAATTCAAATTCATCTTGATTTAATAGTTGTACGTGACCAAAAGCTTGCGCTCTTAAGTAGTCAGATGTCGAGAATCCCATGTCATTTGCATACAATCCTTCTTTTGACCCGATGAAAACTTCAGTTTCACCAGCCTCAATCTCATCTCTTAATAATTCTCCATCGATCGCTGAAATCATAACAACAGGAATTGTTACAGCTCCACCGTCAGCACCAGCACCCATACCTACAGGAGCACCAGGAAGTGAATTAATAATGATCAAAGCTTCAGCACCAGCAGTCTGAGCATTTAAAGCTTTTGTTCCGAATTCACAAGTACCACGGTATAATACCGCAATGTGACCGGTCATATCTGACCATCCACCACCTGTACATCCTTCAGGATTTGTATCTCCTGATCCATCTTCGATTAGCATCATTGGCGCAAGTACAGAGTTAGCAGGATCTGTTAAATCTGCAACTCCCCATGTTCCAGGTTCTGCATAAGTAAAGTCATAACTCCCTTCATTTGGCGATGGCGCCTGTACGTAGAAAGTGACTTGAGCCATACCTAGCGAAGCGAGCAGGCATAAACTCAATGATAGTACAATTTTTTTCATGTTCTGTTTGTTTTAAAATTCGCGTTTGATCAAAAGTACAAAAAATACTTATTAATCGAAAGATAATACGGATACAACACTCAATAGGTTGTGTTTGTGGTTTGTTTAGAGACCTACATCTCTATAAACTCACGATACATACATTCCAAAACAGCGCGACATTTTTTTAACGTTTCTTCTGTTTTTTGTTGATCCTCGTATGCCGAATGAATGAGTCGATCATCAATCATGTGATACACTGTATATCCGTCCTTATTCTTGAAACCATAAGACAAAGTGGAGGTACAGATCGCCCAGTCCTTAGCGGTTGGATCCAGCAAGTCTTTGCTCCATCGAAATGGGGAAGCATCAATATCCATCTGATTCAGAATTGTTTTTGCAATGTCCGATTGGGCACCGATCTTCGTGATTTGCTCTCCTTTAAACTCATTTTTTAAAGCACCTCCCCAAATCAAAAATGGTATGTGAAAATATTTTTCGCTGTACGTGTCTTGATTGTACAGATTCGCCCGGCCATGGTCGGCAACAAAAAGTACGATGGTATTGTCAAAATCTGGCAAGTTTCTAACCTTCTCAACAAATTTCCCCAAATGCTCGTCTGCATAGTGCATACTGGTGATGTACGGATCATTATAATCACCATAGGACGCGTAAGGCATATCATAAGGTGCATGGGTACTTTGGGTAAATAAACCATAAAAATAAGGACGCTGGGCTTGTTCGATCTCGCTGAAAAAATAAGGGAACATAGCCTCATCATGAATACCCAACTTTCCGGAAGGTTCTAAATCCAAGTCATTCTCATCCACTAAGCGATCTAAACCAACGTCGGTCAGATAACCGCCAATATTTCCATAAGAAAGTGATCCACCAAAAGTATAAAAGGAAGAGTAACCTTCATTTTCTAAGGTTTGGTTGATCGATGGCAATTGTCTACATTTTGCTGATTCGGTAGAAATAGAAATGCCGGCTATTGTAGGATAACCACTGATGATACTGGAATGCCCTGTCTCTGATGTCCCGCCTGTTGCATAGATTTCAGTGAATAATAAACCATCTTGACTCAATGCATTAAAATTTGGTGTGACGTCCGGTTCACCTCCCATAGGTTCAATCATTTGCCCAGACCACCCTTCTAATGTCACCAAAATGATATTTGGTCTGTTATTCTTAAATATGCTCACCGTATCAATCCCTTCACTGGCATACAATTCGTCTTTTAGAACTGCTGCTTCTTTTGGATCAAGATTTTTATAGAATTCCGATAAATCGACTTTAAAATGCACATAACAGGTGTGAATGAAATTCCAAACCGGGTTAACTGAAACATCATTGACAATTTGCTTTTCAGAATGATAAGCATCCGTTGCAGTAATCGGTATTTGCTGCCAGCCACCTCGTATCATCAAGACAAAAAAACCGGCAAAAACAACCAGATAAGTCAAGGCATATCCGATTTGTTTAAACCAGCCCGAAAAATTTGGTTTTAGTCGATTTTTACGTATTACATACTTCCAAATTGCCCAAGCCAATACCATTTGCAAAAAGAAGTAGAAAAAATACCAGATCGTGTAGGCACCAGATCCTGTTCTAAAAATCTCATCTGGTGTTTCAAAATGAATAAAGATTTTTGACGACAATTTGGTTTTCCATTCAATATAGGTGACGATCTCTGCGCTCATCATAATGGAGACTAAAACAATGATGATCCAAAGATAAACCATCAAGATCCCATTCAAAATGCGCATCGCCTTCTCGCTCCGCATAAAAAAACCAGGCAATGATAGTATCAGTGCGATGCCATTCAAATAGGCAAAGGCGGACAAATCCAATCGTAAACCGTGAAAAGGTATTAAGAATAATTCGCCAATATGCCCTTGGAAATCTCCGGCAAAATGGAGGATAAAGAGGATGCGCTGGACCAAAAAAAACAGGAGCCAAAACAGCAACAAACGTCCTAAAAAAAGCACATGTGATTTCACGTCGCAAAAATAAGAGAAATTGTGATTTTCATCACTTTTTGAGCCGTTCAGTCTTTGTATCTTTGTACAGAATAAACTGGTAGAATTATGTTCTCATTTTTGAAAGGTAAACGGATGTACAGCATTTTAAATTCAAAATGTCCTAGATGTCATGAAGGTTATTTTCATGTTTCAAAACACGCTTATCAATTGAAGGATTTTGGTGAAAACCACGAAAACTGCTCGGTTTGCGGACTTAAATATGAAAAAGAGCCCGGTTTCTTTTATGGAGCGATGTATGTGAGTTACGCGCTAACAGTTGCTTTCTCAGTAGCTATTGGTGTGGCGATTTTTGTCTTATTTCCAGCATCTTCTTACAAAGTTTATTTGACCTCCATTTTAATCGGACTGGTGGTTCTATTCCCATTATCGTATCGCCTGAGTCGTATTATCTGGATGAATTTTTTCTACCATTATCAAGGTGATGCCCTTCCAAAACCACAGAAGGAAGAATAATTCCTTAGCTTTGTGTGAATCAAGTGGGAAATTCGCGCAAAAAACAACTGCTAAAGCGGCTTACGCCGAATAGAATCTGGAATGGGGCTCTATTGCGTTCTTCTTATTATCTATCCCAATGGACCAATGGATCGATTCATTGGGGGAAACCAATGGCGATATCGATTGAACCGACTACTGCCTGCAATTTGAGATGTCCACAATGCCCCAGCGGAATGCGTCAATTTTCTAGACCAACAGGAAATTTGAATATCAAATTAAACGAGGAGATTCTGGATGCTGTCGGTAAACAATTGTATTATGTCAATTATTATTTTCAGGGAGAACCCTATATCCATCCACAATTTAACGCTTTAATTAAAGCAGCACATCAACGAAATATTTATACGGTGACTTCTACCAATGCGCACTTTATTGATCCGGCTATGGCAGAAAAAATTATCGACTCGGGATTGAGTGAGCTGATTATCTCTATTGATGGCTTAACCCAAGAAACGTACGAAAGTTATCGGCGCGAAGGGAAACTCGAAAAGGTCATTGACGGCACCCGTCATTTGGTTGCTGCAAAAAAGAAATTAGGTAAAACCAATCCGCATTTGGTTTTCCAGTTTTTAGTCAATCGACAAAATGAACATGAAATCGACGGCTTGCATCAATTGGCTGCGAAAATGGAAGTAGATGAAGTTCGGATTAAAACGGTGCAGATGTACGACCTAGAAAATGGCGCTGATTTCCTCCCAAAAAACGAAGCTTATTCGCGTTATAAAAAACGGAATGACGGCACTTACGAACTGAAAAACAGTTTCAAAAACAAATGCTGGCGCATGTGGAGCTCTTGCGTCTTTACTTGGGATGGCAAAGTTGTACCTTGTTGTTTTGACAAAGATGCAAAGCACGAAATGGGCACCCTTAATAAAGGAGAGTTTCAAAAAATATGGAAATCGTCCATCTATAAGAACTTCAGAAAAAAAGTCTTTACCGACCGCAAGGAAATCGAGATTTGCAAGAACTGTTCGGAGGGGTCTAAGATTTGGGTTTAAACACTAATTTTCACAAGAAGCCGCTTGATAATCTGGTAAAAATCGTCTAATATTGAAGTCTATTAGCCCCACACCTTTTCATTAACCCAAAAAATAAGAAGTATGAAAAAGTGGACATTAGTAGCCATTGGCCTATTTATGCTTACAACTAGAACTCATCGACGCTTCACTGAAAGATGGTGTACCAACCGAAATAGATCGAGCATATACTAAAGCCTTACTGGATTCAATGGCTGTATATGGTGGGTTTAAATTCTCTGGTCAGAGTTGGGATCCAGATCCGGAAATTGCCGCAGAATTACCCAAACAAATTGTTTGGTCTAAAGGTTGGGGAGGAGAATACAAATGGAATGACCCTGATGAATCCCATTCAGAAAAAGGTCATGAGGGTCAATTCAACGCCTTGGACTACATGTACCTGCACAACTTATATTACTTAGTTTTTGGAGATGAAATTGAACATGAATTTGAAGAGACTTATGATTGTTTATGTGGTGATATTGAAATGAGCGACATATACGCTTTAGAAGCAGATTCAGATGATGATGTTTTAACAAATTATAATGCTTTAACTGACCTTGTTGAAGCAGGTGTGCCACTTCACTCTAAACTTGTTAAACAACTCAGTCATCTTGATTTCTGCACCAAGAATGTATTCACGTCAACATCTACCACGTCAACAGTTAGCATTAAACAGCTTTTTGATGATTACCATGACATTGGTATATCGCTTAACAAATATCAAACAAATGTATTCACCGTTTCTGATGGTGGAAAACTCAATATTGAAGCTCGATTGGTTGTTTGCAATGATAAAGAACTCACCGTCGAAGACGGTGGTCAAATCAACCTCGACAAAGGGGATATACTCATAAAACCGGGAGCCAAATTGATTATTAAAGGAGACGTTACGATTGATCGGGGCACCAAAGTCATTTTCGAGGATGGCGGTGAGATCATCATTAAAACGGGCGGAACTTTGTCCCAGGTAATCATTGAATAATCAAAATTATTACAGATGATAAAGATTTCCCTTGTCGCACAAACGGCAGGGGAAATTTTGTTTATACGCATGAATGCGATAGATACAGCCTGTATCAAAATGAGCTTTCACTCACCCAAAAACCACATTGACGCATTCTAGTGAGATTCAATTCTGAATTATCTTAACTTTAGTTTTAATGAATGATTAATAAGGCCGTACTCTCAAACGACCTTTTTGATATTAAACTTAGCATTATGAAACAATTGATTTTTTCCCTAATCTTTATCTGCTCGACGCAAGTATTTAGCCAAAACATCCACGAGCATCGCATTGAAAGTAAAATAAAAGACGTTACTGTTTTTCTAACGGGTGGTGAAATTCACCGACATGCTTCTGTTCTGGTAAAAGCGGGAAGAAATAAATTGGTTTTTACGAAGATTAGCACGGTTGCGGATGATAAAAGTATACAGTTCTCCAGTGATCAACCGATCAATTTGGTGTCGGTGAGTTCTGAAATAGACTACCTCAATATTGTTGAACAAAATCCGAGAATTCAGACGATAAAGGATTCTATCCAAATCCTACAAGATGAAATCAGTCGTTTAATGAATAAGCAGGCAGCTTTTCAAGCTGAGAAGCAATTATTAGATCAAAATCGATCTATCAAAGGAGAGCAGGCGAATTTGTCAGTAGAAGAGTTAAGTGCCATGGCTTCTTTTTATCGAAAAAGGATTTTAGAAATTCATAATTCATTGACAGACTTTGACCAAGAGATTAGAACCCACAATTTGAAGAAGATGCGGTATCAAAATCAATTGACAGAGCTCAATTATAAAGAGACGGTCAAAAGCAATCAGATCATCATCCTCATTGATTCGGAGATTAATCAAACCATGGAATTTGACCTGCGTTACGTGGTTTCCAATTGTGGATGGCAAGCCAATTACGATTTGATGACGAGTAATATCACAGAAAAAATCAATCTCAAATACAAAGCCAAAGTTTATAATAATACCGGTAATGATTGGTCAGGGGTACAATTATTTCTTTCAACTTCTGATCCCAATATCACCGCTTCTGCTCCGGAGTTAAAACCTTGGTATTTAAATCGTGCTTCATTAAATAGTCAAGTAACGGATGATTACGAAGGTGGATATGTTGTTCCACAAAACCGCGCTTTTACAAAGTATTATCAAAATAGCGCTCCGCAGATGAATCAAAACTTGGACGGTTTGTCATTTGATCAAGGGTTTGCAGACAATGCCAATACAAGCAACGCAGAAGCCAATATTCGTTTCCAAAATATTGAAGTTTCGCAATTATCCACCACCTTTGAAATTGAGAAAAGTTATTCTATCCCGAGTGACGCTAAACCTTATTTGGTTGAAATTACGGCTTATGAATTGGATGCCACCTATTCGCATAAAGCGGTTCCAAAATTAGATAAGGATGCTTTCTTATTGGCCAATATTGTTGGTTGGGAGCAATTGGACTTAGTTCCTGGTCCAACGCGTGTTTATTATGCAGATGCTTTTGTAGGACAATCCTATATCAACACCAGCAATGTTCAAGACACTTTACGTTTGTCTTTTGGTCGCGATGCGAAGATTCCGGTCACCCGAAAATTAATCCAAGAGTATAGTGACAAAAAGGTGGTAGGTAGCAATCGAAAGGATACCTATACCTATAAGATCATTGCCAAGAACAACCGCGACATACCCGTACGTTTGAACCTCTACGATCAAGTTCCCATTTCACAAGACAGTGATATTTCTGTAACGATTAATGAAATTGCGGAAGCAGAATACAATGAAACAACGGGGAAATTGACATGGTTATTTAACCTCAACCCTGGAGAGAGTAAAACATTTAGTTTATCGTTTACGATTAAGTACCCGAAAGACAAGCAAATTCGCGTGAAGAAATACCGTACGATATCAGCACCATCCTTTTAGGATGCGTGCTGTATTATACACCAATTTGTGCTTCTACTTTATTGCGGAAAGCACGGACATTCCCTTCTAATTCTGCAAAGAAACGGTTACGGTCTTTTACATTCACCTGCGAAATTAAATTTGAATTATTGATGAGTTTCTCCAATACAAATTCTGATTCTTGGATATAATACGGATCTGTCGAGTTGAGGTAATTCATGATATTATGCGTCAAGTAGACGAATGATCCAGAATCGGACTTAACCAAATAGGTATTGTCGGAAATATAGGTCTCATTAAAATACATTTCAATTGGGTTTCCTGCCGATGGCGCTTCATTACCACGCGGGAATTTTCGTCCAATCTCTGCTTGTACTTTCATGTGGCGCACCAGATCCATCAAATTATCAATCAATTCTAGTGCATAGGAAGGATCCTCAAAAAGGTGCGCATCCAAATAATATTGAATTTGACGCATGGTACCTCTTAAGGTTTCTGGTGAATAGATTTCAGTGGTTGGGATGGAGTTGTAGATATTATGAGCCTCGATACCGATCATCAAGACCTTTTTATCGATTTTCTCGCGCTTAAACATTTCATGCTCGTAAGCTGGAATCTTGAGATACGTTTTTGCCCAAAAGAAGAATTTGAATCGCGTAAGGTGAGGTAAATTAAACAACTGAAAAATGGGCGTATCATTGATACTCATCGTCATTTTAGTGTTCTCCAATTTTTTGATTTGCTGGAGCCCATCCCTCAATCCTGTTAACCAAGATTCAAAATTCAGCCCGATCCGATCAAGGGGTAAATAATTAAAAGTGACCACTCCTTTTTTATAAGCGTCTATCTCATCAAATGAAATATTGTAAGCATTACAAAGAGTTTTGGTTTCATATATCGTTAACGGAACATCACCTCGTAAACGTCGGTATACGGCATCTTGACTTAAAAAAAGTGTATTCATTAAAACGGCCGCAATCTTCTCATCTTTTGGCAGTTGTTTTTTAATTTCATCAAAAATTCGTTGTTGCACATCTTGTACGATCTCCATGTCATAAATTTAATAATATTTCTGATCAGACAAATAATTCTTGACATAGTCGGCTACACCTTCCTCTAAAGAAGCAAAAGGTTTATCATAACCTGCAGCCAGTAATTTTGTCATATCTGCCTCTGTGAAATACTGATACTTATCGCGAATATCTTCTGGAGTTGGAACATAACTAATATGCGCTACCTGCCCCATAGCTCTAAATGTTGCTTTAGTTAAATCTAAGAACGTTCGTGCTTGTCCTGTACCGAGATTATACAATCCATTTTCGGGTTTATTCATCATTAAAAATAAACAAACCGAAACGACATCTTTGACATAGACAAAATCGCGTAATTGCTCACCGTCTTTATAATCTTCATTATGAGAGGCAAATAATTTCATCCCCCCCGTTTTGTTAATCTGATTAAAGGCATGAAAAATAACAGAAGCCATTCTTCCTTTATGGTATTCATTAGGTCCGTAAACATTAAAAAACTTTAATCCCGCCCAAAACGGTGGTGCTTTTTCTTGTTTTAATGCCCATTTATCAAAGTCGTTTTTTGAATCGCCGTAGGGGTTGAGTGGCTTTAATTTAGAAACCACTTCGTGACTATCTGAATAACCGTGTTCACCCAAACCATAGGTTGCTCCTGAGCTAGCATAAACCAATGGAATATTATTTTCCACACAAAAGTTCCACATGTCCTTGGAATAGTTCAGGTTTAATTCGTCAAAAATAGAACGGTCAAATTCAGTTGTATCGGTTCTTGCTCCCAAATGGAAAATAAATTCAATCTCATTGGCAAAACTTTTTGCCCATGAAAAAAACTGATCGCGTTGAACTTTAGCTACAATTGTTTTGCCCTTTAAGTTTTTATCTTTCTCGGTCTTGGAGAAATCATCAACTACTACAATTTGCTCAAATCCACGTTGATTCAATTCACTCACTAGACATGATGAAATAAAACCTGCTGCTCCTGTAACTACGATCATTTTTATATTTTTTGACATTTTGTCATGAAACTAACCATTGGAAGGGTTTTTGCTTCACGTTATTTAACAAAATTAGAACTAAATTTTTATTAATTTTGATTGACTAAAATAATTCAAATGAATCAAGAAAATTACAGTGATTACGAAATCATAGATGGATACTCTGGAGCAGAGCAAAAAGTAGACGTTTCAGCCTTTATGTCAAAAGTATTCGGCTACATGTTTATTGCCCTTTTAATTTCCGGGGTAGTGGCTTATGTTTTTGGAACGTCAGACGAACTTTTTTCGCTTTTGATAACATATAGCCCAACAGGCGGTGTTTCTCGAACACTCTTAGGATGGATTGTTATGCTATCACCACTTGCCTTGGTGATTCTGATGTCGGCTCGGCTAAATAAGATGAGTTCGAATGGACTCCTATTGACGTTTATTGCTTTCTCGATCTTCTTTGGGGCAAGTACCAGTTATATTTTCCGTTTTTATTCGGATGCGCACTTATTCCAGACTTTCTTTATCTCCGCTGCTACCTTTGGTATCATGGCTTTGGTAGGATACCGAACATCAACCGACTTGTCTAAGATGGGTTCTATACTCTATATGGCCTTGATTGGTTTGGTGATTGCAATGGTCGTTAACTGGTTCATGCAAAGTGCCGCGATGGCTTATGTGATTAGCGGAATTGGTGTCTTAATTTTTACAGGACTCGCTGCCTATGATACCCAAAAGCTAAAGCATATGGCATTGACTATGGGTACACAGTCTGAAATGGCGCAAAAAATGATCATCATGGGAGCATTAACTTTATACCTTGATTTCGTCAACCTATTCTTGTTTATGCTGCAGTTTATGGGCGGAAGAGATTAAGAATAAAAACAAGTTATTATGAACGGAGGAATGATGACATATTATTGGGGACCTATGCTGATTGGTGGGGTCTTCATGCTGATCAGTTGGCTGGTGGGCAGTACGCTAAAGAGCAAATTTGCCAAGTATTCTAAGTTAAGAATGGCGAACGGAATGACTGGTCGTGAAGTCGCAGAGCGCATGTTAAAAGACAATGGGATTTACGATGTAAAAGTAATCTCAACGCAAGGTCAATTAACAGACCATTACAATCCGCTGAACAAAACGGTGAATTTAAGTGAGTCGGTATACAACCATGCGAATGCCGCGGCAGTTGCTGTCGCAGCGCACGAAGTTGGACATGCCGTTCAGCATGCAACACTCTATAAACCATTGGATTTACGTTCGAAATTGGTACCCATTCAAAATGCAAGTGGAATGATCCTCAATGTGGTTGTATTCGGCATGGCTGTTTTAGGAGGCGTATTGGGAGGTATTGCTCCCTTCATGATTTACATAATTATTGCAGCACAAGCGGCCATTACATTATTTGCTGTCATTACATTACCAGTTGAATTTGATGCCAGTAAGCGAGCATTACAATGGATTAATGCCAATGGCATTGTCACTGTTGATGAATATGATGGTGCCAAAGATGCGCTTAAATGGGCGGCTATGACTTATGTGGTTGCTGCGCTAGCGGCAATTGCTACATTAATCTACTGGATTTTTGTCTTACTCAATCGACGGTAAAACCTGAACAAAAATTGTGATACCTTGTTCAAATTGAGCAGGGTATTTTTTTAATTTTGCAGAAAATTTTTCAATATGACGAATGAAGCCATGAAAGCCGATATTTTGAACGGAATCCCCGATCAAATTCCACCCGCAAAAACGTATGATCCCAATATCAATCATGCGCCAAAACGGAAGGAAATTCTGAGTGTTGAAGAGAAAAAATTAGCGCTTCAAAATGCTTTACGTTATTTCCCAAAAGAGCAACATGCAGTTTTAGCACGTGAATTTGCAACAGAGCTAAAAGAATATGGACGGATTTATATGTATCGTTATCGTCCAGACTATAAAATGTATGCGCGTCCGATTTCAGAATATCCTGGAAAATGTGATCAGGCAAAATCGGTTATGGCGATGATTCAAAACAATTTGGATTATGCCGTTGCGCAACATCCCCATGAATTGATTACCTATGGTGGTAATGGTGCTGTTTTTCAAAACTGGGCACAATATCGCCTGGCCATGAAATACTTAGCGGAGATGACGGATGAACAAACATTGGTTATGTACTCTGGTCACCCGATGGGATTATTTCCTTCGCATAAAGATGCACCGCGCGTTGTCGTTACCAACGGAATGGTGATTCCGAATTATTCTCAACCCGATGACTGGGAAAAGATGAATGCCATGGGCGTTAGTCAATTCGGACAAATGACGGCAGGTTCATACATGTACATCGGCCCGCAAGGGATCGTGCATGGAACGACCATTACGGTTTTAAATGCCTGTCGAAAAATAGATCCAAAAGGAGGAACAGCAGGGAAGTTATTTGTGACTGCCGGTTTAGGTGGTATGAGTGGCGCACAACCAAAAGCTGGTAATATCGCTGGAGTTGTTTCGGTGACGGCAGAAGTTAATCCGAAGGCAACCCATACGCGTCATTCGCAAGGTTGGGTTGATGAAGTAATCACCGATTTAGATGAATTAGCGACACGTGTCAAAGCGGCCAAAGCAGCCAAGGAAACGGTTTCTATTGCCTACCAAGGTAATGTCGTAGATGTATGGGAAAAATTTGATGAAGAGGATGTCTTTATCGAATTGGGATCAGATCAAACTTCTTTACATAATCCTTGGGCAGGCGGATATTACCCGGCTGGTTCAGGATTTGAAGAAGCCAACGAAATGATGGCAAATGATCCGGCAACTTTCAAAAAACATGTTCAAGCGTCACTACGCAGACATGCCGCTGCTGTGAATAAACATACCGCAAAAGGTACTTATTTCTTCGATTATGGAAACGCCTTTTTATTAGAGGCTAGCCGCGCCGGTGCTGAGGTGATGGCTGAAAATGGTATCGCCTTTAAATACCCGTCTTACGTTCAAGATATCATGGGACCGATGTGTTTCGATTATGGTTTTGGACCCTTTAGATGGGTTTGCATGTCAGAGGATCCAGCCGATTTGGCCAAGACGGATCAAATCGCTTGTGAGGTACTCGAAGAAATTCGCCAAAACTCACCTACGGAGATTCAGCAGCAAATGGCAGACAATATCCAATGGATTAAAGGAGCTCAAGAAAATAAATTAGTGGTAGGTTCTCAAGCCCGTATTTTGTATGCGGATTCAGAAGGTCGTATCAAAATTGCTGAAGCCTTCAATAATGCGATTAAAGCAGGCAAAATCGGACCGGTTGTGTTAGGACGTGATCACCACGATGTTTCAGGAACGGATTCACCTTTCCGCGAGACTTCTAATATTTATGACGGTTCTAAATTCACAGCTGATATGGCCATCCACAATGTGATTGGTGATGGTTTCCGTGGAGCAACTTGGATCTCAATTCACAATGGTGGTGGAGTTGGTTGGGGAGAAGTCATCAATGGAGGATTCGGTATGTTAATTGATGGATCTGCTGATGCAGATCGACGCCTAAAAATGATGTTACATTGGGATGTCAATAATGGAATCGCGAGAAGAAGTTGGGCACGAAATGAGGGTGCTATTTTTGCCATTAGACGTGAAATGGAGCGAACACCTCAACTGAAAGTAACTCTACCCAATTTAGTTGACGAAGAGCTGATTAAGGATTTGTTTTAATCGGTTGGTTTTTAGCCAAGCGAAAGATATTCTCCAATTCAATAAACAGCGGTTTATCTGCTTTTAGCTGCGATGCATTGAGCATCGCTTGCGCAACGATATGGTCTTTTATTGGGCGGTATTTTCGAATACCCGGAATCCACGAAAAAGCATACATGATGGGTGTGAAGATTTTTTCTGACCACCGAAATTCTTGGCGATCACCGGCAAGCATAGATGGACGGATGATTTTTACCTGATCAAATCCTAAGTCTTGAATATCCTCATCCAATTGACCTTTCATCCGAGGATAAAACATCTTTGATTTGGCATCTGCACCCGCGCTGGACAATAATACCATTTGAGCCACACCATTTATAGCTGAGAACTTCGCTGCGTTATATTGTATATCATAATCAATCTCCCATTGTCGTTCTTTGCTACCTGCTGTTTTAAGGGTTGTACCTAAAGTTGAAAACAAAACATCTCCCTGAAAAATAGACTGATGCTGCTCTAAGTGATCAAAATCAACCAATTCTTCTTTTAGTTTAGGATGTTGTTCACCTGTTGAACGACGACTAACTACCAAGACGGATTCGACCTTCTTATCTTTCAGTAAAACTTTTAATAATGCTTTGCCGATTAAACCTGTTGCTCCTATGAGTATTGCTTTCATCTTTTCATTTTACTAAACAAATCCCACACCACAACACCAGTGCACACTGAAATATTCAAGGAGTGTTTCGTACCAATCTGCGGAATTTCAATAACACCTGTACAAGCGTAAATAGCGTCTTGATGCACGCCTTTGACCTCGTTGCCCATGACAATGGCTGTTTTCGTATTTGATTGAGGTTGAAAATCATCTAACATAATCGCATTCTCGGCTTGTTCAATGGCGTAAGTCTTAACTCCTTCCTCGTTTAAGCGAAGGATCAAATCTACTGTATCCGGCACATGCTCCCACTCCACCGAATCGGTTGCACCGAGCGCTGTCTTATGTATATCGCGGTGTGGCGGTTGTGCTGTGATTCCACAGAGATATATTTTTTCAATGCGAAAGGCATCTGCCGTGCGAAAAACAGATCCAATATTATTTAAACTTCGGATATTATCGAGTATGATAATTAAAGGCGTTTTAGGTGCTTCTTTGAATTCTTCAACAGAGATTCTGTTCAGCTCTTCTAACTTTAATTTTTTGCGATCTTCACTCATAAGAACAAAGATAGATTTGTTTTCTTATTTGCCTTTGTCTTTGCCAATCGAAACTTTATAATCTTCTTCATCACCCACAATGTGTAGGTTTAAGAAAGGCATACTCTTGTCTTTGGCTTCGTAATCAATTTCATCCACTTGATGGGGGTCTACTTCTTCTTTATTTTTACCGAAGAGTTTTTTAAATCCTGTTCCAGCAATTAACTTCAACGGAACGCGGATATAATAGTTCATATCTTGACTTCCAGAAATAACCATTAAGCCAAGGGTAGAATTGATAGTCATGCTCGGTATAACCATTTCGCCATCTTTGATGTCCATGTGATTTTTCAGGGTGTCAAATCGAACATCATAAACATTCTTGTCGACAAAATATTCTTTAAGGTCAACAATCGGTGCATAATTCACTAGGCGACCATTAAGTACCTCAACATCCATGTGGATTTCAGAATCATCAATGATCGGAATAAGGTCGGGGTGCATATGTATTTTACCTGTGATTTTTGCGGTCAAGGTACCATGTAAGTTCTCAGAAACCAGATGGTCTTGTCCAAAATTCTCGAATTTAAAAAGGAGTTTATCTAGGTCCATACCCTTAACGACCATGTTCGGACTGAAGTAGATTTCATCTTTATTAGAACCGTTGAAATACCCGGATAACATCATATATTGACCTTTCAAGAGGAGTAAAAGTTTGAGTAAGGTAAAAACGTTCATTGTTACCCAATTACCATAGACCATTTGTGTCGAACAATTAAATGGTCAGTTGACCTTCGAATCAGCTCCAAATGAAGGCACTTCCATTCAGTTCTCATTTGAAGTATAAAATACACGTCAGAGAGCGATTTATACCTGAGTTTACAAAACCTGTTAACAAGTATTGAAAAGTACGTTCGCTCAAATTTTCGAATGGTCTCACAATCTCCTAAATTCGTTTTTCCAAAATTCATCCAAGTGGCGAAAAAAACAGCAAAGAAAAAGTCGGGCGAAACCCCGCTGATGAAACAGTACAATCAGATCAAGGCAAAGTATCCGGATGCTATGCTTTTGTTTCGTGTGGGTGATTTTTATGAGACCTTTGGAGAAGATGCGATTAAGGCATCCAACATCCTAAACATAATCCTGACTAAAAGAGGTAAAGATAGTCCATCAGAAATAGAATTGGCGGGGTTCCCACATCACTCACTGGATACCTATTTACCCAAACTGGTCAGAGCAGGTATGCGGGTAGCTATTTGTGACCAACTCGAGGATCCCAAACTGACAAAAAAAATAGTGAAACGCGGTGTTACAGAATTGGTGACACCGGGTGTTTCTTATAACGACAAAGTTTTAAGCGGAAGCGAAAATAATTTCTTGGCTGCCATTCATTTTGAAGGGAAAAAAGCAGGGGTTTCTTTTTTAGATGTTTCAACCGGCGAGTTTTTGGTGGCTGAAGGTCATTTTGAATATATCGACAAGTTGATTCAAAGTTTTAACCCGAAAGAAATTCTATTTCAAAAAGGTAAACAAAAGCTTTATTTGGAGCATTTTAGCGATAAATTTTATACTTACAAATTAGAAGATTGGGTATTTACTGAAGCTTTTGCCAATGAAAATCTAGAAAAACAATTTGAAGTTAAGTCATTAAAGGGTTTTGGTATTGATAAAATGGACCTAGCCATAATTGCTGCGAGTGCCGTTTTGCATTATTTATCACAAACCCAACATGATAAACTGGGGCATATTTCGAATATCTCCCGATTGGAGGAAGATAAGTATGTTTGGTTGGATCGTTTTACGATTCGCAACCTAGAATTGATCTCCTCACAGCATGAAAACGCAGTGACGTTGATCGACATTATCGATCAAACAATCACACCTCCCGGTAGTCGTATGATGCGCCGCTGGACCGTTTTACCATTAAAGGATCTAAAACCGATTCAAGAACGACATCAAATTGTCCATTATTTCAATAATCATCCAGACTTTAAGGTGGTTGTTGAAGAGCAACTGAGAGAAGTTGGCGATTTAGAACGGATCATTTCAAAGGTGGCTACCACACGTATCAATCCGAAAGAAATCATTCAACTCAAGCGAGCCTTAACGGCCATTGAACCTATTAAAGTAGCATGCGCCTCTACTGAATCAAATGCCTTAATTAAAATTGGTGATCAATTAAATCCATGTCAGGGGTTACGCGACCGTATTTCAAGAGAAATTAAGGAGGATCCTGCTATTTCTATTGGAAAAGGTGAAGTGATAGCGGATGGCGTTAATGATGAGTTGGATGAGCTTCGTTCGATCTTAAATTCTGGAAAGGATTATTTAGAAAGCATGAAAGAGCGTGAAGCGGAACGCACAGGCATCTCAAGTATTAAAATTGCTTTTAATAATGTTTTCGGGTATTATATTGAAGTTCGGAATTCGCACAAAGATAAAGTTCCAGAAGAATGGATTCGAAAACAAACTTTGGTCAATGCCGAACGCTATATCACGGAAGAGTTAAAAGAATATGAATCCAAAATATTAGGTGCGGAGGAAAAAATCCACCAATTGGAAAGTCGATTATTAAATGACCTCGTGCTATCCATGGCTGATTATATCAGTCCGATTCAGCACAATGCATTTCAATTAGCAAAGCTAGATTGCCTGCATTCCTTTGCTCAGGTAGCGCAGTCAAATAACTACGTTTGTCCTGAGATGGATGATTCCTTTACGATTGACATCAAAGATGGCCGTCATCCGGTTATTGAAAAACAATTACCTCTTGGGGAGGCATATGTTGCGAATGATGTCTTTTTGGATAATGAGACGCAACAAATCATCATGATTACCGGTCCGAATATGTCTGGTAAATCAGCTTTACTTCGCCAAACAGCGCTAATTTCATTAATGGCACAAATGGGGAGTTTCGTTCCGGCAAAATCAGCTCGATTAGGTTTGTTAGACAAGGTTTTTACCCGCGTTGGTGCCTCTGATAATATTTCTTCAGGTGAGTCTACCTTTATGGTAGAGATGAATGAAACGGCGAGTATTCTCAATAATTTATCCAATCGTAGTTTGATTATTTTAGATGAAATTGGTCGTGGAACTAGTACGTATGACGGTATTTCGATTGCTTGGTCTATTACGGAATATCTGCATCAAAATGGACAGACGCAACCGAAGACCTTGTTTGCTACGCATTATCATGAATTAAATGAAATGTGTACTTCTTTTGACCGCATTAAGAACTATAATGTGTCGGTAAAAGAAATGGGGAATAAGGTGATTTTTATGCGCAAATTGGTGCCAGGTGGAAGCGCGCATAGTTTTGGAATTCATGTGGCAAAGATGGCTGGTATGCCGAAGCCTGTTCTGAAACGGGCGGATCAAATTCTGGCACAATTGGAAAAGAATCATTCTTCTGATTTAAAATCAGATGTTAAAGAAATCGCAGCTAAGGAAGGGGATATGCAATTGAGTTTCTTTCAATTGGATGATCCGGTCTTGATGCAGATCAAAGATGAGATTGAAAATATTGATATCAATACGTTAACGCCTGTTGAGGCATTGATGAAATTAAATGAAATCAAAAAATATGTGGGTGGTTAATATCACCTGGTAAAACAAAAAAAGGGATGATCGTTTGACCATCCCTTTTTTTTATAAATCGAATTTGGTTTATTGTTTTACCAATTTCACTGTTTTTGTTTCATTATTCCAATTGATGGTGATGAAATAGACACCGTCTTCCATGTCTTCCAAATCGACCAAGGCAGCATTTATTGCTGTATTCGAGATTAAAACATCTCCTTTGACTGATTTTACAGTGTAGGTAAAATTACCCTTACCTGTAATTGATACTTGGCCTGAAGTTGGGTTAGGAAAAACCTTTACACCCAGGTTGCCATCTTCACCGATACTCAATTGAGTGTTGACATCGATTTCTACCGTTGCTTCGCAACCATTCTCATCCATGACCACAACCGTATAAGTTCCTCCAGCAACGTCCGTTAAATCTTCTGTATCATCAAAATCTCCCGTGCCGTCATTGTCCCAATCGAAAATGTAAGGGGGCGTACCACCGGTTACGTCAATATCAATTGTTCCATCTCCACCCATCATTTCATCAGTCGTCGTAAACGTAACATCGACACCTTCATATACTGTAACCTCTACTGAAGCTGTGTTGACACAACCGTTGTCATCTGTTCCTGTTACGGTATAAGTTTCTGTTCCTACGGATGGTGTAAAAGCAACACCATCATCAACACCCATATCCCAAGTATAGATCGTAGCGCCACTACCTGTTAACGTCAACTCTTCACCGTCACATAATACTTCTGGGGATGCATTTGCCACCACTTCTGGTAAAGCATTCACTGTAATATCTATCGTTGCTTCATTTTCGCATGTTGTTGTTGCATCTATTCCGGTTACCGTATAGGTCAAATCACCTGATTCTGTTGGCATATAAGCGACACCATCTTCAATATCTACTGGATCCCAGTTATACGAATCTGCACCACCGGCCGTGAATGTAATTTCATCACCAAAGCATATTTCCGTTTCATCTGCACTTACTGTTACGTCTGGCAATTCATTTACGATGATTTCTACAATTGATCCACAATCGCCGTCATCATCACTTGTTGCTGTATAGGTAAAATCACCAGCTGTCTCTGGGGTAAATGGTTCTCCATTAATTACACCACCGTCCCATGTTATCGCTCCGGCACCTTCTGCGTCGAGTGTAAATGATTCTCCCAAACAGATTTCTGAATCAGATATTGTTACTGTTAAAGGGTCACATAATTCCGTAATAGTAATTTGTCCATCTCCTGAGCGTATTCCGTCAGTTGTACTTGCCGCGATTAATGCACCTGTATAAGATGTACCACCGGCTCCACCGCCGCCTCCACCTTTGTCATTTCCTGAGCAGCCTGTTGTTCCAGCAGAGCCGCCGCCGCCGCCGCCGCCGACAATAAATCCTCCGCCACCACCGCCACCACCTGGTGTCGTTGCGCAACAGCATCCTTGACCATCTCCTCCTGTACCATCATCTAATCCTGGTGAACCTAGATAGCCTCCACATCCAATTCCTTCTGCTCCACCAGTACCTGATATTCCTCCGAATCCTCCGCCACCGTTTGGACTATCAGCACCGTCTCCTCCTGCAGCGCCACCGCCAGCTCCTCCATTTCCACCTTCCCAATCAGCAACGCAGCCTGTGCTTCCGCCACCACCACCGCCACCTGCGACAATAATGCGATCAGCAAGCGTAACACCTCCAAAGCGAACATCTGATGCTCCCCCACCGTTTCCAGCTCCAATATCTCCTCCTGTTACTCCTCCATTGAATCCATCCTGACCACCTACATAGATCGTATATGTTTCTCCAGGTGTTACCGATAAATCTCCGACCGCATAACCGCCAAGTCCGCCATCTCCGCCAGCGGCTCCAAGTCCTGCCACTCCCTCAGCACCATAACATTCAATTCGAATTTCAAAAACACCTACAGGTACAATATAGGTATCTGTTGTACCGGTGTAATCATAAGTTGTTACTTGCGCATGTATACCGCTTCCGAAAAAGGATATAATCATGGCAAGATTTAAATAGAATAATTGTTTCATATCTTTAGTTTAGTTATTCCCTAAAGATATGAAATTAAGCAGTAAAACAGCAAAAAAGCTCGGTAAACGTCTTGTTTACCGAGCTTTACTGTTGCATTTTTTTTATGTTATAAGCTATTCTTCTTTATCAACCGAATTGGCTATTTCTTTAATAACTTCCATTAGTGGTTTGAGCATTTCATGCGATTCATATCCGTCAAACGAAGCGGAACGATAGGTACTATCAGCCGTGGTTAACATCACCTTGCCAAACGGTGCTGCGTCAGTCGCTCTTCTGTTGGTTGGTGATTTCAAGTCACGAATTTCTTCGAGTTTAATGCCATTTGCACTGGTCTTCAGTGCCTCCCATTCTTGAGCGGTTGTTTTACGTGCTTGACGATTCGATTCTATCCGTCCCGAATAAGAACTGATTACTGAATCTTTTGTAATCGTCAAGGTACGCGACCCTAACATGGTAGTCGATTTATATTCGTATCGAATTATTTCTTTGGTATTACATGCTGTTAAAATCATTAGCGCACTAAAAGCCATTATCAATCTTGTCATGGTTATGGTATTACAATTATTATTCCGCAATCAACAAGAACTTATTTTTCTTGCCTTTAGCTAAAATTACGAATTTATCGTTGATCAAGTCTTCTTTTGTTAGTATGTAGTCTTCTTTTACTTTAGTTTTGTTAACGGAAATTGCATTTTGTTTTAATGCTCTTCGCGCTTCCCCATTCGAATTCATAAAGCCTGTTTTGGCGCCCATTGCGTCAATAATACCCAGTCCTTCTTGGATTTCGTTTGCAGAAACAACTGCTTGTGGCATTCCGTCTAAAGCATCGAAAATCTCTTGATCGGTCAATTTGCGTAAGTCATCAATCGTGGATTGTTTTCCAAACAAAATTGCGGTTGTTGTTTTAGCTTTCCCTAATCCTTCTTCACCATGCACCATTTTGGTGACCTCTTCTGCCAAACGGTTTTGTAAAATTCTTCTACCAGGATCCTCCGCATGTTCGGCTTCAATTGCCTCTATCTCTTCTTTAGAAAGAAAAGTAAACGTTCGAATATACTTAGGTGCATCCTCATCTGTTGCATTAATCCAGAATTGATAAAAGCCGTATTCAGAGGTGCGATCTGTATCTAGCCATACAGCCCCACTTTCGGTTTTCCCAAATTTCGTTCCGTCTGCCTTAGTCATTAACGGGCAAGTAAAAGCAAAGCCTTCTCCACCAGCAATTCTTCTGATCAATTCTGTTCCGGTGGTAATATTACCCCATTGATCACTTCCTCCCATTTGGATTTTACATCCTTTATCGCGATACAGATGAAGGAAATCATATCCTTGTAAGAGTTGGTAGGAGAATTCCGTAAATGAGATCCCTGTTTGGATCCTTTTCTTAACCGAATCTTTCGCACTCATATAATTTATAGTGACATGCTTTCCAACATCGCGAATAAACTCAATGAATGAGAAGTTTTTCATCCAATCATAGTTATTCACTAACTCGGCCCCGGTTTTCTCATCATCAAAATCTAGGAATCTGCGCAAAACACCTTCAACACCTTTAATGTTTTTAGCGAGTGTTTCCTCGTCTAATAAGTTTCGCTCATCGGATTTTCCTGAAGGATCACCCACCATTCCGGTTGCTCCACCCACCAATGCAATCGGCTTATGACCCGCTCTTTGCATATGCTTTAGCATCATGATCGGAATTAAGGAACCAACATGAAGCGAATCCGCCGTTGGGTCAAATCCACAATATCCTGTTACGATTTCTTTTTCCAATAATTCTTCAGTACCAGGCATGATGTCTTGCAACATCCCTCTCCATCTCAATTCTTCTACAAAGTTTTTAGGCATTCCAATGTTTTTTTGATGGGGATAAAGATAGTTTTTTTTGATGGAGCTCTGTATAATGGCACAAAAAAACGGTAGCCCTTATCGGAAGAGCAAACCAATTATGTATTAAAAGTTATTATAGCAATTCATTCGCCAAATTGGCCAATTCAGAACGTTCTCCTTTTTCAAGCTTAATATGGGCAAATAATTCATGTCCTTTCAAACGATCAATCAGGTAGGTTAAGCCATTACTCTCCTCATCCATATATGGCGTGTCTATCTGTTTGATATCACCTGTAAAAACCACTTTTGTTCCTTCACCAGCTCTGGTAATAATCGTCTTGACCTCATGTGGACTTAAATTTTGTGCTTCATCGATAATGAACATGACATTCGATAAACTCCTACCTCTAATAAAAGCTAAGGCCGTGATAGATAGCTCCCCGGCTTCTTCCATGTCATCCAATATTTTATGTTTTCGTTCGCCTGGTTTAAACTGACTCTTGATAAATTTTAGATTATCCCAAAGGGGTTGCATATACGGGGAGATTTTATCCTCTGCACTGCCTGGCAAGAAACCTATATCTCTATTGCTTAAAGGAATGATTGGTCTGGCCAAAATAATTTGGTTATATAAATTCCTTTGCTCTAAAGCCGATGCTAACGCCAAGAGTGTTTTACCCGTTCCGGCTACACCTTGCAAGCAGACAAGTTTGACATCAGGATTGGTTAGTGCATCTACCGCAAAAGTTTGTTCTGCATTTCTTGGCTTTACGTTGTAAACGTATTTTTTCTCAACTCGTTCTATCAGATCTAATGTTTTATTGTAGCGTGTCATAACCGACTCGCTTTCGCCATTTTTGAGAATGTAATATCCGTTGGCCGTTTTGGAGTCTGATAAGACTTTATCAGCAGGAATACTTCCTTTTTTATACAATTCAGTGATGATCTTCGAGTCAATATTTTCTATAACTGGAAAGCCTTCTGAGAATTTCTCGACATCCTTGACTTTGCCTGTTTCATAATCTTCAGACAATAGACCGATACCTTTTGCTTTAAGCCTCAGGTTTATGTCTTTGGTAACAAGAACAACCTCTCTATCTTTATTGGTGTCAGCTAGGGTGATTGCCGAGTTAATAATCTTATGATCATTTTTCCCGTGACCGTATATGGCTTCAGCATCTCTTCCATTAACCAAATTGGCCATAACCACCCTCAACTTGCCTTTTCCTTTTCCTAAACTAACCCAATCATTCAGCCCTTTTTCTGAGAGTTTATCCAGTGTTCTGATGATTTCTCTTGCCTGATAGTTCTTCGTATCGTTTCCTACCTTAAAATTATCTAATTCTTCTAAAACAGTAATTGGTATCGCAACATCATTTGTTTTAAAACTAAATATTGCTCCGTGATCAAATAATAGTACTGAGGTATCTAAAACGAAGATTTTTTTGTTGGATTTCTTAGCCATAGGTGTCTTTTTCTTTCTTGAATATAACGGTAATTGACTCGAATGAAACAGCACTTCGTTCAGAGTTATTAACTCTATTTTTTTAACTAAAAAATTGATCCCTCATTATAAATACGTTAGCAAACATCCTTAATAAACCTTTAAATTTAGCTTAACAATTTGATCGTATACAAAAAAGCCCTGCTCCCGTCATAGACGAGGCAGGGCCCTAATCATTACTTCTTACAATTTAGTTCTTCAAGACTTTCACGGTTTGAGAAAGTTCTCCTGATTGAATGAAGATAAAGTAAACTCCAGCTTCAACCGATTCAAGATCTAATTGCAATAAATCTGTACTCACAACTGTATTTAAGATACGTCCGTTTAGATCAATTACCTGAGCCGTGAATTGTCCGTCGCAAGCAACTGTCAATAATCCGTTAGTTGGATTTGGATAAACAGCAACTTTTAATCCTTCGCCATTTTCAACAATACCCACCATCGTTTCACCAACTACCGCTGCTTCTGATGCAGTACATCCTGCTTCATCTTCAACTACTAATGTATAAGTTCCGGGAGCTAGATCAGCTAGATCTTCTGTATCATCAAAATCTCCAGTTCCGTCGTTATCCCAGTCAAAAACATAAACAGGCATTCCACCAGTTATCGTCGCGTCAATGGCACCTCCTCCACCTTCAAAAGCATTTGTAATAGCATAATCGATTACAAGTGGCTCAAGAACCGTGACATCCACTTCATCAGAACAAGCGAAACCATCATATTGATCACCAATATAACTTAATAAATTAGCTCTCCAGTTATCTCCTTGTGGTGATGGGCTGTGGAAATTACTCGTCGTCATTCCACCCATCATGACCATTCCTTCACCCCATGTTTTCTCACAAAGCACAACATTTGTGGCATCAGTAGAATTCACAAGCACATTTGTAAAACCTGTTCCAGTGATATGTGCGTGACTATATGAACCACATGTCATAGTCGAAGCTGTTGGTGTCAATGGACCCAAATAAGCTGGATGTGATAAGTCAACCACGTCAACAGATGAAGACGCATCATCATATACTAATGTAGACCCATCAAATCCAAAATCGATGTCACCACCTTCATTTGGTGCAGCATTTAATAATAAGCTTCCACCTGAGTGCACCCATGCTTCAATTAGTTCGATATTGTCGTCTAAGAAAGTTGCTAATTCTTCAGCTCCAGAATCACTACCGTCAATGAAAACAACTCCAGTTGTATAACGGAAAACATCCTCCGCAACGACATCTTCAAACGAACCAAGTGTCCAAAGGTTAGCACCAAACGCATTGTCCATAGCATCCGTATTACTTGATGAAAACCAAGGCTCTCCTACTGAAGCTCTCAAATAGTATCTGCTTTTAACATCATTCATATATGTTAATAAGTTCGCTCTCCAGTTATCTGCTTGTGGAGAAGGACTGTGGAAGTTACTTGTAGTCATTCCACCCATTATCACCCATCCAGCGCCCCAAGGCTTTTCACAAAGAACAATATTCGTAGCATCAGTTGAATTCACCAGAAGACTTGAATAACCTGACCCTGTAATATGCGCATGACTGTATGCACTACCTGTCATCGTTGCAGCCGTTGGCGTCAATGGTCCCAAATAAGCGGGGTGGTTTGTATTCACAACATCTACTGAGCCAGAAGCTTCTCCATATTCTAGAATGGTGCCTCCAAAACCGAAAGCCATATCAGTACCTTCGTTTGGTGCTGCATTCAATAAGAGATGGCCACCTGCTTCAACCCATTCTTCTATAGCTGTAATATTCAATGTTAAGAATGCATCCAATTCTAATGCACCATTATCACTTCCATCAATAAAAACAAATTGCGTTGTTTCAGAAAAAACGGCATCTACATCAACCGATTCAAACTCTCCCAATGTCCATTCACCAGGGCCAAAAGCAGCATCCATTGCTTCTGTATTACTAGCTGAACTCCAGGGTTCACCTGCAGCTGCTCTTAAATAGAATTTATCCCCCGTTCCATCTGTGTCATAGGTAATCGTATATTCACCTGGTCCGGCAGCCACAGGATCAAATTGATCTCCGGTAACTCCCGATCCTGAGAAGGTACCACCCACAGGTGTTCCTGTCATCGTTACCGCTGCATCATCTGCGCAATAGACTGAATCTAATCCAGACAATTCGCATTGTCCGAATACCGATCCTCCAGCTAGGATCGCCCAGCTTAAAAATGATAATTTTAGTAAGTTTCTTTTTTTCATAGCTATGTTAATTTATTTATTACTCTACAAATATGTGGATTAGATTCCACGCTTGTCCATATTTCTCATGAATGGCCAATTTCGTTTTATCAATGGTCATCCTTTCATACAGTTGAATCAGACCCTTGACTCCACACAACAAATTTAGAAGGCAAAATGTATGTAAAACAGGACAAATGTCAGTTTTTTGGAGATAATAAAAAAAGCCCCTGCATAAGCAGAGGCTTTTTAAATTAACGTATTTCTAAGGTTTTAAAGCAACTACTGCTTCACTAGCTTTGTTGTAGTTACTTCCTCACCTACTATGATATTAATCATATAAGTTGCTGAGCATAAGTGAGCAATTGAAATTTGTTCTTGATCAACAGCTGTTCCAGTCATTAAAATTTCACCCGTAATAGATGTCAATTCGTAATTGAATGGTCCTGCATAAACGATTGTTACATTGTCAACCGCTGGTGTAGGATATACTTGTAAGTCATTTCCTTCTAAATCTTCAACTCCGATAAAGCTCATGATTGTAAAGATTGAATCTGCACCTGCGCAAATTCCGTCTTCAACACCTATGTCATTGACGGTTACCATATAAGATCCTTCAGATAAACCAGTAACATCTTCAGTTGTTGGTCCGTGTGACCAAGCATAAGCATAAGGTCCTGAACCTCCAGTAACAGTCAAATCAATCGATGCTCCGAAAGCTTCATACTCGTCAGTGATAACTGCTGTGATCATTGGTGTACCGATTCCAGTTACAACCATTTCATCTGTATCTTCACATCCGAATTCATTTGTTCCGATAACCGTATACGTTGTTGCTCCTTCAGTTACCACTGTAAAAGGCTCGCCATCCTCAACAGCTGGATCCCATGTATACGTTGCTGCACCTGAACCTGAAAGTGTTAACTCTTCACCAACACATTGTGCTTGATCTAATCCAGCATTAACAACTGGCGTCGGGTGAACAACGATTGAAACCATATCTGTCCCTAAACATCCAGCATCAGAAACACCTGTTACGATGTGTGTATAAGTACCCGCATCTTCTGGTGTATTTGGCTCGCCATCAACGATTCCTCCACCCCAATAAAATTCATCAGCTCCTGAACCAGTCACCGTGTAAGATTCCCCAACACAAATTTCTTCAATGTCAGCTTCAGCAACAACGTCTGGTGAAACTTCGTCCAATACTTCAACATCTTGAGTTGTTAAACAAGAAACACCACTTTCAACGTACTCGTCCATGTATACAAATAAGTTTGCACGGAAGTTTTCCGCATGTGGATCAGGGTTGTGCCAATTAGGTGTTGTCATACCTCCCATTAAAACAAGGCCAGATCCCCATGCTTTTTCGCAAAGGGCAACACCCCCACCGCCAGTTAAAATATCAGTATAACCTGTTCCTAAAATTCTAGCATGAGCATAGCTGGTTCCGGTCATTGTAGTTGCCGTTGGTAAAAGTGGACCTGCAAACACTGGGTGACCTGGATCAACAGCATTTACCGTCGAAATGAAGAAGCTATAATCAATAGTTGTACCGTCAAATCCGCTATTAATGTCCCCTCCTTCATTCGGAGCAGCATTTATTAAAATGACTCCCCCTGAATTTACCCAGTCTTCTATTAAAGAAAGATTAGTCGTCAAAAAAGAATTCAATTCATTTGCATGTCCATCGCTTCCTTCTAAAAAAACCATTGAAGTGCTCGTTGAAAAAACATCAGCTGGCGTACACGTTTCAAAAAACGTTCCTATCCATTCTCCTGAACCAAATGCATCATCCATTGCTGCGGTATTAGTCGAAGTTCCCCAAGGCTCGCCAGTTGTAGTCGATCTGATATAATAACGATCAGCACCTGAGAAAAATTCATATTCAATCGTATGCGTTCCTACACCAGCAAGATCTGGATAAAAAACACCGTCCACAACGCCTGGGCCCGTGAATGTTCCGCCTGAAGGTGAGCCTGCTAAAATTACTGGATCGGCGTCAAGACAATATACATCGCTTAGCGACACAATTGAACA
>Ga0181563_10000583_pt1 | contig 35120 bp, 26 predicted proteins | sample 011ome_25_FD_133759 | JGI IMG/M metagenome (GOLD analysis project Ga0181563, IMG submission 133759) | Coastal salt marsh microbial communities from the Groves Creek Marsh, Skidaway Island, Georgia - 011512CT metaG (megahit assembly) | ecosystem: Environmental > Aquatic > Marine > Intertidal...
ATGAGTAAGTTATCCGTAATGCGGTTGGGTCTACCGCTCAACTCTCCTAGTTCAACCATCTTAGATTGAAAAACGTTGCCCTCGCTCAACATTGCCTCGGAAGATGCGCGCGAGTGAAACCAAGAATCAAACTAGCAGATACCAAAACCGTTGATGGCGGGACGTTGTCTCTGTTTGAGCAAGACGGTGACTATTCTATCAGCTTTGATGGCAAAGAACTCATGCACTCTCGTCTGAACGCCTCCGAGAAACTGCTGGGAGAGCTCGGTCTTGCGCGACTTAAAATGGAGTCGAGTGAACGCGTTCTCGTAGGTGGACTGGGACTGGGATTCACCCTTCAACGGGTTTTAACCACCATTCGAAAAGATTCCCAGATAGATCTCGTGGAACTCTTACCCGATGTCATCGATTGGAACCGCAACTACCTTTCCAATCTCAACGGCTACTTGCTCAAAGACGCCAGGGTTAAAGCGATCGCTCAAGATGTGATCCAGACGATTCGAGATGCTGCTCCTGAAAAGTACGATGCGATCATCCTGGACGTCGACAACGGTCCCGTCGCCATGGTCTCGCCTGGAAATGAATCTCTCTATTCCCCAGCAGGTTTATTAGGGCTATATCGAGCCCTTCGACCTGGAGGACGCGCAGTCGTGTGGTCCGCCGGGCCGGATAAGGGATTCGAAAAGCGCCTCAAACAAGCGGGTTTCGAAATGACGTCAGTTCCGGCAAAGTCACATGTTTCCGCAAAGCGCGCTGCCTACCTGATCTATGTCGCCGACAAAAACTAGCCGGTTCCCCTTTGCGATTCTCCCTTGCTAACCGATTTCAATTTCCGCTTAGTGAGTTTCATTCCGATGCCCTTTCTACACGGCTTCGACAATCAATCTCCGTGAGTTCACACAAACCAACGAATACTCCTATCTGGAAACGAATCCAGGATCGACTCGGCGTAAAGGTTTCCAAAAAAGGGGCCAAGCTGGTCGACGATAACGGCTTGCCGATTCCAGGTGCTGAATTAAGGCACGCTGTCGCCGGTAACGCTGACCTTAAATGGTTTATAAACGGAGGAAAACTGGGAGTGGAAACAATTGTTTCTGTACTGAATAAGCGAGGGATTGAGTTTGGTTCCTTAGAATCTGTTTTGGACTTTGGCTGCGGCTGCGGGAGAGTCCTTCGGCATTTGGGTCACTATGAAAATGTCCACTTGCATGGTACGGATATCAGTAGACCCGGCATCGCCTGGTGTGATGCCAATTTGAACTTCGCCATGTTCGGCACCAATCGCCTGTCGCCCCATACGCGATACCGCACCGCGTCCTTTGACTTCATCTACGCCTTTTCCGTATTCACGCATTTGACACAAGAGCTCCAGGCACCTTGGATGACTGAAATGCGTCGCCTTCTCAAGCCTGGCGGCCATTTACTGGTCACGGTTCATGGAGAACACTATTTAAACCACCTCTCTCAATCAGAAAAGGCAGCGTTTCGTAACGGCAAGTTGGTTATCAAAGGGGGTGAATCCGTAGGTTCCAATCATTGCGCAGCCTTTCATCCAGAGAAATTCGTTACCGATTCTCTCGCTCCCGAAACTGGTTTCAAAGTGGTGGATTTCATTCCTGAGGGCGCGTTGGGAAACCCGAAGCAAGACGCCTATCTCCTTGCTGCCGATGCCTAGTCCCTGGCTCAAGTTTATTCCTCAGTGGCTAGTCTTCACTAGCCTCTTAGTTCTATTTTACCCCGCTAGTTCAGTAGGGGCAGCAGTTAAGCTACCTAAAATCGAGCGGGAGTTTCGAGCAGCATGGGTAGCCACCGTATACAACATCGACTGGCCATCCAAGGCAGGCTTAGAAAAGGAAAAACAGCAAGAAGAACTGATCAAGTTATTGGATACCGCTAAGAGTAGTGGGCTAAACGCGATCATCCTCCAAGTGCGTCCCGCCGCGGATGCCTTGTATCAGTCTGACTTCGAACCCTGGTCGCCCTACCTTTCTGGAAAAATGGGATTGGATCCCGGATACGACCCCCTGACGTTCGCAGTTGAGGAGTCTCACAAACGGGGTCTTGAACTTCACGCCTGGTTCAATCCATTCCGAGCGCAAACCAACTACAAGAATCAGGTAACCGACACGCACATTTCTCATACGAGAAAAAACTGGATAAAGCGTTACGGGGACTACCTTTGGCTTGATCCGGGAAATCCGGAGGTGCGCGATTACACCATAAGAGTTATGCTAGACGTTGTTCAGCGATACGACATCGACGGCGTTCACATTGACGACTATTTCTACCCCTATCCGTATCCGACCAACCAGAAGCCGCACCCCTTTCCGGATTCCGATACGTTCGAACGTTTTGGTCGGGGAGATCGCGACCCATGGCGCCGCGCAAATGTGGACGGATTCATCAAGGAACTGCATTCCCACATCAAGAAAGCTAAGCCATGGGTGAAGTTTGGCGTAAGCCCTTTCGGCATTTGGCGACCCGGAATTCCCAAAGGAACCGAAGCCGGACTGGATGCCTATGGACTGCTGTATGCCGATTCCCGTAAATGGCTACGCAAAGGCTGGGTGGATTACATGATGCCTCAACTTTATTGGAGCATCGACTCAAAAGGTCAGAGCTTTCCCAAGCTTCTGGACTGGTGGATCAGCGAGAACAAAAAGAAACGCCATCTTTGGCCTGGCATCGCTACCGACCGCGTGGGTGACCAACGGCCCGCTTCCGAAATGCAGAAGCAAATCTCCATCATTCGTTCCACTAGCAAAGGCGCCCCTGGACATTCCCACTGGAGCGCAGACAGCTTGATAAACAATCAGAAAGGCGTTCAGAAGCTCCTCAAGCGAACCGTCTACCAATCACCCGCACTGGTTCCTCCATCTTCTTGGATGAAAGGAGAAAAGCCCGCTTCTCCCGCCATTACCATCACGCCCGAGGAAATAGGATACAAAATCCGAATCGCCCCACAGTCGAACGTCCGATTTTGGATTCTACAAACGAAGCACGGTGAAGAATGGAACCTCAAGCTATTGGACGGAACAACCGAATCCACTCGAATCGGACCGGCTGAGGTCATCGCTCTTTCTGGATTAGGACTGACCGGGCTTCAAGGAAGAGCCGCAATTTACACCGTTAAAGAATAGTTGAAAGCAGCAAAGAGTGAGACCTACTAATACATCTCAATCGTGAACCATAATTTGAATACACCTGGAATCGCGAAAAGCGCGGTTGCTCGCCTTCACGTTGATGGAGGGGCCACATTACTCAATGACAACGTGGTTGTGGAAGAACCCTTGGAAATTCGGATCGGCAATCGTCCATTCGTGGTAACAATGCGGACTCCTGGTAACGACGAGGAGCTCGCTGCCGGCTTTATGACCACCGAAGGATTTACTCATTCAAAGTCAGATTTCAAGGAGATCGATCGATGTCGCATGGCCTCGCATCCGGAGAACACTATTCGGGTGCGACTTAGCACGCGACTGAATCTCGACGAAATCGAGTCCCGCCGCTATGGAGCGATATCAGCCAGTTGTGGTGTCTGTGGAAAAACGTCCCTCGAATCTATTAGAAACTCGTATCCAGATATCCAGAGCGACTGTCAGATTGAGCGGTCAATTCTGCTTTCCCTTCCCGATCGATTGCGAGAAAGCCAAGTTGTCTTTGAAAAGACCGGAGGACTCCACTCGTCTGGACTTTTCGACAAAACGGGAAACTTAGTTTGCCTACGAGAAGATGTAGGACGCCACAATGCCCTCGACAAGGCGATTGGTTTCGCACTGCTCAATGACATCTGGCCACTCGAAAACCATATCCTCATGGTCAGCGGTCGTGTTTCTTTCGAAATCATTCAAAAGGCCTTGGCGGCCCGAATCCCTATCGTAGCCGCTGTATCCGCGCCTTCATCACTGGCGATTTCAGTAGCTCGCGAATGCGGAATCACTTTAGTTGGTTTCTTACGAAACCCCACCATGAATGTCTATTCACATCCACACCGAATATCTGGATAACAATTAGATGAAGAAATCTCGCATTCCAATGAACACCTTATGGCTCTTCTTAAAGATTAGCGCGTGCATCGCTGGCCTTGCCTGTCTCTCGCAGCGCGCCGCATCCAAACCTAACATCGTTTTCATAATGTCGGACGACCATACCTGGCAAGCGATTGGCAGCTACGGCAGCCACCTGAAAGAAGTTGCCCCCACCGCAAATATTGACCGGCTGGCCGACGAAGGCATTCTTCTTAAGAACGTCTTCTGTACGAATTCCATCTGCACACCCAGCCGCGCTACCATACTGAGTGGACAATACAGTCACAAAAATGGAGTCCTTACACTCGCCGATACTTGGAATCGAGACCATCAACCCAACCTAGCCGTCGAAATGCAAAAAGCGGGTTACGAGACCGCGATTGTAGGCAAATGGCACCTACATTCGGAACCGGTCGGCTTCGACTACTACAAAGTGCTTCCGGGCCAGGGTCTCTATTTTGACCCTCTGCTCAAAGAAAAAGGTAAACCATGGAAAGACGCTAACCAGGGAGGAGAAGTACACGAGGGCCACTCCAGCGATGTCATAGGCAACGAGACCCTGAAGTGGCTCCGGGAAAAAAGAACAGACGACAAGCCCTTCTTCCTCATGTGCCATTTCAAGGCGCCCCACGGTTTATGGGAGTACGCGCCTCGCTTTAAGGACCTGTATACAGACACGGATATACCAGAGCCTCATTCCCTTTTCGAGGACAATTCCGATCGCTCCGATGGATCTCGCACCTACGGAAGTACCGTTGGCCCCACAAACCAAATACGGAATCGCGTCACTCGGATGCAGTCTAAAATTTGGCCTAATGGCCCCCTTGACATATCCGGAATGGACGAGAAAGCTCAAACCCGTGCCGCCTATCAACGCTATTTAAAAGACTACTTGCGATGCGTTGCCGGCATTGACGAAAACGTCGGTCGCATCCTCGATTACTTAGATCAGGCTGGGCTGGCTGAGGACACCCTTGTTGTATATACCGGTGATCAAGGTATGATGCTCGGCGAGCATGATCGCGTCGACAAGCGCTGGGCATTCGAAGAATCCATGCGCATGCCGTTCATCCTCCGCTACCCAAAGGAAATTAGCGCCAACAGCATCAACAAAGACATTATTAACAACACGGACTTCGCCCCTACTCTACTTGACTTCGCTGGCGTCAAAGCGCCGTCGGAAATGCAAGGGCGGTCTTTTCGCAGAAACCTAGCCGGCAAAACTCCCCGAAACTGGAAGCGTGATACCTACTACCGATACTGGATGCATCGCGCTCACCACGACACTCCAGCTCACTACGCCCTTAGAACCGAACGCTACAAACTTATATTCTATTACGGTCTTCCACTTCACCCTACCCTCAATGCCATAGCCGCCAATGAAACCGAAGTTGTGACCGAGGCCAACATGCATATGATTTCCTCATGGGATATTTCCAAGGCCAAGCCCACACCTGCCAGACTGGAACTCTACGATCTGGAGAAAGATCCCTATGAACAGCAAAACGTTTACGGAGACCCTGTTTACGCTGAAGTTGCCGCAGAGCTCAAACAGAGACTTCTCGCTCTGAAAAAGGAAGTTGGCGACATCGACGAACACTATCCGGAGCTCATGACTCGACGCGAAGAAGCATGGCGGAACTAGCCTTATTCCACAAGGGCCGCACTTTTTCCTCATCATTTTAAAAACAACCATTCCACACCCTCTTTACATAACATGAAAATCCGATACCTCATCTCTTCTCTCCTAGCGCTTCATCTCGTATCTAATAGTTGCCTACAAGCGCAAAACGAAGATCAGCTCACTCAAACCGACATCCTCGCCATGGTAGAGGAATTGTCCAATTGGGGCCGCTGGGGCGCTGACGACCAATTGGGAGCCATCAATCTTATAACGCCTCAAAAACGCAAAGAGGCCGCCAAACTAGTTCAACTCGGAATATCCGTATCCCTCTCTCGAGACGCCGAAACAGAGCTTGCCGCCGACAACCCGAATCCGTTCCAGCACAAGATGCTCTCCGATGGTCAGAATTTGCATGCCCAGTGGTGCTCGGACAATTTCTCTGTTTCCTACCATGGATTCGCCCACTCCCACATCGATTCACTCTGTCACTACGTTCACGAACAAACTCTCTACAACGGGATCTCCGCCAAAGTGGTGACTCCAGAAGGCGCAAAGAAACTCGACGTACACAATTTGAAGAACGGCGTCTTTACTCGTGGCATCCTTATAGACGGTCCCGCTCTGAAAGGAGTCGACTACCTAGAACCTGGAACCGCGATTTATCCGAGCGACTTAGACGCTTGGGAAAAAAAAGCGGGGGTCAAGATCGCCAGTGGCGATGTCGTCCTCATCTACACCGGGCGCTGGGCGAGGCGTGAAGCCGTTGGCCCCTGGAACGGTACCCAGGCCGGACTGCATGCTACCTCCGCTCGCTGGCTGAGGGAACGCGACATCTCCGTTCTGGGAAGCGATGGTGGCAGTGAAGTATCACCTTCAGGAATACCAGGCGTGAACAGTCCTATTCATCTTCTAATGCTACACTCCATGGGGGTTCACATGCTAGATAACCTCGATCTTGAAGCGCTCAGCCAGAAAGCGAAAGAGCTCAAGCGATGGGACTTTCTTATTACCTTCGCTCCGCTCGCAGTCGAAGGGGGAACGGGTTCACCCCTTAACCCGATAGCCACTTTTTAAAAGCTCAATTGATGAGGAACCGTCTTGCACTACTGGTAGCCCTTTTGGCCCTCGCCTATTTCGGAGTTAGGTATGTGTACGACGGTGACTTTCAGACCGAAGATCCAGAGAATACCTCTCAGACAGAGAACAAGGGCCGAACCCCGCTGCCTGACTCTGTTGAACTTGCAGAGTCGCATCCATTTGAAAACGAAGGCGCTGGAACGATGCCGGAATTCTCGCCGCCCGATGGATTGGCAAAACAGGGTGAGCTTCTAGTGTCTTTTGCAGATCCACAATCCTATCGGGATTTTCTAGCTTCCGCCGAAAACAATGGTATCCGAATTATTGATAGAAACGACCTCCTCAATTCTCTTCGCCTCAGCGTTGACAACGAAGAAGCGGCCAATCGAATCCGAGACCTAGCCGGAAGCGATGCATCCTTTGACTACAACTACATCGTCGCCGCACCCACCAACCCACAACCTTCCCCAAGTGGAAGAGCGGCTGTACCATTCGAAAACGAAGCTCTCGAATGGCTAGGGGTCCCCAAGGACCACGAGGACTGGGGCCAGGGCGTCAAGATCGCAATCCTCGACACCGGCGTAGCCGAGCATTTTATTCTAGGGGATAAAAGCATCGAGCGAAAGACGTTAGTTGAGTCCACTGAAAATCCCGATTCTGAGTACAACGGCCATGGCACAGCCATCGCATCACTCCTGATTGGAGAAGATGGCCTCGGAATCGCGCCTGCCGCGGACTTGATCAGTATTCAAGTCATGGATTCTGATGGTCTTGGCGATAGCTTTACTTTAGCCGAGGGCATCATCGAAGCAGTCGATTCGGGAGCATCCGTTATCAGCATGAGCCTTGGAAGCTACGGATACACTCGTGTTCTCGACGACGCGGTCGCCTATGCCCTGTCAAAGGGAGTTGCCCTGGTCGCCTCAGCCGGTAATGACGGGGCCAACGCGGTTCCCTACCCTGCCCAGTTTCAAGGAGTGATCGGGGTCGGTGCCATCGATGCGGATAGCCAGCGGGCTGAGTTTTCCAACTACAGTCCATCGGTAGATATTGCGGCTCCGGGTGTGGGGGTCTTCGCTGCCTGGGGCGATGAAGAATGGATCAGTTTTTCCGGAACATCAGCAGCCGCCCCCTATGTATCTGGCAGTATTGCGGCGACTCTTTCCCTCAATCCCAGCCTCGACCCACAGCAAGCCTCAGATCTACTTCTACAATATGCAGACGATGGTGGTGCTCCCGGTATTGATGTTGAAACCGGAAATGGAACCCTAAACATAGATCGAGTTTTAAAACGCGACGAACCCAACATTTATGACGCTGCGGTCGGCGATTTCTATCTAGACTACTCGCAGGCAACCGAATCCGCCATCCCGCTTCTCGTAACCGTAGAAAACCGAGGGACCGAACGACTCAATAGCGTGTCGGTGGAAATCATCCAGAACGGCGGTTTCCCGCAAAAAGTCTACCTCGGCAGTCTTCTCGAGAACGAGACAACCGCCCACACAATTTATCTTGATAGCGCCCAACTGGCCCCGGAATTCGGCTACACAATCCAAGCAGAGACGATCATCTCTGGACGAGAGGATTCCCGGTCAGACAATGACGCCAAATCAGGATCGTTGGTCATTCCGACAGCCGAACCTTAGAGACTTTCCCTAGCCTAGGACTGCTCTTGTCCTATCCCATCAACTATTGTTGGTTTCTATGAAAGTTACCGACATCGCCTTCATCGGATATCCTGTTACCAACATGCTGCGAGCTCGCGACTTTTACGAGAAGAAGCTAGGCCTCAGTCCAACCGTCTACGAGCTGGAAAAAGGGGCCTCATCGGTAGAGTACGAGATGCGATCGGGCACGCTCGCTATCACAGACATCGACCCTAATTGGCAGCCCCGAGACAACGGACCCTCCATCGCTTTGGAGGTCGATGATTTCGACGCGATGATGAGCCATCTAAGAGAGAATGGAATCACCATCTGTGTCGACAAAATCGATACTCCCGTTTGCGAAATCGGAACCATACAGGACAGCGAAGGAAACATGATCACGATCCATTCCAAAAAAGCGGTTCATCCGGAATTTTCGAACGGGGTTACGAATTCGGCGTAATGACCGCCAACTTGTAGCGCGCCGGAGGATGGGAGGGCCGGCCGCTACAAGATTTGACCTTGCCAACCGCAGTTATCTGCGCGACGTTCCGCCCCCCTAGTCGAACTATTATGGGCGAAGGTAAATCGGGCGTCAATCCCACTAAATTTGGCACTTTTGGCGGCGTCTTCACGCCTAGCACCCTCACGATCCTCGGGGTCATAATGTTCCTGCGGTTCGGCCAGGTAGTCGGCCAATCGGGAATTGCCAACGCATTGATCATTGTTCTATGCGCCAAGCTGATCACGACACTCACCGCCTTGTCCATTTCGGCGATCGCCACCAATACACGTGTCAAAGGGGGAGGCGCCTACTTTCTCATCAGTCGCAGTCTCGGTGTCGAGTTTGGGGGAGCGATCGGCATCGTCTTCTTTCTCGCTCAAGCCATTTCGGTGGCTATGTACGTGATCGGCTTTACCGAAGCGCTCCTAAATCTATTTCCCGACGCTGGATCGGCCCGCTTCATCGCTTCGTCCGTCAATCTCGTCGTGTTTATTTGCGTCTACATTGGAGCCGGTTGGACGATTAAACTACAATACGGAATTCTCGCCGTCCTGGTGCTCTCAATCATTTCCTTCTTTGCGGGAGCCATCCCATCTGCGACGATGGAAACGCTGCAGGCCAACATGAAACCGGCCTATCCCCAGGGACAGAATATCTTCATCGTCTTCGCCCTCTTCTTCCCCGCGGTGACGGGAATCATGGCGGGTGTAAACATGTCCGGTGACCTCACTAGCCCGAGCAAGTCCATCCCTAGAGGGACCCTCCTAGCAATCGCATTCACAGGCGTCATCTATCTTCTCATCGCCATTCTCCTCGGCGCCTCTCGCCCACAAAGTGAACTGATTGAAAACAGTTTCGTCATGCTGGACATAGCCTGGTCGCCTCTCCTTATCAATGCAGGTATTTTCGCGGCGACCTTGTCATCCGCTCTTGGCAGCATGATGGGAGCCCCTCGCATTCTTCAAGCGCTCGCCCGGGACAACATATTTCCTAGTCTCAAGTCATTCGCCAAGGGAGCCGGATCGAGCAACGAGCCACGCAATGCTGTCGTCCTTACCTTCATATTAGCGGAAGCGGGCATCCTCATGGGCGATCTCAATGCCATCGCCCCAGTCATTACGATGTTCTTCATGGTGACTTACGGCACCATCAACTTGGCCTGCTTCTACGAATCGATAACGAACAATCCGAGCTACCGACCTACTTTTAAAGCCAGTCACTGGGTAACTGCATTACTGGGAGCGGTCGGCTGCGCGACGGTCATGTTGCTTATGGCGCCCGTTTCCGCAATCGCTTCCATCGCCGCCATGGCATCGCTGCACAGGTACATCAAGCGTAAGGAAATCCAAGCTCGCTGGGGGAATGTAAGTAGTGGAGTCGCCTTCGAACGAGCTAGAAAATCCCTTTTAAAACTCGAAGAGGAAAAATACCACCCGAAGAATTGGCGACCCACCGTCCTGGCCCTGAGCGGAGGCGCGTGGCAGCGTAATCACCTGGCAGAATTCGGTTACCTTTTAACAGCCGGACACGGCATTCTGACCCTTGCCCAGATTATCCAAGGCGACGTGGAGAACAAAGTGGAGCGACGCCGCCAAGGCGAAACCAAGCTCCGCCAGTATATCGTCGAAAACGATCTGGAGGCATTTTCCAGCGTCGTAGTGGAAAATGACTTACTCAAAGGAGCGCAAGCGATGCTTCAGTGTTGTGGCATTGGCGGGTTCAAGCCTAATACCCTGCTTCTTGGATGGTCCGAAGATCCAGAACGTCGCGTTCCCTTTTTCAAGATCCTCCGACTGTCCCTCGAGCTGAATCGAAGTGTCGTCATGATTCGAAGCGCCGGAGAAAGCCGCCTCCTGTGGACCTCCCCTCCAGACGGCACCATCGATGTCTGGTGGAAAGGGGGGCGAAACGGCAATCTCCAGCTTGTGCTGGCCCACCTCCTCACCCAGAATGGGCAATGGCGTCGCCACAAAATCCGTATTATGGTCGGTGTCGGCCAGAACGCGGACCCGGAAAAAACGGAATCCAAAATCCAATCGCTAATCGAGACCGCTCGATTGAAAGCGACGCCCCATATTGTAAGAAGCGACGATATCTACTCGGAAATGAGAGTGCACTCTGCCTCCGCCGCAATCGTATTTATGGGATTTGAAGTTCCAGCCGAAGGAAATGAAAATCCTTTCATGCAAACGATATCCGAACGTGTCGGCGACTTGCCCAATGTAATTCTTGTCTCCAGTGCTGGAAACGCCTCCCTAACTGCTTAATAAGAGTTTCTTCTACCAACCTCACCTTTTATGTCTAAATACAACCTCTACCTTCCTTTTATCATCGTAATAGGTCTCTTTTTCACCTCTTGCACTCCCCACGATACGGATACACCCAATCCACAATTGAAGTCGTATGAAATCGCCTTCACCCAATCCTCCATCGTCATCGATGGCAAGTTAAACGAGGGCGCTTGGAAGTCCGTACCACCTGTGGACGATTTCCAGTTTCCCTGGTGGACGGAGGGCAAAAAGGAGAAAACGAAGGCCAAACTTTTGTGGGACGATCGGTATCTCTATGTCAGTTTTGTCTGCGAGGACGCTCACATCTGGGCCGAACATACTGAGCGCGACTCGCCCGTCTACAAGGACGATTGCGTCGAAATCTTCACCTCCCCCAACCCTGACAATTTAATGGACTACTTCAATATCGAGATGAACGTTAAAGGGATATCTCTCGACTACCAACATCCGGAGGGTCCGGGCAGCAAAGTGCCCTGGGATCCAGACATCCGGGTTGCCACCTCGATTAACGGCACGCTCAATGATGATTCAGACACCGACAGTCTTTGGACCCTCGAAGTCGCCATTCCTTTCGCTGCATTTTCCCACGTCGCTAAAAACACACCCCCTCAACCTGGCGATGATTGGCGCCTCAACCTCCATCGTCTCGGCGGACAGACCAATTTCCAACACAGCCAATGGAATCCCTCTAAGTCTGAGAAGGTACTCTTCCACGCTCCAGAGTTTTTCGGCCGAGTGACTTTCGTTAAATAGGAACCCGGCAGGAAGTCAGACTGGGCCAGAGCAGTTTCGAAGGGCTCGGTCCACTTTCCAAAGTGCACCCAAAGCCTGCAGTACACATCAACTACACCAACGTTGAATCCACAACAATCTCCAGTCGCCCATCCTCATCGACCAGCAATTGGAACTCTGAAAAATCCCTCCCCCGTCCGACGATCCTCGGGTGATCCGTTACCGGCGAATTCCCGACGACGAGAACGCTGCATCCTGCATTCAAAGCCGACTGTGCACCCGTTTCAGAATCCTCAAAAACCAAACAGTGCTCCGGACGGTACCCGAGCTCCATGGACGCCTTCAAGTACGCTTCCGGATGGGGCTTCCCCTTTAACACTCTATCCGCCGCAACCAGTACCTTTGGCATGGGAATGCTTGCCGCGCTCAATTTCGCCTTGGCCGTGAGAAGATAGCTCGAAGTCGCAATTCCCCATCGACCCTGTGGCAACTGTGAAAGGAAATCCCGGGATCCTTCTATCTCCCTAAGATCAGCCAATCCCTCACGCTCACCGGCTTCGATCTCTTCCGCGGCCTTTTTGGCATCGAGATGGGGAGCCACTACCGCTACCGTATCGACCGATCTCGAACCATGATTACTGTCTTTGATCTCAGAATACGAAACGCCATTCTGTTGGCACCAAGCTACCGTAACTTGCTCAACGATTCCGTTCGAGTCCACCAAAGTCCCATCGAGATCAAATAGGAACGCTTCAAATTTCTGCGGCATTCTAGTTACACTACGCAAAGACCATAGCCCAAGTCACGGACGAATGGCTTGGAAAGCTCAGGCTAGAGCACTGAGCTGCTGAACGATGATTCACAGTCGCTGAGCATATCGATCCCCCTACTTACCGTTGTAGAAATCGAATACGAGTACTTTCTCGACGTTGGGCCGGACGATTCCACCAAATTCCTTGTGGGACGGATGGGGAATGTACACGCCTCGGCCCGCTTCGTCGTCAAAAGTGACCAGAAAGCAATGACTGTATCCGTCATCCAATCCTTCTGGACTGTTATTAGTGCCCCACTCGTAGGCAGCGATCTCTGGAATATCCCCCGGCAAGGAAAAGAATTTCGTCTCAATGGCCTTCAATGATTCTTCGGTCGTTCCGTCTTTGAAATCAAAAAGCACAACGTGGCGCAGCTTCCCATTCGTATCCGTCGCTCCCTGCGAATCCGTAGCGTAGAAATCGACCACCGTTACTTTGTCTAAGGAAGGCTTGAGCAGCTCCACAAATGCGAGGTGATCCGGATGCGGGAGGTATTCTGCCCGGCCCGCATCATCAGCAAAACTCACTAAAAAACAGTGCGTGAACCCATTGGCCTTTCCTTCAATGCTTACATCCGTGCCCCACTGATACTCGACAATCGACGGAATCTTTGAGGGCAACTCCCCAAAGGCGTCCACTATCTTGCCCACCTGGGCATCAGTTGCCTCATCCTTGAACTTAAAGAGTACGACGTGCCGCAGCAGGGGCGCCTTGCTTGAGGCGGAATTTGAATCAGGACCGGATGAGCAACCAAATGTCATAGCGAGGATAGATATTAAAAGGGCGAATCGAGTTAACATGGTGAGGTATGGGCAGAGTTTTTGAAAATAGAAAAGCCTTTCTCGAATAGAAACCGGAGGGACTCAATAGCAAATGCGTAAACGAAAGCATCCAATCGCCGATATTCGAGGACAGAAACGGCGATCTCGCTGCCCCAAAGACCATCAAATTCCGCGTGGAGCCAAAGGAGAAACGAATCCAATGTAGGAGCGGTTATCGCAAGTCCTCCGTAGCGTTCGCGAAGGATGAAACACCGCGATCATTGCAATCTAATCGCGGTGTAAAACCGCTCCTACCCATGACGAAGTCCCTTACTTCACGAGAGCCAGAAAGGCGAAGTCGGTTGCCACCTGCCACGTAGGCTGGGCTAAAAACTTTCTTCTGCGGCACAGCGCGAGCGCTGGCCCTACATGCGAAACTCTGTCAGTTCACGCAACACCCACCCAGCCGCCGTTTTTGTACAAAGCTTAGATGGAATCGTCCTAGTCGCGATCAACCGAATTAACCGATAATCTCACTCTACCCTCCACCCTGAATTGACAGACGACGAGGGACCCTCAATTTTGGCCGCCCTTAAGTACCCAATGAAACTCTCATGAAAAAACTCCTTGCCGCTAATCGAAGCGAGATCGCCGTACGCATTTTTCGCAGCGCGACCGAACTAGGCTACAAGACCGTAGCAATTTACGCCAACGAGGACCGGTTCGGGGTCCATCGATTCAAGGCCGACGAAGCTTACCTAATCGGCAAAGGCAAAGGCCCCGTCGCGGCCTACCTTGAAATTCAGGACATCGTCGATCTAGCGAAGAGTAGGCAGGTCGATCTAATCCATCCCGGATACGGATTTCTGTCCGAAAACGCCCATTTCGCCCGAGCCTGCGAAGCGAACGGCATCAATTTTGTCGGACCGAGCGCCGACCTTCTTGAACGCATGGGAGACAAGATCGAGGCCCGCAAGATCGCGGAAGTCGCCAAGGTCCCCACTCTCCCCGGCACTCCAGATCCGGTTTCGGATCCAGCCAAAGCGGCCAAACTGGCCAAGAAAATCGGCTTTCCTTTGATCATTAAAGCGGCCTTCGGCGGTGGCGGACGCGGCATGCGGGTCGTCAAGGATCCGAAAGACCTGAAGTCGCTTCTCGAAGAGGCTCAAGGCGAGGCGGAGCGGGCCTTCGGAAATTCGGCCGTTTTTTTGGAACGCTACATCGGGCGGGCCAAGCACATCGAGGTTCAAATTCTGGGAGACAAGCAGGGCAATGTCGTCCATCTGCACGAGCGCGACTGCTCCGTCCAACGCCGCCATCAGAAAGTCGTCGAAGTCGCCCCCTCAATCGGTTTGCCAGATAAAGTACGCGAGGATCTCTGCAACGCGGCCGTAAAAATCGCTCAGTCCATTGGCTACTACAGCGCGGGAACCGTGGAGTTCCTTCTCGATCTCGACACGCACGAGTGGTTCTTTATCGAAATGAATCCGCGTATTCAGGTGGAGCATACGGTGACAGAAGTCATCACCGGTATCGACATCGTCCGCAGCCAGGCTCTGATCGCCCAAGGATACTCGCTTTTCAGCGACGAGGTCGGCATCCCGAGCCAATCGGAAATCCCGCGGAACGGCTACGCCATCCAAGCTCGCATCACCACCGAGGATCCCGAGCACAATTTCGCCCCGGACTACGGCAAGATCGTCAACTACCGCAGTGCCGCCGGATTCGGCATCCGTCTTGACGGAGCTATGGGCGACACGGGAGCGGTCATTACCCCTTTCTACGACTCGCTTCTTGTCAAGCTCACTGCCTCCGCCCGCACTTTTCCATTGGCCATCCAACGCATGGACCGGGCCTTACGCGAAATGCGTATTCGAGGAGTGAAGACGAATATCCCGTTTATCGAGAATGTCATTCACCACGAAACCTTCCAGTCGGGAGCAGCGACCACCACCTTAATCGATACGACCCCGGAGCTATTCAAGTTCAAGCGCCGCCATGATCGGGCCACCAAGCTTTTAAACCTGCTAGGAGAAACGATCGTCAACGGGAACTCGCAGGTTAAGAACCGCCCCGTACCGGACATGAATCTCCCGGTCATCGTACCCAACTACGACCCCAAAGCCCCCAAGCCCAAAGGAACCCGCGACTATCTTCTTGAACATGGTCCGGAAAAATTCGCCGAATGGACGCGCAAGCAAAAGCGTCTCCTGGTTACAGATACTACCCTCCGCGATGCCCACCAGTCGCTTCTGGCGGCCCGCATGCGCAGTTATGACATGCTCCAAATCGCTGACAGCATGGCCCAACACGCCCACAATCTCTACAGTCTTGAGTGCTGGGGAGGCGCGACCTTCGACACCTGCATGCGCTTTCTCTACGAGGACCCCTTCCAGCGCCTACGCGACCTGCGGGAAAAGGTCCCTAACGTCTGCCTCCAAATGCTTCTCCGCGGCGCCAATGGCGTGGGTTACTCCAATTACCCAGACAATGTCATTCGAGCCTTTGTGAAGCACTCTTCGGAAGCGGGCATGGATATATTCCGAATATTCGATTCACTCAATTATCTTCCGAATCTCAAGGTCGCCATGGAAGCGGTTCGGAACGACACTCAGTCCGTCTGCGAGGCCACCGTTTGCTACACCGGCGACATTCTCGATGCGAACCGCGACAAGTATTCCCTCGAATACTTTGTAAACTTCGCCAAGGAACTGGAAAAAATGGGGGCTCATATCATCGCCCTCAAAGACATGTCCGGTCTTTGCCACCCAAAAGCAGCCTACAAATTAATCAAGGCGCTCCGCTCTGAGATCGGTATTCCCGTACATTTCCACACTCACGACACGAGCGGCATCGCGTCGGCTTCCGTTGTCAAAGCGGCTGAAGCGGGAGTGGATGTAGTGGATCTTTCCATATCTTCCCTATCCGGCCTGACCGCTCAGCCAAACTTAAACTCGATCGTCAAGGCGTTCGCCGGTGATAAGCGGGACACACAACTCGATCTCGGATATTTAGATAAGCTTTCCATTTATTGGGAAGCGGTGCGTCAATTCTACGGGCCTTTCGACACCAGTCCGAAATTCGGAACCGCTGAAGTCTACAAGCACGAAATGCCGGGTGGTCAGTACACGAATCTGCGCGAGCAAGCTCGGGCCCTCGGCCTCGGTCCACGGTGGCCGGAAGTCGTCCGCTACTACACGGAAGTGAACGAGATTCTCGGAGACATCGTAAAGGTCACCCCTAGCAGCAAAGTGGTGGGCGATCTCGCGATGTTTCTTCTCACCAAAGGCGTCGAGCCCAAGGATATGGCCAACCTGCCTGAAGGTACGCCTTTCCCTGAGTCGGTCGTCGACATGCTCTCAGGGGGACTCGGCCAACCCAAGGGCGGCTGGCCAAGAGCGGTACAGAAAGTTGTGCTCGGCGATCGCAAAGCCTACAAGGGCCGCCCTGGAGCTCGAGCGGAGAAAATCGATCTCGAAGAAAAACGCAAGGAGGTATCGAAACTGCTCAAGCACGAATGCTCCGACGATCAGCTTTTTGAATACCTGATGTATCCGCAGGTTTTCAAGGACTACCTGTCCTTTGCAAACAAATACGGCGAAGCTTCCGTACTTCCTACTCCCGCCTTCTTCTATGGGCTCAAGCCGGGTGAGGAAATTTCAGTGGATATCGAAGAAGGAAAGACGCTCATCGTGAAGCTCATTTACGTAAGCGAGCCGAATGAAGATGGCTCCCGGATCCTCACCTTCGAGCTCAACGGGAAAGCCCGCGAATGCGTGATTGCGGACAAATCCATTAAGTCCGAGACCAAACGTCGGGTCAAAGCGGATTCCGCCGACCCCAAGCAAACTGGCGCGCCTATTCCCGCGATGGTGAGCAGCGTATCAGTGACGGTTGGCAGCCAGGTCAAGAAAGGTGACAAGCTAGCCATCCTCGAGGCCATGAAAATGCAAACCACCGTGTACGCTCAAGAAGACGGCGTTATCGACAGCATCGCCGTCCAACCGGGCGACCAAGTCGAAAGCAAAGATCTGCTCGTCACAATACGGTAAGCAGGTTGCACCCAAATCAATTTGAAGCGTAGCGGTTTGTAGCGGCGTTGATCGTGACGGGCGTCTTGTCTCTGCGTAACAATGTGAAGACCGTAGCCTGTATGTCGAGGACTCTCGCGACGACACTAACCTTTATGAAATCTGGCCTTCTCGATAAACTCTAGAGCAAAACCGGGTTCATCCGTTCACTCGTCATTGACCTATACCCTGAACGCTGACAAACCCTTCCCACAGACCCTCTAATTACCCAATGAATATGCAAAACAGATTTCGCTTCTCCACCCTATTGCTAATCGTGGCTTCGAGCTTGCTTGTTTCGGTCGCGCCCGCGGCTGACAAGCCCAACATCGTTCTACTACTAAGTGACGACCAAGCCTGGAATGACTACTCGTTCATGGGACACCCCCACGTTCGCACGCCGCACATCGACAAACTCGCATCTGAGAGCGTCGTTTTCCCTCGCGGGTATGTGCCCACCGCGCTGTGCCGCCCTTCCTTAATGACCCTGGCAACGGGGCACTACGCGCATCGCCACGGCGTAACTGGAAACGACCCGTCTCCCAAATACGCGGAAAGGGACTCCCCTCTCTACAACGCTCGTAGAGCTCAACTCATATCCTATATTGACGAATTCGATACGCTTCCCGAACTCCTAGGAGAGCAAGGCTATCTGAGCCACCAAAGCGGCAAGTGGTGGGAAGGCAACTACACGCGGGGTGGATTCACACATGGCATGACTCGAGGCTTTCCCCAACCCGGCGGTCGGCATGGGGATGATGGACTGAAGATTGGCCGGGAAGGATTAAAGGAGTGTTTCGATTTCATCGATTTAGCAGTCGAAGAGGACAAGCCTTTCTACATGTGGTACGCGGCTTTTCTTCCGCACACACCGCACAACCCCCCAGCGAGGCTCTTGGACAAATACAAGGATGACCACCCTCTCACTATTGCGAAGTACTACGCGATGATCGAGTGGTGGGACGAGACCTGCGGCGACTTAGTGGGCTACCTAGAGACAAAGGGTATCCGTGAAAACACTCTCATTGTCTACGTGGGCGACAATGGCTGGATTCAACATCCAGAGAGGAACGGGTACGACGCACGTTCAAAGCAGACCCCTTACGAAGGCGGCATCCGTCAACCGACCCTGTACTCCTGGCCTGGTACACTCAAACCTGAATTTCGCGACGAACTCGTAAGCAGTATTGATATTTTCCCGACAACACTTGCGGCAGCAGGAGCAAGGCAACCTTCGATTCCGGTCCCCGGACTCAATCTCCTAGACCACATGAAATCCGGTTCAAAAATCGAGCGTAAAACCATTTACGGAGAGAGCTTTGCCCATGATGTCGCCGACATAGAAAATCCCGAGGCCTCGCTCCTCTTCCGTTGGTGCATCGAAGGAAAATGGAAGCTTCTTCTCACCTATGACGGTGAGGTCAACCGATACAAAACCACCCACCCTAGAGATGAAAAGCGCCCGCAGCTTTTTGATCTGATAGCGGATCCTCACGAGAAAACCAACCTCGCAGGAAAGCACCCGAGAGTCGTCGCCCGCATGGCTAAAATGATCGAGGACTGGTATCCCGTCAAAGAACGCAAGGTCCTGACCGTTTATAAGTAGCTCAGTGCTTCAGCCTGAGTCCAATCCCCTTTCCCAACAACCTTCAAGGTAGCGGGCGATCTCCGAGCGCCCATAGATAAAAATGTAGAACAGGCTTCCAGCCTGTTCCAATAATCAATAAACAGACAGGATGCCTGTGCTACTTTAAATGGGCGCTCGGAGATCGCCCGCTACCAAATTCAACTAGACCCATTTGCTTAAGTTATTTTGCATCGCCCCATGAAACGACTAGCCCCCTACCTGTTCCTTCTCGCAATTTCCCCCATCCTCCTCCACAGCGAGGTCTCCGAAAACCTAAAAGTCGAGCAGATCACGCATGGCGAGAAGCATACTTTTTTTGGCTACATTGGACACGTTCAGAATATCCCCTGGAACGGAAACGAACGGTATATCGTCGCCCTGCAATCAACATTCCAGGACCATCTCCCCGGAGAAGGCGAGCCGGCCGATGTCGTATTAATCGATACGCACAACAACTACGCCATTGAAATCCTCGAGCAGACCCAAGGCTGGAATCCCCAGCAAGGGACCATGTTCTACTGGAATCCCGATGCTCCTGATTCACAGTTTTTCTTCAATGATCGAGATCCCGAAACGGGAAAGGTGTTCACCGTTCTCTACGACCTCGAAAAACGAAAACGCGTTAAAGAATTTCGGTCTCGCAAACAGCCGTTGGGAAATAGTGGCGTGAAACAAACGGGAGGGGCATTCGCAGCAATCAACTATGCCCGAATGGCCCGTTTGCGACCCGTAACGGGCTACAAGGATGCTCACGACTGGACCGTCGGGGTCAAGCACCCCAAGGACGATGGAATCTTTCTCATCGATTCAAGAACGGGTCGGCAATCACTCCTTGTCTCTTTTGAGCAGATGGCCTCAGAAATTCGGAAAACGGAACCGCATATTGACGACCTCGCGTTATTCATTAACCACACCCTTTGGAATCGTGACGGAGACCGTATATTCTTTTTCGCCCGAGCGGGATGGCGAAGTAGCGTCAATAAAAACAAGCACCCTCGCATCAATGCCCCCTTTGTCATCAACCCTGACGGAACCGGATTCAAGCGATTGAAACACTTCTTCGGTGGACATCCGGAATGGGACTACGGCCACCGTATGATCGGCGCGATGGATACGCGTCAAATAATTTACGATGTAGACCAAGATCTAGTCGTCGGACAAATTGGCGACAACGACGTGTTCCCTGATCCCGAAGGAGACATCAGTCTCTCCCCGCAAGGCGACTGGTTTGTCAATGGACACAAGGACAAGGTGCAGAAAATGAATTTCTACAACTTCTATCGACGCTCAGATGGGAGACTGATCCGCTCTCAGGGGTTCGATATCGGAAACTGGATTTCGGGCGATCTGCGTCAGGATCCTTCCCCGGCCTGGAATCGAAGTGGCACCAAGATTCTCGTGCCGGGGCTGGTCGGGCCAGGTGAAAACGCCACCCGCCAACTGTTTGTAATTTCCTTACCTGGGAACGCTGAGCGCCAGCTCGGCAAATAAAAGGCGTATTAGAAATTACCTGCCGAGCTGGGGCGCGGCGTCCCCAGATTCACCGAATATCATTAGTTGCCACAACCGAATTAATCGTGCAAAAGGGAGATATGCGATTGGACCAGCATCTATTGTATTACCTATTGAAATACATCTCCATAATCATTTTCCCGGCAGTGGTTTCAGCATGGGGCACTGCCGCTGCAGACAAGAAGAATGTACTGTTTATTGTCTCCGACGATCTAACGAGCCGCCTGGGTTGCTATGGAGACCCCATCGTTCGCTCGCCCCATATCGATCGACTGGCAGCAAAAGGAGTCCGCTTCGAACGGGCCTACTGCCAGTATCCCTTGTGCAACCCAAGCCGGGCATCGTTTATGACAGGACGACGGCCAACCACCACCGACGTCACGGAGAACAGGACCCATTTCAGAGAAGCCCTTCCCGATGTCATCACAATCCCTCAGCTGTTTCAGAATAACGGTTACTTCGTGGCACGAGCGGGAAAGATCTTCCATTACGGGGTTCCCGGACAGATTGGGACTAGTGGCTTCGATGACCCCGCTTCTTGGCAGGAAGTGGCCAACCCCATAGGCCGGGATAAACTTTTAGAAGATCAGATCACGAATTTCACTCCGCAATTCAACCTTGGTACTGCCCTCGGCTTTTTGGAGGACGAAGGTGAAGATTCCGAACAGACAGACGGTATGGTCGCATCCGAAGCGATCCGGCTAATGGAGGAAAATGCAGATCGACCTTTTTTCATCGCCGCCGGATTTTTCCGACCCCATGTACCGAGCGTCGCGACGAAGCCATACTTCGATCTGTATGATTTCGAAAAGGTCCAATTGCCCGAACGACCTCCCACAAATAGACCTCCCGTTCCCGCCGCAGCGACCGACTACTTCCCCCCAAATTACGGTCTCGAATCAGAAAAGCTTCGAACGTTCACTCGAGCTTATCTCGCTACGATCTCATTCATGGACGCCCAAGTCGGTCGACTGCTCGATGCCCTCGACCGGCTCGGCCTTTCAGAAAACACCGCCGTGGTTTTTTTGTCGGACCACGGCTGGCTTCTGGGTGAGCACGGTGGCCAATGGCAAAAACGCAGTCTCTTCGAAGCGTCCGCTCGAGTCCCGCTCATCATTTACTCGCCCGGCGCCAATGGGAACGGGCAAACAAGCCCGCGAACGGTAGAATTAGTCGACTTATTTCCCACCTTGGCGGAATTGTGCGACCTGCCGCCGCCACCCGGCCTCGAAGGGACCAGCCTGGCGCCACTGCTCGACCACCCCGACCACCCCTGGACCAAGCCGGCTGTAACCGAGGTAGTACGCCGCAAGGATCGCAACATCAAAGAAGGCATTCAAGGACGTTCGCTCCGTACAGAGCGGTATCGCTACACCGATTGGGATCAAGGAGAAAAAGGGGTTGAATTGTACGACCATCAGTCGGATCCCAATGAATGGTACAACCTCGCAACCAATCCCGAGTACGCGACAACGATCGCCCGTCTAAAAAGCCTTTTTCCATAAGGCCGACAGCAAAATATAGATGAAATGTTGCCCACGAAGCTGCGCAAAGATCGATCTAGCTGCTCTGTAGATGCGACCGCTGATTGCGTAACCACTTTAGGCACAATAACAATACCGAAACAAACCTCCTCCTAAAGATCGAACTTCACAAGCCTGGTTGAACTCCACTACGAAACGGAGGACCGGGTCTAGACTCCTTAAACTACGCGATCAACGATCGCACCTACAGTTGGATCATGCACCTTGTTTTTCGAAAAGCGAGCCGCCTCGCCTTGGACTAAAGGTGATAGGATGAACTTTCCTCACTCTGCTCAGGCCAAAGCACTGAGCTACTAGCCAAACCGAGCGTCTCGAGCCGAAACCTCATCGCCGTTTATCGCAACTATATCCCTATAAAGATCCGGCCGCCTACCCTTCATCCATCGACGACCGGAACTTCGTTCCAGAAGGTCTGTATCCAAATCTGCCACTACCATGTCATCACCGGCCTTTCCAGTTTCCGCCAATATCCGCCCATAAGGATCGATGATCATCGCGTTGCCCGTCCGGACCTCGTCGTCATCAATTCCCACTCCATTACTGAAAACGATAAACATGCCGTTGTCATGAGCCCGCGACGGCAGCCAGCGCATGAGCCAACCTCTTCCATTCGGCCCTTTCAACTCCGCTTCAATCGCCTCAGGATCACTTTTTCGATTTTCCCATAACTTGACGTCGATTCGTTTCATTCCATGAGGGCTTCCGGACGCGCAACCTCCCGTCTGATGCGGAGCCAACAGTATATCCGCGCCCTTCAGCGCCGTGATACGAACGTTCTCGATCAAGTTGTTGTCGTAACAGATAAGCACCCCCATTTTCACTCCCAGATGCGTCTCGAACACGGTGTACGCATCCCCGCTAGACATGTGCTCACTGATAAAGCAATGGATTTTGCGGTGGCAATTCACGTGACCATCGGGATGAGCGACTACATAGGAATTGTAGAATTTTCCGCCGGACGACTTCTCAATGAGGCCCGCGCCCAGGATCATTTGAAACTCTTTCGCCATTTCCACCAAAGCCGATGAGGACCTTCCTGATGGCACTTCTTCCGACAAAGCATCGATCTTCTCCCTGCTTAAGTTACGGACATGCCAATATCCTGTGATGCACATCTCGGGAAACACGATTAATTCGACTCCCTCCCTTCGAGCCTTCTCGCAAAACTGGCGAATGGTCTCTAAGTTTCCCACTTTGTCGTTGGGTCTGTGATTAAATTGAACGGAAGCTGCCTTGATCATTGATAATTTCTAGCCAATGCTTACGCGATACCGCCAGAACATATCGCTACAATTCCGTGATCATGCTCCTCAAAACAAGGCGAATTTTCCCATCTGCAGGAGCGGTTTGACACCGCGATCCAGCGGGTCGGGATTCCTTGGGACTTAAAAATCGCCCCGACAAATCGGGGCTCCTACGGTCGTTTCGGAGAAGCGTGCCTTGACGGTGGAAATTCCAAAACAACCCCGTCCCACGTTTAGTTTGCAACGCCGTGCAACAACCCTTAGAAAACGACAAATGAAACGCCCCCCTACCTCAACCTCAGCCTTCTTGCGTCCTTAATACTTATCTTCCCCGCGTTCGCCCAAGATTCGAAACGACCCAATTTCCTTTTCATCATCGCCGACGACCAAGCTCACTTCGATCTCAAGGTATACAATCCGAATTCAATTTTGGATACACCGCATATCGACCGGCTCGCGAAAGAGGGAATGGTGATTGATCAGGCCTACCACATGGGAGCCTGGGTCAGCGGCGTCTGTACGCCGTCGCGTCATGTGATCATGTCGGGCCACACCCTCTGGCACGCTCCAAATCGACCCGGAAGAGATAACAATCCGCATTGGGACAACCCCCGCATGGTGCCTCCCAATATCCTAGAGAACACTCTGCCCGCCGTATTCAATCGGGCAGGATACGACACCATGCGTACCTGCAAGAGAGGAAACAGCTACGAAGCGGCCAACGCGCTTTTTCAAGTGAGACGCGACGCAGACAAGCGCGGCGGCACCCGCGAAACAGGCAGTGGCTGGCACGGGGATCGCGTCATGGAATACCTAGAGGAGCGGGAATCGACCGGAGACGCCGACCCTTTTCTCATTTATTTTGGTTTTTCCCACCCTCACGACACACGGGACGGAACCCCAGAACTTTTGGACAAATACGGGGCGGTAAATCACGCGGATCCTGATTCGCTGCCAAACGCAGACGCTCGACAGCCACTACTACCTGCCAATTACCTACCCGCTCACCCTTTTCCCTTTCGCCTCCCTGGAGCTCGAGATGAAGAACGTGTCAGCGGAGTCTGGACCAACCGCGACCAACGCACCATTCGAAACGAGCTGGGACGCGAGTTCGCCTGTAGTGAGAATATCGATATTCAAATCGGCCGAGTCCTACAAAAGCTGGAAGCTATGGGCGAGTTGGATAACACTTATGTCATTTACACCTCCGACCACGGAATCGCCATCGGCCGCCATGGTCTCCAAGGAAAACAGAATCTCTACGAGCACAGCTGGCGGGTTCCATTTATCGTCAAGGGGCCTGGAATCGAACCCAGCACAAGAGCCCCCGCCAACGTCTACCTTTTAGATGTCCTGTCAACATTGTGCGATCTCGCAAATATCAATGAACCTGATACGTCTGAAGGAATCAGTTTTAAGCCAGTCTTGATGGGTGCAACGGATACCGTGCGCGAAGTGATGTACGGCGTCTTCTGCGCCGAAACACGACCCGGGCTCCGCAGTGTACGCAAAGGTGACTGGAAGCTGATCAAGTACGATGTTTACGATGGAAAATACGGAAAAACACAGTTGTTCAACCTCGCCGAGAATCCGGATGAACTCATTGAGCAACACCATGACCCGGCAGTCATCGCCTTAACTGGATATACTCCTAGTTCTATCCAAACCAATCTAGCTGAAGACCCCAAGCACGCCGACAAACTCCGTGAAATGGAAGCCCTTCTTCTAAGTGAAATGAGACTTCACGACGACCCCTTCCGTCTCTGGAACCAACCTTCAAGGTAGCGGGCGATCTCCGAGCGTCCACAGTAAAAGAGTAGCGCAGGCTTCCAGCCTGTTTTAATTGACAGTACCAAGGCAGGACGCCTGTTCTACTTTTAATGGGCGCTCGGAGATCGCCCGCTACCAATAACAAACAACCTAATCCTAAGGCTAGCGCTCGCGTTATGCCGCAACGGTAATTCACTCCTATTTGAATGGCACGGCGCAAACGGGATCAACGATCCCCTCTACAGCTGGATCAAAACCTTATTTTAGCAACCCGAACGGTAGGACAAGAGGGTCCCGCTCTGCCGCGATGGAAGGGTTCGAGCTTCGTACACAGCGGAGCGGGAGGCGCTCGCCCTACCGTTTGCAAAGGACCTGGCGACCATTTCCTTCATTCTCCCATCAGACTACAGCGTAGCATTAATAGATTACTCGCTTCCAAAACTTGCTTTCCGGAAAGTTACGTTCATCATCTTCTCACCCTAATGAAAAAAAGTATACTCCCCATCGCGGCGCTTGCCCTTAGTCTCTCAATTTCCTGCGCTTCCGTGAGCGCGGTTGAATCCGTTGTCCAAGACATGGAGAACGCAGCCAATGCCTTTCTAGACTCACTAACGAAGGAACTTAAGGCGAGAGCCACCTTTCCCATGGAAGTCGAAGGCGAACGCACAAATTGGCATTTCGTGCCCATCACTGGTGAGCGCAAAGGGGTCGACCTGAAGGATCTTGACGAGGCTCAGGAAGAAAAGCTTACGGACCTTCTCAACGCGAGTCTAAGCGCGATCGGTCACACCAAAGTACAGAAAATCCAGGAAAGTGAATCGATTCTGTTCATGCTCGAGCAATCGGATCACCGGGATCCAGAACTCTATTACACCAGCATATTTGGAAAGCCCTCTTCGGAAGGAGCCTGGGGTTGGCGCTTCGAGGGGCATCACCTATCGCTCAACTTTACGGTCGTTGATGGAAAGCTACTCTCCACTACGCCTAATTTTTGGGGCGCGAACCCCGCCAAAGTCCTTTCCGGTCCCAAAAAAGGCGACCGTATTCTCAAAGAAGAAGAAGACTTAGCCCGGGCCTTCCTTCTTTCGCTCAACCGTGATCAACGCAAAAAGGCGGTGATAGCCGACAAGGCTCCCAAAGATATCTACTCGAGTGACGATCCAAAAGTGTATCCACTGGGAGATGCGGGGATATCGGTCGTCGATCTAAACGCGAAACAAGTCAAAGGACTCAACCAGCTGATCGACGTATACTTAAACAATATGCCATCCAAAGTCGCCAAAGAGCGACGCGTGAAATTCGAAAAGGATGGAATGGATCGGGTGGTTTTCGCCTGGGCGGGAAGTGCCGAAGTGGGTGAAGCTCATTATTATCGGATACAAGGCCCCAGCTTCCTCATTGAGTACGACAATATTCAAAATAAAGCCAATCACATCCATGCCGCCTGGCGCGACTTTGATGGCGACTTTGGTCGCGATATCATATGGGAACACCACAAGCACAGCCACTGAATTTCTAACTCATTTTTGGAATCATCATCCGAAGGGTAGGCGTTTAGACTGTGACGCGTCTTCGATGTCGATCTTCATACTTGGCACAGTGCGAGTGCTGGCCCTACGAAAACTCCCCATACACACTCCATGAACTCCCCCAATACCAACCGTCGTTCTTTTTTAACTACCCTCGGAGCCATCGCTGCAACCCCTTTGCTCGGCCGTGACTACGGTCCGGACGCGCCGCCTGTTCGCTATCCCGAGCCGGACGTCATCGCCCTCGAGCCGAGCTTTGCAAAGTACAAAATAGGCAATACCCCAATCGAAAGGCTTCACACCGGCATGTACTGGGCGGAAGGTCCCGCTTGGAGTGGCCGCGGAAACTATCTTGTCTGGAGTGACATCCCGAAAAACGTCCAGTATCGCTGGCTACAAGATGATGGCAAAGTGACGACCATTCGGAATCCCTCAAACTACAGCAATGGCAATACGTTCGATCGCGAGGGCCGCCAAATTTCGTTCGAACACGGAACCCGTCGCGTTGCGCGCTACGAGCCTGACGGCACCGTCACCGTTCTAGCCGACAAATATGATGGGAAGCCCTTCAACGCCCCTAACGACGGAGCGGTCCATCCCGATGGTAGCCTCTGGTTCACCGATCCAGGCTACGGCAGCCTTGGGAACTACGAAGGCTTTAAAGGTGAGCTGCTTCTCAAGGAAGCGGTCTATCGCCTCGATAAGTCGGGCAAGCTCGAGAAAGTGACGGACGATATTTTCAAGCCGAATGGTCTGTGTTTTTCCCCAGACTACAAAAAGGTATACATTGCTGATACTGGCGCCTCGCACTACCCGGATGCTCCCAAAAACATCAAAGTTTGGGATGTCGACGGCTCGAAACTGAAGAACGGCCGCGAATTCGCTTCCATGAAAATGTTTGTCGAAGGCGAGGAAGTCGCTGGCCTGGCGGACGGTATTCGCTGCGACCGCGATGGCAACATCTGGTCCAGCGCCGGCTGGGTCGGCGAAGGATACGACGGCGTACATATTTTTTCTCCAGAAGGTCAACGCATCGGCCAAATCAAATTGCCGGAAATTTGCAGCAACGTGTGCTTCGGCGGGCCCCGCCGTAACCGTCTTTTCATGACAGCGAGCCGCGGCCTCTACGCCGTCTATACCGAAGCCCTCGGCGCCCACTGGTGTTAGCCTATCTTGATTCGCCACTCGTAGGAGCGGTTTTACCCCGCGATTCTGGGAACGCCAAGCCCCAGCTTGGCAGTCGTTAAAATCAATCGCGGTGTAAAACCGCTCCTACAAATTTCTTGTAGATGCGATCATTGATCGCTAATTCTTGTTGTCCCTGCCCTACCAAAACAATTAGAATTTCCAACTACTCAATTTTATGAAAGCGTACACCTTATTGAATACCACGACGATTTCGTTAATCTTGCTGTCCTTCGTATCGGGAGCCCTCGCCGCCTCACCCAACTTCGTCGTCATACTCACAGACGACCAAAGCTGGGTAGGGAGTTCGCTTCTAATCAAGCCAAACGACCCGCGTACGAAAAGCGACTACTTTAAGACCCCCAATATTGAACGGCTCGCATTCATGGGCACAAGCTTCACCCAAGGTTACGCTCCCGCTCCTTATTGTTGCCCCACGCGAAGAAGCGTTCTCATCGGCCAGACTCCCGCCCGACACATCTATCAGAAAGACCAGAGAAACTGGACATCTAACTACCGTAAGCAACTAAGCATACCCCAAATTCTTAAACAGGCAAACCCAGACTACCGCACAGCGCACTTCGGGAAATGGGATATGCGTTTTGACGACGTGACTCCCGAAGAGATGGGATACGATGTAAGCGATGGACTCACCGGCAATGGAACCGGCGGAGGTAAAGGCAGTGGAGGACCATCAGCACAGGAGGATCCAAAGTTAATTTGGGGAATCACCGAACGAACGGGAACGTTCATGGAGGATCAATCCAGCGCAGGTCATCCCTTTTTCGTTCAGGTCTCTCACTACGCGGTGCATCTCGACATCTTTTATCGAGAAGAGTCACTCAACGAAGCAAGAAATTGGAAGAAGGGTAAGAAACATTCCATGCCCGAGTTTGCTGCTATGACCTCCGATGTGGATACCGGCATCGGTCTTCTTCTTGACAAGATTCATGACCTCGGGATCGAGAACGAGACCTATGTATTCTTCTTGTCAGACAACGGCGGGCGCACGGGCATCCCTGGTCAGGACGATCCCGAGATTCACCGAAATGATCCCCTGCGAGACGGGAAAGGCTCCGTCTATGAAGGCGGTGTCCGCGTCCCCTTTATCGTCATCGGCCCAGACATAGAGAATCAGGGCATCTCTCATGTGCCGGTAACCGGTCTCGACATACTGCCAACTATCGCCGATTTAGTAGGCTACGCTAAGCCGCTTCCAGAGGCCCTCGATGGAGGTAGCCTCAAGAGCGTGCTTATGAACGGCGGACGAGGCGAAGTGAAACGGAGTAATCCATTTTTGATTTTCCATCAGGCGGTCGCCCGAAATGCAGAGACTTCTCTCATTCTGGACAACTATAAGCTCGTTAAAACCTGGGATCGAAATCGGCTAGAACTGTTCGATATTTCAAAAGACATTGGCGAAGCCAAAGATCTCTCGAAACAAATGGAGGCGAAAACAAATGAACTTCACCAGCTAATGGTCAATTTCCTTGAAGAAGTTGGAGCCGAAACTCGCAAAGTCGGTTCTAAAGCGGAAGTATACGAAAACGCCACGCCGCTCTAGCTAACGTAGATCGGTTGTTATACCAGTTAGCCAATATCACAATCCCGCAGTATAAGCTTAATCACGAAAATCGTTTTTTATCATGCATACGAGCAAAGTTAAACAAATCTGGAAGGACGGAGGACTGGCGATCGGTACTCTTGTGAAATCGATAGATCCGGTTCATTCGGAAGCGCTCAGCCAGATGGGCTTTGATTTTCTTTGGTACGACCTCGAACACAGCGACAAGAGCGTGGAAACCTTTTCGAATCTCGCTCGTGCGACTCGAGTAGGCAACGTCGATATCCTCGCCCGTCCTGCCCGCTGGGAATACATGCGCATGGGGCGACTTCTTGAAGCCGGGGCCACGGGTATTCTGTATCCCCGATGCGAGTCTGCCGAGGAAGCAACCGAACTCGTCCGCTGGTCAAAATTCCACCCAATGGGGGAACGAGGATTCGATGGGGGTAGCGCAGATAACAACTACGGACAGTATCCTGCCGATAACTACACTGAGCAAGCGAACGAAAATACTTGGATCACCGCCCAAGTGGAATCGCCGGCAGCCTTGAAGAAGGTCAGTGAAATCGCTTCCGTCGATGGTATCGACTGCATCTTCTTTGGGCCGGGAGACTATTCGGCTCTCACGGGGCGGCCGGGAGATGTTAAAGGAGAAAAGACTCTCGAAGCCGCACGCATCACTGCAGAAGAGACCATAGCCGCAGGAAAGATTTTTGGAACGCTCGTCTTTGACATGGATCATGCCAAACAAATGAAAGACCTAGGAGCCCAGCTACTGGTTCACGGCGCGGATATCGTATTCTACAAAAAGGCGTATGCTGAAATATTAGGGGCATACGAAGGTTTTTGCTGAGAGTTTGACCACGAACGCTAGGGTCGGCGCTCGCGCCGTGCCGCATAGGACTCTCAATCAAAATAACGCGGCAGGGCGCAAGCGCCGGCCCTACGAGTTTCTATTTTTAACGAGGAATCCTAGAGTTTTCTCGGCTACCGTCCCTTTTTAACCCGTCTTCTTTCCGCGAAAGGATTCACAACCCTAATACCATTGTATTCCTGTTTAGAGGACAAATCTTCGCTTAAAATACGAGTACAGTCAGCCATATCCGCCGCGGCAACGATCAACGCGTCCCACCAAGATAAAGGATAACGTTGAAGAATCAGGTAACCTTTTGTCAGCAAAGCGCTATCGAGCGCGACAGGGTTCCACACCATCAGACTTTCGACATCCTCCCATGCTTCAGCCGCTGCAAGCCCTGGTTTTAATTTCCGTGTGACGTTAACGAAATACTCATTCAAGACCTGAATAGAAATACGACCCGTCCGGGACTCCCAATGCTTTCGCAATACGGATTCCGCAATGGCCTGCTTTTCAGGTTCCGAGGCATCTCGGGAATAAAGCAGTATATTCGTATCTATGAACGTCCTATCGCTCATAAATCTGATCCCGCTTCGGATAGGATTCGGCTTTGGCCTTCAATGCAGTGGGGGTTCGCGATAGAAAACGCCTTTGGGCGCTTTCGTAAGAATTTTCCATCAGCATCTTCTCACGAAGCGTCTCTCCCAAGATTCGGGACACGCTGGTGTCGTGTTGCGCAGCCCAAACTTTAGCCCAGCGAGCTACTTTCTCATCCAAGGTAATAGTCACGTTTTTCATGCTACACGAAAATAGTGTAGCTCGACAATTCGTCAAGACATAAGTATTGACTCGCACCTGCTTACCTAAATCCAGACGCATGTCTGTCGCACCGGTCCAATCTTGTTCAAGAAGGAGGACTGAGCCAGTCCTCTCTACCCAATACCTCGGAACTTGCAAACCCCACGCCCTCCTGCGTATCCTCAACTTTATCATGTTGATTCGGATCGCCCTCTCCTTTTTCCTTTTTCCCCTATCCCTTCTCGCCCAATCCAAATCCCCCAACGTCCTATTCATTGCGGTCGATGATTTAAACGACTGGGTCGGATTCATGGGGGGCTATCCGGGAGAAGTGAAAACACCCCACCTAGATCGACTTGCCAAGATGGGGACTGCATTTACCAATGCTCACACCGCTTCCCCGGTATGCTGCCCTAGCCGCGTTGCCGTCCTTAGTGGTCAACTACCAACAACGTCTGGAATCTACAACAATCGCCATTGGTGGAAACCAAATATTCCCGATCTTGTCACCATTCCCGCCCATTTTCGGAGCAATGGCTACACCGTCGTCGGCGCTGGGAAAATTTTTCACCACACGGCCGGAAACAATCCGCCTGAATCCTGGGATCACTTTCAGAGACTCGACTTTCATGATGACGCGTTCGCTCGCCCTCGTCGCGATTTGTTCCCCTATTTGATGGACCAGAAAAAGCCCGAAGACTTCCCTTTTTCCGGGATTGCACTCTATTCAGACGAAGTGGACTGGGCCGGGCTCGACAAACCTGAGTCGGAGTTCGATGACGCTCGAGCGGCCCAATACGGAATCGATTTTCTCGAAAACCACGAGGGTGATCCATTCTTTCTCGCCTGTGGCTTCTTTCGGCCACACATGCCCTGGTATTTTCCAAAAACGTATCTGGACCTCTACCCATTGGATCAGATCCGAGTTCCTCCCGATCTCCCTGAGGACCTTGAAGACGTTCCCGAGGCAGGGAAGCAACTCGCCCTCAGGAAATATGTAGACATGAAAAAGACTCGTGACGCGGGCAAATGGCCATCAGCCATACAGCACTACCTGGCAAGTATCAGCTTCATGGATGCCCAGCTCGGCAGATTGCTCGATGCACTTGAGTCCAGTCCCCATTCGGACAATACAATCATCGTGCTATGGTCCGACCACGGATGGCACCTAGGTGAAAAACAACACTGGCACAAGCGCACGCTCTGGGAGGAGTCCACACGCGTTCCCCTCGTAGTCGTTACACCCGGTGCTGGCAGGCCGGGCCAAATTTGTCCCCAACCAGCTAGTTTGCTAGATCTCTTTCCCACTCTAATCGAGTTTTGCCAACTGACCGCGCTTGAAAATCAGCCACTTGATGGGATCAGCCTTAAGCCTTGGTTGCTCGATCCTGAAAAAAGACGAACACGTAGCGTTATTACGGTGCACGAATCGAAGCACGTATCCATTAGAAGTGCGCAGTATCGATATATCAAATATAGTGACGGTTCCGAAGAGCTATACGATCTTTACGCGGATCCCAACGAATGGGACAATCAGATTGGCAACCCCGCCCTTACAGAGGTCCTCAAACGACTTTCATCTGAGGTGCCCGCTAGTTTCGCTCCCGAAGCCAAGTCCTACACACAATTCGATTTTAATCCTCACGAATACACCTGGAGAGATAAAAAGACGGGTGAGGTCACAACAGGAGACCGATAGGCATTTGAATGCTTGAGTGATTATCTATTCCTGCTCAGTATTATGCTATGAAATCGAATTCGGACCGAACCCCATTTTTCGTTCGAGACCACCCAAAAATAATTCCACCCGCACGACCGCGACTTCGACTGATCTTACACAGCTTCCCTAAACTCTTTTTCCCAGACAATCCGATAACCCTCGAACATGAACCGCCGACATGCCTGTAAAACGATAGCTGGATCGATTCTCTTTTCGAGTCTTCTCGAAGCGATCCGCAACGACCCGCTTGCCCTAAACTACGTGCTTTCCTCGGCCATGTACGGAGAGATGGATCTCGATCTCATACTGCCGGAAATTGCCAAGGCTGGCTGCCAGTCAATCGATATTTGGAGACGCAAGCACGGCAACCAGCGAGAGCAAATCGAAGCAATGGGTGAGAATGCCTGCCACCGACTTTTGGAAAAACACAACGCCCAGATCAGCGTATCGACTTGCTACCCACTAGGTCCACAGGGCTTGCAGGAGGAAATGGTTTGGCTTCAGCAATATGGTGGCAAGATCATCGTCACGGGATCGGGCCGATACCCAGACAAAAACCCACAAGGCGCTGAGGCGAAAGTCCAAGTGAAGAAGATGCTGGAAGTCATGAAACCGCACGTCGCAAGGGCCGAAGAAACCGGAATCACCATCGCTCTCGAGAACCATAGCAACCAACTGCTCTTCCATCCGGACTCCTTGCAATATTTTGCCGAATTTAATGAGAGCCCCAATCTAGGAATCGCCTTCGCCCCCCACCATCTGCATCTATTCGAAGACGAAATCCCTACTCTAATCCGTGATCTCGGAAACGAGAATATCCCCTTCATCTATTTTCAAGAGCACTCGGAAGGCATATTCAAAAAGATGCCAAAGGAAATCGAAATGCAACAATTACCCGGATACGGAGGAGGGCTGGACTACCGGCTAATTGTTGCAGCATTGAGAGATATCCAATTCACTGGACTGGCGGAGATCTTCATGCACCCGGTGCCCCGCGGGATCCCTATTTTGCCCACTGTCCCGGAAATCACAGCCGCTATAAACAAGTCGCGTAGCTACATAGAGGAATGCCTCGCTGCAACCGCATAATCGATCTACTCCTCGCGACTCTGCTTGCAGCTTGTCTCTCCCAGGCAAACGCCCATGCTCAACCACTGGTCATCGGCTACGAGCGCTTCTACTCTGATTCACCCTCTGTAGAGGGGGGACGCTTGCTGTTCAACGAACTCGGATGCGTGAATTGCCACAACCATCCGACCGGGCTTCCAGACCGAAGAGGCCCTATGCTGAACGGTATAACGAATCGAGTAGCCACGGACTGGATTCAGGAATTTCTCTTGAATCCTCACCACTCAAAGCCGGGTGCAACAATGCCTCAGATGCATCTAAGCAAATCGGAAACAGAGGCCGTCATTCACTTTCTCGCCTCTCTTGAACTGAATAAGAAAACCCCTAAGGCCTTCAAATTCGTAAACGCAAATCGTGGTATAGAACTGTATCATAATATCGGATGCGTTTCCTGCCATGCACCGGATCCCGACTTTAACCCAAGTGAAGGATCGTACAATTCGAACTCATTTACTTATCCCCATATCCTTTTCCCCAACCTATCAGAAAAATACGACATCCATTCCCTTTCGGCCTATCTCAATAAACCGCATGACTCCTCCCCCCATGGTCGTATGCCTCAATTCACACTGGAGCGAGAAGACCCAGGCGATCTGGCGGCCTACCTCTTAGGCTATGCCAATGGTGACTCAACCGACTACACAAAACTGCAGCCGCTTAAAGTCGACGCTTCTCTGGCGCAAGCGGGTAAGGACATTGTGGTTTCCAAGAATTGCGCTGCTTGCCACGACGCTTTGTTTACAGAGCTTCCACAATTGCCGACCATTCCTCAGATCACTCCCTACTCTCGACCGCCTGAGGATCACCCCAAGTACAATCTTAGCGCTGCCCAACAAGAGTCGATCGATCTTTTTCTTTCTAGGGGAACGAAAGAAGCGACTTCCCGTACGTTTTTGGAATCCCTCAACTGCGTTGCCTGCCACGACCGCAATGGTATCGGAGGACCCGATACCGCACGAAAGCTCTACTTCACAGGCAACCCTGATCTCGGAGACACGGGACGATATCCTCCACCCCTCACGGATGCGGGACGCAAGTTCCAATCCGATTGGCTCGATGAAGCAATCAAAGGAAGGAAACCCGTCCGACCTTATCTC
>Ga0181563_10000586_pt1 | contig 35065 bp, 16 predicted proteins | sample 011ome_25_FD_133759 | JGI IMG/M metagenome (GOLD analysis project Ga0181563, IMG submission 133759) | Coastal salt marsh microbial communities from the Groves Creek Marsh, Skidaway Island, Georgia - 011512CT metaG (megahit assembly) | ecosystem: Environmental > Aquatic > Marine > Intertidal...
ATACTCGATGCCAACCCACTTCGGCGGTGTGATTTTGAACGACCTGTGATCCAAGAACTGACGCTAATAATTGGGCGCCAAAGCAAACCGCTAGTACCGATCTTCCTTCTTCAATTGCCCACCGCAACAACTCTTTCTCGCGTGATACCCAATTCGGCACCTCTCCGTGAACAAGAGAAATGGGAGCACCAAACGTCATCAAAATTTCGCTGGGAACGACTCTCGGAATCACATCCCCACGGTCAACGCGTACCACCGTCGTCGCAACGTCCAATTGCTCTAGCAGCGGCATCACCGCGCCCGCAGTATCTGCGGCGGTATGCTGAATGATCGTCGCGTGAAGCATGATCTTGGGCTACCTTTGAATTTCAACGACGGAAAACTTGCTGATCCGAACGAACACAAATTGGTAATCTACCCCTTCGTGACGAAACGGAGGATCGCTTCGCGGATGAAAAGATAAGGGTTTCACCCACCCATTTTGTTTGCTCCATTGGAATCCCGAATTATTTCGTGGCAAGCCATATCGCTTCAGATTTGCCAGAACGCAACAATGTCCAAGCAACGATCGATTTGGATGGTCTTCAAGCAAGCCTTGTACAAAGAGCGTTCATCTTCCTGATCGTGCAAATGCTCGATCACATCATTCAACCAAGACAGGGCTTCCCCCTGTCTTTTCGAACAGCGTTCAACTTGACCTTCCATGAGCCGGATTCAGCGATCACCAAAAACACTATTGCCAAGTGATGTCAGGCATCATCTTGGTGGATATCTATTCTTGGGGTCGCTGTTGGTGTTTTTTCTTTCCAGTATCCTTCTGTACGGGATCTATGCGTACGCTCGACGTGGTGACCCTCAAACCGCAACACCGATTCCGAGTTCATTTTTGATCAGTACGGTTTGCCTGATTCTGATCAGCGGGCTAGTGCATGGCGCATCAAGAACGATTCGCCGAGATCGCTACCGCACTACCAGCACACTACTTCTCGTCAGTAGTGTTGCTGCGATTGGCTTTATCTGGATTCAGTGCCAATCCATGTACGATATGCTCAATGGTCCCGCCCTTGCTGCGGGAACCGGCAAAGGCGTTGCAGGCATGTTAATTGTGCTGGCTTTTTTACATGCTTTGCATGTTGCTGGCGGCATCATTGCCCTCGCCATCGTTTCCTTTCATTCACTCAGAGGCAAGTATGATCACGAACGCCACTGGCCCGTCGACTTTGCGGCACAGTACTGGCATTTCCTGGATCTTGTTTGGATTGTGATGCTGTTCATCTTTTGGATCACTACCGGCGGTTTCCAATTTTGAAAGATGATCAACACGAAAACACAATGACCTTTACGGCTTAACGATTACTCTGATCGACGAATCAACTGCAGGGAATGGACGTCGACTGCTTCTTGTCCGACGATCTCTTTTGCACCGAGTTTGATCGTGGCACGTCCTGCAGGTAGATACATTTGGCCCATATGAAGTGGCTTAAAGTCCTTCACATAATAGTGCGAGTTATCTACACGCTCTTTCGACTTATCATACAAAGGCGGATCAAATACCTCCGTCACCTTTGCCGCCAAGAGAGCGTCATTACCATGCTTTGGCAATAATGACTCCAAACTCAGTGTGACGCCGACATCTTGTGGGCGGCATGTGTAGAACAAAACTGCCTCAAACGTACCCCCGCGATTGACTTCGATCTCCCAAGTCACGCCACCGGAAATATCCATCCAGTCTTCAAAGAACGAGTTATTAGGGGCTTTCGAACTCCTGCTAATCGATCCATACGGCACTCCATCCCGTGCCGGCAGGATGGTCAAATCTCGGTAGCCGACGGTAAAGGGTCGGTCCGAATATTTCTCGAACTCTCTCGCCATGGTCTCCCGATGCTTGGCTGCCAACACGGTGAGCTCGGCTGTCAATTTCGGATGCAGGGAAGCGACATCCGTGCGTTGCCCAGGATCTTTTTGAAGGTTGAAGAGGTGCCCCCCGTCATCGAGTCGAAACGAACCTCGCCTGACACTCACCTGATTCTTTCGCACTGAAAAGAGGGTTCGCTCGTCCGGATCAACCTTTTGACCGATTAACCACGGCGCAATACTCACCCCATCTATCGGACGCTCGAGCACTGGCTTCATCCCTGTCAAATCAACGAGGGTTGGCAGCAAGTCCACCGCGCCAGAAATTTGCTTGACCCATGTTCCCTCCGCAATTTTACCTGGCCAGCGAACGAAGCAAGGGGAACGAACTCCACCCTCATCAATTGATCCCTTTCGACCTTTCATCCCACCATTCCATCGATAAGAATTCGGCCCGTTATCCGAAAAGAAAATCACAATGGTGTCGTCTTCTAAATCCAATTCCACGAGAACTTCAAGCATTCGCCCTACGTTCCAGTCAATATTCTCGACCATCGCCAAGGCAGCCCGAGTCATCGAAAGATCCTCCCTCTCTGGATCTCGATGCCTCATCTCGATCGGTGCTCGCTCGAACTTTTCATAAAACTCATCTGGGACCATCATCGGTGAATGAGGTGTATTGAGCGGCACGTAGCAAAAAAATGGGTGATGTTGATTGGACCGCATGAAATCGATTGCATGATTGGTCACATCGTCTGCCAAAAAACCATCACCCCGAACAATCGTGCCGTTATGATCCATTGGTGGACTAAAGTAATGCCCCCAATGACCGGAGGTAAATCCATAGAACTCATCAAAACCGCGATCATTTGGATGGTAAGGTGACTGCGTCCCGTTATGCCATTTTCCAAAAATTCCAGTCGCGTAACCTGTTGACCTAAAGAGATCAGCAAGCGTCACCTCATCTGCATTGAGACGTTCTTGCCCCGTGCTAACTCCTGACACCCCGGTGCGAGGATAATACCGACCTGTTAGAAATTCAGCGCGAGTTGGAGCGCAAACCTGACAAACATAAAATGACTCGATGGCCGCTCCTCGGTGAGCAATGGAATCGATATTCGGCGTTGCGAGATTACGATTACCATTCAGACTTAAATCACCCCAACCCTGATCGTCAGCAAGAATCACCAAGACATTCGGGTGAGATTCGGCAACGGGAGCAGCAGAGCTAAGAGATTGCAACCCGAGTAGTACTCCGGACAGCACAAGGTATCTCAACGTTCTTTCCCAAGCTGCTAAAAAGCCTCTCATTGCCTCGACCCCACTTTGGTATTGAAACGATCACTCGCGTCCACTGAAAAGATGATGCGTTGATAACCAGCCCGCCGATCAAGTCATCACTTTAATTTCAAGCGAATCAAATCACTGAAAATCCTCTCACTGGATTTCTTCTCAAGCTGCGGAATTTCGCTTGACCGTCATTTACCTGACCACCCGACCCGATGAGTTCCCCGATGCCAATGCTTGAATCTCATCACAGCTCGCGTAATTAAAGTCTCCCTCGATTGAGTGAGCCAAACAGGATGCCGCAGTCGCGTAGTCAAGCACTGCCTGACCACCTTGATGATTCTCAGACCGAAGTGCATAGATCAAACCTGCTGCGAATGAATCGCCACCACCCACTCGATCGACGATATTGCGAATCTCATAGGGCTGATATTCGCCATCGATGGTGGGTGAAAAAAATGCTTGGTCGGCTGCTGCATCAAACAGCATTGCTCCCCATCGATTAAATGAAGCGGAGAGGCTTTGTCGCAAAGTGGTCGCAACCATTTTCAAATGAGGGAATTTCTCGATGACCTTCTTTGCGACATCGGGATAACGCTCCGCCTCTAAAACTCCGGAGGCAACATCCGAGCCTGCTGCGCGAATCCCTAGTACATCGCCACAGTCTTCCTCATTAGCAATCAACACATCAACGAATCGGACCACCTCGGGCATGACTTCACCGGCAAGTTGGCGAGCCGCGATGCCTGGTCGCCATTTCCAAAGCTTCCCGCGAAAATTGAGATCACAGGAAACGGTTAGCCCACACTGCTTGGCGCGTTGCACCGCAGCGATCGTGGCCTTGGCAGCAGCCTCAGAAATCGCTGGTGTGATTCCGGTCACGTGAAACCAATCCGCACCGTCAAATATCTTATCCCAGTCATATGCATCGACAGCAGTGAGACTAATACTCGAATGGTCGCGATCATAAATCACGCGACTGGGTCGTTGATTGGCCCCCGTTTCTAAAAAGTAAAGACCGAGACGCCCGTGATCACTCCAAACTAAATGGGATTGAACACCGGTAGATCTCAACGTCGCTGCACACGCTTCGGCGAGATCATTCTTGGGTAATGCCGTCACGAATCTTGCGTCTTCTCCCATAAAAGCAAGAGAGGCAGCAACGTTCGCTTCGGCACCCGCAAACGTCACATGTAGAACTCCCGGTAGCCCTTGTCGAAGTCGCTGAAATCCGGGCGGTGCCAACCTTGCCATGATTTCGCCAAATGTCACCACACCACTCATCGATTCACTCTCTCTTTCACAATTCTTCTACTTTCGGTTGCACGATCAATCACGGTGGACCAATCGTTCTTCGCAATGATCTGTCTCGGTGCAATCCAAGAACCGCCTACCGCCAAGACAGATGAATCCGCAAGGTATGCGGCTAAACCCTTGGAATCGATCCCGCCAAGGGGAATGAATCGCAAGCCAAGATGCAGGTAAGGCGCTGACATACTTTTTAGATACGGCATTCCACCAATCGGCTCGGCGGGAAAGAACTTCAGCTCTCGGCATCCCAACTCAACTGCACGCTCAATCTCACTCGGAGTTGCCACGCCTGGGGCAAACGGTAGACCAACCGCCTGAGCATGCTTCACGACTCGAGGATTCAAGCCTGGGGATACAGCAAAATCTGCACCCACATCCATCACTTCGTCAATCTGCTGTGGGCTCAGCACCGTACCGACGCCAGCTAACATCTGTGGCACTTCCTGCTTGACTAAACGCAGCGCCTCCACCGCTGCGGGGGTGCGCAGGGTTAATTCCATGACATCAATTCCACATGCGATCAACGCTTGAGCAAGTGGAATTACATGCGGCGCCTCATCAACCACGATCACTGCCATCACACCAGCACCGGAAATACGCTCCAGCATTGATTTCGGAAATTGCGATTCCATCTCAACCATTCTTTCTAGTCATTATTCCTTGACTGAATCACTCACCATCCAAACCCTATCCACGAAAGCCGATACAGATTGGAACGATAGGATCAATCGATTACTACGCTGGCCCACTCGCTTACTACGCTGACACGCCCGCTTGCTACGCTGGCCCACTGGGTTGTTACGCTGGCCCACTGTGACATCGTTAGCTGAAACCCATCCCATTTCCCCGGTTTTGATTCACCACGGGCTGACAAGGTCTCCCCGCTCATCAAACGCAAGCGGAGTGGGTTCCGCCAAGACATTCAAATCTTTCCGATGAAGCGACTCAGCGTAAAAAGATTCGCTTAACAAAATACGATCGACATGAAGTGTATCACGGATCCAAACCCATTTTACTGCGCGTTGCCTTTCTAAAGCGACTTGGGAAAGAACGGCTTGGATCACTTCCCAATCCGAATCGAACACCAATGGAATCGCACCGGCAGACGGATGGGCGCTGGTGATGCAGTTCACTTTTGTTTTTTCAACATTTAGCGATTGCACCACTCGCCGATGACAATACTCCGCGATACCGATTCCTGCTGCATTTCCAGCGGTCTGATCGGTCAGTGATCGCACATAAATATGCCGAACTTTAGGAAACTCCTTTTCCGCAGCCGCCTTATCGTTACTCTTCCTGCCTATCAAATTCGTATCCATCCCGGTACCACTAATTTCTTTCCCTATTTGATCCACGATGAGTAGGTCAACGTGATCAAAGGGAAGTCGCGGCAACAACGACTTGGCCTTATCCAATAACTCAGGCTCTCGACTCAAAATCTGTCTGGCCGGTATCGCTTCGAGGTGTGATGTGTTTTCAAACGCATCTTCGACGATTGCCAAACCACAGGTGATTGGCATTCGTTCGAGTAGCAACTCTACAACCGAGGGAACAAGCCGATCTAGACAATAGTCGTAATCGGGGAAAAACTGATGATAAGTTGAGGCTCCGAGATGCTTGCCCAAACCAATCATCAACATCTTGATCAAACCACTTTCGTACCTACCGGCCAATCGGGTGTGTGGTTTGATTCGATTGACCACCACCACATGATCCGATTCACTTGCGACTTTATCAAAATAAATCGGAAGACCTTCAGGCGTCTCACCCAAAAGAATCGTCTCCATCGACGAGATTACCTCACAACCCATGGTGGATTCGGTAATCCCATAACTCTCAAGCACCAATGCTTGGCCTTGCGCGGTTGCACCTCCGTGACTGCCCATCGCAGGAACGATCACTGGAACTGCGCCACATTTCTTAACCTCTTCCACCACCGCCAAAACAATTCGGCTTAGTTGATGAATCCCTCGACTACCGACTGCAATTGCAACTTGCTGCCCTTCCCGAACATCCACAAGTGACCCGCTATCACGAAAGGTGTTAACGATCACCTGCTCCACATCCTCGATAGGACTAGACGGGAACAACTGATCGATGGGGAAGAAACATGGCAACGACTCTGTGTTTATCAAGGTGACCTCAACTCCAATGGATTAACTTGCAGGCTGGGACGAGCTTTTCGAATTCTTTCGAGTCCCGCATCGCTGATTTGAGTCCTTTGAACATCAAGGCTTTCTAGCTTGGGCAAACGGATAATGGCGTCGATACTTTGATCGGTCAGACGTGTTCCTGTCATCCATAAGACAGACAAATCTTGAAAACCGGATAGCTCCTGCAGAAAACTGTCTCCAACCTTTGTCCAACTCATATCTAACTCTCGAAGTCCAGTCGCTTTTTGCAACCATGCACCCATTCCGTCGTCAACCTTTGTTACTTCCAAGGTCAGTTGCTCAAGACTCGATGGGTCGGGCACCAATCGCTGCACGGCTGCATTTCCAACCGGCAAACCAGCAAGATCCAGCCAGGTCATTCCCGAGCTGACGGGCACCAGACCCAATGTATCTTCGGTAATTTCACACCCACTTAGACACAGAACCCTCAAGGGGGTGGACGGTGGACTTCCTTCTAATTTCGCATCATCCAAATACAAATATTGTTGCAAGCCGCGGCCCCAAGACTGCATCAGTTGCGACTCAATGGAGTCTTGATTCGCTAACGGTGCAAGTGGCGATCGCGATCGGTACAGGGAGGATAGCCTATGATACAGCCAGCGTCTGATCGTCACATCGCCGCCATCCATTAGGGCATGCACATTGGCAATTGAATGCGAATACCAACGAGCTAAATCGTCGCGTCTTTGAGCCTGCTGAAGACCATCTCGCATAAGTTCATCCGGCAACATCAAATCCTGACCGACTAACACGCGATAGCGGGCATATTGAAGCCTTGAAGCATCCCAGCCTCCGATGGTTGCTTGCCGCTCTCCGATTTTCATGGATTCCATGTAACCGGCAATTCCTTCTACGAGCCAAAAATCTGACTGTTCGCCAGGCATGGCTTGCCCGAGACTTGATCGCGTCGCTTCTCGAAATAATTGATGAGTCAACTCGTGGCGTCGCGTTTCTACAGCATCATCATCAATACCATATAAAAAAATGGTTCTCAGGCTGTCACTATAAAAACCCGTCGACTGCTCAATTGCATTGCCCTCCGCCGCAAGCGTCCTGCGGTATTGTTCCTTGTCCTTGAGGAGCACGACCTGCAATTGACGCCGAATAGAAAGACGCGGTCTTCGTGTTGCTAAAAATTCCACGAGTGACTGATCGGGATCCCAGTCAGCAAACGCCGTTGTCACCTGGGCGGAACCCTCCCATAACGGAAAAAACAGTTGTGTCCAAACCCAGTAACAGTGTTCAAGATCCTCCGCTACACGACGACTCGTCAATTCATCCGCGGTGCTGAAAATTGTGAAATGAGAAGTGTCCACTTGTGCGAATGTCCCCGGACGCCATTCCAACCAACGAGGGGAGGAACGACCTCGCTTCGCCTGAAACACAAAAGGTTCCTCGGTTGGCAGCCCCAAAAAACGTCTAACATCAAGGTTGGATGGATCTTTCTGATGTTCCTGCCACACCCGCATGTAGGCTGACCAACCTACATCTTCTACTCCGTAAAGAGCATCGGGATAAAACGGCGAGGAGGTTGGTCGCCCTGGCTCTTCCGAAGCTAAAGGCAGAAGGCAAACATTGCGTTGCTCTGCGCAGGCGAGAACACCAACCGATACGAAACAAAGAAACCCCAGCGATCGCCAATGTGAAAAACGAAACCGCATTCTTTTTGTCATCTTGTTCATCGGCGCGGCAATCTCGTTAAACTATGCGACATCGGATGAATCAATCGTGGACCAACGAAACACGAGCACCATTCTAGCACCCCAACCCCTATGACACCGATGCGGCATCTCTCTACCCAACTATCAATCTACATTCTAACGTTGTTTGTTGTGAACGGCGTTGCGAGGCAAACACCGCTGAGTGCGGCTGAACGGAATGTCATTTTCATCATCACCGATGACGAAAGCCCGACGCTGGGTTGTTACGGAGATCCCGCAGCGGTCACGCCCGCCATCGACGCCATCGCAAGAGATGGCATGATTTTTCGAAATGCTTTCGCGACTACAGCCTCGTGCAGTGCTAGCCGCAGTGTGGTGATGAGTGGATTACATAACCACCGCAATGGTCAATTTGGCCATCAACACCATTACCATAAATTCTCGTCTTTTCACGATGTGGTTAGTCTAGCTCTTCCGCGAGTGATGCAGCGAGCCGGCTATCGAACGGCTCAGATTGGCAAGTATCACGTTGCCCCAGAAGTGGTTTATGAATTTGAAACCTATCTCAAAGGTAATGGACGAAACGCTGTCTCGATGGCCAGCGAATGCAAGGACTTTATTACCAACCGCGACGACGACCGCCCCTTCTTTCTGTACTTCGGCACCTCCGACCCTCATCGTGGCGGCGGAAAAGACCAAGACTCTGAGCGGGAACTCAAACCGGATCTTTTTGGAAACCGCCCGAATGACCAATCCCATCCGGGAGTGGAAGAGGTTTTTTATGATCCCGAAACGCTACCGATCCCCGCTTTCCTACCCGACACGCCCGAGACGCGAGAAGAGCTAGCGCAGTACTATCAATCATGCTCTCGAATCGACCAAGGAGTTGCAGCCTTGGTTCAAATCCTAAAAGAAGCTGACCTTTACGACCGAACCATGATCGTTTTCACCAGTGATCATGGCATGGCGTTCGCCGGTGGGAAAACAACCGTTTACGAAGGTGGCTTGCGTGTACCCATGGTGGTGCGTGATCCGTATCAGACCAAACGAGGCGTTACCAGCGACGCACTGATCAGTCACATTGACATCACCCCCACTCTCCTAGATTTTGCTGGCGGCCTGAACTACAAAACCAACGGGCCCAAGAAGCCGCTCGATGCCGGCGAGTTCTGGAAAGAACGCGGGGAAGCCACCAAGGACAATCGCAACGGCAATAAACCATTCAAAAGCTACCATGGCAAATCTTGGCTACATTGCCTTGGCAATCCAGATGACAATCATCACGAGACGCTGTTTGCATCACACACGTTTCATGAAATCCAGATGTACTACCCAATGCGAGTGGTGCGCGATGCAAATTACAAACTCATTTGGAATATCGCACATCCATTGCCTTATCCTTTTGCATCCGATCTCTGGGCAGCGAGTAGCTGGCAAGCACAACTTGCCAAAGGAGATGATGCACCTTACGGACAAATGACCGTTGGCCGGTATGTGCAGCGTCCGGAATTTGAGCTTTATCACATCAAAGCCGATCCCCATGAATCCACTAATCTCGCGAATAGTCCCGGACATCAAGACATCCTCAAGTCTTATCAGGAAAAACTAAAATTGATGCAGCAAGAGATGGACGATCCGTGGATCATGAAATGGGATTACGAGTAGCAGCGGTCACGCTGTCTCTGAGTCACCTAAAAAGTATTGATTGAGAAACACCTTGCGATCCCCCGTTTCGTTGGCAAACTGAACCATCGCATAGAGCCTCTGCTGGTCTCGCTGCTTTTTCTCGGACAAAAACACATCATCAAGAAATGCTTTCGGTAGATCCGCCTGCACGTCAAAACAGTCAGGCGGATGAGGCCCCGCGATGACCCCATGTCGATCCAACATCGCAATTGCAGTTGCCAAACGGTGATCGTGACGGCTTACCTTCTGGAGTCGGTCGTTCATCCATTCCATTCCAAATGCATGACATTCTTCGGGATGTTCGGTAAGCAGCGTATAAAGACGCGAATAGAAACTGGCGTCAGGATTTGACCACTCGATGAACTGCATCTGAGTCATCAAGTCGTTTTGATCATAAAGCCATTGGCAAAGACTCGGCTGATCATCACGACCCGCCCGCCCGATTTCTTGATAGTAGGACTCGATCGAACCGGGCGTTTCCGCGTGAATGACAATCCGAATATTTTCTTTATCGACTCCCATACCAAACGCATTGGTTGCCAAAACAATATCCACTTCACCCGACATAAATTGGTTTTGAATACGCCGACGGTGATGACGCGGTAGATCCCCGTGATAACACACATGATCCACTCCACGCTGAACCAAAGCGTCACTATAACGCTCAAGCGTTTTAATCAGGGAAAAGTAAATAATCACGCTACCTCCCCGATATTCCTCCCTTGCTAAGCTAGCCTCGATCGAATCCAACTTATCTTCGTCGCCCCACGCTTCGGTCACTTCGATCTTCAAGTTCGGACGATCGATACCATGATGAAACAATGCAATCTCATCCGCGTCGATTCCCATCTGACGATAAATATCTTGTCTACATTCTTGGGTTGCTGTGGCGGTCAAGGCGATCGTCACGGGATTACCTAACTGAGCACGAATCTCTTGGATTCGAGAATAGTCAGGCCTAAAGTCGTGGCCCCATTGACTCACACAGTGCGCCTCGTCGATCGCCAACAAGGTCAAATGTCGTTTTGACAACGCCTCGATAAACTCCGCTTTCCGAAATCTCTCTGGTGTCACATAAACGATGCGATACCCACCCTCGGCCAATCGCTCATATCGCAACTCCCTCTCTTTTCGATCCAAAGAGGAATTGATGTAGGTAGCGTCGATTCCTCGCTTGGACAATGAATGAACCTGATCCTGCATCAATGCAATTAAGGGTGACAAAACAAGTACCAGCCGATTCGGCTGTGGCAAATCAAACAACGCAGGAATCTGATAACAAAGCGACTTACCCATTCCCGTTGGCATGATGACCATTGCATGCTTGCCCGACATCACACGTTCGATGATGTCCTGCTGTCGCCCCCGAAAGTGGTCATACCCAAAGAAACGTTTCAATAACGCCAAAGCTTGACCAGCATGATCGACTCTCTGTGTTGGATCATTCATAACAGGCTATGCATCCTTTGGAATAAAAATCGTCACATTGAAGCTCGAATGGACAACTTTTTCGCGGAGAGTTTCGCTGACCGCAGTACTCCCAAAAACTGCCATAGCGACTTGAACAAGAGCAAGCTGAAAGAGGGCATCTAAAAAAAGCACTCTAAGCTGCCGGTCAACGGATTCACCTCACTACACTCGCAACTCGCCACTCTCATCAATTCCAGGCGAGAAAAAAAAGAGCCAAGTTACCGCGGCAGGCAACTTGGCTCATGATCTCTTTTCGGCCACGCTACCGATCGATAGCGTGATTCGGATCCATCAATCTGACTCGATCTACTCTGGACTTCCACCCAACATCGGATCGTTGCCACCAATCTGCTCGGAAGCATCTGACGAGAGGTCATCCTCTGAGATTTGAGGCTCAGCCGAATCAACGATAGGCGAGAATGATGCGGATGCAGCATCACTTGGCATCGCTGGTGGTGCAGAGAATCCAGCATTGGCTTCTTCAGCGTTCAACAATGGGAAACTCTCTTCCAAAATCTGAACCGGCGCAGTTGCAAGTTCTTCCAAAGCTTCACGTCGGTAGTTCACTTCAGATTCTTGGAAAATACGGAATCCGGTACCAGCTGGAATGAGGTGACCGAGAATCACATTTTCTTTCAGCCCTACGAGCTTGTCGACTTTTCCGGCCAACGCAGCCTCGGTCAGCACTTTGGTCGTTTCTTGGAACGATGCCGCACTGATAAAGCTATTTGACTGAACCGCAGCCTTGGTGATACCAAGAAGCTGGGTACTCGCGGTGGCGCTCTTGGGTTTTTTACCTTTCGCGGGCGTCCCACCAAGAGCTTCAATTTGAGCATTGGTTTGCTCAAAGGTTTCGCGAGGAATAATCGTGCCTTGACTAAAGTCGCTGTCACCCGGGTTGGTGATTTTGATGCAACTGGTCAGCTCTTCGTTGACTTTCCGGAATTGGAACCGGTCCATCACCAGACCTGGTAGCAGGCTGGTATCACCAGAGGTTTCGATCTTCACTTTACGCAACATGCGAGCAATGATGATTTCGCAGTGCTTATCGTTGATTTCCACCTTTTGGGACTGATAGACCTGTTGAATTTCGTGAAGCAAGTACTGCTGAACAGCCTCTTCACCGGAAACTCGCAAGATATCGTGCGGCACCAAAGGACCGTCCACCAACGCTTGACCTGCTCGCACTTCGTCACCACTGTGAACTAAGAAGTGCTTACCGTGAGGCACCAAGTGTTCGCGTTCAATGCCCGATTCACTTCGCACCACGATGGTTCGCTTACCACGCTTTCGCTCGGCCAAGATCTCGACGGTACCGTCCACCTCAGCAATGATCGAAGGATCTTTCGGCTTACGAGCTTCAAAGATCTCCGTCACACGAGGCAAGCCCCCGGTAATATCGGAAACACCACCAGTTTCACGCGGCATCTCAGCGAGAATGGTGCCAGGATTAATTTCAGCCCCTTCCTTGACCATGATCATTGCACGCTCAGGCAAGTACTGAACGTCCATTGCCTTGCCATCGGCGTCTTCAACAACAATCTGCGGGTGCAGATCACCTTTGTGGTCGACGATCATCATGCGAACATTACCGCTCGCTTCTCTTTCGGTCCGCATGGTTTCGCCGTCAACGATGTCTTCGAAGCGGATCTTACCAGTAACTTCCGAAAGAATTGGAATGGAGTATGGGTTCCACTCGCAAAGAATCGTTCCGTCAGTGATCTTCTCGCCTTCTCGCACCTTCAAGGTTGCACCGGTGGGAACAGCATACGATTCCACTTCGCGACCACGATCATCGACGATCGCGATCTCGCCATTTCGAGTGAGAACAATTTGCTCACCAGATGCGTTTTCAACCGCACGCATACGAGTCAGTCGAACTTCACCAGCCTTCTTAGACTTGATGTCGGATTCGACCGACTGCTTGCTCACACTACCACCGATGTGGAAGGTACGCATGGTTAGCTGCGTTCCAGGTTCACCGATACTTTGAGCAGCGATGATCCCCACGGCCATGCCTTCTTCGACCAAAGCACCAGTCGACATGTCCATTCCGTAACATCGACGACAAACTCCCAGAGGTGCATCGCAAGTCATCGGTGTGCGAACCTGAATCTTTTCAAGTCCCATCGCCTCAATTTTACGCGCGATCTCAGGTGTGATCATCTCACTTTCGTTAACGATCACTTCGTCGGTCACAGGATTAACAATCGATTGGCGGCTGACACGACCGTTGATTGAATCAACCAAGCTTACTTCGACTTTCTCACCGCGGTAGACAACTCCCTTGGTGATACCTTGAGTGGTGCCACAATCGTCCATTGTAATCACCACGTTTTGAGCAACGTCAGCAAGCTTTCGAGTCAAGTAACCACTGTCGGCCGTCTTCAATGCTGTATCGGCTAGACCTTTACGAGCACCGTGCGTCGAACTGAAGTACTCAAGTACCGAAAGACCTTCACGGAAGTTCGCTTTGATCGGCGTTTCAATGATTTCACCGGTCGGCTTTGCCATCAGACCACGCATACCAGCCAATTGGCGAATCTGTTCAATACCACCACGAGCACCGGAGTGGGACATCAAGAACACAGGGTTCACGTACCAACCACCTTCACGGACATCATTCTTCATGGCGTCCATCATGTCTTTGGTGATTAATTCGCGAGCGTTGGTCCATTCATCAAGAACGTGGTTATATCGTTCCTGACCGGTCATCAATCCACGGTCGTAGGACTTCTTGAGTTTCATCACCTCTTTTTCAGCAGACTTGATGAACTCAGTCTTGGTGTCGGGAGTTACAAGGTCGTCGGTGGCAAATGACAAACCGGAACGAGTCGACTCGCGGAAACCGAGTTGCATCATATCGTCGAGAAGGTGGATCGTCGCGCGACGGCCGATCTTCTGATAACAGTCACTAATAACGCCAGCGAGATCACCGCTTCTCATCGCTTGATTGTAAAAATCCAAACCGGCAGGAAGCATCTCGTTAAACCGAACACGACCTGGTGTTGTGTCGATCAACTCACCGTACTTGCCTGAACCGTCGCCGGTCTTGAGTCGCTGATACTTCGGAAGACGCATTTTAATCTTGGCATGCAATGCAACCACGCCTTGCGCAAAAGCCAAATCAACTTCGTCATATCCCGAGAACACCATTCCCTCGCCACGCTGGCTAGGCATCTCGACGGTGGTGTAATAGCAACCCATCACGATGTCCTGCGACGGGCTCATGATCGGCTTACCGTTGGACGGAGCGAAGACGTTGTTGGTACTCAACATCAGCGTGTGAGCCTCAACCTGTGCTTCGATCGAAAGCGGTAGGTGAACCGCCATCTGGTCGCCGTCAAAGTCAGCGTTGAAACCTTTACATACCAGCGGATGCAGGTGGATCGCGTTTCCTTCCACAAGCGTCGGCTCAAAGGCTTGAATCCCCATTCGGTGCAAGGTCGGAGCACGATTGAGCAATACGGGGTGATTCGCGATCACCTGCTCGAGGATATCCCAAACTTCCTCGTCTTTTCGCTCGAGCATTTTTTTCGCTGACTTGATCGTATCAGCGTGGCCGAGTTCCTTGAGCCGACGAATGATGAATGGCTGGTACAGCTCGAGTGCAATCTTCTTTGGCAAACCGCATTGATGAATTTTCAAACGCGGCCCAACCACGATCACGCTACGAGCCGAGTAATCCACTCGTTTACCAAGTAGGTTCTCTCGGAATCGCCCCTGCTTACCTTTGATCATATCTGTCAAAGATTTAAGCGGCCGATTGGATGACCCAAGCACCGGACGCTTGCAGCGGTTGTTATCAAACAACGCGTCAACGGATTGCTGAAGCATTCGCTTTTCGTTGCGAATGATCACCTCAGGTGCATTCAGGTCGACCAGCTTACGAAGACGGTTATTTCGGTTAATGATTCGACGATACAAATCATTCAAATCACTGGTTGCGAAGTTTCCGCTATCCAGAAGAACCAACGGACGCAAGTCCGGAGGAATCACAGGAATGACATCCAGAACCATCCACTCGGGTCGATTATCACTATCGCGAATCGACTCCACAATCTTCAAACGATTGATCAGGTCTTTCTTCTTTTGCTTTGACCCAGTCTCATCCAACTCCACTCGAAGTTTCTCGGAGAGCTGAACCAAATCAAGGCGATTAAGCAGCTTCCGAACGGCTTCGGCGCCCATATCGGCTTCGAATGACCCGTCGCCATACTGAGCACGAGCTGCACGATACTCCTCTTCGGTTAACAACTGCTGTGATTCGAGTTCAGTAGTCCCTGGATCAATCACCACGTAATCCTGGAAGTAGATGACCTTCTCGAGCGAACTGGTCTTCATATCCAAGAGGTTACCAAGGCGTGATGGCATTGCCTTAAAGAACCAAATATGAACAACCGGTGCAGCGAGCTCGATATGGCCCATTCGCTTTCGACGAACACGACTGTGGGTCACCTTCACTCCACAGCGGTCACAGATCATGCCCTTGTACTTCATGCCGCGGTACTTACCGCAGGCACATTCCCAGTCTTTCTCTGGGCCAAAGATTCGCTCACAGAACAAACCGTCTTTCTCGGGACGGTAGGTTCGGTAATTGATCGTTTCGGGCTTCTTCACCTCACCGAATGACCAACTCTTGATGTCCTGAGGACGTGCAAGAGAGATACGGACGGATGCGTAATCGTTAATGCGATCGTAGCTGTTGGATTCGCCAGTCGACATGTTTTTGTGCTCCTGGTTGCCCGTAATGGGCAGCAAACCTAATTGAGACTTTTTGGCGGATGAAAAAAATAACGGGGTGGAAAGTTTTGCTTCAAAGTGGTGCTGACTTTTCGAAACCCTGTCACGGTTGTTTTGCTTTTCGATTCACTTGAGGTGAACCGGATCAAAGTGATCACTGTGCTGAATCCATCCGAACACTTGAGGGCGGCTAAAAAACCTGATCACAACAAGTGTCGAACCCGATTCAACACGGCTCATCTAGATGGGCCGTTTCTCAAGCTGCATGTTGAGTGCCAGACCACGAATCTCGTTGGTCAAAACGTCGAAGCTAGCAGGTGTGCCAGCCTCAAGGGTGTTCTCCCCTTTGACCATCGATTCGTAGATCTTCGTTCGACCCTCAACATCATCACTCTTCACGGTCAAGAGTTCCTGCAGGATGTAAGCAGCACCGTACGCCTCCAACGCCCAAACTTCCATCTCACCGAAGCGTTGTCCACCGAAGCGAGCTTTACCGCCGAGTGGTTGCTGGGTGATGAGCGAGTAAGGACCGGTACTTCGAGCATGGACCTTATCATCGACCAAGTGATGTAGTTTCAGCATGTAGATGTAACCAACGGTCGTCTCCTGCTCCATCGGCTCACCCGTTCGACCATCACGCAGACGGATCTTTCCGTGTGCCGGAAGACCCGCCTCTGCAAGGCAGTCATTGATCTCTGATTCCGAGGCCCCGTCAAACACAGGAGTGATGGCTTGGAAACCAAGTTTCGCACCGGCCCATCCGAGGTGAGTCTCCAGAATCTGACCCACATTCATACGACTGGGAACTCCAAGCGGGTTCAGCATGATCTGAATCGGAGTTCCGTCTGGTAGAAACGGCATATCCTCAACTGGCAAGATTTTGGCGATCACACCCTTGTTACCGTGTCGTCCCGCCATCTTGTCACCAACACTGATCACACGCTTGGTGGCAATGTAAACCTTGACCATCTGCAAAACGCCACTTCGAAGTTCGTCACCCCGCTTCATGCTGTTAAGCTTACGATCCCGCGCATCGATTGCGACTTCAACGTTACCCCATTGCTGGTTGTAAACCTGTTCCACTTGCTTCTTTTTGGAAGCATCGCTCACTTGATCCAACACAAGATCGATTCGGAACGACGTGGCACGCTCCGCCACAAACTTTGGATCCTGCCCATCCGCTAACGGAGTACCGGTAGCATCTTTCAGTTTAGTGCCAGCAGCTTCCTCGAGATCTCGGACCAGCGATTCAAAGGTGCTCGCAATCTCAGCGTTGCCAGCACTCTCAACGTCCTTGAGTTCTCTCTCGAAGACCTTTCTTTCGTCTTCCGACAAACTCATTCGCCTCGAGAACTTTTGCGTATCGATCACGATGCCTTCAATACCCGAGGGCACTTCAAGCGAGTCGTTTTTCACATCCTCACCGGCGCGACCGAAAATCGCATGCAGCAATTTCTCTTCGGGAGTCAGTTCGGTCTTGCTTTTCGGACTCACCTTGCCGACAAGGATGTCGCCCGGCTTCACGTAGGTTCCAACTTGAACGATCCCTGTGCCGTCGAGATTTCGTAGAGCCTTTTCAGAGACATTGGGAATATCTCGCGTGAACTCTTCGCGTCCAAGCTTGGTTTCTCGAATCTCCACATCAAAATCTTCAATGTGGATCGAAGTGTAAGTATCGTTCCTCACCAACTCCTCGCTGATGATAATCGCATCCTCGTAGTTGAACCCGTCAAAGGACATGAACCCGACAAGGACGTTGCGACCAAGTGCCAACTGGCCATTTAACGTCGCGGCACCGTCAGCAATGATTTGGTTCTGTTCGACCTTGTCACCGATCTGCACGATTGGGCGCTGATTAAGCGAAGTACGCTCGTTAAGCCCTTGGTACTTCTTCAAATCATAGTGGTCACTGCCAATCTCAATCCGTGTCGCATCACAGTAGGTGACTTTACCTGCTCGGCGTGCTCGAACCACCATCGCGCTATTCTTGGCGACCTCGCGTTCCATCCCAGTTCCCACAATCGGTGGTTCAGCCACCAAAAGCGGAACGGCTTGACGCTGCATGTTCGAACCCATCAAAGCTCGGTTCGCATCATCATGCTCAAGGAACGGAATCAAACCAGCGGAAACACCCACCATTTGAGCTGGCGCAACATCCATGTAGTCAACCTGCTCGGGCTGAACAATCTGGAAGTCACTACGGAATCGGGCAATCATGTTCGGCCCGGAAACCAACGCACCATCGACAACTTCGGTGTCAGCAGGAGCCACATAGGACTCGCTTTCTTCGTCAGCTCGCAACCAAACCACTTCATCAGTCGTTTTACCATCTTTGATTCGACGATAAGGAGTGACCAAGAAACCGTAATCATCGACGCCCGCAAAAATCGCGAGCGAACTAATCAGACCAATATTCGTACCCTCCGGCGTTTCAATCGGACAGATACGGCCGTAGTGCGAGATATGAACATCGCGAACCTCGAAACCGGCTCGCTTTCGATTCAAACCACCAGGGCCCAGCGCAGACAATCGACGCTCGTGAGTCAATTGACTCAGTGGGTTCGTCTGGTCAACCACCTGCGAAAGCTCACCGCGACCAAAGAAAAAGTCAATCGCTGCGGAAACGCTCTTCGGATTGATCAACGATCGCGGGGTCATATCCGTCGCGTCTTTGATACTCATGCGTTCCTGCACGGTACGACGCAACTTAAGAAAACCTTTTCGCAACTCTTCGCTGGCCAACTCATCAATCGTACGCAATCGACGATTGCCCAGGTGGTCAATGTCGTCGATCTCTGCCTTGCTGTCGGGATCAAACAGGTCGATCAGATAGCGAATCGCAGAAATCATGTCCTCGTGACGTAACGTCATGAGATCTTCACCGACATCGAGTCCTAACTTTCGATTCAATCGAAAGCGACCAACCTTTCCAAGGCGATATCGATTTTCGTCATAAAACTTTTCGTTAAAGAGCGTGCGTGCCTTCTCAAGCTGAGGAGGATTACCGGGACGCAAACGCTGATAGATTCTCAACAACGCTTCTTCATGACTCGCAGTGTTGTCTTCAGCAAGCGTGTTGAAGATCAGAGGAATCTTAGGAGCCTCCATCGCTTCAATGCTTTTAACGCCGGCGGTGCAAATCAATTCGGCAACGTCGCTGGTGATTCGATGCCCAGCTTCGACGATAATCTCGCCTGCTCGATCGCTGTCACTTGGATAAACCACATCGTCGACAGCAATCTTGCCTTCGATCTTTGCAGCGGACTTTCCGCCACTGATCTTGCAAGTCTCGGTCGGATAGAACGCCTGCAGAAGATCTGCATCAGTCGAGAGACTTGGATCCATCGCTCGAAGCAGAGTCGTTGCAGCGAACTTACCGCTTTGGTCGATACGAACCGTCAACGCATCCTTCTTGGTGACATTCACCTCGATCCATGAACCACGCTCAGGTATCACGCGGCAACTTGGCAGCTTGCGGTCGGTAGTCGTGTCTTGCTCGAGCACGAAATCCACACCCGGACTTCGATGCAACTGACTTACCACCACTCGTTCTGCACCGTTGATGATGAACTCACCACCGCCCATCATGATCGGAAGGTCGCCCAAATACACCTCTTCCTCATGAGGCTCTTCACGATTGAGCCGCAGCCAAACGCGGAGAGGTCGCCCGTAAGTCAGTCGCAACTGACGACACTCTTGACTGGTGTAACGCGGCTTCCCCAATTCGTAATGGAGATACTCAAGCGAAGTGTTGCCGTCATAACTGCTGATCGGAAAAATCTCTCGCAACACCGACTCCAAGCCTCGGTCTTCCCGTTTTCGAGAATCAGTATCAGCTTGAAGAAAAGCGGCATAAGAGACCGTCTGCAGTGCAGTTAGGTCAGGAAGTTCAAAAGACCCAAGGCCGGTGCCGAAATGCCTGACAGTTGTCGGCTCAAGACGACGCTTGCTGGTAGTTGCCATCGTAGAAAATAGCTCCTGAGAACACAGAATTTGTTTTAAAATCAAGCAGAGACGCTCGAGCGGCACGAGTGAGGCCGCGAAGAATAACTGCCAAAAAGGGCTCTAAAGGTCGACGATTGGTCCGCAGCGTTTAGAGCAAAGAAGATCGATCGAGCTTAGAAAGTAACAAAACATGAAGTTTAGGCAAAGGGCTCTCGCTAAAAATGGCTCGATTCTTGCAGGTGCGCGGCAGACCAAGAAAAACCAACGAATTTTCGTGATCGTTACAGCCCCTCAAAAAACGACATCCAACACAGGGTAGTTTTTTTATTTTTTTTGCAATTTTATTTTAAAAAACTTGAAATAATTTTACACGGTGTTAAAAACGCCCGCTAAAACCCCACAAGGCGTCTTTGAATTCCTTTGCAGCAAAGAAAGTCGTTTTTTTATTTTAGTCACTCCATGTCAGACATGATTTTCCTCAGTGCCCGTCAAGGTGATCTCGAGGCGATCTCTGTCCGTTGTGATCTCGAGGCGATCTCTGCTGTGCGTTGCGATCTCTGTGCGTTCGCTTTGATATCACAGAACGGGCAGCCTATAGGCTCGCACTAGCCATGACCTGCTGGACGCTAGACTTGGCTTTGTGAGTGAAGGAGCATGGAATCACTTCTTTGGCAACCAGCACAGCAGCGTCTTTGCAAGGAACCCAAGAGGGAAAACCAAAATTCCTGCTGCAGCTCGGTCGCCGTCAAACAGATTGACACTACAATTCGCCGTCAAGTGTGCATCAAACGCTCGCAATCAACAAAGATTTGGACGCTTGAATGCGATCTCGCAGATTGGACTCCAGCTTGGACCTTAAACGAATACCTTTGCTTAAAGTGGGACCCAGTGAATGAATGTATCTGAATTCTTGAACGAGCACTTCAGACATTTCAACGCCCGAGAACTCGTCGCCGCAGCGAAGAGCTATCACCAGTTTGTCTCGGCAGAGCAGGGGGGCAAAATGATGGTCACGCTCGCTGGTGCGATGAGCACAGGGGAACTTGGTCTTTCTCTTGCCGAAATGATTCGTCAGGACAAGGTTCATGCGATCACCTGCACAGCCGCCAACCTAGAAGAAGACATGTTCAACTTGGTGGCGCATGACGAATACCGCATTGTCGAAGACTGGCGGGCTTTATCGGTCGAGGATGAAATTCGTCTCCGCGACCAAGGATTTAACCGCGTCACTGACACGTGTATCCCCGAGACCGTGATGCGTCATATCGAGGGACGCCTGATGTCCAAGTGGAGAGACGCCGCGAAAGATGATCTCCAGCGGATGCCCGTGGAATTCATGTTTGACCTACTAGATGACCCAACACTCGAGGAACATTACCAAATCCCACGCAAGAACAGCTGGCTTGCCGCCGCAAAGGACAAGGGTATCCCCGTCTTCACCCCCGGCTTTGAAGACTCCACCTTGGGAAACATCTACGCCGCTCGAGTGATTGATGGATCGCTGCCTGGACATGGAGCGATCGCGCACGGCACCGCGCAAATGGAGAAACTCGCCGAGTGGTACCGCGAAAACTCACCTCACTCACCCATTGGATTTTTCCAAATTGGTGGTGGGATTGCTGGTGATTTCCCAATCTGTGTGGTTCCGATGCTGATACAAGACCTGAAACTCGACACACCTCTATGGAGCTATTTCTGCCAAATCAGTGACGCCGTCACCAGTTTTGGTGGGTACAGCGGTGCAGTACCGAATGAAAAAATCACTTGGTGTAAGCTCGAGGGCTCGGCTCCCAAATTCATGATTCAGAGTGATGCATCGATCTGTGCTCCGCTGATTTTCGCCTACGTTCTTGGTTGGTAGCTCGACGCGACCGCTACTCAGTTCGAACGAGATCAGGCATAATTCTGTGTTTTAAAAGAACTTTGACTCGCTCGGGCTGAATCCCATGTCGGACGACAAACTTGCAACACTCGGTGTGACCTTTGATGATGTATTGCTAGAACCGCAATACAGCGAAGTCGTTCCCAGCGAGGTCGATGTCAGCTCCAGTCTTACCGCTCGAATTCGCCTGCAAATCCCGCTCATTTCTGCACCAATGGATACGGTGACGGAATCGGAAATGGCGATTGCATTGGCCAAAGAAGGTGGCTTGGGCATCGTGCACAAAAATCTTTCCGCGGTTCGTCAAACCGAACAAGTGATGAAAGTAAAGCGATCGGCCAACGGGATCATCGTGGATCCGGTGACCCTGCCACCAGAAGAAAAAGTTGGACGTGCCTCCGCTCTGATGGACGAGGCGAACGTGTCGGGGATTCCAATTGTTAGCAAAGACCAGACTCTGGTTGGAATCCTCACTCGGCGAGACCTCCGATTTTTGGAAAATCCGGAACTGCCCGTTTCGGAGGTAATGACCCGCGAAAACCTGGTTACAGCGGTAGGAAATGTAACGCTTGAGGAAGCTGAGCGAATTTTAACGGCAAAAAGAGTCGAGAAACTTCTGCTGGTTGACGAAGATAGGAAACTGACGGGACTTATTACGATCCGCGACATCGACATGATGAAGCGTTTCCCGCGAGCTTGCAAAGATTCTCAGGGACGTCTGCGCGTGGGTGCAGCCGTCGGAGTGGGCGATTTTGAGCGCGCGGAAGCGTTGATTCGGCAGGGTGTTGATCTACTGGTGGTTGATTCGGCCCATGGTCACAGCAAAAACGTCATCGAAACCGTAAGAGAAATTAAACACCAAAAAGGCTGGGACATCGACGTGGTTGCCGGAAACGTGGCAACTCCAGAAGGTGCCCTCGCCTTGATCGACGCGGGTGCGGATGCCGTGAAAATCGGAATCGGCCCAGGGTCGATCTGTACAACTCGCGTCATTAGCGGTGTGGGTGTTCCACAAATTTCGGCAATCCTCCGAGCCAATGAGGTTGCCAAAGAAAGGAATATTCCCGTCATCGCTGACGGTGGAATTCGATTCAGTGGAGATGTGACCAAGGCGATTGCTGCTGGAGCAAGTACCGTCATGATCGGAAGCCTCTTTGCAGGACTGAGCGAAAGTCCAGGCAAAATGATCCTGTACCAAGGACGAACCTTTAAGTCCTATCGCGGGATGGGATCAATGGGGGCGATGGTCAAAGGAAGCAGCGATCGATATCGCCAGACAGGAACTGAAGCAGGAAAGTTAGTTCCCGAAGGCGTTGAGGGGCGTGTTCCATTTAAAGGACCTCTCAGCGATTACGTCTATCAACTGGTAGGCGGATTGCGAGCAGGCATGGGTTACGTCGGTACACGAACAATTGATGAACTGAGAACGAATGCGAAATTCATTCGCGTCTCAGCCGCGACGGTTAGGGAGAACCATCCGCATGACATCGCCATCACGCAAGAAGCGCCAAACTATAGCCCGGATGTTAACCAAGGGGATGCTCCTTAGTTCGGCAAGTTTGCTCGGATGCCTCTCGCTATCGAGCGATGCGTTCTCTCAGCAATACCATGCAGTCAATCAGCCTGCCTCTTCGCTTTCTTCCACACACGCAGCCACCTTGAACTCGCAACAGCGTTCCACGGCAACACTGCGTCGCGTTCCAATGCACGGGACGGAAAGACGAAGCTCTGAATCCAACTCGTTGAATTCCACGCGATTAAACTCAACCTTATCGTCGGTCGACTCAAAACCGAATTTGGAGTGGCGAATCAGCTCTCAGGTCAAAATGACTTCGGGATCCAATCCAACAGAGGTAGCAAGCAATCCGGTTGAGGCTTCGACACTACGTTTATCTCCAGCTTCCAAGCCATTTGATCCATTCGAAGATCGTTCTAATACGAATGTGTCAATTGGTTCTCTGAAAACGGAGGGAACGAACAACACTCTTCAGGTCGCAGCCGAGACCCCCAGCTTACAAACCGTTCCAACGCAATCTATCACTCAGGCGGCATGGCTTGGTTCGCCGGCTCGTCCTGATCAACTGGGTAATCAGACGGCGAAGTTTCGTTCGAACGATTCAGCTAGTATCCAAGACAGCCCGGACCCAATCACCCTTAGCGCACCGATAAGAAATTCTTCAAACGGTTTTGACTCGCGCGGGTCTGTCACGCCGCGAAACTCATCGGTATTGAGCGAACCACTGCGCGATGTGCAGCCAACGCATCGAATGACTGAAGAGTCACGATTCTTGCCTCCATCGACAACACTGATGCCTCCTTCCCTAGAGGATCTCTCATCAGCAGAACAAGAAGATCGGCTCATTGAATTTGAGCCACCAAAAAATACTTCTCGCCAACCAGCCAGCCAAAGTCTTACCGCACCGCGCATTGCGGAACTTCCTGCGGCTGCGATGACGCAACCGACCGCGCCTCGTGCGTTTCGAGCACAAGCGACGCTTGCGTTACCCAACCGGGTTCAGGAACAAAAGCCGCTCGATCAAAACCCTTTTCCGGCGGATGAAACTGACCTCAATGCCAAGCACAATGACGGTCTAAGATCTCGTTTATCCGGTGACGCGGCAAGCCTCGACATCGATAAAGGATACGGATCTGGCACGGACTACCTCAGTGCATCGAATCTTAGCTGCGAAGAATTTCGAGATCGTATCGCCGCACAAACCATCGATCAGATCTCCCTCGATATCAGCCCACCCTTCCGTCCAGATGAATTTGACCAGCGTCGTCATGAAGAACTGCTAAGCGACTTTATTGACCAGCAACCCATTCGAGACTGGACAACAAATGATGGCCAGATGCTTGGAAGCGGACGTTTGATTGATCTCGCCTATGAAAAAGCAATCATCGAACGAGACAATGGCGATACGATTGCATTACCCATGAGCCAACTCAACGAAGGTGATCTGGCGCACATCAACTCGACGTGGGGCCTTCCTCGTGAGTGCCGTATTGAGCAGGTTGCCTATCAACCGCGAGACTGGGCACCAAGCAAAGTTACTTGGACCGCGTCAAATCTCTGCCACAACCCACTGTACTTTGAAAGCGTCAACCTTGAACGATACGGACACACCCGTGGACCCGTCATGGAACCAGTGGTGCAGTCGGCGCATTTCTTCGGAAACATCTTGATTCTTCCATACAAGATGGGCGTACATGGTCCGCGTGAATGTCAATATGCACTCGGTTACTACCGACCCGGTAATGAAGCGCCATGGATCAAACAGCCGTTGCCAATCAGTGCTCGAGGTGCACTCGCGCAAGCAGCAACGATGACCGGCTTGTTTTGGTTAATCCCATAAGGCTCAATCAACCTTGGACCTATTCACCGACGGCCATGATCAGTAGTCATTATGATCATCCGCGACGAAACTGGCCGGCTCCGAATCAGTTCGCACCTTCCGTGACGTGAATCATTTGTCTTATCAAGGTTGTTCATTAACTGATCATTCCGCTTGTGGCTGCTCGACCTCAATCGATGGAGCCGACAAAAGGTAGCCCGCCCAAAATAAAGGCTCTTTTCCTGTAAGGCCTTTCAGGCTGTGCTCCGCTTGGGTCAGTAGCGGTTCGTCGCTCGGATTCAAATCGGTTGTCCAAAGAACGTCTCTGGATGCATTCCATGAATCCGTCAGTGAATTCCTGGGAAGTGTTCCCATGATTTCCTTGAGCATCACCGCCGAAGACTCACCTCCAACCGCCCATCGAGACACCAGCACTTCCTGCGTGCCCGCGCAGTGCGCTGCACACAAGACGCGAAACAGACCGTCCCCTGATCCCATCTGACCGCCATCAACAGGTGTTCGAAGGCCTGCCCAAACAATGCGGTCGGGTGAAAGCAAAGGGAATCTCAACCAAGTATTGAGCGTGCCAAAGGCGTTACCTTGATCGAAAGCAGCAGGGTGAAAGTCGAGCGGTGATTTTGGATTGATAAATTGCGGCTTGGCGACCATCAAATCGGTTACCGAAGCACCCAAAAAACAACTTGGTAAATCCGATTCACCGGGCAACCGCACGGTATCGGGCACGAGCGCCATTAAGTCCTCGATGGTTGCCTCGTTCTTTTCTAGATTGCGTGGAGAAAAGAAAAGATCTCCCGTCAAGCCAATCTTTGCTTCGGATCTCGGTGCCAACTTGAATCGACGCAGCGCAAACCCAGGAGTCGGAGCGTATCGTAAACGAACTCGATCCACGATTAGATCGGTGGCGTGATCGGGAAAGGGCAGTAACTCGAACGGCAGGTACCAAAGTGGGCCATCAGGCACGATCACTATTTCTTCGTATTGATCAAAGACAATTTCTGAATTTTGAAATAAACCATCTCGTATTTTGATCGCAAGATCACGCCAGTCGTCTCCCTCGGGTAATCGATTTCCTCGCACCTTTCCAACACCAATCTCCCGTAAAAGTAATCCGAGATCCCTTGAACACTGCGACAGGGAACCAGCCTGCCACATGCGTACCTTGGCTGCGTTTGAAACGGTACCGATGATTTGATTACCCAAAACGGTAAAGGTGATCATCGCGGTCTGATCCGGTAAAGATTGTGTAGGTGCTTTGTCCGAAAGCACCGGCGGCATGACGTCGGGAATTTGAACACGATCAATCGTCATTTGTGCCGCCCTCGATTCCATCGCGTTGACTCGCTCAATTCCTGCAGTCGGATCGTTCGCCGCCGCATTGACCTCCGCGATCAACCGCGTCATTTTCGGTCCCATTTTTTGACGTTGATCCAAAACGTCGGCGGATAGCTGCTGGTCATTCATTGACGCTAGATGTCGGACCTGTAGAAAGCGGCCGTGAAGAGGCAAAGCATGAAGAAAATTCGTGTTCAGGGTTTCATTCCATGTCGTTAAAAACGACTCCGCATACCCGGCCGACAATGCAAGATTCAATCTTGCCAACTGCGCTGATCGTCGGTCCGCCAAAATACCAGCGATTGCATCCACCGGATCTCGTCGCCAAACCGATAGACCCGGCTTCTGACAATATTCTCGCAGTAATTTCTCACTGGTCGTTCCACCAAGTTGCTTACCGGAAGCCGCCTGAACGAGACCCATCTGATAAAGGTAAGGCATGGAAACCAGCGGTCGCGTGCGAAAACGATGATTGAGTGCAAAGTTCGCGACAGACTCCATCGCGATATCGAAGGCCGTCGGCTTTTCGATTCCGGTCGATGCGCCGTTGGCTGCAGCGTACCTCGCTGTGACATAAGCAGCATAAGCGTTGAGACGGGGTTGTAAAAAATCTCGACGTGATTGAAACAGTCTCCACTGCGACATCATACGATCCGCACTCTCCAGATCGCCCGCCGTGATTGAGGCGTCCGCTCCTGCGATCAAACTGTGATAAGCCGCGAGCGGTGAATCGCGAACGATCGCCTGCGCGACATACTCGGCAACCTGCTGGACTTGACCTGCCTGCTGATCCGTCGCGCAGCCGGCAGCAAGCTGTAACGCCTCACCAATCCATTCCGGCTGTCCCCAAGCTCCTGCGAAATGAGTGGCTTGAATCGCCTGAGACAGTACCGCTTGATGTTGCCCCGATTCCAGCATGGCAGCAATCTGAGAAAGAAGCACCATTGAAGAGAGTGGATGGGTGGCACCGTTAAACAACGCAGCCGCCGGACTCTCCTCCAAAACCGTCCGATCCTCTCGGTAGGCTAGGTATTCGGTCACTCGCATCGCGCCGATCATCGTCCGCGCAATTGGAGCGGGTAAGTTTGCCGGGTACTTTGTCGAATCCAGTAGGTTCTCGATAAAAACATCTTGATCACTCAGCGGTCCCATCAAAACCCTTCGACGGTAAGACGCGATCGCAATCCCACGAATGATCTCCACCATATCCATATTTCGAAGGTTTGGCTCTTCAATCACGCCTCCCTGCAATAATGACTGTTCAGTCAAGGGTTGGCCGGATTGATACATGACCCGATCTGCGATGGGTGCTCGCTGAACCGCTTGCGCCTGTGGCCACAGATTTGGGGAAATCGCTTTTTGCTGGTTTGGCTGTAGCATTGCAGCCCAGTCGATTCGCGACAGCCAGCCACGATTGACCAGCACGATCTGCAATGCCTGATCCACGTATTCTCGAGTACCGATCAGGTTCCCTAATTGCCACTGACATTCCGCCATCATTGCAAGAGGAGGAATCGAATCGATCCATCGGCCTCGCTGATCTCGCCGCCCCTGTCGCAACGCTTCCTCAAATGCATCGGATGCGGTCGCTAGGTCGCCACGACGATAGATTTCTAAGGCCAAATAGTATTGCTGCGAAGGATACTGACCGGCCGGCTCCACACCACCGAGTAAGCCGAACGCGCCGCCTCGATTCACCTGGTAGGGGTTACCTTGAGCTTGTTTGCTTTGCCCAACGCCGTTTTGTCCGGTGAAGGTTTGGCCAATCGCCTGCGCGTTTAAAAAAACGGAAACGGTCAAGCAACTGAAAAAGAAAAGGCCGCAAAGCGTGACGCGTGATTCTCTCTTCGAATCCAATCGACACGTAAACGGATCACAACGATTCCTATTCGGTGGAATCGCTTTTTGAGATGGATCGCCAACGCAATGAGGCTTGCTGGAAGTCATTTTTCTCAAGCTGCTTTGCTGGTGGAGAAAGAGGGTCGATCCGTGGATGATCCCCCAAAAGCGCGGCAGTGGATAAAACCACGCGACACGCCGCAACCATGTTTTTAACGGTTTTGGAGCCAAAAGACGAACAAAATATTGTCTCGCGTCATCCAGTGCGAAAACTAACCTACACTGAACTTGAGGGTCAGAATACCGAATTCAAGTTCGCAGACCAAAGTTTGCACGCGGCCATGCTGGTGGTCCAATCCTGCTAGCGAATGAAGCGAGATGGGCGATTTAACCGCGAATCCCTCCGGTTCTCTGTTGCGAATTCGATCGCTTTGAGTGGTAAAATCAGGCCATGATTAACCCCTATCAGCCTACCAATCCGGCAGAACGATCCGAAGAATCCATCGATTCTCCTTGGGTCGAAGGCTTGAAATCTGCCGACTCGAATGTCGAATCCCAGTCGGAAACCCAGTCGGAAACCCAGCCAAACTTAATCAAAATGTTTGGCAAATGGTCGCTGATCTGCACACTGAGCGCCATTCCGAGTTTTATCCTTGGATCTCTGTCCACCGATAATCAGTACCTCGGTATGGCGACTGGGATTTTTCTCTTCATCCTTGGATATGTCTGCTTGGATCGATACACCTGGAACTTTGCGTGGCGCAAGAATCCTGTGATCCGCCGGATCCTGCGAGTCATGTACACCACACGAATCGCCATCTCTTGCTCCATGATGGGTACGCCCCTTGATATGGCATGTGGAATCGCTGCTTTAGGTGCCACCCACTTGCTGATGCAAAATCTGGGCGTTTTGGGTGGCCCCGATGATTTCATTGCAGCTCTGATTGGAACCATCTTTCAAGGAATCATCCTGAACGTCGTACTCCTTAGCTACGGCCTCGTTTTGCTAGCGTGCTACGCCGGGTACAAACGGTGGACCGGTAAGAGCTAGAAAAGCTGGAAATGCATAAGATTCTAATCATCACATCATCGGATATCGCATAGAGGCATCTTCCTAGGGTGATGCAGGGTTGAATCAACGCTAGGTTGCTCGCAATCACAGTTGACCCATTCCCCCCAAAACCGTAACTTTTGCCAGGAGAACAAGTTAGGAGCGGTGCGCCGATACGGCGTTCAACGCGTGTTGAGAAGCGGATGAATGATCAAGATTCAAAGCTGTCTTGCGTCCCTTTTTTGGATCAAAGCATTCAATAGAACGTGATGATGGCCATCGAATCTTCGTACAGCCGCTTGTCTTTTTCGCTTCCTGATCTCGTTCGCTTCATTGCACCAACCACGGCTGGTCGACCACAACTGTCGCAAGGATCGCGTCGCTCTTCATGACACTCGTGATTTCTTTCGGTGCAGTCGATTTCGCTAGCACAAAAACGGCCGATATTGGCCCGAATCATTATCGAATACTATGTCATTTTTCGAACAAATCTGGGATCTCCTCGGCATCATTTTCGGCGGCCTCTTCGGAGGCTTTGAACGTCTGGTGACGCGTATCTTTGGATCCGCCAATGCTCGCACCGTGACAAAATTTGAAAAGCGTGTGGAAACCATTAACGCTTTGGAATCGAAATATGAAGCGATGGAGGACGAGGAACTCAGGAAGCAAACCGAGGTACTCCGACTCCGACTGCGCGAGGGCGAAACCCTTGACGACATCCTTGAGGACGCATTTGCGGTTTGCCGCGAAGGCGGAAAGCGTTTCCTGTCGATGCGTCACTATGACGTTCAGTTGATCGGCGGAATGGTGCTCAACAGCGGTGGTATTGCCGAGATGGTCACCGGTGAAGGTAAAACACTCGTCGCCACGCTCGCAGCCTATCTGAATGCGTTAGAAGGCAAAGGTGTGCATGTCGTGACCGTCAACGATTACCTTGCTCGTCGCGACATGGAGTGGATGGCGCCGCTTTACATGAACCTTGGCCTTACCGTTAATGCGATTCAGTCGGGGATGTCGACAAGCGAAAAACAGGCGGCCTATGCCTGTGACATCACCTACGGGACCAACAATGAATTTGGTTTTGACTACCTGCGAGACAACATGCGCCCCGCCGCCAAGGGCGATCATCGATTCCCCGCAGAGACGCAGCAATGCCAAGGCCCGCTCAACTTCGCAATCATCGACGAAGTTGACAACATTCTCATTGACGAAGCGCGAACCCCTTTGATCATCAGCGGACCTGCTGATTTGGATCTTGGTCGCTACAAAGAAGCGGATCGTGTAGCAAGTCAACTGAGTCGCGAAGAACATTTCAAAGTCGACGAAAAACAACACAACGTCACACTGACCGATGAAGGGGTTCGGGAAGCAGAAAAACTCGCGGGTGTCGAGAGTTTTTACACGGCGGGTAACATGGAGTGGCCCCACCTGATCGACAACGCTCTGAAAGCTCGCTACCTCTACAAGCGAGACGTTAACTATGTCGTCAAGGATCGGCAGGTCGTCATCGTTGATGAATTCACCGGACGACTGATGGAAGGTCGCCAGTGGAGCGATGGTTTACATCAGGCGGTGGAAGCCAAAGAAGGCGTGCCAATCAAACAAGAGACACAGACCTTCGCTACAGCTTCGCTTCAAAACATCTTCAAGATGTATCGCAAACTATCAGGCATGACGGGTACAGCGATGACCGAAGCGACTGAATTCATGAAGATCTACAACTTGGATGTTGTCGCCATTCCAACCAATCGAGGTCTACAACGTCTCGAGCATCCGGATCTCATTTATCTGACTGAAAAAGACAAGTTCAAAGCACTTGCCGAAGAGGTGGAACGCATGCACAAGTGGGATGTGCTTCGTCTCAAGGAAGATGAACTTTGGGGAATCATCGAAAGTGAAGATGAAGAGAACATTCGAATTGTCCTGAAAGGTGAAAAATCACCCACAGCAGTTCCGCGATCTAGCGTATTGGAAATTAGCCGAAAAGGTCGACCCGTTCTGATCGGAACCGTCAGCATCGAGAAAAGTGAACGTCTCTCCACTCTTTTGGAACGTCGTGGCATCAAGCATGACGTGCTTAACGCCAAGCAACATGGCCGCGAGGCAGACATTGTCGCACAAGCCGGCCGGCTAGGCGCTGTGACGATCGCAACGAACATGGCTGGCCGCGGTACCGACATCATCCTCGGTGGCAACCCAGAGACGATGGCGTGGGCCCAACTGCAACACAAGTACCCAACTCGGCTCGAAGTTCCTGATGATGAATGGAACCAATTGGTCGACGAAATTGATCAACGGGAGGGAATGAAAACCGAAGGCGAACTCGTTCGATCCATTGGCGGGCTTGCGGTGCTCGGCACCGAACGCCACGAGTCTCGACGTATCGACCTGCAGCTACGCGGACGATGCGGACGACAAGGTGACCCTGGATCTAGTCGTTTCTTCTTATCTCTCGAAGATGACTTGATGAGGATCTTTGCCGGCGATTTCGTCAAGAGCATGATGGAACGACTTGGGATGAAAGAGGGAGAAGCGATCGAGTCTCGCGTGGTGACCGGACGTATTGCGAGCGCGCAAAAGAAAGTCGAAGAACGCAACTACGAAATCCGCAAAAGTCTCCTCGACTACGACGAGGTGATGGACGAACAACGCAAGCGTGTTTATCGCTACCGTCAAAATCTTCTCGATGGGCACAGCTCGAGAACCATGATCCTTGACCTAATTCGCGGTCAGATCGAAAAGTATGTCGAAACATTCCTCGACCCCAAATACGGAGTCGATTCGTTTGCTGCCTATGCAGGTGGAGCACTTGATTGCCAACTTGAGCCACGTGATTTCCTCAACATGGACTTTGAGATGGCGAGCACCTACGCTCACGATCAAGCCGAGCGGCAAGTGGAAGTAACAGTTGCCGAGATCGTTGAAGAAAATCTTCCCGAGGGCATGGAGGAAGAGTGGAACTGGAAAGCGTTGGTGAACTGGTCCAATACTCGCCAGGGAAGTAATTTCCAAGAACACCAACTTAAACGCCTTGAACGCGATGAGTTGATTGACGAACTGACCAAAGTCGCCCAGACACGGATTGGAAAAATCGATCTGAGCGAAGGCTCTGTGATGCTTGATGCAGACTTTGGCCTGAAAACGCTCAGTGCTTGGATGCGACATAAATTCAACATTGAAACCAAACCCGAAGAATTCAAAGATGTCGAGGACAGACGCAGAGTCACCGTCGCTCTAACAAAGCAAGCTGAGGAAGCTTATAGCCTCAAAGAAGCTGAGTATCCAATTCTCACTGGTCTTTCTCGTTTCACCACGCAGCAGGGAGCACAAGCTTCGCTTGATCGAGAAGGTTTGGTTGATTGGGTTGCTCGAAGATTCGACGTCACACTTGGCGTTGAAGACGTCAAGATGAATCGCGATGAGTTAAAGGGTCAACTCATCGAGTTCAGTCGCAGTGCGAACCAAGCAGCGCAAAGTGAATATGAGGCTGCTCGAGCAAAAGTTGATGCGCTCTTTGGCGACGCCGGCGAAGAGACCACCGTAGCAGTGGCTTCGAACGAAAAAAGTCTCGACGAGCTCATCACTTGGCTAGATGATTCACTCTCTCACAAAATTGCAAAAGAAGATCTTTTGAGAATGAGTCGCGAGCAACTTTCGCTCGCAGTTGACGGTGCCGTTGACGATCGGTTTTATCCAGAAATGCGTCGCATGGAACGACAAGTTCTGTTGCAAATTGTTGATGATGCATGGAAGAACCATCTGCTAACCATGGATCACCTGCGTAGTAGCGTTGGCCTGAAAGGCTATGCACAGATGGATCCCAAGGTGGAGTACAAACGCGAAGGGATGCGTCTATTTGAGAAAATCTGGGAAGCGATTGGCGAGCGAGTCACCGACCTCATTTTCCGGATGGAATCATCTCTCAACGAAGCGTTCATCCGTAGCACTTGGGTGCAAGGTCAAGCGAGACACGATGAGGTTGCGCCAGCGTCGACATCCTCAACCGCCACTAACAACATGTCGCAGGGAACTGCGAATCGCAATACCCAAAATACGTCGAACCAATCCGGGGAAGCTCAAAAACCCGTGACGGTTCGAAATCGTGGACCAAGGGTCGGTCGCAATGATCCGTGCCCCTGTGGAAGCGGCAAGAAATACAAATCCTGCCACATGCGAATCAACGGTTAAATGACCGCATTGGTTGCGATGTGTTCAAACGGTTCCAAGGATTCGGCCAATCACGTGGATGCCTCACCACAATGCTTGCCTGTGACAATGGCAAGCTCAGAGATTGAGCAGGAAAGGATGCGCAACCCATGCTCGCCAACGTTGTCTATCTTCTATTGATCGTGGCGGTTAGTCCTTTCCTAATCTTGCGATCCGTTCGCGGCGGAAGGTACCGTCGCGGATTGAGCAACAAATTGCTTGGACTCTCTGCGAAAAAATCAAAAAGCTACCGCGATATAGCCGCCGCCAAGAGCCATCTACGTTGGTTCCATGCGGTGAGTGTCGGTGAGGTGAATCTGCTCGCTGGGCTAATTGGAAGTCTGCAGCCAGATCAGGCCAAACCCTACGTCATTAGCACCTCCACCGATACGGGCTATGACCTAGCCATCAAACTCTTTGGTAACGATCGCGTTTTTTTTTGTCCCCTCGACTTCACCTGGGCAGTCCAACGGACATTCAAAAATCTTCGGCCCTCTGAATTAATTCTGATGGAATTGGAATTATGGCCCAACCTCATTCGAGCAGCGAAAAATAACGGATGCAAAATTTATGTCGTGAATGCAAGACTAAGTGAGAGGAGCGCAAAACGTTACCAGAAGTTTTCTCGATTCACTCGACCGATCTTTGCTTCGCTGAACTGGGTCGGATGCCAAGACACCGAAGTTCTCGAACATTTTCGCTCGTGTGGTACCGCTCCAGAAAATCTCGAAGTCACTGGATCACTCAAATTCGATAACGCCCCCTCAACCCGTGATACCCCCGCTGTCTTGGAATGCAAAACATGGGCAGGACAGTCCGATGAACATCTGGTTTGGTTGGTCGGTAGCACTCAACCAGACGAGGAAAAAATGGCTTTGTCGATTTTCAACCGGTTGGTGCACCGTCACCCCAACCTGAGACTAATTCTCGTTCCGCGTCACCCACAGCGATTCGACGAAGTCGACCAGCTCATTGGTGCCTTTCAGAACACTCCTCTTCGAAGGTCATCCACTAAAAAGTCTCAAACCGAATGGCCCCAAGATCGTATCCTTTTAATTGATACGATCGGGGAACTAATGCATTGGTGGGGTACGGCACATTTAGCTACCGTTGGCGGGAGTTTTGGATCGCGAGGAGGCCAAAACATGCTCGAACCGGCTGGCTACGGATGCGCTGTCTCGTTCGGTCCTGATACTCGCAATTTTAAGCAGATAGCCCAAACACTACTTCAAAATGAGGCGGCTGTTCGAGTTAAGGATGAACTCGAA
>Ga0181563_10000589_pt1 | contig 34861 bp, 7 predicted proteins | sample 011ome_25_FD_133759 | JGI IMG/M metagenome (GOLD analysis project Ga0181563, IMG submission 133759) | Coastal salt marsh microbial communities from the Groves Creek Marsh, Skidaway Island, Georgia - 011512CT metaG (megahit assembly) | ecosystem: Environmental > Aquatic > Marine > Intertidal zone...
AACAGTACGACAATGTAGTCGCAATATTTATTCAGTTTGTACCACCCGCACAGATGCGATCGGTCTTGCAGGGACTGAGCACAGCTACCAAACCAGGCGGTACACTGCTTCTCCACGGATACACACCACAACAAGTAACATTTGGGACAGGTGGACCACCGAACCCTGAACATATGTACACTCAAGCGATGCTACGTGAGATCTATCAAGATCTAAACATAACAGTTTGTGAAGAGTACCTTGCAGATCTAGATGAGGGTCTGGGCCACAGCGGAAGATCAGCCCTAATAGACTTCATCGGAAAAAGACCGCAGATGTGAAATTACACACTGCGGCCAAGTTTATGGTGGAAATCACGGGACCATCAACCAACGACGTAAGTCGTGACACATAAAAATAAAGATTATAAATAAAAAAGACCGCAGGATTACCCTGCGGCCCTTACCCAACTGTTGCTCCAGTGCTTGTCACAAAAATTTAGAAGTAGGTTTTATAGTGGCTCAGTCAACTGAAGCCAGTGTTTCTAAAGCAAACGTTAGATTGGTGTGGACAGTATGCAAATCAGCAGCGGCATCAGGCTCAAAATAGCGCGCGCAGGGTATTGTTAGGATGATTTGATCAACCTGACTTGCTTCAAATTTGCCTAAGGCCGCCCGAAAAGCCGCCTGATCCAACCGATTTAGCAGCGTTTTGATGGATGATGACGGGATATTTATGTGGCGCAGAACTGAAATAATGTGAGCTGTAACTGCTTCGGAAAGCGAATATCGATTTTTACCCTGAATGCGGCGTACTGGCCGCAGTGGCCAGCCGTATCGCCGACAATCAACTTGGAAGCTAATGGTGTCTGGATAAGCGGCATATCGGGCCAAATCTGAACTAACAAAATTCATGCTAATCGCTAATCAACTTTGCTTTTTAACCTACTGTTAATATTACCATATAAATATTAAATGGCATACTTATACGCATACAAATTTGATCGACACCCCCTAGTGGGTTTTCTGTGACTAGAAAGAATTTGTGGTGCGAACTACCCATTAAAAGGGTTGTCAGAAGAACCTAAGCAATTAGTCTCATATGTAGACTAGGAGATTCGTATGACGTTAATTTCTACACTCACAGTGTTATGCTTCTTGTTTGCAAGCTGCGAAGGATCGAAATTATGGCGCAGTTTTAAGGGGCTAAGCCATACAGAGTGGTTAGTGACGACAAAACAAGCCCAAACGGTATTAAATGCATGGCTCAAGCAGTATAATCACATCCGCCCCCACCAAGCCCAAAACATGAAACCGCCAGCTCCAGAAACTCTATTGAAAAACGGTACATAGATTAGGGGCCGGACATTAATCAATCAAAACGCAACTGTTACCCGCGGTATAATTGCGCTCCGAGTTCTCTAGGACCGCATTCACTCTGAACGATTTACTTGCCAAATCGATGATGGGGTCAGCGAATACGACGGTAGCAGAAGCGACGGTTCCACTCTCAATGAGAATTTGGATTTCTTGCCCAACATCAAATTCGCCAAATCGATCGGCCGGAATATCTATTTCAACCAAAAGCTGAGACAAATCAACAATACGCACAGCAGCACTATCTTCGAGCATCTCGCCCTCTTGGACCGAAATTGAAACAACAATACCATTGTGTGGCGCGCGTAAGTTAAGACGTTCTAACTCTAGCTCCATTTCCCGCGCCGACGCAGCTTTTACCGCAAGTTCCATTTCTCGCTTATCGCGCTCTTCAGCGACCATAACACTTTCAAGCATATTTGCCCGATCCATCGCACGCTCTGCATGCTGAAGTTCCGCGAGACTACGCATATAACGAGCCGGCATACCAGCACCATCTAAACGCATCACGATTTCTCCGGCACGAACCTCATGACCCAAATTAACAGAAACTTCTTTTACCAATTCACGGCCCGAGAACGATAGATTCGTATCCTTAATTGGAGCCAACAAACAATATCCACTGTCCCATTCTTCAGCAGACAGAGGGAATGCAAGATATGCGAGTAACATACTAATCTGCACGGGTGAAAGCCAAAAGTTCATTTCGTTTTTCCTCACTCTTCAGTAATTTCATACGGCGATTTCTTCGATGCTTTTGTAGACGGTTTCTGCGCCATTCAACGTAGCTAAAATGGAAATGAACTGCAAATGTCTTTGACAAAACAAGTAAACTGCAGATCAAGTTTTGGTATGTTTTACCTGTAATGCGGGCTAGCTCGGGTTCATCCAATGAATGAGCAATGTCATAGCTACCAGGATCACCCTGGCGCCCTGCCCGACCATAAAGCTGACGTTCGAGCCGACTGGTATCAAGCGTATCGAGAATAATGACATGCAGCCCGCCCGCATCCTTAACCTCTTGCGGAAGCTTAATGTCAGTGCCCCTGCCCGCCATGTTGGTCACCACAGTTACGCGACCTGCTCGACCCGCCTCAGCAACAATATCAGCTTCTTCGTCGAGCCTCCGCGCGTTCAAAACATCATGTTGGCGTCCAACTGCTTTAAGGGCTTCGCTCACCTGTTCCGACAAAAGGACACTGGACACGCCAATCAATATCGATCGCCCATCGGCCGCCATCCGATCAGCCCGCGCAATAGCCCACGCCAATTTTTGCTCTGTCGTCTCAAAAACGTGACGCTCAAGCAATTTGCGTTGAACGGGGCGATGGGTTGGCACCTTCGCAATGGGCGTGGAATAGGTGCCGGACAATTCGCGCCGAACTTCTTTGATGGTGCCGCTCATTCCCGCCAGTTTGTGATACCTGCGGAAAAAATTCTGAAAGCTCTGTTTGGCTATGACTGCGCGGTTTGAACTTACGTCTATGCCTTCGCGATATTCAATGACCTGCTGAACACCCCATGGCAGTGTCCTATCTGGTGTTGGACGCCCCGTCTGAGGATCAACCAAGACGATTTTATCTTCATCAACGATGTAGTGGACGTCCTTCGTAAATCGATCCTGCGCCATGCGCGCCTTCGAAATCATCTCTTCCGCTATTGCGAGGGACTTCCATTCGGGCGCGGCATTCGGGATTTCTTGTATCAACCGAATTAGCGCCTCTGGACGCAACCCACGATATCCAAGCGCATCAGCTGTTTCCCACACGTCCTCCGGCGCTTGTGCAACCAAGTCTATTGCTTGACCAACGAACTCTTGTGACAACGAGTCATCTACTGGCTCAGTCAAGATGAGGGGGATATTGGCTTCATCGATCAGAACAGAGTCCGCTTCGTCGATGAGAACAAAATCGAGACGATTAACCAAAGGCCCATTTTGGTCAAACACACGCCCGATCCCAGAAAGTTGCAATCGATAAGCCAAGGGAGAGGCCCGTTCAACTCGCGCTCTTTCACGCAAATAATCGAACACCAGTTCTTTGTTCGCACAATATGTAACGTTGCAAGAATAGGACTGCTGTTTTGCGGGCGGTTCCATATCGTGGATCGCGCAACCGACACTTAGCCCCAATTGTTCGAGGATTGGCATCACTTCTTCCGCATCGCGCTCTGCCAGATAGTCATTCACCGTAACGACATGAACCCCACAGCCAGCAAGGCCGTGAACAGCAATGGGAAGTGTCGCCGTCAACGTCTTTCCCTCACCCGTCGCCATCTCTGCAAAATGGCCCGTCGACAGCAACAAACCCGCTTGCAACTGGGTATCATGAAACCGGAACCCGCGCGCACGGAACAACGCCTCATCCACGGCGGTCATAACGGAGGCTAGTTTCTTGATTGTCACCGGACCTGCGGCAAGTGTCACACCCGCCGCAATCGCATGCTCACGCAATTCGTCGGGCGATAAATCCGCCAGTGTACCCCTTGCACCGGTCACAAGTGCAACCAGCTTCATCCGCGCTGATTTGGTCCGAAACTGAAGCTTGCGCCACCTGTTCACCAGACCCCATTCACGCTTTTCACTCGCCAGAATTTCTCTTTCTGGCGGGAAAAGCATCAGCGCATCACGCGGTGCGGGAATGTCAGGCGCCAGGACCAAATCGAGACCTCACAGCCGTTACAATCCGCGGCCAATAACGATTGAACAAAGAGGTCGGTGGATGCGACAGTTTGAGCTGCACCACCCTTCCGATTGCCAAGTCCGGCAACGGAACATCAATCACTACATTGAACGCCGGGTTTAAGGCGTAAAACTGATCATCTGGGCTCTCTAAGTCCGTCATAATCGGACCACCCATTCGATCTGCCAATAGCGGATCAGGCAAAACCCTACTCGCATCCGACCGCACTACAATATCCTGAGCCTCGATCCTCCGCACATCATTCGCCGCAACCATAACGCTGGCACCAGTTATTCCCGACCTAACAGCTGGGCCGCTCGATTGTGGAACCTGCGCGACAATCCGTCGGTCGTCATTGCCTATGATCCAACCAAGCTGCTGGCCACGCGTGACCATCATTCCGTATTCAATAGGGCTTAGGGCGGACATCCAAACACCAGAACTCTCGGCAGTTATATTGATAGCATCAATCTGTGCTTGCAGTTGCTTCATACCATCGGCTATGGCACTCAGTTCAGCTTGAATCGCAACTAGCAACGGCAATTCATTCGTATCTTGGGCAGCGCGCAATCTAGCCCCCGTGGCAAGCTTTCGCGCTTCAAGTGCTTCGAGTTCAGTTAGCATGGCATCACGGTCGAGTAACATAACGGGATCACCCTCCGAAAGTACGGTGCCATCAGTCACAAATAGCTCTTCAACAAATCCCTCAGCTCGCGAATAAACGGCCGCGCTCGGACTGGGCACGATAACAGCTGAAACAGCTGTCCTCAACGGCAAAGGAATTACCGCGATCAGAAGGAAGAATAAAACAAAGATTGCCGAAATGCGTTTCATTACAGTCCACTTCCGTTTCAAGGTCTCCGGCGATGTCGAAAGCGTCCGAAGAGATTTAATGTTTGGCCAGATTAAACCACCAATGATAACCCATACACCCAAAATCTGGCCCGCCATTCCCAACATATCCGCAAGACCAAAGGCAATCGAGAAGACAATGATCAAACGATAAATGCCCGAAGCAATAGCATAGAAGAGAAGCCAAACCCGTTCGAGCTTGCCGCCCGTTTCCGTATCCGGTCCCGGATCAATACCTAAGAATTGCTTCCCGATGCGCCCCATCAAGGTTTGGCCACGCGTCGCCAACCCAGGTGTCCGCGTGAGGTCACTTACAACGTAATATGCGTCAAACCGCAGAAGCGGGTTGCCGTTGAAAAAGATCGTCGAGATGGTGCAGAGCAAGATCGTGTTAAACAGGATCGCCCGCCATAACCCTGGGTCGGCTTCGGCCCAAAGGATCATCGCAACGCCTGCGATCGCAAATTCCGCTAGAATACCTGCCGCCGTAACCAAAGCCCTCGCACCATGCGACCGAAACGCATTGGCTTGGGACGCATCCACGTATGGCATTGGCACAAAGACAAGGAACATGACACCGACTTGGGTTACCGACCCACCAAATCGACGCACAGCGAGAGCGTGACCAAGTTCGTGGATCAATTTCACCGCAGGATAAACACAAGCCATGATCAGCAAGTTGCCTGGATCAAGGACCCTATCACCAAGGTTTGCCGTCAACGGTGTCCAATAGGACAAAGCTGTAAAACCACCCCAGACCACTGCGATTGCCCAAAGGAGAAACCCGATTGGAGCAAAGACAAAATGGGCGAAAGACGTGACCGTTTCGGTTTCGAGAACCCGAGACGGGTTCCAAAGCGCAATCTTCTGAGACACCGGCGATTTAAGAAACCGCGCAATCCATTCACGCGATTTCTCTGTTTGGCCTTTGGCCAATTGTACCGAGCGCGGCACTGCGTCAACAGCCACGATTCCAGCTTCATAAAGGCGGGATAGCAGTTCTAAGAATTCGTCCTGCGGCGGCAAATCCCGCTTATGGCTCCAGGCGATGTCGTTCCAAATCTGATCAATGCGGGTCTGCCCGTCAAAACGGCGTAGAATTTCAAAATCATCCGACTGCACGCGGAACGTACGGCCCGAAGATTTATCCGTCAAAACATACCAAGGATTACCACGATATTCATGGAGCGCCACATCAACCTGTGGTCTAAGCCGCGGACAAAGGGCCGAAACCCGATACCAGTCTTCGCTATGAAGCTGGACACGTGCCATCAGGGCATCCAACGCCAGAGGAACATATAGACTGTCTCGGCAATGGGTTTCAGCCAGACCTCATATATTGGTGCCTTGCCCAGTGATAACCGCGCCGTACCTTGCATGCCGTTTTCGATATTCGAAGAGACCGACTGCAATTCACCGAAAGCGACAAACCGCAGTTCGCCATCAATGGTTTCGGCTCCCGGTTTGATGCGTGTCACACGCACCACCAGCGCCTCTTCAGGTGCTGCATCTAGCCGAACTCGACCCGTTAGATCCTCGGCCAACAGATCACCATCGTGGTTTCGCACAGAAAGCTGCAGCTCAATGCCCTGACGGGGCGCGATGCGCAGCAGTTCCTCACCAAAGGTAACTCGAGCACCAAGCCGCTGACGTAAGTCGCCCTCAAGAACAAGGCCAGCCGTACGCGCAACAATGAGGGTTTGGTCCAACTCACGTTTCGCAAGTGACAAACGTGCCTCTGCCTCTGTGCGTTCTGCGTCAGCAACAGCCGCTTCTGCTCGATCCCGATTTGCACGAGCGACCGCAGCGCGGGCGGTATGACGCGCAATCTGCGCATCCAGTTCAGCAATACGAAGTTTGATTTCATCGTCTTCAAGCTGAAGTAGAGGCTGCCCAACAGTCACCACATCACCGGGGATAACAAAGACGTCCTCAATAAAACCGTCCATCGGCGCACTCATGACTCGAAGATCGGGATCATCAATGACCACATCAGCACGCAACGTATTGTCAATCTTAACAAAGATAATCGCAAAAAGTGCGATGAGTGTTAGAGAGACGATGAGTTTGAGTTTGAACGCTCGTGGCCCAAAGAGCCGCTTTAACCACAGCTTTGCCGAATGATAGTTCCGCGCTAACGATCCACGGGCCGCCAAATCTTTTTGTTCTAGGATCGGACGAGAAAGCGTCCAAAGGACCGACCATGCAGTTAGGTCTGGAACCCTATCCGCATTTGCCCAATGGAGAACGACGACCTCGTCAATCTCACCCTTTGAATTTGTCAGTGGAACCGCCATAGCAACGGCATCGCCGTGCATTTCGGCCAGTCGTCCGATGATCGAGGTTTTATCTTGATCACCACGGTTCCATCGAACCGGTGCACGCCGCAACTGAGCTTCATGCGCGGCCTGACGCGTGAGATCATTGATCCTCGATTTTCGATCAAAGCGGGATTCACCTGAAATTGCTTCGATCTTGAGACCCAAAACACCTTGGCGGACGAGCACGACACGGTCGCAACCCAGGTCTTTGGCGCAGAGAGATGCCATTGTTTGACGGGCTTCTAACGGTGTCTCAGTGTCAAGCATCTCTGCACAGAGAAGGAACGCCTGGTCATAGATCGCCATATCTCGTTTGGTCTGCGCCATCGTATCGAGCGTAAGGTGATGCATCACCCAACCAAGAGACGTTTCCAGTTGCGCCATCAGAAGCTGCAATCGCGATGCAGGCATCTCAATTACACCGACCAATAAAACGACAGGTGTATCCAGTCCGGGCCCTTTGACAGGCATCGCAATAGCTTCCGCGATGCCGTCTTCGGGACGATCTAGCGGAACAAGCACGGCTACGTTCGCTGCACGCATCCGTGAAACAGCTTCACGATAGCAGATCCGCTCCATTGGCATGGTTTCAGGTACGGCGGCGATGCGCCCCGCACTTTCTCGATCCAGACGCAGAAGCCCAACCTCAACGAGGCCGGGCAACCGTCTCTGCAAATCCTCACACCAACTTTGTAACCGTTTGAGAAGGTCGGGGCTTTGCGCCTCTGGTTCCGTCTCTTCAATCGGGGTCGAAGCGGTTTGCTCCATCCTAGACCGTATCTTTCACGGGTGCCCTAGTGGGCGCCCAATTAGTTCTGCACCGCAGTGTTGGTTTCTGGCGACGGCGGTTGGGCCGAAGCATCGATGGTGCCATAACGCTGTTCGTGCTGCGCAATCGCATTCACCAGCATAGCAGCAAGACGTTTCGCAGTCTGCGGGGTCATGATCACGCGGTCATTCAGATCCACTTCGAACTCATCACCCTTACCATGCCAAGAGCGGCCAGTGCCGATCAAAAGCGCAAATTCCTCAGAGGTTGCGGCGACGTTAACTACGTTGCAATAGCTCGTGCGCATATTGCCATCGCGGAACACAACCGTTTTACGTCCATCCGCCTGATTACCCTGATTTGCCATATTTGGATCCTATCCTAGTCTTTTGTTTTAGTTTCGCGGGCTATCCCGCGATACGCACGCCTTCATGTGTGCGTATCCTTTCCATTGTCACTGCCGCGGAGTGCGAAACCAGAAGCCGTCCATTCACGGAGTCGCTGCTCGAGGCTTCCTACACTACGATTTTTACCATAGTGACGATAGATGGTCGCAGCGGACATTGCAAGACCTCCAGATTCCAATAGCGTAAACATATCATCTTCAGAGTCATTAGATTTTTGTACGGATTGGATGTTTTTCTCTGAAGACAGCTGCCCCACTCGATCCTTCGGCATAATTGGTTCGCGTCCATCGTTGGACACTTTAATCTGAGCCACCTCTGTGGGCACCTTAACAATATCTTTTGCCGACTCAACACTATCTAAGGATGCGTAACTTGAACCGGGTGCAACCGGGTCCGAGAGGAAAGTTTTACTCGCGCCGCCCGACGTTCCAGTCGGAGCAGCCGCACCATCAGAGAAGCTACTGTCGATGCTCTGGTTCATGATGTCTTCTTGACCAGTCAAACCACCCGTCGAAACAGTGCCGATAACAGGATCTGTTCCATCTTCGGTTTGAGATCCAGACGTCGGGATCTGACCATCTTTCACACGTTCATCGAGCAAGCTGGACGCAACACCGAGGTTGGACAGGCGTTCAATCTTTTCGATGTCACGGCCCTCTTGGAACAAGATCCGACCGAAGGTTTCAAAGATGACGTCGACCGAGGCCGCGACACCCATGGTGTTGAACTGTGTACCACCAAATACGAAGTCGCCATCATATCCTGTGGTGACAAAGTCACCTTCACCCATGAAGTACAGATCACGTTGGCTGATAGCTTCACGGATCAGACCTGCATCATCGAATTGCATGAGCAAGTAGTCACCAGCGACAAAGTCACGACCGGTTTCACCATGAACGGCGTCGCTGCCCGCACCACCGATGACGATATCGCGACCGGCACCGCCGGAAATCGTATCATCACCAAAGATCGCAGGCATGTAGGCCTCAACACGGGTCAGCTCCATATCACCCGCAAGTGCAGAGTTAGCGTCAATGTAGCCAGCATCACCCAAGATGACATGACGTCCATCAACCTCAGCAACTTCACCGTCTGAGGTTCTGCCAGTTGCGATGGTGTCGTTGCCGCCGCCACCAATGACAAAGCCCCAACCAGAACCAGCAACAAGACTATCGTTACCCCATCCAGTTGTCGTTTCGTCTTCGGTGTGGATCAGCTTACCGTTCGTAGCGTCACGCTCGATGTAGCTGTGATCAAGCAATACCTGAACCGGGCCATCACCGAGCACCACTGTATCATCGTCAGCGCCCATGATACCAACGTGCTCACCATCACCTGCCGTCCAGCTATCTTTTGATGCGCTGGTCAACGTGATCGCATCCGGCATGGACTCGATGAGCGACAAGATAAACGCCGCGTTATCTTGATCTAGCGAACCAAGGTCACCGATCACATAACCCAGACCGTTGCCCTGCACAAAAGTATCGGAACCGATACCAAGGATTGCACGAACATCACCATCACCAGTAATGAAGTCATCATCACCAGCCAAGTCAGCCCAGTCGGAGGACCAGAAGGTCCGCATTTGTGTCAGGTATTGACCAGCCGTTGCCGCGGCAAAGACCAACTCTGCATGATCGCCAGCAAAGTAGCTATCGTTCTGTGCAAGGTTAGCAACTGGATCACCGCTCGCATCAACTTGGGCCAGAACGGTATCGTTACCCGCGCCACCCATGACAACGTGGCGGACACCTTCACCCAGCTCGAAGCTATCATCGCCGGAATTGTCGGCCACGATAGTTTCCATTCCAGAGTTAGGCGTGTTCGAGACCGTCCGGAGCGTGTGGTCAGCATCAAAGTCGATGATACCCCAATCGCCCAGAGCGATGACTTCGCCATCTCCGGTTTTGACGGTGTCACCCATACCGCCCATGATCATGTAATGGTTACCGTCACCCGAAGTGATCGTATCCACACCATCGCGAACCGACAGAGCATCTGCATTATAGAGCATCTGACGAAGCACATATACAGACGGATCAAGCGGGCTCGGCGTTGCCGTGATCGTGCCCGCATCGCCGAGGATAGCTGCAAGGCCATCACCTTTGATCAAGCTGTCATTGCCATATCCAAGGATCGCACGAACATCGCCATCACCAGTTGTGAAGCTATCATCGCCAGCCGCCGATACTCCATCACCGTCAGACGAGAAGCTCATCATTTGGAAGCCGGCAACAGTCGGATCAAAGACCAATGTTGCACGGTCACCCGCAAAGTAGCTGTCGTTCTGGGCAAGGTTTGCAATCGGATCACCGTTTGCATCGACTTGGGTCAATACGGTGTCGTCACCACCACCTCCGAGTACGATCTGAACAGTGCCCTCGCCCAACGTCACAGTGTCGTTGCCCGCGAGGCGCGCATAGACCTCAGACTCAACCGCAGCAGGTGCGTTGGAGACAGTGTTGATCTTGTGATCATAGGACACTGCGAATTCCATACGTCCGTTGTCACCAATGACAATCGCACGGCCATCACCATTCTCGATGGTGTCGTCACCTTCGCCACCAATGGCAAGCATATGACCCGAACCCAATTCGATACGGTCCGATGCATAGCCCGTCGATCCTGGAAGACCCGTAAAGTGGGTCCGCCCAGTGCTATCAACGAGTGTCTCAAACAGCTGAACGAGGAGTTTTTCGTCATCCGGTGTCAGAACAACCTGCGCAGAGTCACCGGCAAAGATTGCGGTGTCACGGCTGCTTGCGTTGCCGGAATTATCAGATCCAAGAGCGGTCAGAACATCAGCGCCGCCGCCACCTAGAGCGACGATACGGCCATAAGACATATGAATCGTATCGTTGCCGCCTGCGACGTTCTCGATATCGGTTGCAGAGACTTCTTTCCACAACGTGGTATCGCTGAAATCAACCGCAGCCCAATCGCTAACATCAGTCGGCAGGTTCGCAATATAGAGATACCGCTTGCCGTTGATCGGATCATTAACCCGATCATTGACAGTGACCAGAACTGGTACCGCACCATCAGTGCTGAACTCTGGAGCCAGCTCATAGTCAAATGTCGATGCGTTGCCCAAAGTCAGGACATTGAACATATTTGGAACGGTACGCGTATCATCACCTGCAAAGCCCGAAGTCCCTGTCATATCCAAATCGAATACGAACTGGCCACGGCCACCGATCGCAAAGACGTTGCCAACTTCGTCCTCGATCATACCGTTCTGCAACGTAGCTGTATCGTCGCCAGCACCGCCAATGAACACAACCTGATTTGCCGCCGACGTGATGGTGTCATCGTCGCCATAAACCGCTTCGCGCTGATCCATAAAGATCATCTGCTGACGGCCTGTGGTCGAGTAATCTGGCGTTGCGTTGTACTGAACAGTCGTAAACGATGCGTAGTCGCCCGCAACAAACTGACGGCCCTCGCCCAGTGTCATCACGTCGTTGCCAACACCACCCGTAACGAGAACATCCCCGCCACCAATATTAATGGTATCATCGTTTGACGAAATGCTGGTCGAGAGAAGCGCGCTGTTGCGTTCCATCGTCTCGTAATAGAGCAGCGACAACGTATCAGACAGATCCAGACGCGGATCAAACAGCATCGTTGCACCGTCACCAGAGACAATCTGATGCAAACCGCTCGCCGAGGCATAGGTTGTTGCAACATCAATGTCATCGGCGCCAAGACCACCAACCACGACATGCTTACCGACACCCAGGTTAATGATGTCATTGCCACCACGATACGCTTGGGACTCGCTGTCGCCATTGAGGTCTTGCGGACGCACAGGCGTCAGTTCGGCACTCGTGGAAACACGGATCAAACGTGGGAATTCGGTTACGCCAGCTGTGGTGTAACGGCTGTCCGTCTCCGCAATCCGATGAACCTGACCCGCATCACCCATAACAACAAGATCGCTCGATGCATCAGAAGATGCACCTGTCGAAACATTGTTGTCACCAGAGTTGATGATGTCATTGCCTTCACCTGCAATGATCTGACCACGAGCCGATCCAACGTTGATCGTATCATGACCGGCATCACCACGGTTCCAACCACGCAATTCGATACCAAGTGCAGGCGACAGATCAGCAAGCACTTTGTCGAAATCGACTGCTGGCGGAACAGACTTAGCAACCTCAACGATTACCACTTCATCTGCTTCGAATAGATCGGTTGATGTCGCAGTGTTTTCATAACCATCCGGCAGATTGTCACCCGCCGCATCGTTATAAACCATCCGCTCAATCTGAGCATAGTCGGACAGCAAGGTCATGGTCTGGACCCGACGGGTCGCAGACGACGTATCGATGACCGATACTGTCGGTTTCCATGTCCAGCTATCCGGCAGGGTTGCCAGCACGCCTTTGTTGGTTCCGTCGAGCAGGTATGCTGACGAATAGTTCGAGCCGTATTCGTCACCAGAAACGACATCATATGCGCGCTTCTCGGTTAGGATGGATTCGAGGCTGTAGGCCGCAGGATTTTGGCCCATGACTTCACGCAGCGTGCCGTTCTCGAATTGATCGCCGTTGGCCTTCCAAAGCTGGAACGTTGCCGTTTGGGTCAAATCGGTTTCATACCCAACCCAAATGCGGTCGTTACCGCCGCCGCCGATCCAACGAACGTCGTCGTCACCGATCATAACGGTATCATCACCGTCCGGCTGATCTTCGAGCGATTTCATAAAGTTGAGGTCAGTTGTGCCCTCAACAAATTTAATCTCGCCCATGCTGGAAACGATGTTGACGTCATACTGGCCAACTGCATTCGTGCCGTCAGCGTTCAGGCCACCAAAGATGGCATCGTTACCACGACCCGAAAGCACCTGAGCATTACCAGCGCCGAACAGGATCCAATCGTCGCCACGTGGGTTGTTCTGGGGCGGACGTGCCGCAGCAATATCGCGCAGCTGGAACATCCGACCGCCATTATCATCACGCAGACGCAGGCGTGCCTCATCGCCAACAATGACATGGCCAAACGCATGAGAGTCATCTGCGTTACCCGCAAAGATGCGGTCCTGACCAGCACCACCAAAGATGATGTTGGTGCCATTGCGTGTCGCAGCATCAGCCAACATGCTCATCCCCAGACCGCTCGGCAGAGCGACACCAGAGAAGATCAAGTCATCACCGCCTTCACCCAAGAGTTCTGTCGGAGAAGCAAGACTGTTCCATTCGGCATGCGGGTTACCGCCACGATATTCAGCCTTCAGAATGCCGTCGCCATCGAGCGCAAGGTTGAGGTCCATGAACTGACCGGCATCGTCCGTACGATCAAAGAGATAGACACCACCGCGTTCCATCCAACGATCATCAAACGCTTGGCTGTTAACGTCGATGTAGCCAGGCAGCTGATAACGAACGAGGTTACCGTTGCTACCTTCTACTTCGAACAAGCGACCTAGGAAGTCACCGATCAAGACTTCGACCTGTTGACCCCAGAGCGAGTGGTCATTCGGATCGTTGATCAGTTCCGCACCGTAACCTTCGATCCAGTCATTGCCAGCGCCACCGATCAGAATATCGAAACCAGTAGAACCGATCAGTCGGTCATCACCAGCACCACCATAGGCGTGCACGTTAACCAAAGCTTTGGAGAGGTCGATACGGTCGTTACCGTCGTTACCAAAGACTTCCAGTTTATCATGCGGGTTCAACGACGGATCAGCGAGAAACTGCAGACCGTAGTTGTCGCCATTAAGAGACGGGAGGACAGAGGCAATGTCATCACCTTTACCAAGGTAAACGCGCGTTGGTGCCTCTTTGCGGATCGACTTGATTTGAACCGATTTGTCGTCACCGTCACCAGTGTAGACAGTTACACCACGGTCAAAGCCATTGGCTTCATCCGATTTGTAGCTACCGGCAATATAGCCAGCCGCAGCAGGGTTGAACGTCGGATCAATGAGGGTCTGATATTGGACCGCAGTGACGAGCGGCGGCAGTGATTTATCATCACCAGCGAAGTGATAGATGATCACTTCACCTTCACCGATGGACACTGTGCCCGTACCGTCTGTGTCACCGCCACGGCTGACAACCATACGGGTCGAACCCATACCACCATCAACGCGGATCGTAGTGTCAATGCCGTCGAGGTTCGAACTCAGCGCATCATCTGGTGTCGAGCCGATAAAGATGTCGTCGTCACCACCACCCGTAAAGATGTTGATCGGCTGCAAGGCAGCTTTGACTTCGACCTTATCGTTGGCCGCACCAAGGTAGATGGTGCTCATCTCGAAGCTGTTCAGCGCAACCGAACCATCCGGACCAGCACCGCCATCACGCGAAACAAAGCTGATGCGGGTAAAGTCAATGCGCTGTTGCATCGGGTCAGCCGCGATCTGTGCAGGCGTTGCGACACTTGGATCATCCGGCTGGTATGGTTTAGCCGAGAACACATCTACCTGCGCCAACACCGCTTCAGCGCGCGCGTTGTCGTAGATCGAAATCGTGTCACGACCCGTACCGCCAATAAGAACGGCTTTGGACAGGATGCTTTCGATCGAGCCTACGACACCTGCGTAACGCGGGTTCGCACGTTCCCATTTTGCCTGAATGGCAGGAACGTTTGCAGCAAAGACTTTGAAGTCGATGTCCACGAACCAGTTGTTCAGCGCAGTAAGGACATCTGCGATGTTCGCAGTGAAATCGATGCCGTCGATCAGAGCTTGTGAATACAAGTCCTGGGACTTGGCATTGATCCGGTCGAGAACACTCTGGTAGCCGACGAACCAATCGCGAAGCTCTGGTTCTAGGTCAGCGACAAACTTCCCATTCAACGCAAGCTGTTCGGTTTTATCCGTTGCAAGCGCTGCGGTATCGACCGCAGCCATGTCGAGTTCGGCGTGCCAATCGTCAAGAGCATCCGTATCAGCTTCAACATTGTCATAAGCTGCCTGCATCACAAGATCGGTCACAGAGAGACCGTTTGTTAGGGTGACAGCGTTGAACCAATCCTGAATGGCTTGGCTATAGTCGGTGACATTTGTGGACAGCATTGTGATGCGGTCCTTGATTTCCAACATTGCCCCAACCTGAACCACGTCGTCTCCGCCGCCGAGCGATAGGACGAGATAGTCGATGTCTTTATCGACACCCGACAGGATGAAGTTGTTTTTCGCATCACCAAGCTGGATGCGAACCAGTTCAAGGTTGTCAAAGACGATACCCTGAGAGTTGCCGCCGAAGCCTGTCAGCCAGCCGAAGGTTTCGTTGTCTGGGCTATCAGTTGGGATCAGTTCATCTTCCGACGGAACATAGGACTGACCGTAGATCGCCTTGAGCGCTCGGATCTGAATTTCGCGCGCCGTAGTGACACCAAATTCGCCATCCGCACGGCTGCCGTCGGTGCTGCCATAAAGTTTAACATCGACGCTATCCGCACCTGCCGACCCATCAAGAGTGACAAGGTTGTCAAACGCACTCAAGTCATCTTGGCGACCAATACGCACAGAGTCAGGCGAGAAGCGTTTACGTTCGCTCTGCGTCGTGGACGCAACCGGAACCATAACGACCGTCGCAACCTGTTTGATCCGCGTATAGCCTGGAACAACAACCTGACGGACGGTTTCCGTGCCATCCGCATTCACGATCCGCTCAACACGCGTAAAGCCTGGAACAAACTCTTCTACGTCTTCGTAGACAATGGTCGGAACCAGAGCAGCAGCCGCAGTTGTGTCGAGGTCGATGGTTTGCGAGTCCGGATTGAACACGCGAGCAGGTCCACCGATTTGGATGTTGTCGTTGCCGCGGCCCGCATTGATCGTCAGACGAGTCTGAGCGTTTACGCCGTAGACATAGATCGTATCATCACCGTCGATGGAGTTGATCTGGATGTTCTCAACGTTCTGGATCGAACCGAGGTCAACACCCGCGCCTTTGATTTGCTGAACACCATCATCGTCAACGAAGACGATGAACTGATCGCCAATCTCGGTACCTTCGAGGATAAAGGTATCAAAACCCGAACCACCATCAATGTGCAGCGGTGCGTTACGGTTATAACCAACTTTGTTCTTACCTTTGCCAGAGCCAAGGTTGGTGATGCCCAATGTAGCTTTGACAAAGAACGTATCGTCGCCAGCGTCACCAAACAGCCAAGTCTCGCCTTTGTTACGGTAAACTTGGAAGTAATCGTTACCGCCGCCGCCGAACAGACGTGTATCGGTGGACGTACCAGCGGTGGTTTCAACGACAGATACCGTGCCTTCACCATCTGGGTTCGGAGCCTGACGGACCTCAATGATCGACCCAATGTTAAAGGCGTCTTTGCCACCATGGCCAAACGTGTAGGTCAGCGCACTGGTGTTATCGAAGCTAAAGACATCAGCCGCATTCGAACCGTGGATAAAGACTTCGTCCGCACCAAAGTAGTTCAAGAACCGCTGCGAAGCTTTGACAGTCGATGCTTGAAGCTCACCGTTCTCCAGACGATACGAAATACCGCCATCCGCAGCGACCGCAATTTGCGTCCGCGACATATCGAACAGATAGGAATCCTGCGCCAGGTCAAGGAGCGAGAATTCACGCTGTTCTTGCCAGCTGACCGCAGTTTCAGGGATCGAATTGATGCCAACAACAATCCGGTCACGGTTCAGGAAACTGACCGAGCTATAAGCTGCAGTACGGCTGGTCGACCATTGGGACAAGTCGGACAGGACAAGAATCTTACCCGCACCCGATCCACCATCGAAGCCGAGTGCCAGACCTTCGAGCGGGACACTGGTATCCGAAGACGACGCAGACGCGATCGTTCCAACGCCATCATAACGAACAGAACCCAAACGAATTTCTGCGATGTCAAAGGCCGTGTTACCGTCTGCATCCTGCAACGCACCACCAAGATCAGTGGTGTCCGTAGGGAGCACCGTGATCTGACCGGCAAGCGAAACGTTCGCCAACTGCGCACTGAAGACGGCAATCGACAAAAGGCCCTTTTCAGGGTCAAAGCCGATGACTTCGCCAACATGGTTTGCACCAATGTAAACTTCGTCGCCTTGAGCCGGATCGATTTCAGCACGGTTCTTGTCTGCCACGACACTGTCCGCACCCGGACGATGCAGAACAGCAGAGATCACAGCATCTACACGCAAATCGGTGATCGTGCCTGTAACGCTCTGCGGAACAACCGCATCCGATGTCCATTTGACCGAAATACCGTTTTCGATCGCGGTAGCATCCATGAGTGCGTCTTTGTTGATCAACACTTCATAATAATCGCCACCCGCAGACCCTAGAACTCGACCGATTTCAACATCAGTCGTTGCGAACCGAAGTGCAGTGCCTGCTTTGACCGCCGGAGAACCCGAAAGTTTAACCAGAACACGCTCACCAACGATCACGGCACCACTCGCATCGATATCACTCGACAAAGTGTAACCATCCAGAACAAGTCCACCCAACGTCGTGTTAAGTGCGGCCGCGCCTGTCAGGTTAGCCTTCAGACCTGCAAGAGTGATTTGTTGTAGCTCACCATTCCAATCAGTGACACGACCCGATGCAATCGTTGTTGCGCCGGACTTCAGCGTGAACTGCTGGTTTGAAAAGAACTCTTTCGGAGCCGAGCTTTGCAAGCCACTTTCACGAGAGGTCATGTACTCCGCGAAGCTGAGACGCGTCGTATTAGTGTCTGTCTCACTGTAGGAGGTCGGAGCTGCAAGCGCCGAACCAGCTTTCGCCAGCGTCATGCCATCCATCAGGATCGGATCCTGAAGGTCTTGCCAGGTTACTTCGACAAAGACACGGAACTTGTACGGGTTCGATGCATCGCCAAGGTCCTGAATGTCCAAAACAGTCGCTTGGTCTGGCATAACCGCACGGCCATTGAAGGTCGCACCGTTGAATTCCAAACGGTCATTCACAATCGGACGAAGCGGCTGAACGATACCTTCGTAAATCAGCGTTTCTTTTGCTGACAGTTCTGCAAGCGGATCAGCCGATAGTTTGGCAAGAACGCTCGCCTCAGACGGTGCCAAGGACGCAGCGGCGACCTTGAATTGAGACGGAGTCCCACTGTCGTATTCAGCAACAACGAGGGTCTGACCACCGAGCACGACCGTCGAACCAACGTCAAATCCTGTCGTCGCGATTGCGGCATTAAGCGAGATTGTCGCCGATGTGTAAGCGTCATCGTACGAAACAGCTGTAATCGTCTGACCTGCTCCACCTGCCACGGTGCCAACAAGTGGCGAATGAGGGGTGTAGCTCAGTTCGATAGCGTAGACATCACGCAATGCGTTCGAGCCAACTTCGACAGACCAATCTGCAGTCTCGCGGTTGTCAGCTGGCCAGCCAGAAGCATTATCGACCGGTTCGAAGATCTGAGTGATCGACGACGGGTCAACGACCCAATCGTTTGCACCCAGATAGTCATCCGCACGCCCAATCTTGAGTTCGGTGATACCATCAAAGACATTACCATCGCGGCGCAGTTCTACGGTGATCGTCTTGCCACCGTTTGTTACAGCAGTAACGGTCGCAACGATACCTTCAGCCGTTAGCACATCGCCAACGATCAGGCCGCTATCGGCAGCGAACGTCAGATCTTGGGTGATTGTATCAACTTCCCACTCAAGTTCAGACAGGTTCACTTTGGCTGTGTACTGTTGCTCTGCTGCCTGAACAAAGGCAGAGGTAGACGCACCAAGGTGGAAGGCTGCAACGCGATCTGCAGTAGCAACGCGCACCAGACCAGTCGTCGGTGCAGCAACGCCTTGGCCCAATGCCACAGTCAGGGTGTAACCGGACGCCATATCGCCCGATACGCTTTCGACGCGACCAAAGATCGTGTCTGAGCCAGCCATCGCAATAACTTTGGCAAAGCGCGGTGTACCCGTATCTTCGCTATGCTCGATATAAACCGCAGCATTCGCAGAGAGAGTAACCTCGACCGTCCGTTTGCCAGTTTCTTCGTCGGTTGTGACTGCAGAAACAGCACTCATATTGGCAATCTGATCAAAGGCCTCTGCCAACACGATCTTTTTGCCCGTCAGGTCAATTCCGCTCCAGCCGTTGGTAGAGCTTGCCGCAATTGCTTTTACGACGCGCGATCCGCCAACAGGATTTACTGCAGCCGATGCATCAAACGATGCCTGCGTTGCTGCCGCATCAATGCGCGCGGTGGCAACCAGTGCACCTGTTGTTTCATCCAATACGTAGACGTTGGTGTAATCCGCATCGAGCGGCCAGTTACCTTCGGCACGAACAAGTGGGATCGTGATCGAAACATTCGCACCCGAAACTGCGATGCCAAAGTCACCGTGATTGTCGCCAATGCCGTCACTGAACAGAACTTTATCGTCCAGACGATAGACTGGTGCTTCACGCAGATAGAATGCATCGCCAAAGTTGTCGGCGAGGTTTGCCTCGGACCGATCGCTCTCAACGATTTCGACCATGATAATGCGTTCGTTCGGATCCCAACCGATGATGCGACCACTGTCTAGACCACGCTGACCTGCCGCCGTCGGGAGAGACGATACATACAGACCATCGCGTGTTGAGTCTGTGATCACTGTATTGAACGCGGCGGGATCAATTTCGGTCGTAGAAGACTGTAAGCCCTCGGCAACCAAGTAATCGACAATTGCTTGTTCAAAGTCAGGCTGCGAAATCTGATCAATACGGATTTGCCAGCCAGACGGACCAAATGACACGTCAAGCGAACCAGACCCGACAAACACAGATGCAAGGCTATCGCTATAAGAGTTACCCGCACGTGAAAGCAGTTCAATCTGCTCGCCAGTGTTAAACGGCTGGAACGGCACCCGAACACGGTTGAACGTCAGGTCATACGTACCGCTGCCTGTTGGGTTACCATACGCGTCGAGCGTTCCACCGAAGTAGCCGATATCAAACAGAGTCCGCCCGTCTTCAGAAATCAGACCGTCACCGGTGATAAAGCCAAACTGGTTGATCAGGCTGCTGTTGAGGCCCGACCAAACGATCTGTTTGTTCAAGAGTTTCAGATCAGTTGGATCAGTATTCACAACCGTACCGGTATGTGCGTCAGCACCCACCGCCACATATTCAGACCAAATGCGATCGCCAAACCCAACCATGTTCGTGTTGGTGTCTTGGTTCAGCGTTACATGGAGCTCGCCTGCGCCTGCTTTGTAAACCTTGACCTTACCAATTTCGACAGCAGTCCACGAGCCTGAAGTGTCGACCATCGTGTAGACTGGCTGGTCTTCAATGAAGATACCGTCAAAGCCGGCAGGCATACGGATAATCGCCGTATCAAGGTTGACCACGATGCTATCGGTGGAAACGGCAAAACCAAGGCCAGAAGAGAGGCCAAGTTCAGTCGTAGTTTCAGCACCACTATCACCGATAGACATGTTCAACTCGGACGTGTCGATCGAAAGGGCTTCGACAGTCGTCAGGGCAGAAGCCGTGCCACCATTCAAATGTGCAACGGTCAGACCATTGTAGAGGTTCTGGGTCAGGCCCGAGAGCTTCACATCGGTTGTTGTCTCGGTCTTGGCAACACGGTTCGCTGCCATTGTGAGTGCTTGCTCGGTACCATCGACCTGAGCAACCAGACGCAACACAGGTTGGTCATTGACAGAATTTTCCGTCGCGTTCGCATAGAGGGCCATATCACCATAGGCCAGCCGAGCGCGCTCTGCACCAGACTGAGTGATCGATGGGCTTTCAAAGCGGAAGCTGATCGTTCCATCCTCTGCATCAGCGCCCCAAATCAGGACAGCATTGCCGAAGGAGTCGTACAGACGAATTGGATCTTCGGATGTCGCAGTTTCCAAAACATCAAAGACCCGCACTGTTGCCGAAACCTCGAGCGGAGCAGCCTCAATAAAGGTAAAGCGACGCGCACCTGATACAGCACCATCCGCACCAACTTCGCGCTCTAGGCGGATCGTCGGACGGATTTCATCGGTGAGTTCGAGCGCGACCGAAGTATCGAACGACTTGCCATCACCCGCATCATAAAGCGCCACACCCGATTTCAGCAGAGCAGCCGGACCACTGATATCGATCAAGCCAAGGGTCAAGTTGACAGCTGTCAACGTGATCGCGACAGGTTTACCCGTTGCATCGACGGCATACAGAGTAACGCTACCGTTCGCCGCTAGGCGCTCGGATAGGCCTTTGCCGGCGGTTTGAACCGCAGCCATGTCACCTTCGACAAGGACTTCGTAGGTGTAATCCCGCTTCATCTCTGGGGACAACGCACCATCAAGCGTGCTGACACGTGCCGGTGAACGCAGCGTCCAGGTTTCTGCGGTTTCATCCGCAACCTGGGCCAAGACTGTTCCTTCGTTGATCATGCCATCGAGGAGCGTCACCGAGCCACCAGATGATTTCACAACCGCTGTCACAGCATTTGTTACGGCATCGCGTGCAACCCAGTAGTCCGCGACCGCACCGCGTAGGTCGGTATCAACGACAACACCCGTACCAGCGCCAGCCGACAGCCCAGCACCTTTGAGGGACAGCAGGAATTGTGGGTCCGCCGCGCCAAGTGCCTTGAGACCAATGATCCCTTCAGCATAGGCGTTTCCGCTCGCATCTTCGGGAAGCGTAGTATCGGTGATGAATGGCAGATCACCATCCAACAGTTTCGCCGTCAGATCAGTGCCCAACTGCGATGTCACGAGGATGAGCGCCGTTGTGGTGCCCGTCGACAGCTCAAGGAAATCTCCAGCCTGCGGAAGCGCATAAGCAGCGCCCGTATCATCCGTCAACCCTTCAATCGGAAGCGTGAATTCGACTGCGTCCGCATAGGACGTGTCCAGTGTAATGCGGCGCGTCTTGAGTTCGATGGTATCGGTCGAACCAACAATGGTGAACGCATCGCCGATGACAGGGCGGCCGCTCAGAACGTGACCCGTACCTGTTCCGGTCACATAAATGACCGCATTACCGTTCTGTAGGTACGTACCGTCTGGCGATGCCAAATCTTCGGTTTCAAAGCGGATCACTGTCGGAGCAACGCCAGCAGAAATCGCCGTTTCACCAATCGTGATAATAGCCGTCGGCTCCGTCTCGCCGAACTTAGCAATACCAAACTCGTCGACAACGGCGAGTTGTTCGACATCGTCTCCATCAACATAGGTCAACAGCTCATCAATAAAGCCAGTACCCAAACGGCCGGAGAGAACATCGAACGTGACAGAAGTCGAGGTTACAGCGGTGATGTAAATCACAGCATCGACCTGATCGTTCACAACCGTCCAAACCTCACCGACAGCAGGCATTGCAGCGGTGGTCGCACCAGCAAAGGCCTTAAGGTCGAGAGTTGCAGTTGTGAGGTCTCGGGTCGGTGCGGCAAGGCCGCTTGCTACACTGTCGAGCGCAGAAGTTCCGTCTGTCGTAATCCAGCGTCCCTCAAGGAGGCTGACCGTCACTGTCTCAGCATCATATGCCTCAACACGGTAAAGAGCATCCGAACCTGAAGCTGGATCAAAAATGATCTGACCCAATTCAATATCGTCCGCACTTGTCGCCGGATTATCCCAATTTTCGAGAACGATAATCGGGTTGTTCGCAAAATGCTCTGCGTTGCGAATGTTGAGAGTAACAACAGCTGAGCTGCGATCTACGGTGAAGACATTGTTTCCGCTCTGGATCGTACCGCTGACCAAACGACCGGCAAGCGAACCAAGCGCAGTATCGACGGATTCCACCCGTAGAACGGCATGTGGAGAGACAGTAGCCTCGATTTGCGACGAGGTCACAAGCGTCTTATCCGCATCAACTTTCACAGTGATGGACTGCGAACCTACAGCTTCGGTGGTACCAATCGCTTCGACTGCACCGCCAACATCTTGGTAGACCGTGCCACCAATTGCGCCCGCCGGAGAAACGTTAGCATTCTGATAATCGACCTTAGCAGTACCATTGGTGACGGATGTAATCTCGATATCAACAACTTGGCTCAGGCCAGTCGAAGACGTTAGGATCACACTGTCATCACCACTTCCGATCCAGAGCGCATCTGTATCCGAAAGCGTGATGCTGTCATCTAGATCTACAACCATCGCTTTGGTCGAGTTGTTCCAGACGGTCACCGTACCGATGCGTTCGAAGGTACCGTTGTTTTCCCGACGCAAGGTTGTCTCAGACACGAAACTCTCTAGAGCATCGTTGGTCACGTTCAGGATAACACCTTCGCCGCTCGCTACGCCCAGCAATTCAAATGCGAACGTCGCTTCGCCCGAAGCTGTACCATTCGGCCATAGCTTCAGCGTATCTGCAGCCTCAAGGATCACACCCGCATTCAGATCGACCGAAATCGACTTCGTGCTTTCAGCAGCTTTCCACAGAGCGGTATCACTGAAGTCCACCGAACCCCAATCCGAAACAGCAAGGTTCGAACTACCGATGTAGAAGTAACGCGCCGCGCCATCCGCAATCAGATCATTGGTTTGAACGGTGATCGATGCGCCGTCAGCAGTATCGAACTTTGGCTCCGCAGTCGAAATTGCGGTCAGTGTACCGATGATTTCACCGTCACGGACCAACGCCGTCTCAAGGCTAAAGTCTGGTGCTGGGACAGCTACAGACCCGTTTATGGCAAAGCCAACGGTACCGCTTGCGCTCGTGATGTCGCCAGCCACAACATCAACTGGCGATGTGCGAACTTCATCAATGACCAGAAGGTCACCCTCTGCGATTTTGGCAACATCGGCTGCATTCGGGATCGACATGGAAACAATTGTCCCGTCGATTGCCGCCACACCAATAACTTCAAACGCTTCGCCCTGTTCCGGAACACCAGTCAAGTTCTTGAGAAGGAGCTCCCCAGTCTGACGGCTATAGCTTGCCAGAGTGGCGATAACGCCTGATCTGACACCACGCAAAACGGTGCTGTTCTCAACCAAGTCAACGAATTCACCATTCGCCGAATTGACCAACACACGCGCCGTTTCCATACCGACCAGAAGGTCACCATCGCTATAGATAGCACTGTCAGACAGCGTAACGATGTTGTCCGAGAAGTCTTCTACACCAAAGCGGGTCACTCCAGCCGTCGAGCGTGCAAGGTACGCATCCGAACCATCACGGCCATCGATCTCAAGGCGCTGTGTCGTGCCTGTCATATCGAAGGTGTCGTCCTGCGAGGTGCCCGAAAGTTTCAGAACTTCCATATCCCACAGGTATTCTACCTGTGTCGTGCCACCCTGTTCGATGCGGACTTCTTGGCCATCAACTGTGAACTTAACCGCGTTGTTGTCGCCGCCCTGCTCTTTGGCGTCGTAGACATAGGTATCACGACCGCCGCTATCGATGATCACGTCAATGCCAAGACCTGCATCAACGGTATCGTCACCATCGCCGAGAGAGATAATTTCATCCTGCTTAGAGCCGATGAAGTAGTCATCGCCGTCGCCGAGATCGACAGTGCGAACCAGACCACCAGCGCCACCTTGCAGGATCTGCTGACCCGACAGGTCTACAGTGTCATTACCCGCACCCGTTTCAATCCGAACCGTATCTTCTTCGCCTGTTCCGCGTGCCGTGTCACGTAGAGTGATCGACTGCAGGTAGGTACGGTTGCCGTTACCGTCTTCGACATGGGTCTTATAGGTAGACTCGTCCGCGCTGACCGCGATCGAAGTGATATAATCGCGCTCTGCTTCCTCATCGGTACCGAGGATGCGCACCACGTCAGTAGCGCGGTCGCCAGGCGCATTCTCAGCGATAGAACCAAGCTGCAGAATGATCCTTGTCGCATCAACACCAGTCGCAGCACGGCGAACAACGATGTTGTCCTCGTAGAGGCCGGTTTTGATATCAATGGTCTCAGTGTTGACCGCAGTCAGCGATTCAAGGATCGCATCACGCCAGTTGATAATCGTGCTGTCATCAGCACCGCTGAGAATTTCGATAGAATCTTTGGAGGCCGCGCCACCAATGAATTCAGAAGCGTAAAGGTCCAGAACGTCGGAGTTACCGCCGCCGCCATCGACAGTGTCGATGTCGTCGCCAACAACCCAACGGATCGTATCAGAGCCAGAACCACCGATCACGGCATCCTGATCGTCTCCGCCAACGAGGAGGTTAACGCCCGCAACACCCATCAGACGGTCACGACCTTCGCCACCGTAGAGTTCGTCACGGCCCGAACCTGCGTTCAATTGGTCGTCGCCATCCTGACCATAGATGATGTCTGCACCATCATCGCCAAAGATGACATCATCACCATACTGACCATAAATCAGGTCGTCGCCAGAACCACCGTAGATCATGTCGCCATCACCAAGCTGGCCAGAGTCGGCCGTGCCGTAGAGTGAACCAGCTTCATCACCGTAGATGATGTCTTTACCAGCGCCACCGTGGAGGGTGTCTGCGCCGGAGCTACCGATCAATTCGTCGTCGCCGTCGCCACCAAAGAAGGTAACAGCGCTATCGCCATACTGAACGAGTTTGTCGTTTCCAGCGCCACCGTCGAAGAAGATATCAGCGTCAGCATAAGAGATCAGGTTATCTCGACCCGCCCCACCGCGAATGGTCGCTTTGCGGGTAAAGGTATCAGCAATAGTGATCTCATCGTTGCCGTCACCACCATCGATAACAACACGGACGACATCGTCGAAGCGCTGCAAATCACCGGCGTTGTCGACCATGACACGACCATCTTGTGTCTCGTGAATGGTAATACGGTCTGCACCAGAGGAGGTGTAGACATACAAGGTACCGTTATCCACATGACCCAAAGGTTGGAGTTGGAAGTGCTTGTGGTAGTCGAACCGCCACAGGACAACATCCACAAGAGTGGCCTTCTTCGAGAAGATGGTGATCGTCACGAAGAGAAGTTTCAATTTAATCTCGACGAACGCCCAGATTTTCGCACGTACTTCGGCGCTAACATCAAACAGGCCAAGCGGATCGCGCTGGATCATGTACGCGAGTTCATCGATATAAACTTTACCGTCGTAGGTACCTTCACGGCTTGCCACGTCGTTCATGTCAAAATTGACGGTCGCAAAGATGCCACCGGCCACACCCGCCTTCACCGACATGATGATGAAATCGCCGCCGATCTGTGCAGATGCAAAGACCTCGAACCCGATTTGAAGTTCGATACGCTCAGAACCGTCATCGTTCCAATCGCGGACGTGGAGACCGAAGAACAGATACTCTGGGTTGTTCCAACCGCTATCGCGGAACAAGTTCAAACCACGGCTGTCGAAACCGAAGCTCAGGTTAACGCGGGCATAGATACCTGCACCGAATGTTGCGGACAGGAACGGAGCCCAAATCCAGATGTCTTTGCTGACTTTACCTTCAACATAGAGTTCCGGCAGGTCAAACACGACAAGATCGACGTTGCTCGCACCTGTGAATAGACCAATCGCCGTAGCTGGATCGTTCAGGATCGGGAAGCGAAGACCTTCGAGAGCTTTGGACTTGCTCAAGAAACCTTTCGACTTCGCCGACGCTTTCTTCGTGCTGGTGTCAGAGGTCGGGCGGGTGGATGTCGAAGTCGACTTACCAGTCGCAGCCTGAGAGATCGGATCGATCTGCTTGCTACCGCTTTCCTTCTTAACGCCGTTATAGTCGTACTTCTGCTGCTTCCGCGCATCGCGGCTTCCACCAGAAATCTGATAATCCCCGAAGCGGATCATCACGCCGTTCGCGTCATCTGGGTTTGGCAGCGCGTTGATCAGATCAATGATGCCTTTGACGACTTTAAAGAACGCAACATATTTCGCTGCCTTCGCGCCGCCAAACATTTCGATCATGTTCAGTAGCGAGGTCGGGCGACCCATCAGGGTCGAGATCACAGGAAGCGGATCAAGAATTGGATCAAGTGCTGCACCGACTGGGCCAGTGATCTTTTTCACTTCTTTCAGGATCGGACCCGCAAACTCGGAAATAAACGATCCGAGGTCCAAACGCATGTCCGCCAAGACAACGTCAGGTGTCCCACCAAAGGCACTCTGTTTCACACCAGTCGTCAGGTTGATATCTGCAAATACTTGGCTGTAGTGGAAGTCAGTGAGGAAGCGCGGGAACTGTGTAGACCCACCAAACGAACCCACAAGTGCGAGGCTCACTTCTGCGCGTGCCTTAAACTGCGCATCAACAACGTCTTTGAACTTGATACCGCGAAGTTCTTTCACCAGCGACAGACGTCCATCGTCCAGACGACCGCCCTTGCCAGCGTTCGGGTCTTTGATGTCAACGGTCAATGCCGCTGACAGTTCTTTGTGACCGTCCTTGAGAAGGTTCGTAACCTCAAAGTCGAGGAATCCTAGCGACGCCTTCATGTAGGCATCGTCGTTTAGGTCACCATAGGCTTCGAGGATCAGTTCGTTCTGACGCGAGGTGTCGATGTAGAAATCGAGGGCACCGTCGATGTAGCTGACACCGAACCCAAGGTAGAGGTCATACTGCATACCCAGTGTGATGACAGCGTCTGAATCAAACGACAGCGGAAGACCAGGCATCGAACCGTTAACGTCAATATCAACGCGGATCGGATCAAAGATATCGCCCATCGCACGGATGCCGATCTTCAGATCATCGAAGTTATCCGAGAGTGTGACGTCAACATCGTCATATGTGACAATCGCCGAGCCATCTTCAGCAACAAAATCAATCCGTCCACCCGTTGCATCTTCGATAGTCTGGAACAAATCGAAGAGAGCGTATTGGAGCAAATCAACGGTCGTGAACTCACCGTCGCGCTTAGATTTTTCTGTGCGGATCAGGTTCTGCAGATCACCGAGAGCATCATCAACCGGATCGACAAGAGTCGAGCTGATGAACGACGCACCACGGCGTAATGCATCCCCGATGAACGGCAGGTCCATTTTGAACAACGGTGCCTGACGGATGGTTTTGTCCAACGCATCCAGCATACCACGTAGACCATCTACGAGCAGCAGAGGATCCTGAATGAACATCCCCAGCCCCAGCTGCGGAACAGGGTTTGGTACATAGTAGTACAGACGGTCTTTGCCGATCAGACTATCGGCCAACAAATCGTCGCTTCCGAGGTCATAACCGATAAAGATTGCGTTACGCGCGAAGGACGCACCACCTGCATTGATCCAGTCAACCAACTCGCCGTAGCCGTCTGCATCATCCGATACATACTTGGCATAACGGTCAGCTTCGTCGCTGATGAACGTACCGTTCACTGCTGCACTCGACCCAGTCAGAGCCGTACCAACAGGGAAGTAAACGGGGAGGATCAGAGCCGCCCGACCAGTGGACTTCAATTTCAGAGTGATGGCACCCCCACCCTGTATGTAGTCCGTATCGGTCACATAACGAATGGTTGCAAAGTCGGTATCGACAAACTTGCCCACCGCATTGCGCTGAACGGCACCGTCACCATCGATGGCGAATGTAGCCTCTTCAATCGAAGCAGAGAGTTTTGCACCAGGGATAAAGGTCAGGCCAGCAGAGAGAACAGCCTCTTCCATGTAGGCACGGGTGGCCATTCCGACGAACACACCGGAATCCGCTTTCAACGTTGTAGAGAAGGTCGGATCAGCAACCGTTCCACCGATAGCTACCGAAACACCGCCTTGAACGCCCGTTGTAAAGGCGAACTGCAGGTCAATCGGTTCCATCTCGACATCGACGTCGATACCCAGTGCGCGCAGAGCATTCAGCTCGTTACGCGGCAGGTAGTCGCTCGGGCGGATCGTTTTGGTGAATGTCGTTGGGACGGTGACACCGTATGCCCCAAGCAATTTGAAGATGTCGATTGAGAAATCGAGATCGAGGCGGTTGGCAACCAATGCTCCACCGGTATCACGTCCAAAGACAAAACGTGGCTCGAACACGATGCCTGTTATCGGCACTGTTTCGACGGGTTGCTTCAGTAGTGTCTCGTAGAAGAGCTCGACCAGCGAAGAGACCGACGCATTTTCGTTCGCATTTCCAGGTTCGGTTGACACCTTCAGATCATGCAACACGCCCAGAATAGACGATGGGTTGCTATCGCTGCCAATGACACTTGCGAGCTGTGCATCAATGCCCATCAGTTCAGCCAAGGTCTCGTTTACAAACGGGACGTCGAAGCTGGTCAATGCCGTGTTGATACCGCTGACAAGCGTGTGAAGGTTATCGAACAGCATCGTGAACGACACTGGACGTGCTGCAATATTCGCAAGGGTATTGAGAACATCATAATCGAACGAGAATTCGTCAGAGAACTCATACGCCGCCGCAAGGAAGCTGTTTGCACGAAGGGTATCGAACCCACTGATCGAATTCGCCGTGTTAAACAGCGTCGTGCCAGTCAAGCTCGTGGCATTGATGATCACCGTCGGGTCGAGCGACAGTTTAAAGTCGAGTACACGCGCGCCAAACTCTAGACCCGCAACCGATACTTCACCCAAGACCGGAATTTGAACAGCCAGACGCTCTTCGGATTTCAGATCAAGGTCATAACCGGCCGAGGCCATGAGTTTATCGCCAACGGCCGTTCCTTTGGACGTAAAGCCAAGCGACAAGAAGGAGGTTGCATCTTCGATTGCGACATCAGCACCTGTCGAAGAGTTTACCATTCCAATTTTCAGCTTGTCTGCATCTGCCGATGCCGCTGACGAGGTGCTGACAGACACCGCTGCTGCACCAACATCGAATGATGCTTCCATTGATGCCGCATTCGTTTCAACACCGACATCCAACAGAAGTTTTGTTTCTTTGCCGATAAATGCTTTTGGATCGGTCACATCATTGAGATCGAGACCCAAATCAAGCTTGAGACCGGCAGCAATTGACAGACGACCATCGTAGTTGCCTTCAAGCTTGAACAGTTGGTTCAGCGCGCTTGCAACCGATGAGTCAATGCCATCGATCTCACCAATCAATGATTGGATATCGATGTTTTGGTCGATTTCGAGGTCAACTTGCTTGCGAATATCAATGCCAAAGACAAGGTCGTTACGCTCACCGCTGCCTTCTGGATTGTTGTAATCAACCCGTTTCAGCGTAACTCTTGGCTGACCTTCGGTGCCAGCATCGAACCCAAGTTTTTCGAATTCTTTGTCTAGGATCGTCTGCAATTCCAGCAGGTTATCATCGAGCGATGTCACCGCCTCGTTGATCACACGGAACACGGGAATCAAACCAAGCTTGCTATCAAGCGAGAAGTTCAACAGCGGAAGCTCTGTGGTCAGAACCTTATTCGAAATACCCGACGGCGAAATCACGTCATCCGTCACGGATTCAACCAACTCAATCAGCGCCGTGAGCGAAGAGCCGATATTCAGATCACCGAACAGGGACGTAAAGTTCAGCGTCGGTAGTTCGAAGTTAAAGTCCGGCAAGGACGGGAACGCGATCATTGACGGCAAGTCAGGCAGGCTAGGCAACGAAGGCAGAGCAGGCAATGACAAGGTCGGCATGTCCGGCCGGCTCGGGAGAGAAATACCCGAGAGCGAGGGCAGCGATAGACCCGGCAACGTCGGCAGCAGACCTGCAATCCCGAAGTTCAACGATGGCAGCGAGAAGTCAAAGTCAAATGAGATATTCTTCAGCGTTGGAAGATCAACGCCACCAATACCACCGGTGAGTTCAAGCGGCAGGTTTGCGTATACGCCAGCGCCAGAGAACATGGTCGATAGCTCTGGCGAAATGCCAGTTGCGCTCGACACAGGAATGTAGGTGCCACCAACCAGTGTGAAGTTGGAGCCAGAGACGGCTACCAATTCAACCGAACGACCATTCTTACCGATCAGGACTTTCTTGCTCAGATCGAGCGAAGAAGTGCCATCAACCGCAGTGATCGTCAGATCGTTGGTCGCGGAATCCGAGTCTGGATTGACCACATCGATGCGGAATTCGACACCGTCTTGGAAGAGAACATCACCAGCGGTGAAGTCAGCAGAAGCAACGGTATTCGTGATTGTGGTCAAATCGTTTTCAGTCGGCGCATTAACACGCAGCGCGAACGAAAGCGGATTATGAACAACATCGGCCGCCGCTGCGGATGCCAAAACATTCGCGGCTGACAGCGCAGAAGGCGTACCAACAACCGCTTGGGTCGCACCAGCTTTCAACTGGTTCGCAGCAGATTTAACGGTCAGAGTGCGTTTCGATTTCGAGAATTCGAGATCACTTACGTCAACAGCAACACCGTTAAGTGTCAGGCCATCGCTGATAGACGACTTGATCGCATCAAGCGCTGCCTCGGTAACGGTAGACTTCAACAAGTAAACCACGCCGTCAGCGGTCAAGTTCATCTGTGAAACATCAGTCGAGACGGTATCGATCGACAGACTTACTGCGCCGCTTGTGTATTCAACATTGTGGGCGCTCGCATCGCTCTGCAGCCAGATCAAATCAACAAGCCCAGATGCAACATCCACGTTTACAATGCGGAATTTTGCACCGTTCGAGCCAGACATAATCTGTCCGACCTGCAACGCATTGAATGCCGCGTTGCGTGTGCTGATATCAGTTGCAGATGTCGGATCAGAGCCAAACTTCAGACCAAGCCGGATTGCATTGCTATCATCAACCAATGCCGCCGAGACGATAGAGAAGGTGTTGGTACCATCGGTCAGCCCACCCACAGGCAGTGCAACACGGATACCACTACCTTGCGCAACAGGACGTACTTCTCCGATGAAGGCAACGGTCAAAGCATCCGAACCATCCAGCGATGTCACGATGGCCTCGAGACCTGCGATGTACACGCCAGTCCCTACGGTGATGGATGCCGGGATTGTACCGCTCATTTTCAGAGCTGCCAAACCGCTTTGCGCATCGAAACCGAACTCATCAACTGTTAGACCTTCGGCAAGAGCGTTCGTTCCGATAACAGCAACCGATGTACCGTCTGAGAGACGCACCATGCCTTCGCGATTCAGCGCAGCGTTCGAATTCAACGTGCCGAAACCGTCAAAATAGGAACCTGCGGACGCAGCATAGCTTGGTAGATCTTCGTACCAGCTATCAAAGTAGACAGTGCTGCCATCCAGAACTACGCGGTTACCAAAGCTTCCGCCGGTGACGTTATATTCAACCAACGGCGTCGCATCGCCACCTACTGGAAGGCCACTGATGCGTTTGATCAACAATGCACCATTGTTGCCAACGGTATCTTCGCGATAGGCAAGAACGCGGAATACGCTCGACCCTTGAACCAGTGTTTTTCCGACGAGGCCTGCCAAAGCAGCCGGCGCGATAGCCGTCTCATCGATATTCTCAATCGTCATAGTGCCAGCATCGACACCAATTTTTGCCGCTGCCCCTAGGCTGACCGTTCCTTCCGCAAACCCAAGATCGATCGTTGTGGACCCTGATGGGGTCAAGGAGAAGTCAGTAACATTCAGGGCAAAGCCGCTGCCATCACCAACGTAGAGTTCAAAGTTAGGAACCTCGCCGACAGGCGTATCCGGATCAATGCCAAACGCCAGATCGAACGCAAAGTTCGCGTTAGCCTGAACACGTGCCTCTGCGCCACCTTCAAAGCTGAGCGGTCCAAGATCAACACCCAGCGCCGCCTCGAGGTCGTCACCCGTCACATCAACGCGTACACGTTCGTCCAGCTGCATTCCGGTGATCGAAATCGCAGCCTTCATCTTGGTCGGGCCGCTTTGGCCAGCTTCGGTGATAGGTGTGAAATCTACGGTGACCGTCGCGCTGAACGGGGCCAACGCTTTGGTAAGCGCGGCCTCAACAGCGTCGAGCGACTGTGCGCCCGACGATTTAAGATCAACAATGAGCTGACGAATACCATCCAACCCAATGAGTTCATTTAGAGACTTACCAACAAACGGTATTTCCTGATCAATCAGACCAGCGTTGCCGTCAGTCCCAAACAGGACGTCAATCGCGGAAACGATACCACCGACGATATCGCCGTAGGAAAGAGCCGACAGATTTGCGACAGAATTCAACGCTGACGAAACAATCGCGTCGTATTTGGATTGCAAGAAATTAACCAACGTCGACGGAACTGTCAGTTCTGGCGTTCCAAAAGTCGCGCCATCAAGGCCTGCACGACCAGCCAAAATACCTACCGCACTGTCACCGCCGAGGCTTGCAATCATTGGCAAGAAAATACCAATGCTTGCCGACATATTCGCGTCATAGCCGATTTCATCTGCCACAACGATCAAGTTGCTCGTCGCGCCAAATGCCGTAGTTCCAATACGCTGGACCAGCACATTGGTATTTCCGCCGACAACAGACTTACCAATGACGATACCAGTGGCGCCAGTGACGGTGTCTTGGACTTCCATACCAACAGCCAGACGGGTGTCAGCGGCAAAGACCAACTGATCAACAGCACCCAATGTAGATGCCGTTGGCGTAACCTCTGCAGAGCCTGGTTGAGCCAGTTCAGTCAACGTATAGAGCGCAAAGTCATTGCTGATAATCGGCGCGGACATCAACGATGCTGCCAACAGATCAACGGAAATAGACTTGTCAGCGTCACCCGTCACAACATAACGACCAGCTTTTCCGCCGTCGAAATACTGTGTCGTCTCGGGGTTTGCGTCATTCACAATCGTCAACGCAGCAGTCACCGCCGACAGTGCAAAATCTTCGGTGTCAGTTCCGTTTGTAATCCGGATAGTCGCACCTTCGCGCAACGCGGCGAACAATGCCTTCATTTCAGCTTTGTTCAATGTGAAGCAGAGGTTGTCCACGGTCGTGCTAGAAACGGTAGTCAGAGTTGTGCCATCAGCATCCAAAACCTGCAGCGACGTAGCATCCATGACGGTCGAAGGCGCCACGGTGATAGCCATCGACATCCAAGTATCGTTGGCCGCAGCTTTTCCGTTTTCTGCCAATGCGTAATAGCTCACGCCTGCCTTATCAAAGAACGATGCCGAGGCTCCGTCCAGCACGGCGCCAGTGTCTACGCCAGCCGACAATGTGGTGCCAGAGATCAGGCCATTCTCAATAGTGACAAGAACCCGCGAAGACACAATATTGGTCACAAGACCATCAGCACCAATCGCAAGTTCAACAACACGACCACCGTCCGCATCAACCAACGTTGCGTCAGTCAGTTCAAAGGTCCGTGGCTGTACCGGCGATGCCGAGTCCACGGTCAACGAACCGAGGATGAGCGGCAGACGCACATAGCCCTGATCAATACCATATGTGAGCGATGTCGGGGCGATCACACTGGACACGCCATCCGCAGGTATTAGCGTAATAGTTTGTTCGGTCGCATCAAAGGACGATACGAGGAAGGTTGCAGAACCATCGGTCAGGCGAACAACTTTGCCGTTTGCGACTTGCGTCAGCCAGTCGCCAACAATCGCGCTTGTATCGGCAATTTTGACTTTCTGAGCAGCCAAACCACCAACTTCGGCGGGCTCGGTGCGAGCAACGTCTACTGTCGCAGAAACAAGGGTTCCAGTAGCCACAAATGACCCTGAAACTGGGGTAAATGTGCCACCCAACCGATCTGCATCGATGGAATCCAGGCGGAAGGCATTGCCGTTCGCATCGATAAAGACGTTGTTGATGTCAGCAGATTGCAGCAGTTC
>Ga0181563_10000599_pt1 | contig 34663 bp, 35 predicted proteins | sample 011ome_25_FD_133759 | JGI IMG/M metagenome (GOLD analysis project Ga0181563, IMG submission 133759) | Coastal salt marsh microbial communities from the Groves Creek Marsh, Skidaway Island, Georgia - 011512CT metaG (megahit assembly) | ecosystem: Environmental > Aquatic > Marine > Intertidal...
AGTGCCGAAGTGCTCGAGGCAGCTCGCTACGCTCGGAGCGCCCCTTGTGTACCACGGTCGCGGCCCCGCCTCGATCTCGTCCAGGACTGCGTTAACGCCGCTGCTTGCGGTTGTCAAAAGTCGATTTGCCTCGTCCATTTCGCCGCATTGGAATGCGTGAATGGCATGCATCGCGCTGGTGTCGGCTGTGGAGGCCTTTGGATTGATAGAATCGCGCATCTCCTGCTCGGCCTGTGGCAGGGCTTCGGTGCCGGCCTTCTCGGCCGCGGTCGCTGCGCTTACACGGCTGCCTGCGCCGCGCCCTTCGCGGATATCCCACGGGCCGACGCGGACCTTGGCCGCAGGTGGCCACGTCGTTTCGGTTAGGGCATAAAGGCTTTCAACGGTGGGCGCGGTCATTTTCCCGCCAGCGCCGCCACGCGGATCATAGCGCGGTCGATCAGGCCGCCATCGGTGCCGCGCACGACGATATTGGTGCCATAGGCGCCGCTTTGCTGGAACGGATAGGAGCCGATTGAAAGTTCGGGGAAATCGGCGGCAATCGCTCCAAGCTCGGCGGCAACCTCTCCTTCCCCCCGCATCACGCGCAGGGTTTGCGACAGAAGCGGTTGGCCGCCGGTGATCGTCGGCAGAACACCGGCGACCATGGCGTGAAACACATCGGGCACACCCGCCATCACATGGACATTGCCGATGGTGAAGCCGGGGGCAGCGCTGATCGGATTGTCGATCAGGGTTGCGCCGTCGGGGATACGGGCCATGCGCTGGCGCGCGGCGTTGAACTCAAGGCCAGAGCGGTCGTAGTGCGCTTGCAAGATCGCCCGCGCGTCGTCGCGGATGCCGATGTTCACGCCAAAGGCCGCGGCGATACAGTCGGCGGTGATATCGTCGTGGGTCGGGCCGATGCCACCCGAAGTGAACACATGGGTATAAGCCAAACGGAGCGTATTGACCGCCTCGACGATCACCTCATGCACATCCGGCACAACCCGCACCTCGGCCAACCGTATCCCCATCTGCGTGAGCCGCGCGGCGAGATGCTGGGTGTTGGTGTCAAGCGTTCGGCCCGAGAGGATCTCGTCGCCGATCACAAGCATCGCGGCGGTCGGATTGGTCATCGGCTTCTCCTTTGGGGCTGATTTCGGTATAGGTCCGGCCCATGCAGTTTTCCACTCCTCTTCTGCCTGCAGTGCTGATCCGCCGCTACAAGCGGTTTCTTGCGGATGTCCGGTTTCCTGACGGCACCGAAGCAACCGCCCACATCGCCAACCCCGGTACCATGACGGGCCTTGCCGAGCCGGGAACCCATGTCTGGGTCGAGCGCAACGACGACCCCAAGCGCAAGCTTCGCTTTAGCTGGCAGCTCGTCGATCACCGCACCGGGCATTTCACCTGCGTCGATACCTCGCTTGCCAATCGCGTTGTCGCCGAGGCGCTCGCGGCGGGCCGCATCCCCGAACTTTCTGGCTATAGCCAGCATCGGCCCGAGGTTCGCTATGGCGAGCGGAGCCGTGTCGACTTTCTGTTGTCGGGTGAGGGACGCCGCGACTGCTATCTTGAGGTGAAAAGCGTCACGCTCTCGCGCGTTTCAGGCCTTGCGCAGTTTCCCGATGCGGTCACCGCACGCGGGGCGCGACATTTGCACGATCTTGCGCAAGAGGTTCGTGCGAGGCATCGCGCGGTCCTTCTTTTCCTCGTCATGCGCACCGATATCACCCATGCAGGCATCGCCACGGATATTGATCCGGCCTATGGCGCGGCCTTCGAGGCAGCGACACGGGCGGGTGTCGAAGCCATCGCCTATGATTGCGCGATTGATCCCGAAAGGATTAGCTTTGGCGAGCGGCTTTTCGTGCAGGTCTAGAACATCCCGCCGATTTCGCCTATTTGGCGGAAAAGACGGAAAGGACGCGACGTGGACGACACCAAAGGCAGGCTGACGAGAGACGGTATCCGCATCTATGAAGACGCGGATTTCGCCGGAATGCACAAGGCAGGCCGCCTCGCCGCGCAGATCCTCGACGATATCATCCCGATGATCGAGCCGGGCCGCACGACCGAAGAGATTGACGCCGAGATTACCCGCATGGTCGAAGCTGCCGGCGCGGTATCTGCCACGATCGGCTACAAGGGCTATCAGCACGCGAGCTGCATCAGCGTAAACCATGTGGTCTGCCACGGGATTCCGGGCGGCAAGGTCCTCAAGGACGGCGATATCCTCAATGTCGATGTGACCGTGATCGTCGATGGCTGGTATGGCGATACGAGCCGGATGTATGTGGCGGGCAACCTTTCCCGCAAGGCCGAACGGCTTATTCAGGTGACGCATGATGCGCTGATGAAGGGGATCGAGGCGGCCAAGCCCGGTAACACCTTTGGCGACATCGGCAACGCGATCCAGACCTATGTCGAGGCCAACCGGATGAGCGTGGTGCGCGATTTCTGCGGCCACGGTCTTGGCCGCGTGTTTCACGCCCCTCCCAACGTTCTGCACTATGGTCGCCCCGGCACCGGCCCCCTGCTGGAAGAGGGGATGTTCTTCACCATCGAGCCGATGGTCAACCTTGGCCGGCCCGAGACCAAAGTTCTGGCCGACGACTGGACCGCCGTGACGCGCGACAAATCCCTTTCGGCTCAGTTCGAACATTCAGTGGGGATCACGTCGGATGGCGCGGAGATCTTCACGCTCTCTCCAGCAGGCAAATTTCACCCGACCTACTGATCGGCCCGCAGGATCGTGATCCAAGTGTCGCCGTAGCGGCGCTGGTCGAGAAGTGTTGTTCCTTCCGGCGCGGCTTGCGCCGTGTTTTCTTCCCAGACGATGATCGCCTCTGGCGCGATCCAGCCGCCAGCAAAGGCGGCGGCGAGGGCCTTTTCGCCCATGCCTTTGCCATAGGGCGGATCGAGAAAGACGAGGGAATAGGGCGCATCGGGGTTGGCGGAGAGGCGGGTCGCATCGCGGGCAATGAGGCGGCTGTCGGCCTCGCGCCGGCATTTGCCGATGTTCTCGCGGATGAGCGACTGTGCCACGCGGCCATCATCGACAAAGGCCGCAAAGGCCGCGCCGCGCGACAGGGCCTCTAGGCCCAAAGCGCCGGTTCCGGCGAAGAGGTCGAGCACGCGGGCATCCGTCACCGGATCGTCGAACCGACCGCCGAGAAGCACGTTGAAAAGGCTCTCGCGCACGCGGTCGGCAGTCGGCCGCAGATGCGCCGCCGCATCGCCCTTTCCGACCGAGGCGAGCGTCAGCCCGCGATGCTGGCCGCCGATGATCCTCACCCTTTGAGCAAAGCCTTCATGTCGGTCGCTGGATCGCGGATCACCTCGGGCTTGGGCGATCTACCCGCCTCGATGAGCCGCTTGCCAACCATATAATCGCGCGGGTCGTTCATCGCATCGACGGCGATCAGCTCGTTACCCTTGTAATACCAGTGCGACTGGCTCTCGCCCGCGCCCTTGCGCAGATGCACCGCGTCATAGCCCATGTTGAGGCCGCCGATCTGCAGCTTGCAGTTATACTGGTCCGACCAGAACCACGGACGCGGCTGATAGGCAACATCGCCGCCCATCATGTTCTGCGCGACGACTTCGCCCTGGTCGATGGCATTGCCGACGCTTTCAAGGCGGATGCGCTGGCCGTGATAGACGAGCGAGGCGCAATCACCCGCCGCCCAGATATTGGCGTCGCTCGTGCGGCCGTGCGTATCGGTCCAGATACCGTTCTCGATCTTCAGGCCCGCTGCCTGGGCAAGCTGAGTATTCGGCGTAATGCCGATTCCGACGATCACCAGATCGACGTCGATATGGCTCCCGTCGCTGAGGTCGGCGCCGGTGACGCGGCCCTCGCCTGTCAGGCGCGACAGGCCGATCCCCTCGCGGATGCTGACGCCGTGGCTTTGGTGCAGGTCGCGGAAGAAATCCGAGGTGATCGGCGCGGCGACGCGCTGAAGGATGCGGTCGGCCATCTCGATCAGCGTGACCTCAAGGCCGCTCTTGGCCGCGACGGCCGCCGCCTCAAGGCCGATATAGCCGCCACCGATGATGAGCATCTTGCGGCCCGGCTTTAGCTCGGGCGCGAGCCGGTCGGCGTCCTTGAGGTCGCGCATGGTGAAAACGCCGTCCAGATCGCCGCCAATCGCCGCCGGAAGTCGGCGCGGCGTTGATCCAGTGGTTAGCGCGAGCCTATCATATCCGAGGGTTTCGCCACCCTCGAGCATCAGGGTCTTGGCGGAAGGGTTAATGGCAGTCACTTGGGTTGAAAGCCGCAGGTTGATATCTTGCTCGGCGTAAAACTCGGGCGAGCGCAGAAACAGGCGCTCAAGCTCCATTTCTCCAAGGAGATAGGCTTTGGAGAGGGGCGGGCGCTGATAGGGCGGCACGTCCTCGCCGCAGATCAAAGTGATCTGGCCCTCAAAACCGCTCGTACGAAGTTTGGCGACAAGGCTGGCGCCGGCTTGCCCGCCACCCACAACAACGAAATGATCCATCACTTGCCCTCTGGTCTCTGCAGCACGTCACCCTATATCGTCGCAAAGAACACCGGCAACCGCTTTTGGGAGGATAACGGATGATTGAAGTCGGGCAGAAGCTGCCGAATGCCACCTTGACGATGATGGGCCCCGACGGGGTTCAGCCCGTCGACCTTGCGAGCCGTCTCAAGGGCCGCCGGGTCATCATCTTCGGCCTGCCCGGGGCTTTTACGCCGACCTGTTCTTCGGCGCATCTTCCAAGCTTCATGCGCACCAAGGCCCAGTTTGATGCCAAGGGTGTTGACGAGATTATTTGCCTCTCGGTCAATGATCCCCATGTGATGCGTGCTTGGGGCGAGACCAGCGGCGGCGCGGCGGCAGGTATCACATTCCTCGCCGATCAGGCCTCCGAGTTCACCAAGGCGATCGGTATGGAATTCACGGCCCCCGCAGCCGGTTTCTTTGACCGCTCCAAGCGCTATTCGATGTTTGTCGAAGATGGTGTGGTGACGATCTTCAACCCCGAGATCGAAAAGGGCTGCGCCATTTCCGGCGGCGAGAATCTGCTCGATCAAATCTAGTCCTGCTCGGGCCGGTTTTCGCGCCGGAAGGGTCCATAGCTTGTGAAGACTTCGATCTCGTGATCGATGGCGCGGCGTTCTTTGGTTAGAAACTGCGCCACAGCCTCTCGGAAATCGGGATGGGCAATCCAGTGGAGCGAATGAGTCTCGGTGGGCATATAGCCCCGCGCCAGCTTGTGATCGCCCTGCGCTCCTGCCTCGACCCGAAGGCGGTGAGCGATAGCGAAATCAATGGCCTGATAGTAGCACAGCTCGAAATGCAGAAAAGGGTGATGCTCGGTGCAGCCCCAATAGCGGCCGTAGAGTGTCTCACCGCCAATGAAATTGAGCGCCCCTGCGATGGGTTGTCCCTCACGCAGCGCGAGAATGAGGAGCAGGTCATCTGACATACTCTCGCCGATCAGATCGAAGAACTGTCGAGTGAGATAGGGCGTGCCCCATTTGCGGTTGCCAGTATCTTGGTAGAACCGCCAGAAGGCATCCCAATGCTGCGGCTTGATCTCTGACCCCCGCAACTGGACGATCTCGCCGCCAAAACCTTGCGCCTCGGCCCTTTCGCGCCGGATCGTCTTGCGCTTACGGCTCGAGAGCGCGGAGAGAAAATCGTCAAAGCTGCGATAGCCGGGGTTTTCCCAGTGGAACTGCTGACTGGCACGGCGCATCAGGCCCAGCGCCTCGCCAGCGATGGCCTCAGCCTCGGTGCAGAATGTGATGTGGAGCGAGGAGAGGTCGTTTTCGGCGGCAACCCGAACCGCGCCTTGGGCGAGAGCCGCGATCGCCTCGGCCTCGTGTCCTTGCGCGGCAAGAAGACGGCGGCCGGTTGCAGGGGTGAAGGGCACGGCGATCTGTGCCTTGGGATAATAGCTGCCGCCCGCCCGTTCAAAGGCATGGGCCCAACCGTGATCGAAGACGTATTCGCCTTGGCTATGGTGCTTGATGTAGAGGGGCGCAACGCCGATGATCTTGCCCGCCTTCCGCGCCACGATCGGGCGCGGGGTCCAGCCGGTTCCCGCCCCGACCGATCCGCTTTCCTCGAGAGCGCTTAGAAACCGGTGGCTCAGAAACGGGTTATCATGGGTGCCGTCTGGATCGGCACAGCGATCCCAGTCGGCAGCATCAATCGCCGCGACACCTTCGTGAATGGTGATCGTGACCGGCGTGCTCATCGGTTTCCTGCCGGAAAAACCCTCACGCCAGATAGCCCTCGAAGGTGATGTTGTCTGCCACCTGCCGCGCCTCGGCTTCAAGTTCAGGAGAATCTACAGTCCAGCACAGAATCGCTGCGCCAAGCGCGCGGATCTCGGCCACGCGCGGGCGATGGAGGTCGGTCACTTCGTGGCTGATGAAGCATGAGCCGGTCGACTCAAAATCAGGGATTGCCCGCAGATGCGTGCAGATGCGGGCCGGAAGCGGGACCCACTCGTCGGGGATATAGGCCGAGGTGGTGATGCCGCGCGGGATACTCGGCGCAAGGCGGCCCAATTCGGCCACGGCATGGGGATTGAACGACATGACAGCAACGGGGCCGTCATAGCGCTCAAGATCATGCGCGACAGCGGCGCCTAGTGGACCGAGATTGGGGCCCATGTGACCGTCCTGATCCTTGATCTCGATGAGAAGCGGCACCTTGCCGCCCACGGCATCGAGCACCTCGCGCAGGGTCGGGATGCCTTCGCTGCCGCCAAGGAGCGGGATCGCTCGCAGCGCCTCGGCGTCGAGGGTGGCGATTGCGCCGGTGCGGCCCGTCAATCGCTCGAGATCGTAGTCATGAAACACCATCGCCACCCCGTCGCGCGAAGGCTGGACGTCGATCTCGATGCCATATCCCGCCTCGACCGCCGCCCGCACTGCGGCGAGCGAGTTTTCCGGCCGACCCTTGGCCTTGTCGTGCAAGGCGCGGTGGGCAATTGGTTTGGACAGGAACGCGGCGGGGAGCTGCATCACTTGACCTCGAAGATCGCCTCGACCTCGACCGCGACGCCGAGCGGCAGGGAAGCCGCGCTCACCGCTGAACGCGCATGACGGCCCGCATCGCCAAAGACCTCGACCATCAGGTCGGATGCGCCGTTGATGACCTTGGGCTGGTCGGTGAAATCGGCGGTGGAATTGACATAGCCCACAAGCTTGACCACCCGCACCAGCCGGTCGAGATCGCCGTCACACGCGGCTTTGAGCTGGGCGATAAGGCTCAGGGCGCAAGCCCGCGCTGCCGCGGCCCCCTGTTCGACGCTCATATCGTCGCCGAGCTTGCCCTTGATAAACCCGTCCGGCCCGTTCGAGACCTGCCCCGAGACAAAGACCTGAGAACCGGTCCGCACCCAAGGCACATAGTTGGCAACAGGTGCGGTCGCTTGCGGCAGGGTAATTCCAAGCTCAGCAAGGCGCGATTCGATACGTCCGGTCATTTCGGGTCTCCTATGATTTGCCCAAAGCTAGTCTGCCCGCTGGAGCGATGGAACAGTCTTGTCACAATTCTTGAGCAGTCTGCCGTTGTGATGATCCCGTATGCGTGCAACTCTTGGAGTGAGGGATGTAGCCGGCGGGCCACGCTGGCAAAATCCTGTGGTGTTACCTTGTGACTTTTGGCGGCTAAGGCTCTATGTGGTCGGCAAAAGTGCCAACTGAACAGTGATTGGCGATACCCATGAGAGCAACGAGCCGCATTCTTCCTCTCGTTCTTCTGACGGCGACCCTCGCCGCCTGTGCGGCTGCGCCTGATGGCGCACTCATCAACGATCCCTATGAAACGTCTAACCGCAAGGTGCATGACTTTAACACCGGCCTCGACACCGCGCTCTTGCGGCCGGCGTCTGAGGTGACCGAAGCGCTCCCCGATGTTCTGACCGACCGTGTGGTAAATTTTGCCGATAACCTTGCTCTGCCGGGCATGGTTGTGAACGGGCTTTTACAGGGCGATCTGGAGAGCGCGATCTCCAATACCTTCCGCTTTGTCTTGAACACGACGATCGGGCTTGGCGGTCTTTTCGATCCGGCAGACGAGGCCGGCCTCTATGAGAAGTCCACGGATTTTGGCCATACGCTTGCTGTCTGGGGTGTTCCCGAGGGCGCATATATCGTTCTGCCGTTCCTTGGTCCCTCGACCGAGCGTGATACTTTCGGCCTCATCGTCGATTTCACCTTCGATCCCTTGCAGTTCCTTATCCCGCCCGAGGCGCAAGAACTTCAGACCTACGCCTTTGTCGGCAAGAAGGTTATCAGCCGCGGACGCTTTGGCTCGACCGTGGATTCGCTGCTTTACGAAAGCGCCGACCCTTACGCGCAGGCGCGCCTCCTCTATCTGCAAAGCCGCCGCTTCGATCTTGGAGTGCCGGTTGACAGCGCTTATATGGAGGGCGGCGTTGATCCCTACGCCGATCCCTATGCCGACTTTATCGACCCCTACGAGGACTTCTAGATGACCGCCGCGATCCAACGCAGATCGTTCCTACTTCTCACCGCAGCCGCCTGTCTTCCGGCGAGCGCATGGGCGTTGAGCGGAGCTGACGCGCGCCGGCTTGTCGATCTTCTGGTGGCCGACATCAACACAGTCATCGCCAGCGGCAAATCCGAGGCCGAGATGATCAAGGATTTCGAAGGCATTTTCGATCGCTATGCCGACGTGCCGATCATGGCCCGCTACGCCCTTGGCGCCGATGCTCGCAGCGCCTCTGCGGCGCAGATGAAGGCATTCACAGCCGCGTTTCGCACCTATATCTCGGCCAAATACGGCCGCCGCTTCCGCGAGTTTATTGGTGGCCGTATCGATGTTGAGGGTGAGTCGGCGATCCCCCGTGGCGTTCAGGTTGAAACGATGGCCAACCTGCGCGGTCAGGCCCCGTTCCGCGTCGATTTCCATGTGTCTGATGCCTCGGGCAAGGCGCTCTTCTTCAATATCATCATTGAAGGGATCGACATGCTGCTCTCGGAGCGGACCGAGATTGGCGCTATGCTCGATCAGCGGCGAGGTGATCTTGACCGTCTGATCGCGGATCTGCGCGCGCTATGACGTATGCTCTGAAGGCTTCGGCCTTTTTGCTTGCGGCCCTGCCCTTGGCGGCCGGGGCGACGCCATATGACGGGACCTATCGGCAGGCGGCGAATGCGGAATGCGGCTTGGTCGGTGTGGACGGCGCATCCATCAAAATCGACGACGGCATCTTCTATGGCGTCGGAATGCAATGTCTGATGGCGCGGCCCGTGAATGTCGTCGACATGGACGCCACGCTTTACACGATGGAATGTTCGGGCGGAGGCGATGTCTGGTCGGAACGGGCGATGGTTATGGATGGCCCCGGCGACGGGAGCATATTCGTCATATGGAACGGTTATGTGTTCCGCTATTCCCGCTGTCCCGATCCCGTCGAATAAGCGCTAGTTTCCGCCGCCGAGGATCGAGTTCAGAAGGTCGATCAGGAAATTGCCGCCCGAAGCTCCGCCCGGTTGCGGGCCGAATAGGACTGGCCCGGTTTCAACCGGTTCGTCCATCGGCAAGGGAACCGGCGTCATCCCATCCAAGACCCGCACCATCGTCTCGTGCCAGATTTCGGCCGGAAGGCCGCCGCCGGTAACGCCCGATAGCGGCGTGTTGTTGTCATAGCCCATCCATACGCCGGTGACATACTCGCCGGTAAAGCCGATGAACCATGCATCGCGCGAAGCCTGCGTCGTGCCGGACTTGCCGGCGATCTGCCAGCCGGGAATGCGGGCCCGCATTCCGGTGCCCTGTTCAACCACCTGCGTCATCATCCACGTCAGCTGCCGCGCCGCGCTTTCCTGAACCACCCGTTCGCCGATACCGCCGCCCATGCCCATCAGCGGAAGATCGTCGCCCTGAAGCCGTAGCTCAACAAGGCCATAGGTGCCACCGCCGAGCCGCCGTTGAGGATGCCCGCATAGGCGCCCACCATGTCGACCAAGGTCGATTCCGAGACGCCAAGCGCCAGTGCGGGCCCATCAGCCAGATCGCTGGCAACACCAAAACCGCTCGCCACCGCGCGGACATTGTCGCGGCCGACCGCTTCGGAGACTTTGATCGCGGGAATGTTGCGGCTCTCGCGGAGGGCCTGAACAAAGGGAATCTCGCCCTTGAATTCGCCGTCATAGTTTTTGGGGCACCATTCGCCCGAGCCGGGGATGGTCATGCACAGGGGGCTGTCATCGACCATCTCGAGCGGCGAGTGGCCAAGCTCGAGGGCGGTTGCATAGATGAACGGTTTGAAGAGCGAGCCAGTTTGCCGCGAGGCCTGCGTTGCGCGGTTGAAGGCGCCAGCAACATTGGTGTTGCGGCCGCCCACCATCGCCCGCACTGCGCCATCCGCCGACATCACGACAATCGCCGCCTGCGCTTCCGATCCTTCCTTGACCTTCTCGTCAAAAACATAGGCCAACGCCTCTTCTGCCGCTGATTGAATGCGCGGATCAAGAGTGGTGCGGTAGATCACGTCCTCGGTCGTGGTGCGGGCAAAATAGTTGGGGGTGATGTCCATTAGCCAATCGGCAAAATAGCCGCCCGCGCGCTGCTCGGCTGCGGCCGATAGCTCGGCCGGAGCAGTCCGGGCCAATGCCGCCTCAAGCGGGGTCAGATATCCCTGATCTTCCATCAGCCCGATCACGACATTCGCCCGATCCCACGACCGCTGGAGATTGGCGGTCGGGGCGTAGGCCGAGGGTGCCTTGAGCAAACCGGCAAGGATTGCAGCCTGGCTAGGGTTTACCGAAGCGGCGGAGATGCCGAAATAGCGCTGGGCGGCAGCCTCGAAGCCGCGGGTGCCCGCGCCAAGGTAGGCGCGATTGAGATAGAGGGTGAGGATCTCGTCTTTGGAATAGGCAATCTCCATGCCCATCGCGTAGACGGCCTCTTGAACCTTGCGCCAGAGTGTCGTGCGGCGGCAGTCGGCCTCGTAGGCGGTTTCGTCTTTCCAGACCTCGGGGTCGAAGGGTTTGCCAAGGCAGAGGAGTTTCGCGGTCTGCTGGGTGATCGTCGATCCGCCGTTGCCAGAGAGCGGCCCGCGCCCCTCGGCAAGGTTGATCCGAACCGCGCCCGCGATGCCGCGTGGGCTGACGCCGAAATGGCTGTAAAAGCGCTTGTCTTCGGTCGCGATGACCGCGTTCTTGAGATAGGGTGAGACGAGATCAGCGGTGATCACGCCGCCGAACTGATCCCCGCGCCAGGCGAAAACCTCGTCATTTCGGTCGAGCATGGTCACCGAGCCTCGGGCGCGGCCATCGACCAGATCTGTCGCGGGCGGCAGGATCGCGGCGATGTAGATTGCGGCAGCGCCAACCAGAAGGCCCGAAATGACTCCAACGCGCCAGCCGACGCCCCAGACGACGCGGACGATCCACCGCAAGGTGCTGCGAACCAGTGCCGCAAGCCAAGCCAATGGTCCGCGGCGGGCGGCCCTTTTCGGTTTGGTCTTGGGTTTGCGCGGTTTGGCCTTGGGCTTGGGCTTTGACGCCGGCTCGGCATAGCGCTTGTCCGCCACCAGAGGCGGTTTCTTCCTGCCTGAACCACTCATTGCCCGTCTGCGCCCGTCATCGGTTTGTTGCTTGGCCGGACCATAGACCTATCCGCAGCGAATGTTGAGCGGGATGAGTCGGCCTCAGCACCTTTTTGATCAGCCTGATATTTAGGCATCTCTGCCGCCAAGTGCAAAAAATGTGCAATCTTTGATGTTTTAGGTAGTTTGCAGGCGCAGCATTTTCTTGAGGCTCCGCCTTTCCCTCGTCCTGATGGTTCTGCGAACGGCCAAGCGCTCCGGCCGCAGAACCGACCACGGACAAGGGGAAAAGCGTGAAACTCATCATAGCGACAATCAAACCGTTCAAGCTTGAGGAGGTGCGGGAAGCTGTTACCGCCACCGGCGTGCGCGGAATGATGGTGACGGAAATCAAAGGCTTCGGCTCTCAGTCGGGCCACACCGAAATCTATCGCGGCGCGGAATACTCCGTGAACTTCGTGCCGAAGGTCAAGCTCGAGATCGCAGTGCCCGACAGCCTTGCTGATGAGGTTGTCTCGGCCATCGCCAAGACCGCCAAGACCGACAAGATCGGCGACGGCAAGATCTTTGTTCTCGATCTCGAATCCGCCCTGCGGGTCCGGACCGGCGAAACCAACGAGGACGCGCTGTGAGCGCGCGAGAGGGAAATGGGAAAATGCTGAATACGTTGAAAATTTCCGGCGCGGCCGGACTCGCCGCCCTTATGGCGGCCCCGGCTATGGCTCAAGAGGCCGGGCCGGTGATGGACAAGGGTGATGTGAGCTGGATGCTCGTCTCGACCATTCTGGTCCTTTTCATGATCCTACCGGGCCTTGCGCTCTTTTACGGCGGCCTCGTGCGGTCGAAGAATATGCTCTCGGTTCTCATGCAGGTCACGATGATCACCGCGATGGTGATGGTGATCTGGGTGGTCTACGGCTATTCCTTCGCTTTCGGCGGCGGCGAGGGCCCGTTCTGGGGCGGCACGGCCAAGCTCTTCCTCGCGGGGGTTACCGCCGACAGCATGGCGGCGACCTTCTCGGACGATTACGTGATCCCCGAGTTCGTGTTCATCGCCTTCCAGATGACCTTTGCGGCGATCACGCCTGCCCTGATCGTCGGCGCCTTCGCCGAGCGCATCAAATTCTTGGCGGTGCTTCTCTTCACCGCGATGTGGGTCACGGTCGTCTATTTCCCGGTTGCCCACATGGTCTGGGATGCCAACGGTCTGATCTTCAACATGGGCGCGCTTGATTTCGCGGGCGGCACGGTTGTGCACATCAACGCCGGTATCGCCGCGCTCGTCGCCTCAATCATCGTCGGTCCGCGTCTTGGCCTCGGCAAAGACATGATGGCCCCCCACTCGATGACTCTGACGCTCGTCGGCGCAGGTATCCTCTGGGTCGGCTGGTTCGGCTTTAACGCAGGCTCCAACCTCGAAGCCAACGGCGGCGCTGCCCTCGCCATGATCAACACCTTCACGGCAACCGCTGGCGCAATCCTCGCCTGGTCCGCTGTCGAGGCTCTGACCCGCGGCAAGGCCTCGATGCTCGGCGCCGCCTCCGGTCTCGTTGCTGGCCTCGTCGCGGTGACACCGGCTGCCGGCTCGATCGGTCCGGTTGGTGCCATCGTCCTCGGCGGCCTTGCCTCGGTGGTGTGCTATTACTTTGTGGCCGTCGTGAAGAACAAGTTCGGCTATGATGACAGCCTCGACGTCTTCGGCATCCACGGCATCGGCGGCATCATCGGCGCTGTCGGCACCGGTATCTTCACCGCACCCGGCCTCGGCGGCGTCGGTGGCGATGACTACTCGATCGCCTCGCAGACATGGATCCAGATCGAAGCGGTTGCCATCACCATCGTCTGGTGCGGAGTGGCCTCGGCTATCCTTCTCTACATCACCAAGGCCATCACCGGCCTGCGTGTCGAAGGTGACGACGAACGCCGCGGCCTCGACCTCAGCTCGCATGGCGAGCAGGCCTACCACAGCTAAGTCCAAAGACCCTTCCCTGAGGACTAGGCGAACCTGGGGCGCGGAAACGCGCCCCTTTTTTTGTTGGGTTAGACGCCGGCGTCGATGATCGCTTTGGCGAGGATCGGAATGGTATTCGAGTTGAGGCCGGCAATGTTCATCCGGCTGTCGGAGACCATGTAGATGCCGCTGTCGGCGCGCATCTTTTCGACCTTCTCGGGCGAGGTGCCGATGCGGCTGAACATTCCGCGGTGATGGGCGATGAAATCAAAGCGGTCCGAGTTCGACAGGCGGCGCAGCTCGTCGGCAAGCTGGGTCCGAAGGCCGAGCATGGTGCCACGGATTTCCTCAAGCTCGGCTTCCCAATCGGCCCGAAGCACCGGATCGCCAAGGATCGTCGAGACGACCCGTGCGCCATGGTCGGGCGGGAAGGAATAGTTTTGCCGGTTAAGGAAAGCGAGATTGGCCTGCGCCAGCTTGGCCTGCGCATCATCGCGGGCCACGGCCATCAGGATACCGGTACGCTCGCGGTAGATGCCGAAGTTCTTGGAGCAGGACGCTGCAATCAGGCACTCGTCCATGCCAGCGGCCACCATGCGGGTCGCGGCGCCATCTTCAGCAAGGCCATCACCAAAGCCCTGATAGGCGATGTCGACCAGCGGCACAGCGCCCTTGGACTTGAGGAGTGCGATCACTTCGTCCCACTGGGCGGCATCAAGGTTGGCACCGGTCGGGTTGTGACAGCAGCCGTGGAGAAGCACGACGTCGCCCGCCTTGAGGCCCTGAAGATCGGCCATCATGCCGGCGAAATCGACGCCGCGGGTTGACTCGTCGAAATAGCGGTACTCGGCAATCTTCATGCCGAGATACTTGATGATCGAGGGATGATTGGGCCATGTCGGGTTCGAGAGCCAGACGGTGGCCTCGGGCGAGGCCAAGCGGATCAGCTCAAGCGCCTGCCGGATCGCACCCGTTCCGCCCGGTGTGGCGACCGCGCCGATCCGATCGCGCGCGACCGCGCCATCGAGGACAAGGCCGATCATCGCGTCAAGAAAAGCCGGATCGCCCGCAAGGCCGACATAGGCCTTGGTGTTCTGGCTCTCCCAGATCTTCTTCTCGGCGGCCTTCACCGCCCGCATGACGGGCGTCAGGCCGGTCGGGTCTTTATAAACGCCCACCCCGAGGTCGATCTTGTCGGTCCGCGGATCCTCGCGGAAAGACTGCATGAGCATCAGGATCTTGTCGGCAGGCTGGGGTTTGAGATGCTCGAGCATCAGGCTTCTCCGGTTGCGATAGGAAGGTCGGCATACATGCCCCATTCGGACCATGAGCCATCGTAGACCGAGTGATCGCGCTTGCCGATGAGTTCAAGGCCAAGCGCGAGGACAGAGGCGGTGACGCCCGATCCACAGGTGCAAATTGCGGGCTTGTTCAGATCGACACCAGCCGCCTCGAATGCGGCGCGGATTCCGGCGGCGTCTTTCATGGTGCCATCGGCTTTGAGGAGGTCTTTGAAGAACACATTGCGCGAGCCGGGGATATGGCCCGAGCGCAGACCGGCCCGAGGCTCGGGCGCTTCGCCACGGAAACGGGCGGGGGCGCGGGCGTCGATGATCTCGAAATCGCCGAGCTTGGAGGCGCGGGCGACTTGTGTGACGTCTTTCACCATCTGGTTCTGTCGGGTCACGGTCATGTGCCGGTCGCGGATCACCGGATCGTCGTCGTCCAAGGGGCGCCCCTCGGCAAGCCACTTGGGCAGGCCACCGTCAAGGACGGCAATGTCGGTCTTGCCCATCAGGCGGAAAAGCCACCAGACGCGCGCGGCGGAAAAAAGGCCCGATCCGTCATAGACGACAACCTGATGTCCGTCGCCCACACCCATCGCCCGCATCCGACTTATGAACTTCTCAACCGGCGGGACCATGTGCGGCAAGTCAGACCGCAAATCGGAAATCTCGTCGATATCGAAAAACCGCGCGCCGGGGATGTGGCGGTCAAGGTATTCGGCCTTGGGGTTGCGGTTCTCGGTCGGCAAATACCACGAAGCATCGAGGATCCGCAGATCGGGGTCGCGCAGATGCGCTTCGAGCCAAGCGGTCGAAACGAGGGTCTTAGGGTTGGAGTGGTCCTGCACGCTCATGGCCTGCCCCTTTCCGCAGCAATCGGGTCGGCCCCGTGACTACCCGCAAGGGGGCCGACAGGCAAGGATCGGAATTGCGGGTGCGGCGTCAGGGCTGGCCCTTGGCGCCCCACAGAAGCCACGCAATCTGATCCTCGGGCAACAGCTCGCGCATCCGTACGTCAAAGGCCGCAAGTTCAGCCTCGCTTAGCCGGCCCTCCCATTTGTTCGAGGTTCCGCTGTTGAAAAACTTGGCGCCAAGATAGAAGTCGGGCTTTTCCGATCCCTTGTCGGCCTCGACCGCCTTCTTCTTGAGCTTGGCAAAACTCGTCCCGTCCACGATCTCGTCGATCAGCGGGGCTGTGTCATCCATCCCCAAAATCCGCGCCATGCGCCGGACGGTTCCAGGTAGATCGGCGACCATGTCGGCGTAGTGGAAGAAGTGGATATTGCCGAGGTGATCCCAGTCCTTGAATGACTTGTAGTGATAGACGATCGAATGCAGATCGAGCGCATCATTACTGCCGCCATAAAGTTCGTCCTCAAGGAACATTCGAAAGGCCTTGCCCGGCTCTTCGGGATAACGGATCCGCATGAGATCTGACTGCATATGCTTGGCGTGGTTTTCCATCGAGTAATGGACGTCGATGGGATGGCGGTAGACCACGATATATTGGCAGCGCGGATCATAGGTGATCCCATCCAAGGGAGTGTGGCTCTTGATGCAGCGGCGGAATTCCTGCTTGTCGAGGATCGCCCTGTTCTCTTCGGGGCTATCAAGGCCGCAGTCGAGCCAGGGCGAGACATCGCCCATCTCCCGTGGGGTCAACGGCTTTCCGGCGATCAGGCTGGTGAGGATGATCTGGCTCCAAGTCGTGCCGCATTTGGGCGGGGTGACGACGAGCACATCATCGGCCCTGAGATCAAACTCCCCCCAGATCGGCGTGAGGTTGAGCGGGCCATTGTAGACAACGGAGCGGGTCGGCAAATTCATGTTTGGTCCTCGAATTAACAACTCAAATACTGGTCGGGCTATGCTCTGCCCTTGGACCCCCAAAGAAGCCACGCGACCTGATCCTCAGGCAAGAGCTCTTTCATCCGCGCGTCGAACGCCTCGATCTCGGCATCGGTCAGCTTGCCAACCCACTTGTTCGAGGTGCCGCTGTCGAAGAAGAGATCGGGGTGAGGGAAGATCTCGCTGGAATTGGTCTTGGCGTCCTCGATCGCCTTGGCTTTGACTGACGCAAACGTCGAACCGTTGATGACCTCATCGAGAATCGGATCGTCCCGATCGTATCCGATGATTTCGGCAATGCGCCTTACTTGGCCGTCGAGGTCGGCTTTCATGTCGGCATAGTGCAGAAGATGCACGTTGGGCAGATGTTCCCACTTCTTGAAAGATTGGTAGTGGTAAACGATGGATCTCAGATCCATCGCGTCTGTGGCGCCGTTATAGAGCTCGTCCTTCAGGAACATGGCGAAGGCTTCGTGGATATCGTCAGGAAAGCGCGGATCTAGAAAATCAAGCGTCATGTTGTCGTTGTGTCGACGCATCGAAAAATGAACATCAATCGGGTGGCGGTAGACGGCGAAATAGGTGCAGCGGGGATCATAGGTGATCCCGTCCAGCGGCGAATGGCTCTTGATGCAGCGGCGGACGGACAAGCCTTCGAGGAAGGCGGCGATTTGGTCGCGGTCACGAAACCCGCAGTCGAGCCATCTGGAATACTCATCCATTTGGTCGCTGCTGAGAGAGCGGCCCTGAATGATGCTGGTGGTGATAATCTGGGTCCAAGTGGTTCCGCATTTGGGCGGCGTGACCACGAGAATATCATCGGGGCGCAAAGTGAAGCGCTCCCAGATGGTCGTGTTGTTCATCGGCCCTTCGTAAACGACAGAGCGTGTCGGCAAAGCCTGTGCCATACGGAAATCCCCCAAAAACCAATGAGGAAATTTAGCACGGAATCTTCGGTTTTCAGCTTTTCATTCGCCGTGTTTGAGAAGCCGCTGCTTCTGGCGGCCCCAGTCGCGTTTCGCGTCCGAAGCGCGCTTGTCGTGCAGCTTCTTGCCCTTAGCTATGCCGAGCTTGAGTTTCACGAGGCCACGGTCGTTGAAATACATCACCAGCGGCACAAGGGTCATCCCCTCGCGCTGGGTCGCCGACCAGAGCCGCGACAGTTCCTTGCGCGACACCAAGAGCTTGCGCCGCCGCCGCTCTTCGTGGCCCCAGGTCTTGGCCGGATCATAGGGGGCGATATAGGCGTTGGTGAGCCACAATTCGCCATTTTCGACGCTGGCATAGCTCTCGGCGATGTTCGACTGGCCGGTCCGCAGCGATTTGACCTCGGACCCCATCAGGATGATACCGACCTCGAGATCGCTCTCGATCGCATAATCGAAGCGGGCACGCCGGTTCTCGGCGATCACCTTGTAGTTCTTGTTGTCCGGTTTCTTGGCCATGATCGGGCTGAGATATGCGAGGAAGACGCGCTGGGCAAGCACTCGGCGCTGGCCTTGGCGCGAGGGGGCGCTATTCTCGGTCCGTTAGAGCGAGGAAAAGATGTTTGTTCAGATTGCCATCGGATCGGCGTTGATGATCGTCTCGATCCTTATTGCGGGGATCAGCTTCTGGGCAATGGAGGTTTTTCTTGTCCGTTTTCGCCCCTACCTCTCGCGCAAGCCGCACCGGCCCAAACTCGGATTGATACTCGCCTTGGCCGCGGTCTGGATTCTTGGGCAGATCACCGCCGGTGTCTGGATGTGGGCTGGGGCACTGATAGGCCTAGGCGTTTTCGACAGCCTAGAAACTTCGGTCTATTTCTCACTCGTCGCCTTCACGACCCTCGGATTTGGCGACATCCTTCTGCCCGAGGAATGGCGCCTTCTCGGGGGCATGGCGGCAGCGAACGGCCTTCTCAATATGGGCCTTCTTACCGCGCTTTTGGTCGAGGCGCTGCGCGTGGTCCGCAACAGCCAGCTTGACGCGATCAGGGGCAAATAGTGGTGTCGCGTCCTTTGATCCCGAACCAGAACGCGCGCCGGATTTTCCTCGGACGGCACGGCCTGATCAATGCACCGTCAGGCCCCGGCAAGGGGGCCGATCTGGATGCAGTGATCGGCAATCTCGGCTTTGTCCAGCTGGACAGCGTGAACACCGTCGCGCGAGCCCACGACATGATCCTTTGGTCGCGCCGCCAGCAATACCGGCCCGCCGCCCTCACCCGCCTGCACGACCGCGACAGGCGCCTTTTCGAACATTGGACACACGATGCCTCGACGATCCCGATCGAGAGCTTTCCTTATTGGCGCCGACGGTTTTACCACAACAAGGAGCGGCTCAAGGCACGGTGGGAGGACTGGCAAGGAACAGAATTTCACGCGCGGATAGACGAGGTCTTGGCCCATATCGGGGCCGAGGGCGCCTGCAAGAGCGGCGATCTGGCGGAAGGAACGGGCAAGTCGTCGGGCGGCTGGTGGGATTGGCATCCGTCCAAGGCGGCGCTGGAATATCTTTGGCATACAGGCGAGATTTCTGTGGTCCGGCGCGAGAGCTTTCAGAAGGTCTATGATCTGACCGAGCGGGTGATCCCCGAACCCCAGCGGCAACAGTCGGTCACACCGGAAGAAATCATCGACTGGGCCTGCCGAACGGCCCTCGAGAAGCTCGGCTTTGCGACAAGTGGCGAGGTTGCCGCCTTCTATGCCCTTATCACCCCCGCCGAGGCGCGGGATTGGTGCGCGGCTGAACTTCGGGTGGGGCGGCTTGTCGAGGTCGACGTGGAAGGCGTGGACGGCAAGCTGCGTCGTTCCTTTGCCTTGCCGGGTCTTCCTGACGAGGCCGCACCCGAGCCTTCAAGCCGCGTCCGCATCCTCTCACCTTTCGATCCGGCCCTGCGTGACCGCAATCGCGCCGAGCGGCTTTTTGGCTTCACCTACCGGATCGAGATCTTCGTGCCTGCGCCCAAGCGGGTCTATGGCTACTATGTCTTTCCGGTGATGGAGGGCGACCGGATGATCGGACGCATCGACGCCAAAGCCGACCGCGCTGCCAATATCCTCGACGTCACGGCCTTCTGGCCCGAGAAAGGCGTTCCGATGGGCAAAGGCCGCGTCGCGCGACTGAATGCCGAAATCGAACGGCTCGCCACCTTTGCGGGCCTATCCGGCGTCCGCACCGCGCAGGGCTGGCTGCGCGGCTAGGTGCGGCGCGCGCGCAAAAGCGCAAACGTGCCGCTGAAAACGATCACCAATGCGCCGATAATGGTCAGGAAATCGGGCCTCTCGCCAAAGACGAGGATGCCAAGGCCCATGCCGAACAGAAGCCGCGAATAGCGGAAGGGCGTGACCGCGCTCACCTCACCGGTTCGCATGGCGAGGGTCAGCATAAAATAGGCAAATACGCCGAAGACGGTGGCCCCGCCGATGGCCGAGAGGGCGACTAGGTTCGGTATCACGGGCGCACCGGTCCAGACCATCAGGATCGCGCCGGCGACCGAAAGCATCGCAAAGCCGCAGACGCCAAGTTGCATCGCGCTCAACTGCGGCGGCGCGGCGCGGGTAGCAAGATCGCGTCCGGCAAAGCCGAACATGCCGATCACGGCAAGGATCGACAGCGGGCTAAAGCCTTCAAGCCCCGGCCTCAGAATCAAAAGAACGCCGCCCAGCCCGACGAAAATCGCCGTCCACCGGCGCCAGCCCACTTTTTCCCCAAGGAAAAGCGCCGCGCCACCGACGACGACAAGCGGGGTTGCCTGAAGGATTGCCGTTGCGCTTGTCAGGGGCGTCAGAACGAACGCAAGCGCGTAGAAAATCCGCCCTGTGACTTCAAACCCCGACCGGATCAAAATCGCGCGGCCAAGATAGGCACGATCCCAAATCGGGCGGCCTTGGCGGCGAGTGAGGACGGCAAATCCTGCAAGACCTGCAAGACCGAACATCAAAAGGACTTGGCCAAGGCCGACCGTCTTGGCGGCGGCCTTGAGAAGCATATCCTCAACGGCAAACCCCGCCATCGCGGCAACCATGAAGAGGCTGCCGCGCAGGTTCGCGCTCAGGTGGCGGAAGTGGCTCAGTTGATCAGGCCAGCGTGGACCATGGCGGCGCGGATACGCTCCTTGGTCTCGTCCGTCAGGGTGGTCAGCGGCGAGCGGACCTCGTCGGAACACATCCCCAGAAGCGAGAGGCCGTATTTCGCGCCTGCAACACCCGGCTCGAGGAAGATCGCCTCATGCAGCGGCATGAGCCGGTCCTGATAGTCGAGCGCGGTCTTGTAGTCGCCCGCGAGGGTGGCTTCCTGAAACTCGGCGCAAAGCTTGGGTGCAACGTTCGCTGTCACCGAGATGCAGCCGACGCCGCCATGCGCGTTAAAGCCAAGCGCGGTCGCATCTTCGCCCGAGAGCTGGATGAAATCCTTGCCACAGCTCATGCGCTGCTTCGGCACGCGGCTGAGATCGCCGGTCGCATCCTTGACGCCGACGATCATCGGCAGCTTGGCAAGCTCGCCCATGGTGGCAGGGGCCATATCGACGACCGAACGGCCTGGGATGTTGTAGATGATGATCGGCAGGCCGCATTTGGCCGCCTCTTCGTAATGGGCAATCAGGCCGCGCTGGGTCGGCTTGTTGTAATAGGGCGTGACGACAAGCGCCGCATCGGCGCCAGCCTTCTTGGCGGCGGTTACAAGGCGGACGGTCTCGATGGTGTTGTTTGATCCAGCACCGGCAACGACCGGAATGCGGCCAGCGGCCACCTTGACCACCGTCTCAACAACGAGGTCGTGCTCTTCGTGGCTGAGCGTCGGGCTCTCGCCCGTGGTGCCAACGGGCACGAGGCCGTGGCTGCCTTGCTCGATATGCCACTCGACAAGTTTCTTCAGCGTGTCGAGATCCAGCTGGCCGTTCTTGAACGGCGTGACGAGGGCGGGGAGAGACCCTTTGATCATGACGCGCTTCCTTTGGTTGTCGGGCTGACTCGCCCGTTGTGAAATCGCGCGGAACCTAGACGGGTTTCCGCCGATTGCCAAGATTCCCATTGCCACGGCCAAAAGGCCAGCTACCCTTTGGAAAAACGAGCAGAAAGACAATTATGGGCCTTTGCAGCCTTCTTTTGTGTGCCGCCCTTTTGGGTGCGGGCGCGGCGCAGCCACTTGCGGCGCAGTCGTTGACCTCGGCGTTCGAGGCGGCGGCAAAGTCCGATTGGCCGGTGGCCACGTCGCAACTTTCGCAAAGCGATGCGCTCACCCAAGACCTATTGATCTGGACATGGCTCCGCGCTGAGGATTCATCCGCGCCCTTTTCGATCTATCGCGATTTTCTAGCCCGCCGCGCTGATTGGCCCGGCCTTGATCGCCTCAGGGCGCAGGGCGAATTGGCGATCCCGACCGGAACACCGGCGGGCGAGGTGATAGCGTTTTTTGCCGGAGCGAGGCCGCAAACTGGCGAAGGGGCGGTGAAGCTGATCAACGCCCTTTCGGCACAAGGGGATAACGATGGCGCGGCCAAGATGTTGCGCGAGGTTTGGCGCAGCGTTTCGCTGACCGAGGAAGGGCAGGCAGCCTTGCTCGCCGCTTATGGCCGGAGCCTCGCGCCACTTCACGCCGAGCGGGCTGATGCGGCACTCTGGGCGGGACGAACGGGCGATGCCTCGGCGGTGCTCGATCTGGTTCCTGCTCGCGACAAGCCCGCTCTGGCCGCGCGGATCGCGTTGCAGCGCGGGGCCGCGGATGCGGACGGTCTCTATAGCGCTCTTCCCACCGCCGAGCGCGAGACGCCTGGCGTCGCCTTGGCCCGATTCAACCAGTTGACCGGCCGTGGCGATTATACCGAGGCGGCGGCATTCCTATTGGCCCGCAGTGGATCAGCGGCCGCCCTTGGCCAACCCGCGCGTTGGGCCGGGAGCCGCGGCATTGTGGCGCGATGGCTGATGCGCGAGGGCGATTATGGCCGCGCCTATGAGGTCGCCCGCCAGCACCAGATGAGCGCCGCCGATGGCGAAGGCTTCGCCGATCTCGAATGGCTGACCGGCTATATCGCTCTACGCTTCCTTGCCGATCCGACCGCCGCCATCGCCCATTTCGACGCGATGGCCCGCGCGGTCAGCGGCCCAATCTCTATGTCGCGTGCAGGATATTGGTTGGGCCGCGCCCATGAGAGGCGGGGCGATCAGGTCTCCGCCGCAGCCGCCTATGCAGGCGCCGCCCAATTCCAGACGGCATTCTATGGCCTTCTTGCCGCCGAACGGCTTGGCCTCTCTCTCGATCCCTCCTTGGCGGGCCGCGAGGCATTTCCCGACTGGCGGCAGGCGCCCTTCGTTGGCACCGAGACAACGCGTGCCGCACTGACTCTTTTGAGCGCAGGTCAGCGTAGCGGAGCAGTTCAGTTCTTCCTGCAACTCGCCCGCCGCCTCGAAAGAACCGAGCTTGGCCAGCTTGATCAAATCCTGGCCGCTATGAACGAGCCGTTCTTTCAGGTGCTTGTCGCTAAAACGGCGCTCGATCGCGGCATCCTGATCCCCGCCGCCTATTTCCCGATCCATCCACTCGCCGAGATGGACTTGCCCGTCGACAGGGAGCTGGCCCTCGCCATCGCGCGCCGCGAGTCGGAGTTCAACGCGACCGTGGGAAGCCCCGTCGGCGCGCTTGGCCTGATGCAGGTAATGCCGGGAACGGCCGAGATGGTCTCGAAAGACCTCGGGCTTAGCTATGATAAATGGCGGCTGGTGAACGATTGGGAATACAATGTCACTCTTGGCACCCAGTATCTTGCCGACCTTGAAGAGCGCTTCGGCCCCTCGCCGGTGATGATCGCCGCCGGCTATAACGCGGGCCCGCGGCGGCCTCAGGAGTGGATGGATGCTCGCGGCGACCCGCGGCAGGGAGAGATCGACGTGGTGGACTGGATCGAGATGATCCCCTTCAAAGAAACCCGGAACTACGTCCAGCGTGTCACCGAAGCGATCCCGATCTACCGTGCAAGGCTGACCGGTCAGACAGGCACAATCCGCTTTGCCGAACTTCTGATCGGGGAAAAGCCGCTGATCCGGCCCCGCGCCCGGCCCGAGCCGTCGATCCGGCCGGAAGCGCGGCCGTGATCAAGCCCGCTTGCGGCGCTCGCGCCAGAGGGTGAAAAGGCCAGCGCTGACGACGATGCCGGCGCCGATCGCCACGTTCAGGCGTAGGGTCTCGCCAAAGACAAAGATGCCGAGGGCCGAGGCCCAGACAAGCTGGAGATAGGCGAAGGGCTGAACCGCGCTCGCCTCGGCCACCTCGTAACATTTGATGAGAAGGTAATGCGCCGTCGCGCCGGTGACGCACAAGAGCGCCATCCATATCCAGTCGTAGGCGGTCATCGGTTCCCAGTGGAAAACGCCGACAGCCGTCATCACCACAGCGCCGGAAACACCGGTCCAGAAAAACGAGGTCGCAGCGCTGTCTTTGCGGGCGGCAAAGCGGGTCAGAAGACCATAGAGCGCAAACATAAGGGCCGACATCATCGGGATGACGGCGACAGGCGAGAAGACAGCGACGCCCGGCTCGAGGATGACGAGAACCCCGACAAAGCCCACACCGATCGCCGCCCAGCGCCGCCAGCCAACGGCCTCACCCAAGACGGGCCCCGAAAGCGCCGCAACGAGAAGCGGATAGGCTGCAAAGATCGCGTGGCTCTCGACGAGGCCAAGTTTTACGAAGGCCAGCACCATGACGCAGATTTCAGCGGCAAGCAGGACACCACGGAAAATCTGGAGGAAGGTCTGGGTCGTCGCTGCCGCGGCGCGGATCGAGCCTTCTTTGCGGCTTGCCAGAACCATCACGAAGGCGGCAAAGAACCAGTAGCGGATCATCACCACCATGAAGACGTTGTAGTGGCTGGCAAGATAGCGGCTGATCCCGTCTTGCATCGCAAAAACAAAGGTCGTGGCGATCATCAGCCAGATGCCGAGGCGGGTATTTGACTGCATCAGGGCTTCCTTGCGCGCGTCATATGTCTTTTGCGGCCATAGCCCGCGATACGGGTCACGTCAAAGCCCGCGTCGGCCAGCGCGCGCCGCACATGGCCTGCGGCCGTATATGTCGCAGCGGTGCCGCCCGATTTCGTGTGGCGCCCGACCTCCGTCATCAGCCCCTCGCCCCAAAGCTCGGGGTTCTTGGCGGGGGAGAAGCCGTCAAGGAACCATGCGTCGGCGGCAAGGTTTTGGGCGGGCAGGGTATCGCGCGCATCACCGAGGACGAGGGTGAGAGTGACATCGCCGAAATCATAGGGACCAGTGCCGGAGGCGAGGGCAAGTGTCAGTTCTCCCCGCAGCTCTCCAAGCTCTGGGAAAGCCGCCAGTGCCCGCTCGCGATCGGCGCTCGCCATCGGAAAGGCTTCGAAGGTGGTGAAATGAAACCGGCCCTTGGCGCCGCTTTGCCGCCATGCCGCGAGCGTCACAAGGAAATTGAGGCCGGTGCCAAAGCCCAACTCGGCGATCGGGAACCCATCCGCAAACCGCGCGGGCAGATCGTTGCCTGCCAGAAACACGTGGCGGGTTTCCTCAAGCCCGTTGTCGAGCGAGAAATAGGGATCGTCGAACCGGCGCGAGATAGGGATCTTTTCGTCGCGCCAATCGAGGTCGGGCTGCTGGTTGTTCATCGCCGGATGCCTTAGGGTCGGCGCGACTTTGGAGGCGGGGCGCGGCAATGACAACGGCAGATGTGACGATCTATGGCGCGGGTGTTTTCGGCCTATCGGTCGGCTGGGCCTGCATCCAGCGCGGGGCCAAGGTGCGAGTGATTGATCCGGCGGGCGTGGCCTCGGGATCGTCGGGCGGCCTTGTCGGGGCGCTTGCGCCGCACGTTCCCGAATTGTGGAACGACAAGAAAGAGTTTCAATTTCAGAGCCTTATCATGTCCGAAGGCTTTTGGCGCGGCGTCGAAGACGCGGCGGGCGTCAGCACCGGATATGCCCGCTCGGGCCGTCTTCAGCCAATTCTGGACGAGGCGGCGCTCGATTTTGCCAAGACCCGTGCGATCAACGCGGTCGATCTCTGGCGCGGGCAGGCCGAATGGCACATCGTCGAAGCCGCTGACCATGCCCCTTGGGCGCCAATTTCGCCGACCGGATTTCTCGTCTGGGATACACTCTCGGCCAGCATCCATCCCCGCCGCGCCACGACAGCGCTCGCCCGTGCCATCGAAAAGAAGGGTGGCGAGATTGTCGGCGAAGGGCCCGAGGAAGGCGTCGTCCTTCACGCGACCGGTTGGCGCGGGCTGATGGAGCTGTCTGAGCGGCTCGTCAAGGTCGTGGGCAATGGCGTGAAGGGGCAGGCGGCACTTTTGGCCCTCGATGTCCGAGGCAAGCCGCAGCTTTTTGGCGACGGTATCCATCTTGTCCCGCATGAGAATGGAACGCTGGGAGTCGGTTCTACCAGCGAGCGTTTCTTCGATGATCCAACCCGGATTGACCAAGGGCTCGACGATCTCCTCCTCCGTGCCGAAGCGGCTTTTCCGTTCCTTCAGGGCGTGCGTGTTCTTGAGCGCTGGGCTGGCGTGCGCCCCCGCGCGATGACCCGCTCGCCCATGCTCGGGGCGCATCCGCTTCACGAGGGGCAGTTCATCGCCAACGGTGGCTTCAAGATCGGCTTTGGCATGGCGCCCAAGGTGGGGGAGGTGATGTCCGACCTTATCCTTGAAGGCCGCGACGCGATCCCCGAGGGCTTCCGCCCCGAGGCAAACCTCTAGGACGCCGCCGCTTCCATACACTGCCGCCCGTCCGGCCCGCGCACCCAAAGCCGCCCCGCCTTCCAGCAAAAGGCCGCCTCCTCGCCATCGAAAAGCGGCGCGGTTGCGCGATAGGAAAACTCGCGCATCGGCCGCCCTAAAGCCTCCTCCGCCAGAAGCATCAGCATCTGCACCAGAAGGGGCCCGTGCACCACAAGGCCGGGATAGCCCTCGACCTCTTGGGCATAGGGCTTGTCGTAATGGATGCGGTGGCCGTTGAAGGTCAGCGCCGAGTAGCGAAAAAGCGCGGTGGAATCGAAGCTGCGGTGCAAGGCCCGTTCTTCATCAGTCGCGGCAACCGGCGGCACCGGCTTCACCGCGTCCGGCGCCGGATCCTGTCGGTAGACGATATCCTGCCACTCGGTCAGCGCGACGCCGCCGCGCTGAAGGATATCGTGCCGGATCCGCACAAAGGCGAGGGGGCCGGTCTTGCCGTCCTTTCGTGTCACGCTTTCGATGGACGAGCGCCGCTCGGCCTTGACACCCGCCAAAAGGCCGCTGTGAAAGGCCAGCTTGCCCGCCGCCCACATCCGCCGCGGCAGGCCCATATCGGGGATGAAGCCGCCGGTTTTCGGGTGCCCGTCGCGGCCAAGCTCCTGCGGTGGGCGCGGATCCCAAAAATAGAGCTGATGAAAGTAAGGCGGCAAGGGATCGCCGCTTTCGATCCTTGGCTCTGCCCCCAGTGTTGCTTCCATCGCCCGCGCGCGGGCGGGATCGAGCGGGTCGGTGACGGATTGCGTTTGCTTTGATATCTCCTGCATGATCAAGGCCTAGCGCGAAGCGGAAAGGATGAAAATGCCCTCAGTGGAGGCTCTCGACCATCTGGTGCTGACCGTGGCCGATATTGGCGCCACCGTCGCTTTCTATGAGCGCGCCTTTGGCATGACAGCGGAACACTTCACCGTCGCCGATCGGACGACACGCACAGCCCTGAAATTCGGCAGCCAAAAGATCAATCTGCATCAGGCAGGGGCCGAGTTCGCGCCCCATGCCAAACGGCCGACCCGAGGCTCGGCAGACTTATGCTTTCTCTCTGCCGATCCACTGGCGGGGTGGCAATCGCACCTTGAAACCCACGGCCTCGCGATCGAAGACGGCCCTATCAAGCGCACCGGCGCGAGGGGGCCGATCCTCTCGATCTACCTACGCGATCCTGATGGAAACCTGATCGAAATATCCAACCAAGCCTGACGCGAGCGCCGTTGCACTTCCCACCGCGCTGGAACATGGTGGCGGCGCGTTGAGGGAGGGTATTCCATGCGTCACGGCGGCCAGATTCTTGCCGATCAGCTCAAGCTTCACGGCGTGCGCCGGGTCTTTTCGGTGCCAGGCGAGAGCTTTCTCGCGGCGCTCGACGGGCTTTACGAGAGCGGTATCGACAACATCGTTTGCCGCCACGAGGGCGGCGCGGCGATGATGGCCGAAGCCTATGGCAAGATGACCGGCACCCCCGGCATCGCTTTCGTGACCCGTGGCCCCGGCGCGACCAACGCCTCTGCTGGCATCCACATCGCGCGGCAGGATTCGACGCCGATGATCCTTTTCGTGGGCCAGATCGACCGCAGCCACCGCGACCGCGAGGCCTTTCAGGAGATCAACTATCGCGAGGTTTTCGGCGGCCTTGCCAAATGGGCGACCGAGATCGACCAGACCGAGCGCCTGCCCGAATACATTCGCCGCGCCTTTGCCGTGGCTACTTCGGGCCGCCCCGGCCCGGTGGTGCTAGCGCTCCCCGAAGATATGCTGAGCGCGATGGCCGATGTGGCCGATGAAGCGCCCGCCACGCGCCCCGCCGCGCCCGACCGCTCGGGGCAGGCACGCGCCGCGCTTGATTGGCTGGCCGAGGCCGAGCGCCCGCTCGTCGTGGTCGGCGGCCCGCACTGGTCCGCCACCGCCGCCGCCGATCTTGCCACCTTTGCTGGGCGCGAGAATGTCCCTGTGGCGCTGGCTTTCCGGCGGCAGGACTATCTCGACAACCGGCACCCGTCTTATGCCGGCGATCTGAATGTCGGGATTAACCCCAAACTCGCCAAACGGATGCGCGAGGCCGACAGGCTCCTCGTCATCGGCTCGCGCCTCGGCGATATCGCGACGCAAGGCTACACCCTTTTCGATAGCCCGGGCGTACGCCCGAAAATCGCCCATATCCACGCTGACGCGGACGAAATCGGCCGCGTCTTCTCTCCTGATTTTTCGGCGGTCAGCGATGGCCCTTCCTTCGTCGCCGCTCTCGCCGCCCTGAACGGCACCGGCAAGGATTGGTCGGATTGGACCGCCTCTGCCCGCGCTGATTATCTCGGCTGGGCCAAAACCTTCCCAAGCCCCGGTGATGTGAAACAGGAAGAGGTGATTGCTTGGCTCTCGGCCAACCTTCCCGAGGATGCCATCGTGACGAACGGGGCGGGCAATTATGCCGCCTGGCTGCACCGCTATTTCATCTACAAGGGCTACGGCACCCAGCTTGCCCCGACCTCCGGCTCGATGGGCTACGGTTTCCCCGCTGCGGTTTCCGCCTCGTTGGAAAACCCCGAGAAGACGGTGGTCTGCCTCGCCGGAGACGGCTGTTTCCAGATGACCCTCAACGAGATGTCGACCGCCAAGCAATATGGCGCGACGCCGATCGTTGTTGTCGTCAATAACGGCCGTTACGGCACGATCCGGATGCATCAGGAAAAGCACTATCCGGGCCGTGTCTCAGGCACGATGCTGCAGAACCCTGATTTCGCCGCCCTTGCCCGCGCCTATGGCGGACATGGCGAGACTATGCTGAGAACCGAGGAATTTGCGGGAGCCTTTGCCCGCGCCAAAGCATCCAACCTTCCGGCTGTGATCGAGCTTGTCGTCGACGAGCAGGCGCTGGGAACCTCGCTCACCCTTGATGCCGCCCGCGCGGCAGGAGAGGCGGCGAAAAAGAAATAGGGGGCGCTGCCCCCTCTGCCTTCGGCATTCACCCCCGGAGTATTTGGAGCCAAAAGAATGCCGTTTCTTTTGGCCGAAAATACTCCGGGGGAGTCTCCGCAAGGAGACGGGGGCAGAGCCCCCTAAAACTCGACGCCGATCTGCGCCTTGATGCCGGACCGGAAGGGGTGCTTGATAAGCTCCATCTCGGTCACAAGGTCGGCGATCTCAATGAGATCGTCGTGGGCGTTGCGCCCCGTGAGGACGACATGGGTCATCGGCGGCTTTTCCTCGGTCAGAAATTTCACGACATCGGCGATATCCACATAATCATAGCGGATGGCGATGTTGATCTCGTCGAGCAGGACCATTTTGTTGGCCGGATCGCGGATCAGCTCTTTCGCCTTGGCCCAGGCGGCCTGCGCCATTTCTGTATCGCGGGATTTGTCCTGAGTTTCCCATGTAAAGCCCTCGCCCATGGTGTGAAACTCGCAGATATCGGTGAAGGATCGCAGGATCAGGTCACGCTCGCCTGTGCTCATCCCGCCTTTGATGAACTGGACCACGGCGCATTTCATGCCGTGGGCGATGCAGCGGAAGATCATGCCGAAGGCGGCGGACGACTTGCCCTTGCCCTTGCCGGTATGAACGATGATGAGGCCTTTCTGATCGGTCTTGGTCGCCATGATCTTGTCGCGGGCGGCCTTTTTCTTGGCCATCTTCTTGGCGTGGCGGTCGTCGTCTTCGGTCATAGCGGCCTCCGGTAGGTGATGGACGTGGGGCGATCATAGCCTTCATGAGCGGTGCGGGCGAGTTCGGTGAAGCCCATCGCTTCGAAAGTTTGTTGATTCTCGACGAGCTCGATGCGGGTCTGTAACTCGAGAGTGAGCAGGTCCAATTCGCGCGCACGGCGTTCGGCGAGGTCGATCAGGGCGCGCGCATGGCCCTTGCCGCGCTCGGTCGATGCAACGGCGAGTTTGCCGAGGTAGAGCGCGTCTGCCTTGGGCGTCAGCACGATGCAGGCGACCGGCGGTGATCCCATCACCCAAACTTCGCTAGTCGCCAGATCATCGGCCGTCAGGCGGTACATCGACGAGGGCGGGTCGATCCGGCCTTCCATGAAAGCAAAAGCCGCGCGGATCAGTGCGAGGGTCGCGGGCAGGTCTTCGGGCGTGGCGCGACGGGGGATCACAGGAGGCCCCCGATCCGGGCGCGGGCCGAGTTGGATTTGGGCTGCCAGAGGCCGCGGTCGATCGCTTCTTGCAGGCGCTGAGCGATCTCGCGCAAGGCCGGTGCGTTATGCTCGGCGATGAAGTCGCGGGTCGCCTCGTCCTCAAGGAAGGCGCTTTCGACCAAATCGAAATGATGCCCGCGCACCGCGCCCGTCGTGGCGGCGAAGGCGAAGAGATAATCGACCGTGGCTGCGATCTCGAAGGCGCCTTTGTAGCCGTGCCGCTTGACGCCGTCGATCCACTTGGGGTTCACCACGCGGCTTCGCACCACGCGGGCGATCTCATCGTCGAGGGTGCGGATCACCGGACGCTCGGGTCGGGAATGGTCGTTGTGATAGATCGGGCGGTCCTGTCCTTGAAGGTTCGAAACCGCCGCCGCCGCGCCGCCTTCGAACTGGTAGTAGTCGTCGCTGTCGAGAAGATCGTGCTCGCGATTGTCTTGGTTTTGTACGATCGCCTCGACCTGACCCAGCCGCGCGGCAAAGCCTTCGCGATCGCGCGTACCTTCGTCCGCCGCGCCGTAGCTATAGCCGCCCCAATCGAGATAGGCTGCGCCAAGGTCGGCCTTGTCCGACCAGATACGTTCGTCGATCAGGGCCTGTAGCCCCGCGCCATAGGCGCCCGGTTTTGAACCATAGACCCGTGCTGCCGCCTCGCCCCCTTTCGCGCGGGCGGCTGCGGGGTTGAGATCTGCGGGTTCATCGAGTGCCTGCACCGCGCGGGCGGCGCTGTCAAAGAGGGCAATAAGTTGTGGGAAGGCATCGCGGAAAAAGCCCGAGATACGGAGCGTGACGTCAACTCGTGGGCGGCCGAGGACGCCCCGGGGGAGGATTTCAAAGCCGGTGACACGGCGGTTGGCGCTGTCCCACTTGGGCTTTACGCCCATCAGCGCCAAGGCTTGGGCGATATCATCGCCGCCGGTGCGCATATTGGCGGTGCCCCAAGCCGTGACCAGCATGGTGCGGGGCCAGTCGCCGTGGTCTTGCAGGTGCTTCTCAATGAGAAGGTTGGCGGACTTCCACCCGAGCGCCCAAGCGGTCGGTGTCGGCACGGCGCGGCTGTCGACCGAATAGAAGTTGCGACCCGTGGGCAGAACATCGAGCCGCCCGCGTGTAGGCGCACCGGACGCGCCAGGGCGGACGGCGCGACCATCAAGGCCGGACAGCAGGCCCTTGCCCTCTTCGGGCCCGCAGGCGGCAACGGTGGGCAGCACGCGCTCGCGCAATTCGGAAAGAACGGCTGCAGAGGCGGGGCCGGGAGCCTCGGCGCCATCGACGAGTCGCTGGGCGAGAAGTTCCAGCCGCTCGACCGTATCGCCAGCGGTGCGCCATGGGCTGTCGCCCGTCAGCGCCTCGGGCTTTGCCCCTTCCCATGCCGCGCCGAGATCCGCGGAGAGGGGATCAAAGCCAAGACCAAGGTCGTCGGCCAGTGCGCGAAGGAGCGAGGCATTGCCACCCTTCCCGTCGCCGCGTGGCACACGGGTGAGGGCAATGGCGAGGTCGCGTGCCAGCGCGCCTTCGGGAGATTGCCCAAAGATATGCAGGCCATCGCGAATCTGCGCCTCTTTGAGCTCGCAGAGGTAGGCATCTAACTTGGCAAGATCGCCCTCTGTCTCGCCGGCAAAGCCTGCGTCAATGGCAAGGCCGGTCACATCGGCAAGCGAGAGGATCTCGCGGCGCAGGTGGTCGATGCGGCGCGGATCGACACCGGCGGCCTCGTAATATTCGTCCACCAGCGCCTCGAGATCGCGCAGAGGGCCATAGCTTTCGGCGCGGGTCAGCGGCGGGGTCAGGTGGTCGATGATGACAGCCTGCGCACGGCGCTTGGCTTGTGTGCCTTCGCCGGGGTCATTGACGATGAAGGGATAAAGATGCGGCAAGGGTCCGAGGATTGCCTCGGGCCAGCAAGTCTCCGACAAGGCGACCGCCCTGCCGGGCAGCCATTCGAGATTGCCGTGCTTGCCCATGTGGACGATCGCGTCGGCGGCAAAAACATTCCGCAGCCAGAAATAGAAGGCGAGGTAATTGTGCGGCGGCACAAGGTCGGGCGCGTGGTAGGTGTCGGTCGGGTCGATGTTATAGCCGCGCGCGGGCTGCAAGCCGACGACGACATTGCCATAGCTCAGGACCGAGAGTTTGAAGCGACCGCAATCAACCTCGCCTTCCTCGTAGAACGGATCTTCTTCGGGCTTGCCCCATCGCGCCTCGATATCGCGGCGGAGCTCGTAGGGCAGCTGGCCGTAAGCGATCTGGTAATCGGCATAGCTGAGATCGACGCCGCCTGTGCGCACCGCGCGGTCGGTAAGCCAGTTGGTTGGCCCCGCCATCATCGCGTCCATCAGCGCCTTGGCGTCGTTGGGCGCGTTGTGGAGGCGGTAGCCTGCATCGGCCAGAAGGTTCAAAACATGAACCGTTCCCGCAGGGGTATCGAGGCCAACGCCATTGGCGAGGCGGCCGTCCTTGTTGGGATAATTGGCAAGGATCAGCGCCACGCGCCGCTTGCCCGCCGCCTTGCTGCGCAGGCGTGCCCACGCGGCGGCGAGGGAGGCGACAAACTCGATCCGGTCGCCCCGCGCTTGATAGGTGGCGATAGGGCACTCGGTCGCCTCATCGAAATAGGCCTGCCCCTTGAAGCTGATCGCACGGGTGATGATCCGGCCATCTACCTCGGGCAGCGCCACGTTCATCGCAATATCGCGGGCGGAAAGGCCGGCCTTGCCGCCTTCCCAAGCCTCTTCCGTTCCGCCCGAGAGGATCACCTGAAAGACGGGGGCCTGATTGGCGAAGGGCGCGGCAAGCGGGTTATTGGCGGCGGGGTCATCGGCGTGCGGGCTGCCCACGGCGAAAGAGGTGCAGTTGAGGATCACGGCGGGCGGCGTGTCGGTGAGGAGCCCTTCCAGCGTCGCGGCGCTGAGGGGGTCTTTGAGGGAGGCGACGAAAACGGGCAGAGGATTGAGCCCAGCCCTGAGTAGAGATTTCACAAGGCGGTTGATCGGATGCAGGCCGGCGCCTTGGACGAGCGCACGGTAGAAGACGACCGGCACGACAGGCGCGCCCTCGGTCCATCTTTCCTTGGCTGCCTCGGGCCCGCCGATCCCCGCGCCGGGCCAATAGACGCCTGCCCGCAGAAGCGGCGCGGCGGCGGCGGGCTTGTCGCCGCCATCCAGCATCGCCTTGGCATAGCGCAGGAAATTAACGCTGTTTTCCGGCCCGCCCTCGACGAGATAGGCCCAGAGCGCGTCGTAATCCTCGGGCGAGACAGTCGAAAGCCCGCGCAGCTCGGCATCCGGCTTGTCATCGCCGGGCAGCGCAGCGAATGGCACGCCCGCCTCATGGAGCCGCGCGGCGTATTGCTCGAGCCCGTATTTCCAATACCCCGCCCCGCCCAGAACCCGCGCGATCACCAGCCGCGAACGGGTGGTGCACTGATCCAGATGTAGGTCCACCGACATCGGATGCTGAAGGTTCATCAGGCTGGCAAGCCGCAGCGTCGGCGGTGCCTCCATCTCGCCCCGCGCGCCCGACAGCGCCGCAAGTTCGGTATCCGCAGCAGAGATCACCACCACGTCGGCAGGCGTCTGCCCAAGGTCGACCGGTTCCTTGCCGTCGTCGATGTTTCCGGGTGTCGCTGCAAGGAGGTGCATCAGATCGCCCCTTGTGGCAGGATGCCGTATACGGCAAAGGGCGCGGAACACCGCGAAAGGACGCGACTATGGATTACGGAAAATCGGGCAACCCCAAAGGCGGCCGACACGAGCCGCGCAACGCCTACGATCAGCAGCAGAACGGGCCCAAAGGCTTTGGCCGCAAGGATGCCGACAAGGCGGCGCTTCTGGCCAAAATGAAGGCCAACGCCGAGAAAGCACAAAAGGTCGGCAAGTGATCTGACCGGCCGCGCTGTCACAGCGGCTTTTCCATGAACACGGAATGGGGGCCATCGACATAATCGCCGAAAGGACCGCAATCCTTGAAGCCGAGCCGGCGATAGAGCCGGTGGGCGGGATAAAGATCGTCGCCGGTCTCAAGGCAGAGCCTCGTGATCCCCTCGGCCCGCGCGGCGGCATCAAGCGCCGTCACCAGCGCCTCGCCCGCCCCGCGCCCGCGCATTGCGGGATCGACAAACATTGATTTGACCTCGGCATAGCCAACCTTCCGCGCCAG